>Ga0214472_10002535_pt1 | contig 19612 bp, 16 predicted proteins | sample RVTome_6_FD_207662 | JGI IMG/M metagenome (GOLD analysis project Ga0214472, IMG submission 207662) | Soil microbial communities from uranium-contaminated site in the Upper Colorado River Basin, Wyoming, United States - RVT140D175 | ecosystem: Environmental > Terrestrial > Soil > Contaminated >...
GACGTCTTCCGGTCGGGTGAGGTCGCGGGTCGGGCCGAGCTCGACCGCCAGGATCTCCTTGCCCGCCGCGATTGCCCTCTGAACGGCGTCGGCAAGCTCGAACGGCGGCCCGGAGAGATCGGTGAGCGAGGCGACGATCTCCTCCCCGAGGACCCAGAGGGGCGCGGCGCGCAGTCCCCCTTCTCCCTCGCCGATCGCAGTGACCAGCCCGTTAAGGACGGTGACGAGGGTCTTCTTCGGGTCGGAGGATGGCCGCACACCCAGGGCGGCGGTCGCGCCCTCGGGAAGCTGGAACGCTCTGGACAGCTCGCCGGAAGCGAAGACGGTGTCGGCGCCGAGCACGAGCAGCGGCGGGTGCGCTCCAGCCTCGAGGGCGCAGCGAACGGCGTCGGCCGAGCCCAGGGGCTCGGGCTGACGCGCGTAGCGAATGCGGAGACCGAATCCGGCCCCGTCGTCAAGAAGGCCTTCGACCCGCTCGGCTAAATGCCCGGTGACCACGGTCACCTCCTCGAACCCGGCCAAAGCAAGCTCCCGCAGGAGTGTGGCGATTACCGGCCGGCCGGCGATCGGCAGGACCGGTTTCGGCCAAACCTCCGTCAGCGGGCGGAGCCGGCGGCCCTCCCCCGCCGCCATGACGACCGCGTCCATTCGGCGAGAGTATCGTCGCCTCCGTGCGGGTGTCCGTCGTCCTTCTTGCGGCGTTCGTGAGCGCCGTTCTGCTCTGGCTGTCGTCCCCGGCCGTGGGCGCCGGCTGGCTCGCCTGGATCGCGCTCGTGCCCGTCGCCGCCGCCTCGCTTGCCGGCTCCCGCGCGGCTGTGCCGCTTGCCTTCACGCTCTATCTGATGCTCTTGTTCCTTCCCGCCCTCCCCCCCGGCCTCGCCCACGACCAGTGGGCCGATCCCATCGTCCCCATACTCGTCGCCGACTCCCCGATCGTGCTCGCGGCGGTCGCAGCCACGCTTTTCGGACTCTTCCTGTACGCGGTCCGGTTCCCCACATTCGTTCCCACGGAGCGGCTTCCCGCGTGGGCGCTCGTCCTCCTTCCCGCGTTCGCGTGGACGGCGCTCGATCTCCTGCGGACGAAGTTCGACCCGAGCGGGCTCTGGGGCCCGCTGTTCCTATCTCAGGCAGACACGCCGACGGCCCGCGCTGCCGGCCTCGTCGGTCCCTGGCTCCTCACCTTCCTCGTGGTGGCCCTCGCCTACGGCCTCGCGCTTCTGATCGTGCGCCGGCAGCCCGCTCCCTTCGTGGCTGTCGGAGCGCTCGTCGCGGCAACGGCGATCGCTACCACGCTGGTCACAGTGGGAGCGGACGGGCGGACCCTTGCCGTCGCGGCCGTCCAGCCGGGCTACGATACGGCCGAGTTCGACCGGCCCGTCCTCCACTACCTGCGCAAGCGCTACCGAAACCACGAGCTGGCGACCCGCGATCTCGTCCGCGACCTCGAGCCGCTGACTCGGGCCGCCGCCGCCCGGGGGGCGCGCATCGTCGTCTGGCCCGAGGCCACCGCCTGGGTTGACCCGCGGACCACGGCGAGCTCGAGGGCGCTCCTGACACGGCTCGCGCGCGAGACCGGCGTGGCGCTCGTGGTCCCCTACTTCCTCCGCTACCGCGGCGAGGGCGCTGCCATCGTCGTGCTCCCTGACGGGACGCTGACCAGCCCGCAACCCAAGCAGCGACCGATGTGGTTCGTCGACGAGCACGCGGGGCCGCTCGAGCCCGGACGTCCCGTAGCTGTCGGGACCGCCACGGTGGGAAGCCTCCTCGGCGTCGACAACCAGGATCCCGGCGTCCCACGCGCCCTGGCCGCCGAGGGTGCCGATCTCCTCGTCTCGAGCACGCACGATTGGGCGGAGCTCGCGCCGCAGCAGCGAGCCTTCAGCCGGCTTCACGCCTCGTCGCTCGGCCTCCCGCTCGTGCGCGCCGACTGGCGCTTCGGCTCGGCCGTCTTCGGGCCCGGAGGCACCGTCGGAGCCGAGGCGGTTCCAGGCAAGCGCCGTACGGTCGTCGTCACCCGCGTCGAGGCAGGGTCGCCCACCCCTTATGTCCGCGTCGGCGACTCCTTCGGCTGGGCCGCGCTCGTCCTCGGCGCGGCGCTCGCCGCCGGCTTCGCTCAGACCCCGAGCGAGCGCAGGCTGATCGCACCCCGAGCGCGGCTGGCCAGGCTGAGCTGGCGCCGCAGCTGACGCCGGGTGCGGCGCAGCTCCCGCCGCGCCCGGCGGACGGCCGGATCCGCGGCTCTCGGAGGCGCGAAGCGCGCGGCGGTCGCGGCATCGACGAACGGCCCCGGGTCGAGGCCGAAGTCCCGCTCGACCGCCTCGCCGATGTCCGCCAGCGTCGCGCTTGCCGGTAGCTCGACACCCTGATCCGCGAGAAAGCCGACGAGGTCGCGGCGGCAGGCCGTCGCCTGCTCGCGCAGGTCGCTCCCCGCGAACCGAAGCGCGCGCTGGATCGCCTTCGCCAGCGTGACGAGGATGATCCCTCCAGCCAGCAGGAGTGCGATCAGCATGAGCAAGCTCGGTGCAGTCTCCCGCACGACGCCGCCGGCGCCGCTCCCAGGGTCGGGCTGGCGGGTTGCTCCCTCGAGGCCGGGACGGCCCTGCTGTGAGCGGATCTGCTCGAGGAACGCATTCCCGAACAGCGCAGCTCTGTCCTGAGCGTCCGGTGCGAACGTCGGTGTCACGGCGGAATAGCGCGCGTTCAGAAGGCCTCGGCCGGGAGTCGGGTCGAACGGGATCCAGCCGAAGCCCGGGAAGAAGACCTCGACCCAAGTGTGGGCGTTGTGGTCGGTGACCGTCCACTCCAGGGAGCCGGCGTCATACCGTCCGCTCGTAAACCCTGCCGCCACGCGCGCGGGAACGCCAAGCAACCGGAGCATCGTCGCCATCGCGCCGGCGTAGTACTGGCAGTAGCCCCGCTTGTGATCGAGGACGAACGTGACGAGGGCCGGCAGCGTGCCCGAGAGCGGAGGCCTCTCGTCGTAGCGGAAACCGCCGCTCGTTCGGAACCACGCCTCGAGCGTGAGCGCCGCCGCGTACGGCGACGCAGCCTCGCCGACCACCTCGCGCGCCGCCTCGTAGAGACCCCGGTGCGAGCCGACGATCACGTCGTCTTGGTATTGGTCGAAGAGGACGTCCATGAGCGCGTCGCGGCTGGGCTCACCGAACTTCGGCACCGGGACCGTGTTGAACGCCTCGAGATACGGGTCGATTGCCTTCGGGTACTCGGTCCCGGCCGCCGCGAGGCGGGCCGGCTTCGGCTGCGCCACGTAGCTCCAGACCGTGTAGCGCTGGTCGCGAGAGAGCCCGTCCGGGAGGACGACGACGTTCCCGTCCACGCTTTGGGTGGTCACGTCGGCGGGAGGCTCCCACCGCATCGGCTGGTTTGAGGCGATCAGGTGGCGGTCGCGCAGGGCCTCGATCGTGAACTCCTGCCGGATCCAGTTGTCGGGGTCCGCCGCGGCCGGCGGCAGCAGCTCGTCACCGCGAGCGATCGTGTTGTCCTCCGACTCCTCGCCGAACTCGACCGTCTCCCGCCAGCCGCGGCCGTCGTAGGTATCGAGCGTCGTCGCCCGCCAGTAAAGGTTGCGGCGAGACCCCGGCACGCGCACCTTGAAGACCGTCGTCTCTTCCTCGGGGAAGCTGATACCGAGGTAGTGCGAGTTCCAGACGTAGCGGACGCCTACGGGCTCGGCGGGTGCGTCGTAGGGGTCCCACGACTGCCAGTCGACGAACGCCCCCTTCGCGACCGCATTCGAGCTCGAGGCCGCCGTCGCGGCGACGACGAGGACGAGTCCCGCCACCGCCCCATGCGCGAGCGCGCGCGTCGGCCGCACGGTGTCGCGCAGAAGGAAGAGTGTTAGCAGCAGGCCGGCGAGCACGAGCGCGCCCGTCCGCAGGGGGCTCTCGCCCGGCGCGAGCGTCGCCGGGACGCCGATGGCCACGAGGATCACGACTGCTGCTCCGATCGGCCTCCGGAAAGCGATGAGCGAGCCGGCCGCGGCGACCGCGCCGAAGATGGCCAGGAGGATGACGCCGTGCATGAGCGGGGCCGATCCCCGCGAGAACGGGATCGGAGTGTCGTAGAAGTCGAGGAACCCGCCGCGGAAAGCGTCCAGGACCGGGCCGAAGAAGTCGTGCTCGCCGTCGCGGGGGCGGGCGTCCGCAAGAGGGATGTCGAAGGCGACCGAAGCCGCCAGCACCGAGGCGGCAAGGCCGACGGCCAGCACTTGGAGCCGGCCGAGCCCGCGCGAGGCCGCGAGCACCGGGACGACGGCGAAGAACAGCATCGCCGCCACTTTCCCCACGGGCAGCGAAGTGCGCTCGAGGCTCGCCCACGCGACGGTGACGAGGAGCCCCACGACCGCGACCGAGAGGGCCGTCCTAGCCAACCGCCGCCCCCAGGGCACGCGGGCCCAGCACGGCGGCGAGGTCGTCGCCTCGCCGGAGCACCGCGACGGGGACTCCTCCCCGCTCGAGCCGGAGTATCTGCGCGGCCACGTCCATAGGCGTCCGAGTCGCTGCCTCAGCGGCGAAGCTCGACGCCTCGACGTAGACGACGCTCGCCCCGTAGTGCGTGAGCGCGCGCTGCAGCAACCGGTCGGCCAGGCGCGGCGTCAGCTTCGCGGTCACAACTGCGAGCTCGAGCGCCCGCGCGGCGGTTCCCGCCTCGTCCGCCAGGAGCGTCGCGAGCGATGCGTAGCCGTCCGGCTCCACCCCGGCGAGCATTTCGAGCGCCCTGTGCCATTCCCCGTCATAGGAATGGACACGCTGATGTGGCCGGGAGGCGGAATTGACGACCAGGGCGGCGCGGCGGCCCCGTACCGCGTGCGCCTTGAGGATCGACCCGGCCGCCTGTACCTGGAGCTCGAAGCTCGTCTCCGGCAGCGAGCCGACGACCGCGCTTCCGTCAGCGTCGAGGAGCACGGCCACCTCGTCGCGCGGCGCGTCCTCCAGCTCCTTGACCATGAGCTGCCCGCGTTTGGCCGTCGTCGGCCAGTGCACCCGACGCAGCGACTCGCCCTGCTCGTACTCGCGGACCGAATGGAAGTCGAAGCCGCTGGGGCGCCGAAGCAGCAGCCGCCGCCCTTCGAGGGCGCTGGCGCCGGATTCTGAGAAGAGCGCGTCGAGATCGACGAGCCTCGGGTAGACGAGCAGCGACTCGCCGAGGGGGAGCGTCATCTCAGCGCGCTCGAGGCCGAACGGATCCTCGGCCACGATCCGCGCGGACTCGATCGGGTAGCGGCCGCGCGGAACGTTCTCGAGCACGTAGCCGCCGCGGAGTCGACCGTGCCGCCGGCCGATCGGCGTCTCGCGCAGGCCGAGGCGGGTGATCTTCTCGACGACCACGAGGCTGCCCGAGGGCACGACGCCGTCTGTCTGCACCTCGAGCCTGACCGGGATGTCGTCGCCTGCGAAATGCTCCTCCCGGCCGAGCGAACGCAGAAGCGTCATCGGGCGCTCGAGGTAGCGGACCCACAGTGCGGCGCCGCCGACAGCGAGAACGAGGCCAAGCGCGACCGGGTAGAGCGGAATCGCACCGAATGCCCACGCCGCGAGGTACGTCCCGCCGCCGAGAACGAGGATCCAGCGGCCGCGGTCGGTCAGCACGCTACCGCTCCGCTAGACGGGGACGGGCGTGCGCTCGAGTGCGTCCTGGACGAGCTCGCTCGGCCCGAGGCCGGCGGAGCGGGCCTCCGGCGCCACGATCAGCCGGTGTGCGAGCACGGCCGGCGCTACGGCCTTGACGTCATCCGGCTTGATGTAGTCGCGGCCTGCGACGAGCGCGCGAGCCTTGGCGACGCGCAGGAGCGCGATTCCCGCCCGCGGGCTGGCGCCGAGGTAGAGACGGCTGTCGGTGCGCGTGTGCCGGAGAAGCGCGACCACATACCGGTTGAGGCTTTCCTCGACGTAGACAGCCTTCGCCTCTTCGATGGCGCTAAGGATCTCCTGCGCGGACGCGACAGGCTGGAGCCGGTCGATCGGCGTGTCGCGCGTCTGCTCCGTGAGCATCGCCGCCTCGTCGGCCAAGGGCGGGTAGCCGATCGCGATCCGCATCGTGAAGCGGTCGAGCTCGGCCTCGGGCAGCGGGTAGGTGCCCTCGTACTCGATCGGGTTCTGGGTCGCCATGACCATGAAGGGCGGCGGCAGCTGGTACGAGACGCCGTCCACGGTGACCTGCTGCTCCTGCATGCACTCGAGGAGCGCGGCCTGCGTCTTGGGCGAGGCCCGGTTGATCTCGTCGACGAGCAGGATGTTCGCGAAGACCGGGCCGGGCCGGAACTCGAACTCGTTCGCGCGCTGGTTGAAGACGTTCACCCCGGTGACGTCCGAAGGCAGGAGGTCGGGGGTGAACTGGAGCCGGGAGAACGCGCAGTCGATCGAGCGGGCGATGGACTTCGCGAGACTCGTCTTCCCGACCCCGGGGAAGTCCTCGATGATCAGGTGGCCCTCGGCGAGCAGGCAGAGGAAGGAGAAGTCGAGGGTCTCGTCCGGCGCGTGCATGACCTCGCGGAGGTTCGCGACGACGCGGCGCGCAAGCTCCGAGGCGCGCGACGCTTCTAGTCTGGTCTCAGCCAGCCGCTCGTCCATTCCCCTCCTCCAAGAGCGCCCCTACTTCGTCGAGGATAGCCACCGCACAGGCCTCCTTGCTCTGCCTGCTCACCCGGCGCTCTCCGCGCGCCGAGATGAGAACGATCTCGTTCTCATCCGATTCGAATCCGATGTCGGTACGAGATACGTCGTTGAAGACGAAGAGGTTCCCTCGTTTGTTGGCGAGCTTCTCGCGGGCGCGCTCGAGGCCCGTCTCGCCGGCGTCCGCGGCGAACCCCACGAGGATCTGGCCGTCACGCCGGCGCCGGCCCAGCTCGGCCAGGACGTCTTCGGTCGGCTCGAGCGTCACCGACCATGGTTCTCCCTCCTTGCGCCGCTTGCCCGCCTCCGGCTCGGACGGCCGGTAGTCCGCGACCGCGGCTGCCATCACGACGACGTCGGCGTCGCCGCGGCTCAGCACCTCACGAGCGAGCTCCGAGGCCGTCGGCGCCGTGACTACCTCGACACCCGCCGGGGGCGGGACGGCGAGGTTCGCAGCCACGAGCGTTACCTCGGCGCCACGCCGGCGCGCCTCGCGCGCGAGCGCGACACCCATCTTTCCGGACGAGCGGTTGCCGAGATAGCGGACGAGGTCAAGGGGCTCCTTCGTTCCGCCGGCGGTGACGAGAACTCGTTTTCCCTCGAGTTGCGCGCTTGCGCGCAACTCGATTAAGCAGCGGGCAAAGATGTCTTCGGGCTCCGTCATGCGGCCCGGCCCGTGCTCGCCCTCGGCCAGCTCGCCTTCCTCGGGACCGAGGAGCTCGATCCCGCGACGCCGCAGCCGCTCGACGTTCTCCTGCGTGGCGGGGTGCTCCCACATGCGGGAGTTCATGGCGGGGGCGACGAGCATGGGCCCGCGGAAGGCGAGCGCGGCCTGGGTGAGGACGTTGTCGGCGAGCCCGTTCGCAAGCTTGGCCAGCGTGTTGGCGGAGAGAGGCGCGATCACGAGCAGATCTGCCTCGAGGAGGTGCGGGTACAGGTCGCGCGGAGCCTCCCGGCGGGCGAGCGCCTCGAACGTGTGCGCGGTGACGAAGCGCTCGGCGTCCGGGGTCAGGAGCGGAACGACCTCGTGGCCCTCCTGGACGAGCAGGCGGACGAGCTCGCACGCCTTGTAGGCGGCGATCCCACCTGTGACGCCGAGGAGGACCCGAGCCATCGGCTCGTCCGGGCTACCGGTACGAGAAGATGATCTTGCCCTCGGCGATCTCCTCGAGGGCCATCGTCAGATAGTTCTTGGAACGCGACTCCACGAGCGGCGGGGGAAAGTCCTCGAACGTGCCCTCGCCGAGCTGGTGGTGGTAGTTGTTGATCTGGCGCGCCCGCTTCGCCGCGGCGATGACGAGCGCATAGCGCGAGCCTCCTGCGTGGTCGAGGAGCTCGTCGATCCGTGGATAGATCATGTCCTCATCTTAGCCATCAATTCGTGATCGACTACGCGCTCGAGCTCGTCGACCGCCCTGTCGAGCTCGTCGTTCACGATCGTGTAGTTGAATTCGCCGGCTTCGTCCATCTGGCGCCGGGCCACCTCGAGCCGTTCTTCGATCACGCCGCTCGCCTCGGTCGCGCGCTCCCGCAGCCGTCGCTCGAGCTCCGCGAAGGACGGTGCCGCGATGAAGATCGTGACCGCGCCGGGTACCGCATCGCGGACCGCCCGCGCGCCCTTCGTCTCCAGCTCGAGCACGCAGCTCTTGCCCTCGGCGAAGGCGCGCTCGACCTCGGAGCGAAGCGTGCCGTACCGGCCGGAGACGTAGACGACGTGCTCGAGGAACTCGTCTCGCTCGGCCCGCTCGAGGAACTCCTCCTCGCTGAGGAAGTAGTACTCGCGGCCTTCAGCCTCACCCTCCCGGCGCGCCCGCGTCGTGGCCGAGACCGCCAGCTTGAGGTCGGAGCGGCGCTCCAGCAGTCGTTGGATGAGCGTGCCCTTTCCGGCCCCCGACGGACCGGTGACGACGAAGAGCTTCAGCGGCGCAGAAGGCCGACGAGCTCGGCGCGCTGGCGCTCCGAGAGACCGCCCACGGTCTTGGACTGGCTGATGCGGCACTGGTTCAGAAAGCGCGCCGCTTTGACGCGTCCGAACTTCGGTACGGCCATGAGCATGTCGAAGACCTTTGCGGTTTCCACGAAGGCGGGGGGCTGGCTGAGGATCGACTCGATGTGGGCCCTGCCCGACTTGAGGTCCTTCTTCAGCTGGGCTCGCCTGACGCGGATCTCGTTGGCCCGCTTAAGCGCTTCCATGCGCTGGTCGAGCGATCTGACGGGCGCCTGGACCTGCGTCTTCGTCGCTTGCATGGCGCGGGATTGTAGCACCGGCCTCGCGGGCTTCAAGTAGGAGTTTTCCGTGCTAATCGGCATTTTTTCTACCGAGGCAACGGGCTGCAGCCAGCCCTGGCAACAGGCTCGCGCCCGCCTAGGCAACAGCCAGTAGGGGCTCCTCCCCATCCCGCCGGTGGGCTGCCCCACGAGCCGCAAGCGGAGTTTTGAAGCGGAGTTCCGCCGCTTCGCTCTCAAGCTCCGCACGCACCCTCGCAGGGGCCTCGGGATCGCGGAAAAGGACCGTTCCGAGGGCACATGCGGACGCGCCTGCGGCCAAAAACTCGAGCGCGTGACGCCCCGTCTCGATCCCTCCCATGCCGACGATGGGGAGGTCGACGACCGGGTACGCGGCGTGCACAGCGGCGAGCGCGACGGGTCGAAGGGCCGGGCCCGAGAGCCCGCCGGTCGTCGTCGAGAGGACCGGTTGGAGCTCCGAATCGAGCGCGAGGCCACGGACCGTGTTCACGAGGGACAGCCCATCGGCCCCCGCTGCGGCAGCCGACGCGGCCGCGGCGGCGATGTCGGGGAGCGCCGGTGAGAGCTTCGCGTAGAGCGGCTTGGTCGTGGCTGCGCGGGCGGCCGCCACGATCTCGGCGACCTCGTTCTCCGGCGGGGCGACATTCGGACAGCTCACGTTCAGCTCGATCGCCGCGACGTCGTCTCGCCCGTCGAGAAGGTCACAAAGATCGGCGTAGTCGCGGGCGGCAAAGCCTCCCACGGACACCCAGACGGGGACGTCGAGCTCGCCCAGCCGCGGCAGGACATCGGCCATGAAGGCCTCGATCCCCGGGTTGGCCAGACCGATCGAGTTCAGCATCCCGACATCGGTTTCGGCGATCCGCACCGGCTCGTTGCCCTCCCGCGGCAGCGGCGTCACCGTCTTCGTCACGAAGGCGTCGAGCTGGCGGGCCACATGCGGAGCGGCGAGGGCGTCGAGACAGCCGGAGGCGTTGAGGAGGTGGCCCCGTCCGGGGGTGGGTGGTGGGGATCCCATTAAGCGGCGAGTTGGAGGACGGGACCGTCGATGCAGAGCCGGCGGTAGGCGCCGCCGATCTCGACCGCGCAGCCGTGGCAGGCTCCGTAGCCGCAGGCCATGGGCGCCTCCCACGCGAGCTGCGCCTCCGGCGCGTGCGCCGCCACGGCCCACAGGAACGGCTCCGGCCCGCAGGCGAAGACGTCACGGTTACGCGGAAGGACGTCGGTGGGCAGGACCGGGTCGATCACGACCTCGGCGTGCGGAACGAGCTCCGCCGCTTCGGCATGGTGGGCGCTACGGAAGCCGAGAATCGCGGGTGGCCCCCCGAGTTGCTCCGAGAGATAGGGAAACGGAGCGACGCCGACGCCTCCGGCCACGAGCACCGGGCGCTCGACGTGCAGACAGAAGCCGTTCCCGAGCGGGCCGAGCACGGTCAGGCACTCGCCCGGCACGAGCGCCGCGAGCGCCCGCGTTCCGGGTCCCACAGGGTCGATCAGGAACGCGAGCTCACCCGAAGGCGCGAGGCAGAGGCTCATCGGCCTCGGCAGCACGTGGCCGGGTGGAGCGAGCATGAAGAACTGGCCGGGGCGGCCAGGATCCACGCCTCCGCGCCGCACGCGCAGGAGCACGTAGGCGCCGACCGGCTCCACGGCGAGGACGCTAAGCGGTTCGCGCTTCCACACGTTCCTGAAGGGAAAGAGTGTCTTCCGGGCGAGCCCGGCCGATCGCATCGACCGCTGCTGCAGCGCCGGCCAGCGTCGTGATGCACGGGACGCGGGCGGCGAGGGCGGCCTCTCGGATCCGGTAGCCGTCCGAACGGGCGCCGCTCCCGGCCGGTGTGTTGAGGACGAGGTCGCAGCTGCCGCGGCGAATCAGGTCGACGACCGTCGCCCCTGAGTCGTCCTCGCTCACCTTGCCCACCCGCCGGACAGCGAAGCCGGCCGCGGCGAGAGCGGCCGCCGTGCCCGAGGTGGCGCAGAGCTCGAATCCGAGCCCGGCAAGCTGTCCCGCCAGCTCGACCGCCGCGGGCTTGTCCGAGTCGCGGACGGAGAGAAAAGCGGTGCCCCGCTCAGGCAGGGGCCGCCCGGCCGCCCGCTCCGCCTTGGCAAAGGCTGTCGGGAAATCGGCGGCGCTCGCCATCACCTCGCCCGTGGAGCGCATCTCGGGGCCCAGCACCGGGTCGGCCCCCGGGAAGCGGGCGAACGGGAACACCGCCGCCTTCACGGACACCTGACCCTTCGAGCCGTGGCCTGGTGCCTGGCACCGGGACAGGTCCAGTTCGGACAGTGAGGCGCCTGCGGCGAGGCGGCAGGCGGCCTCGACGAGGTTCAGGCCGATCGCCTTGCTCGCGAACGGCACCGTGCGGGAGGCGCGCGGGTTCGCCTCGAGGACGTACACGACTCCGTCGAGGATGCCCAGCTGGACGTTGAGGAGGCCGACCACCCCGAGCGCGGGAGCGAGCGCGTGCACGACGTCGTCGATCTCGGCCAGCGTCGTGTCGGGGAGGGAGATCGTCGGGAGCACACAGGAGGAATCCCCCGAGTGCACACCGGCCTCCTCGACGTGCTGCATCACAGCTGCGACGTAGGTCTCACGGCCGTCGCAGAGCGCATCGACGTCGACCTCGACCGCGCCTTCGAGGAAACGGTCCACGAGCAGCCGGCCGCCTCCTTCGGTGGCGGCGCGGACGCTGTCGGCGTCGTAGCAGACTTGCATCCGGCTGCCGCCGAGGACATAGGACGGGCGCACGAGCACCGGGTAGCCGATCCGCTCGGCGATCCTGACCGCGGCCTCGGGCCCGTCGGCCATGCCCCAGAGCGGCACCGCGATCCCCAGCCGGTCGCAGAGGGCGGCGAAGCGCTCGCGGTCCTCGGCCAGGTCGACGGCCTCCTGCGGAGTTCCGAGGATGCGGAAGCCCGCCTCTTCGAGCGCGCCCGCGAGCTTGAGGGGCGTCTGCCCGCCGAACTGGGCGACGACGCCCACCGGCTGCTCCCGGGCGCAGATCTCGAGGACCTCCTCGAGGCGCAGCGGCTCGAAGTAGAGCCGGTCGGACGTGTCGTAGTCCGTGGACACCGTCTCGGGATTGCAGTTGACCATCACGGCCTCGTAACCGAGGGCCCTGAAGGTCCGCGCCGCGTGCACGCAGCAATAGTCGAACTCGATTCCCTGTCCGATCCGATTCGGGCCCGAGCCGAGGATGACGACTGACCGGCCGGGCTCGGGCCGTAACTCGTCCTCCTCGCCCCAGGTCGAGTAGAGGTAGTTCGACGCCGCCTCCACCTCGGCCGCACAGGAGTCCACCCGCCGATAGGTGGGCCGGACCCCCCAGCCTCGTCGTGCCGCCCGCGCCTTCTGCTCGCTTGTGTTGCAAATCACAGCTATGTCGGCGTCGGAAAACCCGGCTCTTTTCAGCCGCACCCAGTCCTCGGCGACGAGATCAGCGATTGTGCGCGTGGAACACAAGCTCTCGCGGGCGCGATCGATCTGGGCCGTGAACCACGGGTGCATGTCGGACGGCAGGTCCTCCAGGGTCGCCCACGGCGTCGGCGCGCCCGGGTCGAGCTCCCGGGAACGCATCGCCTTCAGGAAAGCCTCCGAGAAGGTGCGGCCGATCCCCATCGCCTCCCCCACCGATTTCATCTGGGTGCCCAGGCCCCGGTCGGCGCCCGGGAACTTCTCGAACGCAAACCGCGGGAACTTGACGACGACGTAGTCGAGCGTGGGCTCGAAGCTCGCCGGAGTCGTCCCGGTCAGGTCGTTCGGGATCTCATCGAGCGTGTAGCCCACCGCGAGCTTGGCCGCCACCTTCGCGATCGGATAACCGGTGGCCTTGCTCGCGAGCGCGGAGGAGCGCGAAACGCGGGGGTTCATCTCGATCACGCGCAGCTCGCCGCTCTCACGCCCGCGCGCGAACTGGATGTTCGAGCCGCCGGTGTCGACGCCGACCGCGCGGATGACGCGGACCGCGGCGTCGCGCAGCTCGTGATACGCCTCATCGGAAAGCGTCATCTGGGGCGCAACGGTGACCGAGTCGCCCGTGTGTACCCCCATCGGATCGAGGTTCTCGATCGAGCACACGACGACGACGTTGTCGTTCCGGTCGCGGATCACCTCGAGCTCGAATTCGTCCCAGCCCAGCAGGGACTCCTCAACCAGCACCTGGCCCACAGGGCTCTCATCGAGGCCGCCCTCGAGGAGGCGCTCGAGCTCGTCCTCTGATGTCGCGATGCCTCCTCCGTGCCCCCCGAGCGTGAACGCCGGCCGCAGGATCACCGGAAACGACATGCCCTCGGGTAGCTCGCTCGGGGACGTGACGATCTCCGACTCCGGGACCCGGAGCCCGACGTCGCGCATCGTCTCCCGGAAAAGGCGCCGGTCCTCGGCCCGCCTTATGGCTTCCTCGCTCGCTCCGATCAGCTCGATTCCGAGGACGTCGAGGATGCCCTCCCGTGCCAGCGCGCTCGCGAGGTTGAGCGCGGTCTGCCCGCCGAGCGTCGGCAGCAGCGCATCCGGGCGTTCGCGCTCGAGTACCGCCGCCACCGACTCCAGGTCGAGCGGCTCCACATAGGTGCGGTCGGCGTAGCCGGGGTCGGTCATGATCGTCGCCGGGTTCGAGTTGACGACGATCGTGTGGTAGCCCTCCGCGCGCAGCACCTTGAGCGCCTGGCTTCCGGCGTAGTCGAACTCGCACGCCTGCCCGATGACGATCGGCCCGGAGCCGACGACGCAGATGGAGCGAAGGTCAGGCCGCCCGGGCATACCCGATGTCCTGAACCCATGTCTCGAGCAGCGGCCACGCATCGTGCGGGCCCGGCCCGGCTTCGGGGTGGAACTGGACGGAGCTCGCCCGCTCCGAAGGCAGGGCCAAGCCCTCCACGGTTCCGTCGTAGAGGGAGACGTGCGTCACCTCCGGCCCTTCCCCGCGCACGGCGAACCCGTGGTTCTGGCTGGTCACGAGCACCCGGTTCCCTTGAAGCTCGAGCACGGGGTGATTGCCTCCCCGGTGTCCGAACGGGAGCTTGAACGTCTCGAGGCCGGCGGCGAGGGCGAGCAGCTGGTGGCCGAGGCAGATCCCGAGCATCGGCACATGTCCCAGTAGGTCGCGGACGACAGGCACGTGGGCGGCAAGCGCGGCAGGATCCCCTGGGCCGTTGGAGAGCAGCACGCCGTCGGGCCGGCTGGCGAGGATCGTCGCCGCGTCCGTGTCGTGCGGCCACAGCGTCGCGCGTGCACCGCTCGCGTTCAGCCGGGTGACGATCGACCGCTTACAGCCGTAGTCGAGGACCGCGACGCGCACGTGGCCGGCACCGAACGAGCGCGGCTTCGACGTTGACACGCCCGCGACGAGGGCGCGGCCGCTCATCGCCGGCTGGGCTCGCACCTGGACGAGTACCTCCTCGACGGAAGCCGCTCCGGTCACCGCCGCCGCCCGCATGGCGCCCTGCCTGCGCAGACGCAGAACAAGCGCTCGCGTGTCGATCTCCTCCAGCGCGACGATGCCGTGGGCGGCCAGCCAGCGCTTCCAGTCTTCTCCCCCCGCACACCGCATGAGCACGGCGTGCGCATGCGCCGCCCCAGATTCCGACCGGCTCGGCGAGACGCCGTAGTTCCCGACCATGGGCGCCGTGAAAGCGACGAGCTGTTCGGCGAAGCTCGGATCGGTGACGATCTCCTGGTAGCCGCTCATGGCCGTCGTGAAGACGGCCTCGCCGAACGCGATGCCCGGGGTGCCGACCGAGCGCCCCGGGAAGACGCCGCCGTCCTCGAGGACGAGGAAGCCCGTCACGCTGCGTACACCACCTTCCCGGCCGCGACCGTCTTCTTCACTCGGCCACGCAGAGTCTGTCCGAGCAGCCAGGAGTTGGCCGACTTCGAACGGAAGGAGCGTTCGTCCACGCGCCACGTCTCGTCGAGGTCGAGAAGGACGAGGTTGGCAGGCTCGCCGACCGCAATTCGGGGCGGCTCGAGGCCGTAGACCCGCGCCGGGCCGGCACTCATCCGCTCGAGCAGCGTCTGGAGCGGGAGGATGCCGGGCTCGACCAGGTGCGTGTGCAAGGCTGCGAAAGCCGTCTCGAGCCCGGTCACGCCGAACGGTGCCTCCTCGAACGGCACCTCCTTCTCGTGGCGCGCATGCGGCGCGTGATCTGATCCGATGGCGCTAATCGCGCCATCGGAGAGGGCATCGACAAGAGCTTTCCGATCCTCCTCCGACCTCAGGGGAGGGTTCATCTTGAGATTCGGGTCGAGACTGCGGACCGCCTCGTCCGTGAGACACAGGTGATGCGGCGTGACTTCTGCGGTTGCCTCTACGCCTTCCGCCTGTGCGTGTCGCAGCTCCTCGAGCGACTCGGCGGCCGACAGGTGCAGGAGATGGATCGGCTGTCGTTCGTACGCGGCCAGGGCGAGGTCACGGCCGACCATGACGCTCTCGGCCACCGAGGGGTAGCCGCCGAAGCCGAGCTCGGCGGAGACGGGTCCCTCGTGCATCTGCCCGCCCTGCGAGAGGGCCGGCTCCTCGCAGTGGACCGCGATGCGCCGTCCGGCGACAGCGTCGTACTGGAGTGCCCGGCGAAGAAGGCCGGCCGAGCGCACGGGGTGACCGTCGTCGGTGAACCCGGCCGCGCCCGCCTCGGCCAATTCGACCATCTCGGTGAGCTCGGCGCCCTCCTGGCCTTTGCTGATCGCGGCGAGAAACCCGACCGGCACCTCTGCCTCGGATCGCGCCCGCTCGACGAGCGCGCCGAGCACGGCGGCCGAGTCCACGGCCGGATCCGTGTTCGGCATCGCGAGGATCGCGCAGTACCCGCCCGCAGCCGCGGCGCGCGTGCCGGAGACGAGGTCCTCCTCGTCCTCCCGCCCGGGGGTGCGGAGGTGGACGTGAGGGTCGACGAACGCCGGCGCGAGGACTTTGCCGTTGTCTCCCGCCGCCGGCTCCAGGCGTGTGATGACGCCCTGCTCGACGGTGACGGTGAGCGTCTCATCGATTCCCTCCGTCGGGTCGATGACTCGCACGGCCTCGAAAACGACGTCGTTCCTCTGGCCGTTCTGGGCGAACAACACCTAAGCCACCTCCTCGATCTCGGCGACCTTGACCTCGACGGGCCCGTGCGTGAGGAGGTCGTAGAGGACGGCCATTCGAACGACGAGGCCGGCTCGCACCTGCCGCTCGATGAGGGCGTCGGCGGCGTCGGCGACCTCGGGATCGATCTCGACGCCCCGGTTCATCGGGCCGGGGTGCATCACCTTCTGTCCCGCGCGCACCCGGTCGGCCGTAACGCCCCAGCGGGCGCTGTACTCGCGCAGGCTGGGGACGTAGTTCGCGCCTTCGAGCATGCGCTCGCGCTGCATGCGCAGGACGTAGACGACGTCCGCGGCTCGGATGGCGTCGATCGAGTAGGAGACCTCGCACCCGAGCACCTCGATCCCGCGAGGGATCAGCGGCGGCGGTCCGACGACCGTCACGCGCGCGCCCATGAGAGTCAGTGCCTGGATGTTCGAGCGCGCAACCCGCGAGTGGAGCACGTCGCCGACGATCGCGACGTGGAGCCCCTCGATCCCACCGAGCTCCTCCTCGATCGTGAAGAGGTCGAGCAGCGCCTGCGTGGGATGCTGGTGCGTGCCGTCCCCGGCGTTGACGACGTGCGCAGCGGTGTAACGGGCAACGAGGCCGGGGGCGCCGATATGCGGGTGGCGGATGACGACCACGTCCGGGTCGTACGCGCCGATCGTCAGCGCCGTGTCCTTGAGGGACTCGCCCTTGTCGACCGCCGAGCCGGTCGCCTTGATCGACATCACGTCGGCCGAGAGACGCTTGGCGGCAAGCTCGAAGCTCGACGACGTGCGCGTCGACGATTCATAGAACAGGTTCACAACGGTGCGGCCGCGAAGTGTCGGGAGCTTCTTCACCTCGCGCTCGAGCGAGCGGGAGAAGATCCGAGCGAGCCCGAGGAGGCGCTCGACGTCGTCTCGGGTCAGGTCGGCGATCGAGATGAGATGGCGGCGCTCCGGCGGCCCCGGCGGCAGGAGCTCGCTCTTGATCAACGGGTGAACTTCGGCCAAGGGGAACCTCACTTTCCGGAGACGAGGAGGACGCGGTCGACTTCGTCGACCTCGACGAGTTGCACCTGGATCCGCTCGCTCGCAGCGGTCGGCAGGTTCTTGCCGACGTAGTCGGGACGGATGGGCAGCTCACGGTGACCGCGGTCGACGAGGCAGGCGAGTTGGACCCGGGCGGGGCGGCCGTACTCGAAGAGCGCCTCGATCGCTGCCCGGATCGTGCGCCCGGTGTAGAGGACATCGTCGACGAGAACGCACGTCCTCCCCTCGAGCGGGAAGTCGAGCCGCGTGTCCTTCACGATCGGCTGCGCGTTCCGAGGCTCGGCACCCCCCCGCACGGCGACGTCGTCACGGTGAAAGGTGATGTCGACGGTCCCGAGCGCGACCTCGGTCCCCGTGAAGTCGGCGATCAGGCGACGGAGGCGCTGCGCCAGGGGGACGCCGCGAGTGTGGATCCCGATGAGAGCGATCGAGTCGAGATCGGGAATGCCCTCGACGATCTCGTGAGCGATGCGGGCGATGGTGCGCGCGAGCGCGTCGGCGTCCAGTAAGACCTTCTCTGCCTGCGCAGCGGCAGCCACCAGCGACTCCTTTCCGGCCTCACGGGACCGAGTTAAAGGTGCGGAGGGGAGACTAACGTCTCGAGCGGACGGACGTACAATCCCGCCCATGGCGAAGATGCTCGTCCACCTCGCGACCGGCCCCGAGAACCCAACGCGTGCGGCCCTTGCTCTCCTCGTTGCGCGCACCGCCGCGGCGGAAGGCCATGAGGTCCAGATCTTCCTTGCGGGCGACGCCGTCCAGCTCGCCCGTCCCGAGACGGCGGAAGCCGCCCAGGGCATCGGCACCGGCTCGGCGGCCGAGCACTGGACGGCCCTTGCGGAAGCGGGAGTCCCGGTCTTTCTCTCGGGGATGTCGAGCAAGGCGCGCGGGGTCGATGCGGCGACCCGCGACGGGATCGAGCTGGCTCAGCCCCAGAAGCTCGTCGAGCTCGCCGTCTGGGCCGACAGCACGCTCACCTACTAGGTTCTACCGTCCGCCGATCAGCTCGTCCGGGTCCGTCATTGCCTCGATCGCGTGCTGGGCCTCTTCAAGCGATTCCGCCGGAACGAAGACCTTCTGGGGCGTGTCAGCGAGCGCCCTCGGGTGCTGCTCGACGGCCGCTTCGAGCTCCGACGGGATCCCCGCCGAGCGCAAGATCGTCTGGATCTCCTCCGCCTCCGTGAGATCCCTCGCGACCGCGACCTGAACCATCGCTTCCATGGGCTTCCCCCTCTTCCTGGAACCCAACGGCGCCGCCCTTCACAAGCCGCGGCCCACCCCGCTCCGGAAAGCGGACGTCGATGATATCGAAGTCCCTCGGGACGACAGTTTCCGGGAAAATCGCCCGCGCCTCCCGCAGGATCTCCGGTCCGAAGTAGCGGTTGGAGAGGTGGGTCAGGACGAGCATCCGCACCTCGCAGGCGAGGGCGAGTTGCGCCGCAGCCGTCGCGGTCGCGTGCAGCGTCTCGTCCGCCCGCAGGCGCTCCTCGACCGCGAAGGTCGCCTCGTGGATGAGAACGTCGGCGCCGCGCGAAGCCTCGAGCACCGAGCGCCCCGGCCGCCCGTCGCCGGCCAGGACGACCTTGCGCCCCGGACGCGGCGGCCCCAGGACCTGTTCCGGCGTAACCCGGCCGCCGCCCTGGACCTCGATCTCCTCACCGTGCTGGAGACGCCCGAAGAGCGGGCCCTCCGGAACTCCGAGCGCTCGCGCCGCGTCGACGTCGAAACGACCGGGTCGCGGCTGCTCTACGAGCGCGTAGCCGACGGCGGAGACACCATGGTCGACCTCGAAGGCCGTGATCGCGTAGTCACCCCGGTCGAGCGAGTCGCCCGGGCGCAGCTCCGCGAGCTCGATCTTGTAGCTGAGCTTGCCGAAGACCCGCTTGAGCACGGCAAAGAGCTCCGCGAGTCCCGGGGGGCCGTAGACGGTGAGCGGCGTCTCGCGCCCGCGGAGCGCGAACGTCTTCAGCATCCCGGGCAGCCCCAGATAGTGATCCGCGTGGTAGTGCGTGAGAAAGACCTCGGGCAGCTCGACGAGCCCGACCTTCGAGCGGAGCAGCTGGCGCTGTGTGCCTTCGCCGCAATCGAACAGCAATCGGTCGCCGCCGCGGCGCACGAGCGTCCCGGCCAACCCGCGGCGAGCCGTGGGCACGGAGCCGGACGTGCCGAGGAACACGATGTCGAGGTCCACGCTCGAAGTGTACGAGCGGAGGATTTAGGTCCCGCCGTCAGAACTCCGATATCCGGGACGGGTCGTGCCTCGCGTAACTATGGCCGAGAGAGTGAGACGATCGCTCACGCTCTTGTGGGCGTTCGTTGCCGTGAGCGCGATTATCCTGGCGGTCGGGGGCCTCGTCCTCGGTGCCGCGCTCGGAGGCGCGCTGCGCCAGCAGGCCCTCGACGACGCCCGCCTCGCTCTCTCCCAGTACACGAACGGCGTACTCGCGCCCCGGCTTGTCTACGGGACAGAGCTTCGCGTCGGTGGCCGTACGACCGCATTCATCCGTGCCGACCTCGTCGAGCGCCCGGACATCCTCAGCGTCAAGGTCTGGCGCGCCGACGGCGTCCTCGCCTGGACGAACCTCGCGCCCGAACGGATCGGCCGGCGCTTTCCCCTCAGCGGTCATCTCAGCGA
>Ga0214472_10002536_pt1 | contig 19610 bp, 15 predicted proteins | sample RVTome_6_FD_207662 | JGI IMG/M metagenome (GOLD analysis project Ga0214472, IMG submission 207662) | Soil microbial communities from uranium-contaminated site in the Upper Colorado River Basin, Wyoming, United States - RVT140D175 | ecosystem: Environmental > Terrestrial > Soil > Contaminated >...
GATAGGTGCTGGCGCGCTGGTCCAGCCATTCGCCCGACCAGATCCGCGACCCCCGCAGCACCGCATCGGGGTTGATCACGTTGACCCGGATGCCCGCCTCGGCACCTTCCAGCGCCAGGCACCGCGCCAGATGGATTTCGGCGGCCTTCGCGGTGCAGTAGGCACTGGCGTTGGGGCTTGCCGCAAGGCCGTTTTTCGAGGCCACGAAAATCACCGAGCCGCCGATGCCCTGTGCCCGCAACAGCCTGAACGTCTCGCGGCTGACCAGAAAATAGCCGGTGGACAGGATGTCCATGTTGCGGTTCCACAATTCCAGTGTGGTCTGTTCCAGCGGCGCCGAGGTGGCGATGCCGGCGTTGGAAACCAGCAGATCGACGCCGCCGAATTCGACTGCCGTGCGCGCCAATGCGGCGACAACCTGCGCCTCGTCGGTCACGTCCATCTCGACCGTGCGCAACTGATCGGCGCCGTGGCGCTGCACCAGGTTCGCCGCGGTGGCGGCCAGCGCCTGCGCGTCGATGTCCGCCAGCATGACCGCGGCGCCTTCGGCCAGGAACTTTTCGGCGATGGCCGAACCGATGCCACCCGCGCCGCCGGTGACCAGCGCCACCCGCCCGGCAAGCGATTTCGGCCGCGCCATGCGCTGCAGCTTGGCTTCTTCCAGCAGCCAGTATTCGATGTCGAACGCTTCCTGTTCCGGCAGGCCGCAATACTGCGATACTGCCGCGGCGCCGCGCATCACGTTGATGGCGTTGACATAGAACTCGCTGGCAACGCGTGCGGTGGGCTTGTCATGCGCAAAGCTGATCAGCCCCACCCCGGGCACCAGGTAGATCACCGCATTCGGGTCGCGCTCGGGCGGGCTGTCGGGGCGTTTGCAGCGGGCGTAATAGGCGCTGTAGGCGGCGCGATAGGCCGCCACCTGCGCCGGCAACCCCGCCAGAACCGCTTCAAGGTTGTTGCTTGCGGGGTCGAAGGCAAGGACGAGCGGGCGGATCTTGGTACGCAGGAAATGGTCGGGGCATGAGGTGCCAAGTGCCGCCAGCCCGTCCAGCTGACATGAATTCACGAATTCCAGCACCGCGGGCCGGTCGTCGAAATGCCCGACCATGTGCCGGCGCCCCGAGACCATGCCGCGTATCGCCGGCATCAGCCGGGCGGCCACCGCGCGGCGCTCGGCAGCAGCCAGGCTTTGGTGCCGGGCACCGCCGAAACCTGGCTTGCCGGCAGTTTCGGCGGCGAACCAGTCGGTCGCCTTCTGGATCGTCGCCAGGGTCAGATCGTAGCAGGCCCTGGCATCGTCATCCCAGGTGAACAGGCCGTGCGATTCCAGCACCACGCCCCTGGCCTGCGGGTTTTCCCGGCAAAACCGTTCCAGCCACAGCCCCAGCTCGTATCCCGGCCGCTTCCAGGGCAGCCAGCCGATCGTATCGCCGAATATCCGCTGCGTCAGCGCGCGCGAATCTTTCGCCGCGGCGATCGCGATGATCGCATCGGGGTGCATATGATCGACGTGGCGGCGCGGCACAAAAGCGTGCAGCGGCGTGTCGATGCTGGCGGCGCGCGGATTAAGGCCGAAGGTGCAATGCGGCAGGTAGCCGACCATCTCGTCTTCAAATTCCGGGCCCCGGTAAAGCCCTTTCAGCGACCTTAGCTTGTCCATGTAAAGCGTTGCAAAGCCGTCCATTTTGATGGATCCAACATCGCCGCCAGAGCCCTTGACCCAAAGCACCTCGACGGGGGCGCCGGTCAGCGGATCGGGCATCGTCACCTTGGCGCTGGTGTTGCCGCCGCCGTAATTGGTGATTCGCTTGTCCGAGCCCAGCAGGTTGGAACGGTAAAGCAGCTTTTCCGGCTCGCCCATCGCCGCGGCATGCGCATCATCCCAAAGGTTTTCAAGCCGTTGTGCGGCGACGGTCGTGGCCATCATGTTCTCCCCCTGCGCGGCGGTTCTGTCGCGCCTTGCTAGCGGGGACTTTGCCATGCGGCGGGGTAATGTCAATCATTTTCCGTCATTATCAATCACCATTCAGGTGCAGAATGGCGTTCTGCGATTGAAAATGATTGACACCTATCGAATCTGTGCAAAGTATCGGGTCAGGGAGGACAAGATGCACGAAACTGAGCGACACAGAATCATTCTGTCGGCGGTGCAGGAACGGCCCGTGGTGGCGGTTGCCGATTTCTGCGACATGACCGGCGCCTCCGAAGCGACCATCCGGCGCGATATCGCGCAACTGCATATGCAGAAAAAGTTGCGCCGGGTGCGGGGCGGCGCCGAGGCGATCGCGCCGCCGCAGTTCGTCGGCATCAACGCCCGCCCCTTCGCGGTTGATGAAACCGTGCACACCGCCGAAAAGCGCGCCATCGCCCGGGCCGCGGTGGCGCTGTGCAGCGACGGCGATGCGATCATCATCAACGGCGGCACCACGACCTTCCAGATGGTGCATCCGCTGACGACAAAGCGGCTGCAGGTCTTTACCAACAGCTTTCCGATTGCCGAGCATCTGCTGAAGCATTCGCGCAACACGGTGCTGCTGCCGGCCGGCGCGATCTACCGCGAACAGAACATCATCCTGTCGCCATTCACCGATGACGGCTCGCGCCATTTCTATGCGCGGCGCATGTTCATGGGCTGCCGCGGGCTTGGCCCGGTCGGGCTGATGGAGGGCGACCCGCTGTTGATCCAGGCGGAGCAAAAGCTGATCGGCCAGGCCGATGAACTGGTCGTGCTGGCCGACAGCAGCAAGTTCGCCAGGCGCTCCAGCATGGTGCTTTGCCCGCTTGGGCGCATTCACACCGTCATCACCGACGACCGCATCGAAGACCGCACCGCGCAGATGCTGGAAGCGGCCGATGTCAGACTGATCGTGGCCGAGGTGGCCGCGACCGCACGAAAGCCTGACGCGCAGGAGATCGGCGCATAGGGCGCAACCGCTCAGGGAGGAAACCGTATGAGCATTCTCAGCAAGGCACTGACCACCGTGGCGCTGGCCACCGCGCTGATCGCCACCGGCGCGCATGCCGAAACCAAGCGCATCGCGCTGGTCGTCAAGGCGCTTGGCATCGGCTTTTTCGAGGCTGCCGCCAAGGGTGCCCAAGAGGCCGCCAGCGAACTCGGCGATGTCGAGATCATCTACACCGGCCCCACCGACACCACCGCCGAGGGCCAGATCGAGGTGATCAACGCGCTGATCGCCCAGAGGGTCGATGCCATCGCCATTTCGGCCAACGACGCCGACGCGCTGGTGCCGACGCTGAAAAAGGCGATGGAGCGCGGCATCACAGTGATCTCGTGGGATTCGGGCGTGGCCGGCGACGGCCGCATGATGCATCTGAACCCCTCGTCCAGCGCGCTGATCGGCAATACGATCATCAAGCTGGCCGCCGATCACCTGCCCGACGGCGGCGAGGTTGCGGTGCTGTCGGCTTCGGCCACCGCCACCAACCAGAACATCTGGATCGCCGAAATGAACAAGGTGATGGGCAATTACCCCGGCATCACCGTGGTGACCACGGTTTACGGCGACGACCTTGCCGACAAATCCTACCGCGAGGCGCAGGGCCTGATGCAGACCTACCCGAACCTGCGGGCGATCATCGCGCCGACCAGCGTGGGCATCGTGGCGGCCGCGCAGGCGGTAAGCGACGCCGGCAAGGCGGGGCAGATCAACGTGACCGGCCTGGGCCTGCCTTCGGAAATGGCCGGGCATGTGAAATCGGGCGCCTCGCAATCCTTCGCGATCTGGAACCCGATCGATCTGGGCTATGCCGCCACGATGATCGCCTATAACCTGAACACCGGCAAAGCCAGCGCCGCGCCCGGTGCGCAAATCCCGATGGGCCGCATGGGCAGCGCAACGCTGGATGACAATGGCGAGGCTGCGATGGCCGATCCGTTCACCTATGATGCCTCGAACATCGACCAGTTCTCGTCGATCTTCTGACGCGACGGCCCGGCGCGGCTGCTGCCCTGCCGGGCCGATTTCCTGCCCGACCAACTGCCCCAAGTGACCGCCGCAAGGAACCGCTCATGCCCCCCGTTCTGTCGCTTCGCGGCATCTCCAAATCATTCCCCGGCGTGCGCGCGCTGAACGATGTGCAGCTGGATCTGTTCGCCGGCAAGGTCACGGCGCTGGTGGGCGAGAACGGTGCCGGCAAATCGACCATCGTGAAAATCCTGACCGGCATCTACCAGCCCGACGCCGGCACGATCGCGGTTGACGGGCGCGCCACCGGTTTTGCCACGGCGCAGGCGGCGGCGGCCGCAGGCGTCACCGCGATCCATCAGGAAACGGTGCTGTTCGACGAATTGACCGTGGCCGAGAACATCTTCATCGGCCACGCGCCACGCAACCGTTTCGGGCTGATCGACCGTGCCGCGATGGTCGTCGGGGCGCGCCGGCTGCTGGCCTCGATTCACGCCGAACTTGACCCGCAGGTGCGGCTGCGCGAACTGGGCATCGCCTCCAGGCACCTCGTCGCGATCGCCCGCGCGCTGTCGATCGACGCCAGGGTGGTGATCATGGATGAGCCCACCGCGGCGCTGTCGCACACCGAGATTCAGGAACTTTACGCGCTGGTCGAAACCCTGAAGGCGCAGGGCAAGGCGATCCTGTTCATCAGCCACAAGTTCGACGAAATCTTCCGCATCGCCGATCGCTACACGGTGTTTCGTGACGGCCAGTTCATCGCCGCGGGCGGCATGCACGAGGTTTCCGAAACGCAGCTGGTGCAAATGATGGTCGGCCGCGCGGTGGATCAGATCTTTCCCAAGCGCCCCGCCCGCATCGGCAAGCCGATGCTGACCGTTGCCGGCTACAGCCACCCGACCGAATTCGAGGATATCGGCTTTACCCTGCACCAGGGCGAGATACTGGGCTTTTACGGCCTTGTCGGGGCCGGGCGGTCGGAACTGATGCAGGCGCTGTTCGGCATCACCCGCCCGTCGCGCGGCGCCTGCAAGGTGGGCGACACGGTGCGGGTGATCCGCTCGACCGCCGAGGCGGTGGCGGCGGGCATCGTCTATGTGCCCGAAGATCGCGGCCGTCAGGGCACCGTCAAGGGCCTGCCGATCTTTCAGAACATCACACTGCCCTCGCTGTCGCGCACCTCGCGCGCCGGCTTTCTGCGGCTGGCCGACGAATTCCGGCTGGCCCGCGACTACACCCGGCGGCTTGATCTGCGCGCCGCGGCGCTGGATCAGGATGTGGCGTTGTTGTCGGGGGGCAACCAGCAAAAGGTGGTGATCGCCAAATGGCTGGCAACCAAACCGCGGGTGATCATTCTGGATGAGCCGACCAAGGGCATCGACATCGGATCCAAGGCGGCGGTGCATGATTTCATGTCGGAACTTGCCGCCGCCGGGCTGGCGGTGATCATGGTCAGTTCGGAGATTCCCGAGGTTCTGGGCATGTCCGACCGGGTGATCGTGATGCGCGAAGGCCGCATCAGCGCCGAATTCAGCGGCGCCGCGATGACCCCCGAAAATCTGGTGCGCGCCGCGGTCGGCATTGCCCCCGCCGGCAGCGCGGATGCCGCATGACCGCGCTGCTGAAATCGCGCGAGGTGATCCTTGCGCTGGCCATTGCGCTGTTGCTGGTGCTGATCGCCAGCCGGTTTCCCGCTTTCGTTACCCCCGGCAATCTGGCGCGGGTGTTCACCGACACATCGCCGCTGATCATTCTGGCGCTGGGGCAGATGGCGGTGATCCTGACCAAATGCATCGATCTTTCGGTGGCGGCCAATCTGGCGCTTTGCGGCATGGTTGCCGCGCTGGCGAACGGCGCGGGCCTGCCATTGCCGCTGATCCTGCTGGCGGCGCTTGCGCTTGGCGCGGCGCTTGGGGCGATCAACGGGCTTCTGGTCTGGAAACTTGAAATCCCCTCGATCGTGGTCACGCTTGGCACCATGACGGTGTTTCGCGGCATCATTTTCGTATTGACCGATGGCAGGTGGATCAACGCGCATCAGATGAGCGACGGGTTCAAGGCATTCCCGCGCACGGTTCTGCTGGGCCTGCCGGTCATGGGCTGGATCGCGCTGGTCGCGGTCGCCGGGTTTGCCGTTCTGGTCAACCGCACCCCGCTGGGCCGGGCGCTGTTTGCCGTGGGGGGCAACCCGCATGCGGCGGTTTATACTGGTATTTCGGTCGGGCGCACGCAATTTGCGGCTTTCGTGATTTCAGGCGCCATGGCGGGGTTTACCGGCTATCTGTGGGTGGCGCGCTATGCCGTGGCCTATGTCGATATCGCGGGCGGCTTCGAGCTTGACGTGGTCGCCGCCTGCGTCATCGGCGGCATCGCCATTGCCGGCGGCGCCGGATCGGTGGCCGGGGCGGTGATGGGGGCGCTGTTTCTGGGCATCGTCAAGAACGCGCTGCCGGTGATCGGCGTTTCGCCGTTCTGGCAGATGGCGATTTCAGGCGCCGCGATCCTTGTGGCGATTGCCTTCAACGCCCGCAATTCGCGTCCGCAGGGCCGCATCATCCTGAAATCGGCGGAGCATCGCACATGACCGGCACCCCGACCGCCGCCGCCCCCACCGGCCGACACATCCCCGACCGGCTGGTGGCACCCGCCGCCCGCGCGCTGAAAAGCTGGGAGTCGCTGCTGCTGGCCGTGGCGGTTGCCATCTTCATCGCCAATTCCTTCGCCTCGCCGTATTTTCTCGACCCCTGGAACCTCAGCGACGCCAGTTTCAATTTCACCGAAAAGGCGCTGATCGCCTTTGCCATGGCGATGCTGATCATAGCCGGCGACATCGACCTTTCGGTTGCCTCGATCATCGCGCTGGCCTCGACCGCAATGGGCGCTGCGATGGTGGCGGGGGCGTCGACGCCGCTGCTGGTGGCCACCGGCATCGGCACCGGGCTGCTGGCGGGGGCGTTCAACGGGCTGCTGGTGGCACGCTTCGCGCTGCCCTCGATCGTGGTGACGATCGGCACGATGAGCCTGTTTCGCGGCCTCAGCTTCATCGTGCTGGGCGACAAGGCCTATACCGGCTATCCGCCCGCGTTCAGCTGGTTCGGCCAGGGCTATGTCTGGTGGGTGTTCAGTTTCGAACTGGCGCTGTTCGCCGCCATGGCGGTGCTGTTCGCGATCCTGTTGCACCGCACCAATTTCGGTCGCGCCGTCTATGCCATCGGCAACAATGCCACGGCGGCGCGGTTTTCCGGGCTGCGCGTCGGGCGCGTGCGTTTCATCCTGTTCCTGCTGACCGGGCTGATGAGCGGCATCGCCGCGATCTGCCTGACGGCGCGGCTTGGTTCAACCCGGCCGTCGATCGCCACCGGGTGGGAACTTGAGGTGGTGACGATGGTGGTGCTGGGCGGGGTCAGCATTCTGGGCGGCTCGGGCAGCATCCCCGGCGTGGTGATCGCGGCGCTGGTGATGGGGCTGGTGACCTTCGGGCTGGGGCTGCTGAACGTGCCGGGCATCGTGATGTCGATCATCATCGGCCTGCTGCTGATTTCGGTGATCGCCCTGCCCCGGCTCTGGGCCAGATTGCGGCGGACATGATGCACAAATACGCGTTCAGAATGCGCCTGAACCCCGGCATGGCAGACGAATATCGCCGGCGGCATGATGACATCTGGCCCGAACTGGTGGCGCTGCTGCATGCCGCCGGGGTGTCGGATTATTCGATCCATCTCGACCCCGAAAGCAACGCGCTGTTCGGCGTGCTCTGGCGGCGCGACGACCACGGCATGGACGCCCTTCCCGCGCACCCGGTCATGCAGCGCTGGTGGGCGCATATGGCCGATATCATGCAGACCGGGCCCGACAACGCGCCGCAGGTGGTGAAACTGGTCAACCTGTTCCACATGCCATGACCGCGCCGCGCCACATCGCGGTGATCGACGTCGGCAAAAGCAACGCCAAACTAGCGCTGGTCGCCGCCTCCGATCTGCGCGAGCTGGCCGTGGTGACGCGGCCCAACCGGGTGCTGCCCGGCCCACCCTGGCCGCATTTCGACCTGCAGGGGCATTGGCAGTTTTTCCTGCGCAACCTTGGCTTGCTGCACGCGCGCCACCGGATCGACGCGATCGCGGTGACCACGCACGGCGCCGCCTGCGTGCTGCTGGACCGTGACGGCGAGCTTGCCGCGCCAATGCTGGATTACGAACACCCCGGCCCGGATGCGCTTGCTGCGCAGTATGAAGCGCGGCGCCCGCCGTTTTCCCAGACCGGATCGCCGCGCCTGCCCGGCGGGCTAAACGCTGGCGCGCAGCTGCACTGGATGTTGCAGTGCTGCCCCGGCCTGCGCGGCCGGCTGGCGCATGTGCTGAGCTATCCGCAATACTGGGGCTTTCGGCTGACCGGCGCGCTGGCCAGCGATGTCTGCTCGCTGGGTTGCCACACCGATCTGTGGAACCCCTGGGAACGCCGCTTCTCGTCGCTGGTCGCCGACCTGGGCCTGACCGGGAAGATTGCGCCGGGGCGAGGCCCGGCCGAAGTGCTGGGCACGCTGCTGCCCGGCGTCGCGGCCGCAACCGGGCTGCCCGTAACAACCCCCGTCGCCTGCGGCATCCACGATTCCAACGCCTCGCTGTATCCTTACGTTCTGGGCCTGCCGGCGCCCTTCGCGGTGGTCTCGACCGGCACCTGGGTGGTGGCGATGGCGGTGGGCGGTTCGCCGGCGGCGCTGGATCCGGCGCGCGACGTGCTGGTGAACGTCAGCGCCGCGGGCGAGCCGGTGCCCTCGGCGCGATTCATGGGCGGGCGCGAATACGAGATCATCGCCGCAGGCGCCAGCGCCCAGCCCACCGCCGCCGAGCGCGCGGCGGTGCTGGCAAAGCGGCTTCTGCTGCTGCCTGCGGTCGTGCCGGGCTCGGGGCCTTTCGCAGGGCGGCAGATGCGTTGGACCGCCGCCCCCGCCAGCACTGGCGAAAGGCTGGTGGCGCTTGGCCATTATCTGGCGCTGATGACCGACACCTGCCTTGGCCTGACCGGCGCGACCGGGCCGGTGATCGTCGAAGGCCCGTTCACGCGCAACGCAGATTTCCTGGCCATGCTCGCGGCACTGCGGCCAGCGGGGGTCAGCATCGCGACCTCGGCCACCGGCACCTCGGCCGGCGCGGCGCTGCTGTGCCTGGCATCGGCGGCGGCGCCGGCGACCTGCGCCGTGGCGCCACCGCCTGAGGCCGCGGCGCTGCGCGCGCTTGCCGCGCGCTGGCGCCGGGCGACGGCATAAGTGGAGCGCCGCGTCGGCACCGGGTCAGTCGTCCGAGGCCAGCACCGGGCGGCCGTCTTCGCGCCATTCCGGCAGCCCGCCGTCAAGCCGCCGCGCGTTCAACCCGCGCTTGCGCAGCGCGGCGACCGCCTGATGCGCATAAACGCAATAGGGCCCGCGGCAATAGGCGACGATCTCGGCGCCGGGGTCCAGCCCCGCGACCAGCCGGTCAAGTTCGGCCAGCGCGATGTTCAGCGCGCCGGGAATATGGCCAAGCGCGAATTCGTCTGCGGGACGCATATCCAGCACGGTAACGCTGCCTTCGGCCAGCCGCTGTTCCAGATCGGCGCGGCTGACCGGTTCCGGGGCGTCGGCACCGCCGGCAAGGCCGCGCAGAATGCATTCCACCTCGGCCAGGTTGCGTTCGGCCAGCTGGCGCAGCAGATCCATCAGCGCCAGCGTCTTGGCGTCGGTCAGCCGGTAGATCACCGATTTGCCCTCGCGCCGGCTGGCCACCAGCCCGGCGCGGCGCAACTGTTGCAGGTGCTGCGAGCAATTGGCAAGCGCCAGGCCGGTCTTTTCGGCCAGCAGCTCGACGCCGCGTTCGGTCTGCGCCAGCTGTTCCAGTATGGCCAGCCGCGCAGGCGCCGACAGCGCGCGCGCAACCAGCGCGTATTCTTCCAGAAGGGCGGTCTTGGCCTGGGTTGACAAGCGTGGTCCTCGTCTTCTAGATCATTCAAGCGATAAATAGAATGATAGCGATTCCGTCGCTGTTGACTACCCCGCGCGTGAGGTCAGCGTCAATGTCCGAGATCGTTTTTGCCGCCGAGCCGCAATTGCGCCTTGCCGTCTTTCTGGGCGTGCTGCTGGCAATGGCGATCTGGGAACTGGCGGCACCGCGCCGGCGACAGGAAATCCCGCGGCTGCTGCGCTGGTCGAACAATCTGGCGCTTGTGGTGGTCGATACGCTGGTTCTGCGGCTGAGCTTTCCGATTCTGGCGGTCGGGCTGGCGGCGCTGGCCGAAACCCGCGGCTGGGGGTTGTTCAACATCTTCGCGGCGCCGGGCTGGCTGGCGCTGATCGTCTCGATCGCCGTGCTGGATCTGGCGATCTATCTGCAGCACGTGATGTTTCACGCCGTGCCGGCGCTGTGGCGGCTGCACCGCATGCACCATGCCGATCTGGAGTTTGATGTCACCACCGGACTGCGCTTTCACCCGTTGGAGATTCTGCTGTCGATGGCGATCAAGCTGGCGGTGGTGGCGGTGCTGGGGCCACCTGCCCTGGCGGTGCTGGTGTTCGAGGTGCTGCTGAACGCCACGGCGATGTTCAACCATTCCAACATCCGGCTGCCCGCCACGCTGGACCGCATACTGCGGTGGGTGGTGGTCACGCCCGACATGCACCGCGTGCACCACTCGATCTTGCCGGCCGAGACCAACAGCAACTTCGGCTTCAACCTGCCGTGGTGGGACCGGCTTCTGGGCACCTACCGCGCGCAGCCCCGCGACGGCCACGAGGCCATGACGCTTGGGATCGAACAATTCCGCAGCCGCCGCGACCTGTGGCTGGACCGGATGCTGGTGCAGCCCGTGCGCGGCCCGGCCAGCGGCTACCCGATCAACCGCGACGACCCCGGGGGCGACGCATGATCGCGCTGCGGCGGGCAACGGCTGCGGCGGCATACACAATCTCAACAAGGAACCGACCATGAAACATCTGCTGATCCTGAACGATCCGCCCTACGGCACCGAACGCAGCTTCAACGGCCTGCGCATGGCACATTCGCTGGCCAAGCATGACCCCGAGGGCGAGGTGATCGTTTTCCTCATGGCCGATGCCGTGGCTTGCGCGAAAAAGGGCCAGAAGACCCCCGACGGCTATTACAATCTGGAACGGATGATGCGCCGGGTGCTGACCGCGAAGGGCCGCGTTCTGCTGTGCGGCACCTGCCTTGATGCGCGCGGCCTTGCCGCCGAAGACATGGTCGATGGCGCCAGCCGCTCGACCATGGACGAACTGGCCAATGCCACGATCACCGCCGACAAGGTGCTGGTGTTCTGAGCGGTTACGGGCCGCAGCGCCGCGCGCCGCGGCCCGTAACAACCTGTGGTGGCGGTCATCGACAAATTACACCACTACTCAGAGGACTTTGACAATTCTGCCGCAAGCGCTATAGCATCGCACGGATTGCCGCGGCCTTGCCGCAGTTTGGCAAGCGCCGCCGCAAGGCGGTCTGGAGGGGGTATGGCGTTCGGGGGATACGGTCGGTATGCGGCCCTGGCACGCACCGCATGGCGCGGGGCGGTTCCATGACGCGCGAACAAGCCCGGATCAACGGTGCCAGCACCACCGCAAGGGCCAGTTGCCTGCTGGCCGAAGATGACGAAATCAATCAGGCGATTGTCGAACAATTCATTGCCACGCTCGGTTTTGTCGATCTGGTGATTGCCTCGGACGGGCGTGAAGCGCTGTCGCACTGCATGGAACGCAGCTTCGATCTGCTGATCTTCGACCGCAAGATGCCGTTCTTGCATGGCGACAAGCTGATCCGGCATCTGCGCGCCTCGAACAACCCCAATTCCGCCACCCCCGTGATCCTGTTTTCGGCCTCGTCGGGCGCCGAGCTGAGCGAACTTGGCGTGCTTTGTCCGGCCGATCTGATCTTGCCAAAGCCGATCAACAAGGCGGGGTTTCTTGCTGCCGTCCGCGGCCTGCTGGAGGCACCGACCGCGCGCTGAACGCGGCGCAAGCCAATCAACCGCAGCTTGCAGCCCGCTGCACGTGCGAAACCGCCAAACCACCATGACTTTGTCTAGAATTCGTCGCAATTCACCCAGAGATTGAAATGACTTGCGCGGACATGGTCGGCAAGACGAGTCCGGCTGACGCGCAACCCCGAAGAATGCGAGGGCGTAAAGCCATGAGAATCCTAGCTGTCGATGACGACCCGGTATTCCGTAACCTGTTGATCGAAGCGCTTCGCGTGCAGAACCACGAGGATGTGGTGACTGCCGGCTCAGGCATGGAAGCCCTGGCGATTCTCGACCACGCTTCGCTGCCCTTTGACTGCTTCCTGCTCGACATCCAGATGCCCGGCATGAACGGTGTCGAGCTGTGCCATGCCATCCGCCAGCATGAGGTATATCGTCGCACCCCGATCGTGATGATCACCGCAATGTCGGGCCGATCCTTCGTCGATGACGCCTTCAGCGCCGGGGCCACCGACTACGTCACCAAGCCGCTTGACCGGCTGGAGTTTCAGGCCCGCATGGGCATGGTGGTGCGGCTGCACGAAGAGCGCGAGCGTCTGGTGGCCTATGCGCGCCAGATCGGGCTTGCCACCGGCGCCGTCGAGATGAAGGTGGATTTCGACACCCCGGTGCTGATCCCCGGCATCCAGCGCGGCATCGAGTTTCTGGCGCTGGAAAACTATCTGCACACGCTCGGCCGCAAAAGCGTGTTTTCCTACGCGGCTTTCGGCATCCACATCACCAACGCCGCCACCATCTTCGGCAGGACCGACCCGGCGACCTTCGTGGCAATGCTGACCGATGTCGGCATGTCGATCAGCGACGGGCTGAAGACCGAACACGTGCTGCTGGCCTATGCCGGCAACGGCGATTTCGTCGGTCTGGCGAAGCGCTCGTTGGAAACCGATCTGGACGAGCTTGAACGGTTCATCAACTTTGCTCTGACCGATTTTCAGGACATCTATGAGGCCGACCGCCTGCCGCTGCCCGAGGTCCGGGTTGGCGAACTGGTGCGCGGTTCGATCTTTTCGCTCAGCGGGCCGACGCGGATTCTGGATCAGGCGATCCGGATGGCGCAGCCGCATGTGATCCGCAAACCCGAAGCGAAGTTGCTGGCGGTATGACCAGGGCCGCGGCGGCGCACGCGCCTGACTGCGGCCGCGACCGGGCCGCACCCCCCGATGATCCGCTGGCCGCGGTGCGGGCACGGTTTCGCGACCTGATCGTGCAGCGGGTGCTGGAGTTTGAGCGCCTGAAAAAGCTGATCGAGGCCGCGCCGGGCAACGCGCCCGCGCTGCGCGAGGTGGCGGCACTGGCACATAAAATCTCCGGCGTCGCGGCGACGCTTGGCTTTGCGCAGGCGGGCGATCTGGCGGCGGCGCTGGATACCGCGATCATGCGCCGGCAAGCCGCGGGCGTTGCTGCCGCGGCGATCTGGCAGGATGCCGCGCCGATGCTTGAAACGCTTCTCGACGCGCTCGAAGAGGCGATTGACGCCTGACCCGGGCCCGCCGCAGCGCCTCAGTCGCTGCGCACAAAGGTTCTGATCGCCTTTGCCAGTTCGGTCATGTCAACCGGCTTGGCGATGCAGGTGTCAAACCCGCTCATCAGATATTCCGCGACCTGATGCGCCATGGCGTTTGCCGTCACCGCAACGATCGGCATTTCGGGCATGCCAAGCTTGGCCTCGCGGGATCGAATTTCCTGCAGCGCGGTCAGCCCGTCCATCACCGGCATGGAAATATCAAGCAACACGATGTCGAACTGCCGCGGCGCCCAGGCCGTTACCGCCTGCAGCCCGTCTTCGACCATGGTCACCTCGGCGCCCTTGCGCAGCAACATCGCTTCCAGCACCGTGCGGTTGATCGCGTTGTCGTCGGCGGCCAGCACCCGCACCCCCTTGAGCGAGGTGAAGACCTGTTTCGACGCCGCCTTGCCGGCCACCGGCGCGCTGATCGGCAGCGGCAGCACCACCTGGACCATGGTGCCCGCGCCCTGCGTCGATTCAACGTCGATTGTGCCACCCATCATTTCGACAAGCTTCAGCGTGATTGCCATGCCCAGCCCGGTGCCGCCATAGCGGCGGGTGATCGAGCTGTCGGCCTGGGTGAATTCTTCATGCAGCCTGACGACCTGCTCGGGCGTCATGCCGATGCCGGTATCGCGCACCTCGATGATCAGCGGCCCGTCTTTCTTGCCGCCCAGCTTGATCGTCACCGCGCCGCGTTCGGTGAACTTGATCGCGTTGCTGATCAGGTTGTGCAGGATCTGGCGCACCCGGTGCGGATCGCCAAGCCGCCAGTGCTCGGCGCCCGGGCTGGTCAGAACCTCGAAGCTCAGCCCCTTTTCCTGCGCGCGCAGGCTGTGCAGGTCTTCGACGCGCTCGGCCAGCTCGGTCGGGCGGAACGGCATCTGTTCCAGGCTCAGCTTGCCCGCCTCGATCTTCGACATGTCGAGAATGTCGTTGAGAATGTTCAACAGCGTTTCGCCGGATTCGCGGATGGTGCTGATCATGCGCTTGTGCTCGTGGTCGAGCAGCACCGATTCCAGCAGTTCCGCCATGCCCAGCACGCCGTTCAGCGGGGTGCGAATCTCGTGGCTCATATTGGCCAGGAAGGTGGTCTTGGCCTTGTTCGCCGCCTCGGCCTGGGCCTTGGCCTGCGACAGCTGCGTGACATCCGAGCCAACGCCCCGATAGCCTTTGAAGATGCCGTCCTCGTCGAACACCGGGGTGCCGCTGATCTGCAGCCAGCGTTCATCCTGATCCGGGCGGGTGGGGGCGCGATAGACGAAATTGCGGAACGGCATGCGCGCGGCACACCGCGCGGCAAGGCCCTTGAAATCGGCACTGTTCAGCACGTCGGGATCGTGCTTGACCCATTCTTCGCGGGTCTTGCCGATGAACGTTTCGCCCGCCTCGCCGACGTTCTCGAAAAAATGCGTGCTCGACAGATAGGTAAAGCGCAGATCGGCATCCTGTTCCCAGAACCAGCCCTCGCTGACCTCGGCGATATCAATGAACCGCTGTTCCGCGGCGTCGCGTTCGGCCATCGCCTGTTCCAGCGCCACCCGGGCGGCAATCTCGGCCTCTTCGCGCGCTTTCTGCGCGCTGATGTCGATCTGCACCCCGGCCATGAACTCGGCGCTGCCGTCGTCGCCGCGGCGAATGACCCTGCCGCGGTCGGCAACCCAGACCCAGTGCCCGTCGCGGTGGCGCAGCCGGTATTCGGCCTGATAGGCATCGACATCCGATTTCAGGCAGATATCGACCTGCGCCATCGCCGCGGCCAGATCGTCGGGATGCACCAGCTTTTGCCATTTCTGGTAGTTGATCGGGCCAAGCGACCTGGTCGTGTGGCCCAGCATTTCGGCCCAACGGGTGTTGACCCATTGGCGGTTGACGGTGATATCCCATTCCCAGGTGCCTACCTGCGACCCTTCGATCACGTTCAGCAGCCGCTGTTCGGCCAGTTTCAACCCGGTGATGTCGGAATGCACGCCGGCCAGCACCACCGGCTCGCCCTCGATGTTGTAGCGCGTGACGCTGCCGCGCGACATGATGGAAACCCAATGCCCCTTCTTGTGGCGCATGCGGAATTCCTGTTCCAGCAAGCTGGTTTCAAGCGCGAACACGCGTTCCAGTTGCAGGTCGAATTCTGGCAGATCGTCCGGGTGCACCAGCGTGCGGAAGGTTCGCACCGTGACCTGCCCAAGTTCGGCGCGGGTGAACCCCAACATGTCGAGCCAGCGCAGATTGACCAGATATTCGCCGCTTTCCAGCGCCCATTCCCAGGTGCCGACCTGCGCCCCGTCGATCACGTTGCGCAGCCGCTCTTCGGTGATCTTCAATTTGGTGATGTCGGAATGCGTGCCGGCCATGACCTCGGGGTGGCCATCGCTGTCGCGACGCACGATCGATCCGCGCGACAGAATCCAGACCCAGTGGCCATCCTTGTGGCGCATGCGGGATTCCTGCTCGAAGCGGTCGGCCCTTCCCGACAGAATATCTATCATCGGCTTTTCGTTGGCGACCGCATCGTCGGGGTGCAAAAGTTCGCGGAACTTCTCGATCGTCATCGGGTCAAGTTCGTCGTGCCGGTAGCCCAGCATTTCGGCCCAGCGGTTGTTGATCTTGTTTTCGCCGCTTTCCAGCGTCCATTCCCAGATCCCCACCCGGGCGCCTTCGATAACGTTCAACAGCCGCTGTTCCGCCAGCTTCAGCCCGGTGATGTCGCTGTGCACCGAGATGATTTCACCGCGCGGCGTGCGGCACTCGGTGACGCGCAAAATCCGCCCATCGGGCAAGGGTTGCACCCAGGCCAGGCCGCCGGACCTGCGCCCGGCCAGGCGCTCGGCAAGCCAGTCTTCCTCGCGCCCGATCGCCTCGGGGCGCTGCCCATGGGCAAGTTCGTTGCGAATCAGGTCTTCGAAACGGGCGCCGGGCACCAGCAGCGGGGCGGTTCTCGGATAGAAATCCTTGAAGCGCTGGTTGCAAACCACCATCCGGTCGTCGGCGTCATAAAGCACGAAGGCTTCATCAAGCGATTCGATGGCGCCGATCAGTTGATGGTGCAGCGCCTCGGCGGCCTTGGCCGTTGCCGCAAGTTCTTCCTCATACTGCTTGCGCTCGGTGATGTCGGTCTGCACCGCCATGAACCCGGTCAGCACGCCGTTATCGTCGCGCAGCGGCTCGATGTTCAGATCGAGCCAGTATTCTTCGCCGTGTTTCGAGCGGTTCTGAATTTCGGCACGCGCCGTCTTGCCTTCGCGCAAGGCGGCGCGGACCTTGGCCACCGTGGCCTGGTCGGTCTTTTCGTATTGCACCAGCGGGCCGGGCTTCTTGCCGCGCACCTCATCCAGCGTATAGCCGGTGCGCCGCGTGTAGGCATCATTCACCCATTCGATACGCTGCTTGGCATCGGTTATGGTGACCACGTTCGAGGTGCGCCGCGCCACGTCGCTCAGCCGCGACAGGGCGCGCTCCATCTCGGTCTTGTCGGTGACATCCTGGCTGATGAACAGATAGCCCTTGCGGTCCTCGGCGCTGACGGCACGGCGCAGCGATGCGACCAGTTCAAAGTCGTGCCGCCCGGTGGGCAGATCGATCTGGTATTTCACGCGATTGGGCTTGATGCCGCCATCCAGCGCACGCATCAGCTTGCGGCTGTTCGCGGCGATCTCGGCGGGCAGAACCTCTTCCAGCAACCTGCCGAGCACTTGTTCGCGCGGCGCCACCAGATAGTCGGAATTGGCAACCTGAACATAGGTGAACCTGCCGTCGGAATCGACTTCGACCACAACATCCGGCAGCAGATCGACCACCGCTTGCAGGCGGATGAGGGTGCGGGCGTCTTCGGCTGCGCCTTGCAGCACCTGGGCGTGCAGATCCTGCCGGCGCAGCGCTGCTGCCAGCGCGTCGGCAAGCGGCTGCAACGGCGCCAGATCGGCCGGGGCCAGGCTGTTTGCCGCTGGCATAACCAGAACCAGCACCGCGTCCAGCGGCCCTGCGCTGCGCAACGGCAGCAGCGCCAGCAGGCCGGCGGCATCAAGCACCGGCGCGCCCCGGCGCAGCGGCACGGCATGGCGGCGCAGCGCGGCGCGCAGTAGCGGCGCCATCGTGGCCGCCTCAGCCGGCGCCGCGGGGGCGTGCCAGCCGTGGCAGACGGCCGGCTCGTCGCCTTCGGGCGCGCGCACCAGCATCGCCGCCGCCAGATCAAGCCAGCTGCCGATCGCCGCAACACTGGCCGTAATCGCCGCCTCAAGCCCGCAATCGGGCGTCGCGATCAGTGTGGCGAGAATATCGCCCGACAAGGATTGCACCAGCGTGGCAGCCGCTGCCTGCCCGTCGGACTTGGCCGAAATCTGGTTGCACATGCAGTATCCCCTTTTTCCGGTCGCCCCGTGCCTTGCGCTCTTTCGTGAGGTTACAGCACTTGGTGCGACGGATAATCAATTCCTGGAAGCCGCAACACATCTTTGAAGCAATCAACTGCAGGTTTCAATGTTTCTAATGCAGCTGGCGGCACAACAGCGCGCTGGTCGGTATCAACCCGCGCCCGCCCCGCCTGTCAGCTTGTCATGTATTGCCCCATCAGCCCGGCATCTTCATGGTCAAGTATATGGCAATGCAGCATGAACGGGTGCTTTTCGGTCGCCGGTTGCGTGAAGGTCAGCAGCAGTTCGGCCGGCTGGCCCAGCAGAACCGTATCCTTGGCGGCGGCAAGATGCGCGGGCGGCGGCGCGCCGTCGATGGTCAGCACGCGAAACAGCGTGCCGTGCACATGGAACGGATGCGGCATCAGCACCGGCGACACCTCCCAGATCTCGGTGCTGCCCAGCTTGGGCGCGAAATCGATGCGGCCCATGTCGAAGCGTTTGCCGTTCATGCCCATCGCCGGGCCGCTGCCGCGCGCGCCCTGTCCGCCGCCGGGCAGGCCGGCGCCGCCGCCCGCCCTGCCAGCGCGCCCGCCCAGGCCCGGCCACATGTCAAGCGTGACGGTGCGGCGCAGCACCGCGCGGCCCGGGTCGGGTGCGGCCAGCGGCACCAGCACCGGCGGCAGGCGCGCCGGCGGCGCGGCGATCGCCGGATCAACCTCGAAAGCGACCAAAGGCCCCGGCCCGTTGGTGGGAATGCCGGTCGGCCCGCGCCCAGTCAGCACCCCCAGACCGCCCGATCCGGCCTCGCCGGCGACCGGGTCGCCAAGCGTTGCCAGCACCGAGCCGCGAGCATCGGAAAAATCGACGACAATCTCGAACCGCTCGCCGGGTGAAATCGTCAGCGACGTCATCGGCACCGGTGCGGCCAGATAGCCGCCATCCGACGCGATGACGTGAAAGCCGCGGCCGTCGTCGAAGCTGAGGTGGAAATTGCGCGCGTTGGCGCCGTTCAGCAGCCGCAGCCGCACCAGTGCGGCCGGCACCACCGCGGTGGGGCTGATCGCGCCGTTCACCACCAGCGTGTCGCCGCGGGTGCCAAGAATGCGCTCGCGCGCAAAATTGCGAAACTCCAGCTCGCCCGCCGCGGTGAACAGCCGGTCCTGCAGGATCAGCGGCAGGTCGTTGACGCCGTAGTCATGCGGCAGCCCAAGCCCGGCGCCGCTGCCGTCTTCGATGATCATCATCCCGGCCAGCCCCAGATAGACCTGCCGCCCGGTATCGCCATGCGGATGCGCGTGATACCAGGCGGTGGCCTCGGGCTGATCGACCGCAAGCCGCGGCTGCCAGCTGGCGCCGGGGGCGATCGCCTGATGCGGGCCGCCGTCATACATGGCGGGCACCAGCAGCCCGTGCCAATGCGCCGCCGTCACCATCTCCAGCCGGTTTTCAACCGTCATCTGCACTTCGTCGCCCCGGTGCAACCGAAGCACCGGCCCCAGATAGGCGGCCGAATAGCCGTAGCTGGCCACTTCCGGCAGGCCGGGGGCAAAGCGGTGCCGACCGGGCGCCGCCACCAGCGACAGCCGCCCGCCATGGTCGCGCGCGTCGATCAGCGCGGGGATCGGCAGCGGCACCGCGACCCCCGCCCCGCGACCCGACCCGGCCCGCCCGATCAGCCCCAGCGCCCCGGCCCCGGCCAGCAACCCGCGACGTGTCAGCATGTCGCCCCCTTTCCGGCGCCGTGGCGCCCGCTATTGCCCGCCGCCGCGCGACGGCACGATCTGTTCCAGAAGCCGCCGGTCGGGG
>Ga0214472_10002538_pt1 | contig 19605 bp, 17 predicted proteins | sample RVTome_6_FD_207662 | JGI IMG/M metagenome (GOLD analysis project Ga0214472, IMG submission 207662) | Soil microbial communities from uranium-contaminated site in the Upper Colorado River Basin, Wyoming, United States - RVT140D175 | ecosystem: Environmental > Terrestrial > Soil > Contaminated >...
CGGTCACGACCTGAAGGAAGAGGCGCACGTCGTCGTCCTTGGGCGCGTCGCTCGACTCGAGGACGATGCGAACGTAGCCGATCCCGCGCTCCCGGCAGCCCTGCTCCTCGCTCGTGCCGTGATAGTGCCGCAGGTTGATCACGGTCCTGATTCCCAGTTTCTGGAGGGAGTCCAGGCCGGCGGCCGCGGGCGCCGATCCGCGGTAGATCGCAGGCGCCACCACGGCGACGTTCTCGAGACCGGGGAGCGGGCCCAGGCGCCGTGCCGGAGTCGCGCGCAGTACGACGGCGTCGCTCTGTGCCGCCAGCAGGACTACGAGAAGAGCGTTCAACTCCGCGGCCCCCAGACCTCACTCTACACCGGCGAAAGTGGCGAGAATGAGGACAGACTGACCTTCCTCATGTATGGTCCGATTTCGTTGCGTCTCAACGCCATGCGCACAGCGCGCCAGAGCTCGTGCACCGCCTTCACTCTGTCGCTGCGGCACTACTCCCCGAAGCGTCTCGAGGGCCTTTCGACGGCCAGAGGGCGGATCATTCACTCGGAAGATCGCGCGGCCTCGTGAATGATCCGGACTCTAGCCCGCCGGTGACAAGGCTGTCCGCGCGAAGGGACGAGTGCTCGCGGACTCGGAGGGCCCCCGCCAGGATTGGCTTCTCCGAATCAACGACTTGCCGACACCGCGGGTGGGCCGCCGATCGGCACGCGCGTTGCAGAACTCCTTGGCGGTGACGACCGGACGATGGAGGCGAACATGAGCGCTCGAACCGGCAGACTCCTTCTCGCGGCGGGCCTGGCACTGGCGCCGGCCCTCGGGCTGGCTCAGGACCGCGCCGTGCCCCGCGGAGGCGGAGACAGCGGAGGATCGCGCGGTGGCGGTGGAGACTCCGGCTCCCGGCACGCCTCGCCCGGGGTGCAGTCGAGCGGTTCGAGCTCGAGCGGCTCGAGCCAGACCTACTCCGCCCCGTCCATCGCCGAGCGCCGCCATCCGCGCGCCGGAACCGGCCGCGGGAGCGGTGGCGGCTACTACCCGGGCTATCCCGGGTACGGATATCCAGGCTGGGGCGGCGGCTGGTACTACCCGGGCTATGGCGGCTACTGGTGGCCGTACGGGTACTACGGCTGGTACGGCGGCGGCTACGGCGGCTACGGCGGCTACTGGGGCGGATACCCCGGTGGAGGGGGCGGTGGCGCCGTCTACTACTCCGGACGCAGCGAGGGCGGCTCGCTCCGCGTGCTGGTCGATCCCGCGGAGGCCCGCGTTTACGTGGACGGCTACTACGCCGGTGTGGTGGACGACTTCGACGGCCTGCTGCAGCGGTTGCACGTGTCACCGGGGCGCCATGAGATCACCCTGAAGCTCGAGGGCTACAAGACGCACCGGATGCGCGTGTACGTCGGCCCCGACGCGACGCTGAAGATCCACCACGACTTGCAGAAGGGCGTTGGCGAAACCCAGGAGGACCTGACGGGCGGCGCGCCGCTGCCCGAGCGCGAGGTGCGGCGCGAGCGCGACGGCAGCGAGGACGGCGAGCGATCGATCGGGGCCGAGGACGCCCAGAACGAGCCCCCGGCCGAGCTCGGGAAGCTCCAGCTCAGCGTGCAGCCGGAGGACGCTTCGGTCTACGTCGACGGGGCGTTCCGCGGAACCGGTCGAGAGGCCTCTTCGCTGCGACTCGCGCCCGGACGCCACCGGATCGAGGTGGTTCGGCCCGGCTTCCGCACGGCCGAGAGCGAGGTCGAGGTCCCGGCCGGCGAGACCACCCGGCTCAAGGTGACCCTGGAGCGGCCCTCGATCTAGGGCATGCCGGCAGCCGTCGACGTGGAACCGCTGCCGAACAGCTGACGGAAGATGCGGCCGGCCACGGCGGAAGCGCCATGGCCGCTGCCGTGCCGGAGGAACACCACCACCACGAGCTCCGGCCGGTCGGCAGGTGCGTAGGACGCGAACCAGCCGAGGGCGGAGCAGGTCCCGGTCTTGCCGGCGACGGCCACATCGGGATCGAACGCCGCGCTGGCGCTGCCTTCGTTGACGGCGCCGACGAAGCCGTTGCTGAGGCCCTCGAGCCGCGTGCCCTCGGGCAAGCGCCAGCGCTCCGTCGCGGTGAAGCCCTCGGGACCGCTGACCTGCGGCTTGAGCACGACGCCGCCGTTCACCGTCGCCGAAAGCAGGACCGCGAGCTGCAGCGCCGAGGTCGCGATCCCCTCGGCGTGGCTCGAGAGGTGGCCGACTGCGGAGGGTTTCACGAACTCGGGCACGCGGCCCGCCGTCTCGCCCGTGAGGTTGATCCCCGACGGCTCGCCCAGGCCCAGCAGGTGCGCGTAGCGCTGCACCTTCTCGTACCCGAGCTGCTCGCCCACCCACTCGAAGTAGGGGTTGCACGAGACCGCGAGCGCACGCTCGAGGTCGATCGCCCCGTGGCCCGCCCACATCCAGCAGCCCTTGCGGCAGCGGTACGTGGTGTCGGGCTTGATCACGCCCTCGGAGAGGCCCGCGATCCCGACGACGATCTTGAACACCGAGCAGGGCTGGAAGGCGCGCTGCATCCCGAGCGACGGGTTCACGAGCGCGTGGACGCGTCCGGTGCGGGGATCCATCGCGACCACTGCGCCCTGCGTGCGCCCCAGGCCGCTGCGGGCCGCCTCGCCGACGGCGAGGTCCCACGCGGATGCGCTCGCCGGCAGGACCACGGCCGTGGGTGCGGGCGCGCGCCTCGATGCGCGACGCGGGACCGCGTGGGCGGGAGCCGCGAAGGCCAGGGACACGACGAGGCCGAGTGTGGCAGCGGCGAGCTTCCCCGGCAGGCGCAACGGCATCGAGGGCGGAGACTAGCATGGACCGTGCCGCGTGGCTCGAAGGGCTCAGGTCGGAGCGTTGTAGACCCCCCGCACGTGCGCGTAAGATCAGTCTTTCGAGGAAGCAAGGAGAACCGCGATGCGCGTTCCGTTCCTTCGTTTCGCCCTCATGCTGGCCCTGGTCCTGGTGTCCGCGGGACGGGCAAATGCCCAGAAACTGGACAAGGACGACAAGAAGTTTCTCGACGACGTCCGGCCCATCCTCCTGATGGACGAGGAAAAGACCTACAAGAGCCTGAAGGAGAAGAGCGACCGGCTCGAGTTCCAGAAGATCTTCTGGGCGCGCCGCGACCCCGACCTGGCGACCCCCGCGAACGAGTACCAGGCCGAGTACGAGACGGCGCGCGCCGAGGCCGACCGTGCGTACAGGGTTCCGGCGCAGGCGGGCTCGTTCACCGACTGCGGCCGCGTCTTCATCCTGCTCGGCAAGCCGGACGAAGTGCGGCTCGAAGGCGGCACCCTCACGCCCGGCCTGCGGCCACCCGAGATCTGGACCTACCGCGACCGGCCCGGACGCAGCTTCACGGGCGGCAAGGCGGCGATCGCATTCGACGAGGAGTGCCGTGCGCCGGGCGCCCTCTCTGCGCAGATGGATCGGGTGGCGGGGGCGCTGGTGGTGCAGCCGAGCCTCGACTACAAGAAGGGGAAGGACGGCCGGCTGGTGAAGCTCGCCGACATGCTGCCCAAGGACACGGCGGCGCGCGCGCTGCTGAAGCAGCCGCGGCAGGATTTCCCGACGGCGCTCCAGGCTTCCTATCTCAAGATCGCGGACGGCGGCACGGCGCTGCTCGGGCTCGTGCGCGGCGAGGCCGCGGGTCTCGCCACGAGCGACAGCGGCGGGGCGAAGACCGCGCGCGTGTCGGTCGTGGCGAGCGCCGTCGCCGAGGACGGGAAGGAATCGGGCTGGACGGAGCAGGCGGCGAGCGTGACGGTGGAGGCCGACGGTTCGTTCGTCGCGGGCTTCAAGCTCGCCCTGCGGCCCGGCAAGTACACGCTGAAAGCCGGCGCCGTGGACGAGAAGGGCGGCAAGGGCTCGCTCACGTCGATGCCGATCGAGGTGCCCGACCTGGCACGCGTGGAGTCCGGCGCGGACGGCACCGTGAGCAAGCTGCCCTCGGCCGGCTCGCTGATCATCGTCCGGCGCATCGAAGAGCTGCCGGGCGGCACCTCGGATCCGCAGCACCCCTTCGCGGCTTTCGAGCTCGGGACGGCACGGCTCGTGCCTGCGTTCGGCGGAACGGTCCACGTGTCGGAGCAGGTGGAGTTCGTCTACCAGGTGTACGACCTGAAGACGGACCCGACGACCGGCAAGGCCGACGCCAGCGCCGTCGTCAGCATCCTGAAGGACGGCAAGACGCCGGTGGCGAAGGCCCCGCCCAAGGCGATCGAGTCCGAGCGCGACGGGGCGTCGGTCGGGCCGATCCCGCTCGCCAACTTCGGTCCGGGCAAGTACGTCGTGCAGCTCAAGGTCACGGACAGACTGGGCAAGCGCGAGGTCGTCCAGGAAGCGCCGCTGGAGGTGATCCCATAGGGGGTTCGGGGGGCGATCAGCCCCCCGACAGCCTGTCCAGGCGTCCTCGTCCTTGGGGTCCCGCCTGGTTCCGGGGAGGTCGACCGTGTTCGCGAGACAGACGAACGAACGGAGAGACCAAGGGGAGAACCAATGATGCCAGGATTCTCTGGACTGAGCTTCCGGGGGATAAGCGCCCCCGAGCCCCGCTAGCGTGAACAAGGCGGAGTTGATCAAGCGCGTCGCGCGCGACACCGGCCTCACGAAGGCCGACGTGCTACGCGTGCTGGACGCGGTGCTCGCGCAGGTGACGCGCACGCTGCGGCGTGGCGACGAGGTGAAGCTCGTCGACTTCGGGACCTTCCTGGTGAGCCACCGCCGCGCGCGCGCCGCCCACAACCCTTACAGCGGCACCGCGATGAAGCTCCCGGCCCGCCGCTGGCCGCGCTTCTCGCCCGGCAAGCGCCTGAAGGCCCTGGTTCGCTGACTACGCCGCGGCCTTCGCCGCCTCCGTCCCCTCTTCCTTCACCACCTCGAGCGCCTTCTCGAGGATGCGGTCGGGGCGCGGCGCGCCTTCGGCCGGCTGGTCATCGTCCTCCTGCGCCACCGGCACCGTGGGTGCGAGGCCCTGGCCGTGGATCGAGGTGCCCTTGGGAGACATGAACTTCGCCACGCTGAGCACCAGGGCTCCCTCGGGCAGCGCCACGATCTTCGAAACCGCCGCGCGCCCAAAGGTGTGCTCGCCCACGAGCTTCGCGCGCCCCGCGTCGAGGAGCGCCGCGGCCACCACCTCGCCGGGGCCGGCCGTGCCGTTCGTCACGAGCACCGCGAGCGGGCCGTTCCAGGCCGTGCGCGCGGCGTCGGCCTGCAGCAGCTTCTCCTCGGCGCGGCGGCCCACGAGCTTCGCCACCGGCCCGCCCTGCAGGAACAGCTCGGCAACGGCGACCCCGTCGCCCGGCGCACCCCACGCCGCGTCGCGCAGGTCGAGCAGGAGTTGCCTGGCCCCGGAGCGCTGCAGCGACTCGACGTGCGCACGCACGTCCTGGGCGGTCGTGGCTCCGAACTCGGCGACGCGCAGGTAGCCGGTCGTCGCGTCGAGCATCCGGCCCTCGGCAGCCGCGGGCTTCAGCCGCTCGCGAACCACCGCGACGTCGAACGGTTCGGCGCCCGCGCGCAGCACCGACAGCTTGACCGACGAGCCGGGTGCGCCGCGCATCAGGCGCTCGGCGAAGACGGCGGGCATCGGGCGCGTGTGCCGCTCGTCGATCGCCTTGACGAGGTCGCCCGGCTGCAGGCCCGCCTTCGCGGCGGGCGAGCCGGGCCGCGCGGCCACCACCATCAGGAACGCGAAGCGGCGCGTCAGCACCAGGCCGACGTCGGCATCGCTCTCGACCGCAGGCTGCTGGAGCAGCTTGTACTGCTCGGCATCGAGGTACGAGCTGTCGCCGTCCAGTGCGTCGGCCATTCCGAGCCGGGCGCCGGCCATGGCACGGTCGAGGTTCACGGGCTCGACGTAGGCGTCGAGCACCAGCCGGACCACCTCGTTGAAGATCGCGAGCTGGCCGTAGCTCGTGTCGCCGAGCGCCTTGCCGAGCAGCGACCCCACGGCGATGTAGCCGACGAGGACCGTGGACACGAGAGCGATCACGAGGCGCGAGCGGTGGCTCATGCAATCAGGATATCAGGGTTTCGCCAGCCAGCCTTCGGGGTCCTCGGGCCGTCCCTGGAAGCGCATCTCGAAGTACAATCCCGGCCCGTCGGCCCCCGTGGGGTCCGCGCTCCCGAGCAGGGTGCCGGCTGCAACCTGCTGGCCTGGACTCACCTGGACATCGGCGAGCTGCGCGTAGAGCGAGTGGTGCTTGCCGCCGTGGTCCACGACCACCATGAGCCCGTAGCCGCGGAAGCGCTCGGCGAACACCACGCGGCCGCCGTGCACGGCCCGCACCGGCGCGTCGGGCGGCGCTTCGATCTCGATCCCGTTGTGGACGGTATAGGTGTCGAAGCGCGGGTGCTTGCGGCGGCCGAACCCCGCCCGCACCTCGCCCTCGACCGGCCACGGCAGACTGCCGCGGAAGGCGCCGAGCGGGACCTCGACGACGCCGTCGTCGAGGCCCGAGAGCAGCGCCACGAGCCGCGTCTCGGCCTGGGCCAGCTCGTCGACGTAGGCGGCGTTGAGCTCCTTGCGCTCGACGAGCGAGGTCAGAAGCTCGGTCTTGCGCGCGCGTTGGGCGTCCAGGTTGCGGCGCGCGGCCGCCAGCTTGTTGCGCAGCGCCAGCGACTCGCGCGTGCGCTCCTCGAGCGCGGCCTTCTCGGTGGTGAAGGCCTGCAGGTCGGAGCGGAAGCTCGCCACGCGCGCGTTGTCGCGCCGCGCGAGCGTCGTGATCAGCCGGTAGCCGCGGAAGAAGTCCGAGGGCCGGTCGATCGACAGCAGCAGCCGCACGTAGCTCATGTCCCCGAGCTTGTAGAGCGCGCGGGCGTGGCGCGCCAGCGCCGGGCGGGCCTCGGCGAGACTCGTTTCGAGCTGGTGGACGCGGGCGACCGTGGCGTCGAGTGCCATGCGCGTGCGCCGCAGCGTGATCTGGATCTCGGTGAGCTCCTCGCTGCGCAAAGAAAGCTCGAGCTCGAGCCGTTCCACCTCGCCGAGCAGGCTCTTCTCCTCGCCGCGCATGCGCCGGAGCTCCTGCTCCAGCGTCGCACGCCGCTCCTGGACTTTCCGGAGGCGCTCCTCGTCGGGTGCCGGCGCCGCGGCCGGCGCGGCCGCGGGGACCGCCTGGGGCGCATCCTGGAGCGCCCCGGCCAGCGTCAGGACGAGGAGCGCGGCCTTCACCAGAGGGGCTTGCCGTCGTAGTCCGAGGGGATCTCGGTCTCGAGCAGCTTCAAGATCGAGGGGGCGAGGTCCATGATGTGCGGCTCGCTCGTCGCGATCCTGCGGTTGCAGAAGAAGACGCCGTGCGAGATCTCGGTCGCCGTGGCACAGTGGTCGCCCGACCACTTCTTGTTGTTGTTCTCGACGACGCCGCGGCGGATCGTGCCGAGCGTGTCCTGCCAGCCCACGCGGTAGCCGTCGAGGAAGCCGACTTGCAGGTCGGGCGCCATCTGGATGTACTCACCCTTGTAGATGTCGTCGCGCTCGTAGACGTCGGCGAAGATGCGCTCGCCGGTCTCTGGGTCGCTGAGCGGGAGGAGCTTCTCGCGGATCTCGTCCTGGAGCTGGCGATACTCTTCGCCGGCCGAGACGATGCCCTTCGCCTCGCGCCCCTTGAGGTTGAAATAGATCTGGCCGAGGCCCACGGCGTAGGCCCGCGTCTTCGACCAGTCGACGCCCTCGAAGAACTTGCCGCGGCCGAAGAGGTCCTGCAGGTTCTTCTCCTGGCTCTGGCCCGCAACCGACATGTAGCCGTTCTGGACCAGCCAGGTGTTGAGGTTCACCTCGCGGCGGAAGGAGTGGAAGCCGTGGTCGGACATGACCATGAACACCGCGTCTTTCGGCAGCTTCTGGCGCAGCCGGCCGACGAAGTCGTCCGCGCGCCGATACACCTTCTCGATCGCGTCGCCGTACTTGTCCGCGAGCGCCTGGTCGTACATCGGGTGCTTCGTGTCGATCAGGCGCCACATCATGTGCGAGATGCGGTCGGTCGTCTCGATCGCCGCCACGAACAGGTCCCAGTCGTCGGTCTCGAGCCGCTTCAGGATGATCTTCTCGCGGTCGTCCATCGCGCGGTCGGAGTCGTAGAGGAACTGCGCCTCGTCGAGCCGGCCCTCGTTGAGCGGCTTGTCGCCCGACTCGGCCCAGCCGAGCGTGCGGTAGAGGCCGATCGCGTCGGCGAGCTGCTTCGAGAACGACGCGGGATACGAGATCGGCAGCGGCGGGTTGCGCGGGTCCATGTTGACCGGCGAGGCGTAGAGGCGCAGCTCGCGGTCCGCGTCGAGCAGCGCAAACTGCGTCATCCCGTGCACGCGGAGGAGGGTGTTGACGCGGAAGCTGAGCGGCACCCAGCCGCTCCACTCGCCCTGCTTGAGGCTGATCTTCTGGCCCTGGATCTCGATCTCGGCCCGGCCCGCGCCCTCGGTCCAGCGCACCGTCATCGGCAGGTTGAGGTCCTTGCCGGTGGCGAGCTCGTCGAGCCGCGCCTGCTCGCGCTCGGACAGGCTAGAGGCCTTTCGCTTCTCCCGCAGCTTCGCTTCTTCCTGCTTCAGGATCGGGCTCTCCGGCCCCTTGAGCATCGTCTCCGAGACGCCGCCGTCGAGCAGCAGCCGCTTCAGGAAGCCGCCGAACTCGGTGTTGCCCTCCTCGTAGGACGACAGGTCGGTCGCCCAGTAGTAGAACGTACCGAGCGTGCCGCGCAGGTCGGGCAGCGGCAGCCCCGCCAGCATCTGCCCGTGGTGCAGCTCCTCGGTCGGGAAGGTGACCGGCACGGTCAGCACCACGGAGTTGATTCCGTCAGCGGACGCCGTCTTCCAGAACGACGTCCCGCCTCGCATCGACGTGATCTTCGGCGGCTTCGTCGGAATCAAGCCCCAGAGAAACTCCGGCGGCTCCTTCTTGATCATGTTGAAGTCCGGAAAGTAGGTCGTGAGGTCCCGGATCAGGAAGTCGTAGATGCTGTGCTTGCCGGGGTTGACGCCGGTCGCGAAGCTCGACCACGCGGTGGGCGACTCCGAGGGCTGCGTCGAGCCGAGCCGCGCGAAGACGCCCTCCTCGGAGAGCGCCTTCAGGTTCGGCAGCTTCCCCGCGTCCATGTACTGGCGCGAGAGCGTCGGGTCCATCCCGTCGAAGCCGATCACGAACACGCGCTGCTTGGCGCGGCGCAGCGGCTTGCCCCCCTCGGGGCCGCTGCGGCAGCCGAGGAACGGAAGCGTCAGCGACGCGCCGGCCAGGATCACGGCGAGCGTCACGGGGAGACGATGAGAACGCAGGAGGACCATCGAATGCACCTGCCTCGGCGAACCCTCAGCTTGTAGCGACGAACACGACGGCTGGATCAGTCTACCCGACGCGGCGCGATCACTGTTACTTGCGAAGCGGTCGAGCTCTGCGCGCGAGCGTCGCGACAGCTTCCTCCCCCGCGGAGGGGCCGCGGACGCTCTGAGTCGTCAGCGTCGCACGTCTGGCCTTGTTGTGGAATCGGGTGTGGGGTAGGCTCCACAGTATGGAGACGATCCAGGTCGTCATGGAAGGGGCTTTGCTGAAGGCCGCCGACCAGGCCGCGCGCCGGCTCAAGCTGAACCGCTCGGCGCTCATTCGCGACGCCCTGCGTGAGCACCTCAGGCGCCTCCGCTACCGCGAGCTGGAACAGCAGGAAAGGGAGGCGTACGAGCGCATCCCGGACGATCCAGAGGAGTTCGCCGTGTGGGACAAGGTAGCCGCGTGGCCGAAAGGGTAGCGCGGGGTGACATCCGGCTGTTCCGGTTTCCGCAGCCGGACAAGCCGAGGCCGGTGGTGGTTCTGACCCGCGACTCGATTGTCGACCGGCTTGCCCGGGTCACGGTTGCCCCGATCAGCTCCACGATCCGCGGGATCGCCTCCGAGGTGCCGCTCGGGATCGAGGACGGCATGAAGCAGCCGTGCGCGATCAACCTCCACAACATCCTCACGGTGCCGAAGCAGGGTCTCGGCCGCCGCGTGGCCCAGCTCGACGAACGCCGCCTCGCCCAGACCTGCGCCGCGATCGCCTTCGCACTCGGCTGTCGGGGCTAGCGCAGCGGGAAGCCGCGCCGCCTGACGTCGACCAAGGGAGGCGAGAGCGCCCCGGCCTGGAGCCCGGACGGTCGCAAGCTCGCGTTCGCGGCGCGGCGCGAGGACGACGAGGTCGCGCAGGCGTACGTCATCGACATCACGGGGGGAGGCGAGGCGCGGCGGGTCACGTCCTCGCCCCTGGCCGTGCGCGGTCCGCTGTGGAGCCCCGACGGCAGCGTGCTCGTCTACCAGAGCGCGGTCCACCCGGGCGCCGCCGACCTCGAAGCCAACCGGAAGATCGCGGCCGAGCGGAAGGACGCCAAGTCGAAGGTCCGCAGCTACGAGAGCTTCCCGATCCGGCGTTGGGACCGTTGGCTGGACGACACGCGAGCGCATGTGTACGTGGTGCCCGTGGAGGGCGAGGGCAAGGCTCGCGACCTGCTGGCCGGCACCAGGCTCGCGGAGCTGCCCGGCTTCGGCGGCGCTTCAGGAGCGGGCGCGACCGAAGACCTGGAGCCCGCCTGGGCTCCGGACGGCCGTTCGATCCTGTTCGTGGCCTCGACGAACCGCGACGGCGCGGCGCGCACGTCCGTCACGACCCACCTGTTCGAAGTGCCGGTGGCCGGCGGCGAGCCGCGACCGCTCACCACGGGCAACACCAGCCACACCCAACCGAAGTTCTCACCCGACAGCCGCTCGCTCTGCTTCAAGACCAGCGAGGAGTGGGGGAGGATCTACGCCCTCGACCGCCTCGCGTGCTCGGGCTGGCCCTGGACGGGCTCGCCCGTCACCGTCACCTCGGCCTTCGACCGGTCGGTGGCCGACTTCGCCTTCTCCCCCGACTCGCACACCCTGTACTTCACCGCCGAGGATTCCGGCTACGTGCGTCTCTACTCGGTCGCCGCGAGCGGCGGTCCCGCCGCCGTCGTTCTCGACACCCAGGGCGCCTTCGGCGCCATCGACGTCCCGGAACGGTCGACCGCGCCCCTGGTCGTGGCGAGCTGGGGCAGCGCCGTCCATCCCCCGGAGGTCGTGCGCATCGACGTCGCGGCCAAGAAGCTCGTGAACCTGACGGAGTGGAACGTCGCTACGGCGGCGATTTACGACTGGCCGCCGCTCCTGGAGTTCTCGTTCACGGGCGCCAGGGGGCGGCCCATCCACAGCTTCCTCGCCCTGCCCCCCGGGTTCGACCCCGCGCGCAAGTACCCGCTGCTGGTCCTGATCCACGGCGGCCACGCGAACATGTGGCGCGACCAGATCACGCTGCGCTGGAACTACCACCTGCTGGCGAGCCCGGGCTACGTGGTGTTGCTCACGGACTACCGGGGCTCGACCGGCTACGGCCAGCAGATCACCCTCGACATCCTCGGCGATCCCCTGCGCGGGCCGGCGCAGGACATCAACCAGGCGGCCGACGAGGCCGTCAAGCGCTATCCCTTCATCGACGCCACGCGGCAGGCCGCGGGCGGCGCCAGCTACGGGGGGCACTTGGCGAACTGGCTGGAGGCCACCACCACCCGCTACCGCTGCCTCATCAGCCACGCCGGGCTCAGCAGCCTCGAGACCCAGTGGTCCACCAGCGACGTGATCCACCAGCGCGAGCTGATGATGGGAGGGCCGTTCTGGGAGCGGCCGCAGCTCTGGCTCGACCAGAGCCCGATCGCCCACGCGAAAGGCTTCGGGACGCCGATGCTGCTCTCGGTCGGCGAGAACGACTACCGCGTCCCGCTCAACAACGCGCTCGAGATGTACGCGGTGCTCCAGCGCCAGGGCGTGCCCGCGCGGCTCCTGGTGTGGCCGGACGAGAACCACTGGATCCTCAAGCCCGAGAACAGCCGGGTCTTCTATCGCGAGGTCCGCGACTGGCTGGCGCGCTGGCTGAAGTAGACTCTGGTTCCACGCGCCGTTTCGACCGACCGTCCGTCTCCAAAAACAGGAGGAAGTCCATGAGAACCGTCCTCGCCGCCGGGGCGCTGATCTCGGCCTTGAGCAGCCCCGCGTTCGCACAGTGCACCGACGCCGACACCCGGAAGCTCGAGGAGTTCGACCGTGCCTGGTCCGAGGCCGCTCGCACCGGCGATCGGGCCGCTCTCCAGGGCATCGTTGCCGACAACTTCACGGGGATCTCCGTCGCCGGCCTCACCAGCAAGGCCGAGCTGATCGACGCAGCAGTGAGCGCTGCGGAGGCGGCCAAGGCCGGCAGCCGCCCCGCTCCCAAGGTGGTGTACGACCACTACGTGATCGCCTGCACGCCCGTCTCGGCTACCATCACCCACCGCAACAGCGTGACCGAGACCGACGGCGGCAAGGAGCAGACCTCCTACTCGCGCAGCGTGCACGTGCTGGAGAAGCGGGGCGACCGCTGGCAGGTGGTGTCGAACGCCGGCCATCCCCTGGCCGACGCCAGCGTGCTCGCTTATCTGGAACGGGACTGGAACCAGGCCGAGATGAAGCAGGATGCGGCCTGGTTCGAGCGCACGTTCACCAACGACTACACCGGCGTCGACGGCCGCACCGGCAATGCCACCACCAGGTCCGAGGACATCGCGGGCATCAAGAAGACGACGACCGACTCCGCCGTCCTCTCCGCAATCAACGTTCGCATGCTGGGCGACACCGCGGTGGTCACCGGCTTGACCCACAACAAGGGCAAGGACGACAAGGGCGCTGCCTTCGACCGCAAGACCCGCTTCACGGACGTCTGGGTCAAGCGGGACGGCACGTGGCAGGTGCTCTCGAGCCATGGGAGCGACGTGAAGTAGCAGACGAGCGTCCGCGACCTACGCCCCGAGGTGTTGTCCCGGTATGAAGCCCACCGCGCCACTTCAATTGCGTGGAAGACCCGGCGGTATTCTAGAGGCCCGCCCCAGCCCCCGCGGACTACTTCTTCGAACCTGCCGGGGGCGTGCGCATGCCAGGCCGCGGCGTCGTGCCGCGCACGACGACGCGCTCGAGCGGGGAGACCGCGCGGGTCGTGATGCCGTCGTCGAGCGGCTCGGGCCGCATCTCGTCGCGCAGTGGCACGAGCGTGGGCTCGTGCTCGAGCGGCTCGGCGTCGTCGCTCACCACGTTGTCGCCGAAGATCGAGCCCAGGTAGTGCTTGAGCGTGAGGTTGGTGGGCCCGTAGCCCTTGTCGTAGAGGAAGTGCTCGCAGGCCTCGCCCATGCCGGCCCCGGAGGGGAAGCGCCGTGCCGACGGGCGCTCGAGCGCGCGCGAGAGGATCGCATCGACCGCCTCGGGCACCAGCGGGTTGATCGAGCTCGCCTTCGGGATGTCGCCGGCCACGACCCGCTCCAGGATCTCGGCCGTGGTCTCGCCGGTGAACAGGCGCTCGCCCGTGAGCATCTCGAACAGCACCGCCCCGAGCGAGAAGATGTCGCTGCGCTGGTCGGCGCGCATCTCGACCACCATCTCCGGCGCCATGTACGAGGGCTTGCCGGCCAGATAGCTCTCGCGCGTGCCGCTCCTCGCCGCGATCCCGAAGTCGATCAGCTTGACCGTGCCCTCGGTGGTCATCATCACGTTGCTGGGGCTCACGTCGCGGTGGACGATGCCCACCTTCTCGAACACGTACTGCAGGCCGCGGCAGACGCGGCTCGCGATGAACACCGAGAGGTCGACGTCGGGCAGGTAGCCGAGCTCGCGGTGGCGCTCCAGGTATTCGATCAGGCTCCAGCCGTCGATGTACTCCAGCACGATGCAGAGCTCACCGCCGATGCGCTCGAAGTCGAAGATGCGGCCGATGTTCTCGTGGTCGAGCACCGCGTAACGCCGCGCCTCCTCGACGAAGAGCCGCAGGTGCTCGGGCTCCGGCGTGCGCAGCTGCTTGATCACGATCGGGCGCTGGAAGCCAGCCTGGCCGAGCAGCAGGCCCTTGCGCACGGTACCCATGCCGCCGGCGCCCAGCTCGTGGAGGATGCGGTACTTCGACTCGGCCAAGGACTTCACCTCGGGTGCGGCTCGCGGCGAGGATTGCAGAGCCCTCCGGGGGTGTCAAGGCAAGCGAGGCGGACGCTATACTGACCGAAGCTTGAGGCTTCTGGCTCTCGACGTGGGGGACGTGCGGATCGGGGTGGCCCTGTCCGACGAGACCGAGACGCTGGCGTCCGGCCTCGTGACGCTGCGCTCGCTGGGGCCGCGCAAGGACGCGCAGCGCGTGGCGGCGCTCGTGCGCGAGCACGCCGTGGGGGAGTTGGTGGTGGGGCTGCCGCTGCGTCTCGACGGCTCGCGGGGCCCCCAGGCGGAGAAGGTGGCGGCCTTCGTCGAGCGCCTGCGGCGCGTGCTGCGCATCCCCGTCGACACCCGGGACGAGCGGCTCACCACGGTCGAAGCCGGCGAGCGGCTTGCCGAGGCGGGCGTCCGCGGCCGCGCGCGAAAGGCGCGCCTCGACCAGGCCGCCGCGTGCCTGGTGCTGCAGGAGTTGCTCGACGAGCGCAAGGCAGTCGCCGCCGGGGGCCGCGCATGAGCGCGAAGCTGCCGCCGCTGCGCGCGCGGGGGGAGAAGGTGGCGCGGCGCGGCCGCGTCCGCCGCAGCGCCGCGCCCCTGCTCGCCGGGCTGGTGCTGCTCGCGGGTGCCCTCGCGGCGGCATGGCGCTACGAGGTCTCATCGACCAAGATCACGGCGGGAGGCCCGCCGGTGAAGCTGGTGGTGGCGCCGGGCGCCAGCGCGGAGGCGATCGCGCGCCAGCTTCACGCGCAGGGCCTCGTGCGCCACCCGCTCGTGTTCCGCCTGCTCGCCCGCCGGCACCGGCTCTCGGGGCTGCTCAAGGCGGGCGAGTACGCCCTCTCGGGGCCGCTCTCGGTAGAGGGGATCCTCGACGCCCTGGCGCGCGGCGACGTCGTGCGCCGCGATCTCATCGTGCCCGAGGGGCGCAACCTCGACGAGATCGCCGCGCTGGTGGTGGCCGAGGGGCTCGACCTCACGGCGTTCCTCGCGGTGGCCCGCGATCCGCTGCCCGTGCGCGATCTCGACCCCGTGGCGACCAGCCTCGAGGGATACCTGTTTCCCGACACCTACGACGTGCCCCAGTCGCCCGAGGCGCCGCGCGTGCTGGTGCGGCGCATGCTCGAGCGCTTCCGCGAGGTGATCGGCCCGCACCTCGCGGAGATTACCGAGCGCGGCCTGAGCGTGCGCCAGGTGGTGACGCTCGCCTCGATCGTCGAGCTCGAGACCGCCAGGGCCGGCGAGCGGTCGCGGATCGCCGCGGTGTTCTGGAACCGTCTCGACCGGCGCATGCCGCTCCAGACCGACCCGTCGATCGTCTACGCGCTCAAGCAGGCGGGTCGCTGGGACGGCAACATCCGCAAGCGCGACCTCGAGCTGGACTCGCCCTACAACACCTATCGCCGCCGCGGCCTGCCGCCCGGCCCGCTCGGCTCGCCCGGCAGGGAATCGATCCTCGCCGTGCTCGAGCCGGCGGCGACGCGCGATCTCTACTTCGTGAGCCGCAACGACGGCACCCACGAGTTCAGCGAAACGCTCGCCGCGCACAACCGCGCCGTCAACCGCTTCCAGCGGCGGCGCGCGAGCTCCTGAGCCATGGGTGTCCGCTCCCACGCTTCCGCAGCGCCTGCGCGCGCCCGCTCCAGGGGACCCGGAGTCGTCGCGACCCTCGTCGTCGGGCTGGTCGCGTTCGGGCTGCTCGTCGCCAACGGCCGGGCGCTCCGCGCGCCCGAGACGACGGGGGCCGCCGCCTTCGTGCTCTCCGCGGTGCAAGCGCTCGCCTCGCTCGTGCTCGAGCTGGACGCCATGGGCGCGGCCCTCGTGGGCAAGGCGGCCGCCGCGCTCTTCGCGGCGCTCGCCGCGGGCGCGCTCTTCGCCGCCGCCGCGCGCCGCCACGGTCCGACCGAGGGCCGCTGGGCCGGCCTGGTGCTGGCGCTCGGCACGACGCTCGCCGCGGCCACGCAGGCCTGGTCGGGCGAGGCCGCGGCGACCTTTGCCGTGGCGGTAGCGGTGCTGCTGCTGGTGCGCGCGGTCGAGGAGGATGCCGCCGCTCCCGCTGCCGCGGCCGGCCTGCCGCTCGGGCTGGCCGTGGCGCTTCAGCCGTCTACGGCCGCGCTCGCCCTGGTGCTGGTGCTCGGCGTGCTCGTGCGCTGGCGGCTCGCCGGTGTGTGGGTGCTGGCGTGGGCCGCTCCGGGCGTCCTGATCGCGACGGGCTCGCTGCTGGCGGGATCGAGGAGCGTTCCCGCGAGCGCGGAGGCGGCCGCCGGCGCCGTCGGCCCGGGTGCCGCGGCGCTCGCCCTTCTCGCCTCGCCCGCGAGGGGATTTCTGCTCTTCGCTCCGGTGGTCCTGGTGGCGCTCGTCGGCGTGATCCGCGCCCTGCGGGCGCCCCGCAGCCGGCTCTGGGACCAGGCACAGCCAGGCCGGTTCCTGCCCGTGGCGTGCCTCCTCGCGGCTATCGCGCACGTCGCCTGGCTCGCCGTGGCGGGGGGCTGGGACCAGGGGCCCTTCTGGGGCCCGCGGCTCGTCGCACCCGCCTGGCCACTGCTGCTGCTGTTCCTGCCCGAGGGCTTCGCGGTGCTGAAGCTGCTGGCCACGATCATGGTGGTCGTCTCGATCGGCATCCAGGCCCTCGGCGCCCTGAGCTACGACGGCCGTTGGGACAAGCTCTACGGAGCCCAGGCGGGCGCGCGGCGGGCCGGCGTCTGGGACTTCGAGAAGAGCCCGATCGTGTTTCACGCACGTGAGCGGGTGGCGCGCGTGGCGGTTCCCGCAGTCGAGGGCCGTCGCCTGACGAGCCGCCAGCGGGTGTTCTCGCCGCGAGGCGCCGCGGGCTCGTTCGTGTCGTTCGCCCGGCTCCCGCCGGTCCCTACCGGGGCCGACGCCACCTTCGACGGCCTGCGCTTCGAGGGCGAGTCACGCTTCGAGGCCGGACTGCTGGCGCTCCAGAAGGAGGGCGACGGGCTCGGCTTCCGCGTGCGCGAGGGCGCGCGCCCGCGCCGGCTCGAGATCCGGATCGTCGGCCGCGGCACGGGCCGGATCGGCGTCGCCGAGAGCGGCAGCGGGAGCGGGACGCGCTGGCGCGACGAAAGCGTGGCCGGGCCCTTCCGGCTGCGCCTGCCCTACTATTTCGAGGACTCGGGCGGAGCCGACGTGCGCGTCGTGCTGCGTGGGAACGGCCAGGTGTCGATCGAGTCCGTCGCCCTCGTGCCCCCGTCGGAGCCGGACAACGTGCTGCGACTGCCCTAGCCGGTCACCGCGTCGACGCTCGCGATGAACGCCTCGATGTTCTCGCTCTTCACTGTCCGCCTCTGCGTCCTCTCCGCCCTATTCCTGTCAGTCCTTTAGACGCCGTTACTTTCCGTTACTCGTTCCGGAACGAGTAACGAAAGGTAACGGCGCACACCCACTCGCCGTTGCACGACTCCGCGCAGACCGCTCTTCGCGTCGCTCATCGAAGACGACCGCCACAGGCTGCCCTGCGGCAGCCCAGCGGTGCCCGACGGACCCGGCCTATTGGCCGGGCGCTGTCGTGCTCGTCTCCTTGAAAAACGGCTCGGACTCAAGCGCGGCCGCTGGTAGCGCCGGACCGCGCCCTCACGCGCGCCGCGGCGGCGCGCCGGCATCGCCCCACTTGAGCTTGGTGCGCAGGACCTCGTAGTAGTCGCGGCCCGGCGCCTTGACGAGCTTCAGCCGGCGCGGGCTGCCGGTGACCACCACGAGGTCGTCGTCGGCGAACGCGAAGGTCTCCTGCCCGTCGAGCGCCGCGTAGACGTCGACCTCGCGCGCCGCGCGCAGGCGCACCTCGATGCGCGACTCGTCCGAGACCACGAGCGGCCGGTTCGCGAGCATGTGCGGGCAGATCGGCGTGATCACGATCGCGGGCAGCGTCGGGTTCAGGATCGGGCCGCCGGCGGCGAGGTTGTAGGCGGTCGAGCCGGTGGGCGAGGAGACGATGATGCCGTCGGCCCGGAACGACGAGACGAAGACGCCGTCCAGCGACACGTCCAGCTCGATGATGCGCGAGGGGCCGGCCTTCGTGATCACGACGTCGTTCAGCACGTCGGCGGTGACGTCGGGGCGGCCGCGGCGGTGCACGACCGCGCGCAGCAGGCGGCGCTCCTCGTGCTGGTAGCGGCCCTCGAGGACACCCGAGAGCGTCGGGTAGAGCTCGGCGAGCGTGATCTCGGTCAGGAAGCCGAGGCTGCCGAAGTTCACCCCCAGCACCGGGATCGGCTTCTCGAGCAGCCGGCTCGCGGCGAGCAGGGTTCCGTCGCCGCCCAGCACCAGGAGCGCGTCGGCGAGGCCGGCCACGTCCCGGCCCGTGGCCACCAGGCAGCCCTCGGAGGTCGCGCGGCCGGCGAGTGCCGCGGTCGCTTCCTCGAGGCAGGCGCGCACGCCGCGCGCCTTCAGCCACGCCACGAGCTCGACGATGGCCGAGCTCGCCTCCTTCAGGTCCGGCCGCGCCAGGATGCCGATGGTGTTCATGCCGAGACCGCCTTTCGCAGCAGGGGTTCGAGCGTGCCAGGTGCCTGCGCCTCGCCGCCGGGCACGAGGTGCAGGAAGAACTCGCGGTTTCCGGTGGCGCCCGTGACCGGGGACGCGCAGGCACCGCGCACGCCGTAGCCCGCGCCCTGGGCGAAGGCCGCCACGTCGCGAAGCGCCTGAAGCTGCAGCTCCGGATCGCGGACGATTCCGCCGCGGCCCACCTGGAGCCGGCCGACTTCGAACTGCGGCTTCACCAGCACCAGGGTACAAGCACCCGGCGCGAGCACGCTCCGGAGCGGCCCCAGGATCTTGCTCACCGAGATGAACGACACGTCCATCACCGCGAGCGTGCAGCTCTCGGGCACCAGCTCGGGCGACAGCGCGCGTGCGTTGGTGCGGTCGCGGACGACCACGCGCGGGTCCTGGCGCAGCCGCTCGTGAAGCTGGCCGCGACCGACGTCGATCGCGTAGACGCGCAGGGCACCGCGCTCGAGCAGCGTCTCGGTGAAGCCGCCGGTCGAGGCCCCCACGTCGATCGCCACGCAGCCCCGCGGGTCGACGCCGAACGCCTCGAGCGCGCCTTGCAGCTTGAGCGCCCCGCGCCCGACGTGCGCCGGCCCCGGATCGACCTCGACCTGGACGCCTTGCTTGACCCGCGTGCCCGGCTTGGTGGCCCGCCGCCCGTCGACCTTCACCCGGCCGGCCATCACCAGCGCCTGGGCCTTCTCGCGCGACTCCGAGAGGCCAGCTTCGGCGAGCCAGACGTCGAGGCGGGTCATGGCGTCACGAGTGGCGTTCCACGATCAGGCGTGCCAGCGCCTGGAGCAGCGCCCCGCGCGGACCGAGCGGGGCCACCGCCGCGATCGCGTCCCGCAGCAGACCGTCCGCCATCCGACGCGCCGGCTCGATGCCGTGGACGCTCACGTATGTCGCCTTGTGCGCCGCCGCGTCCTTGCCGGCGGTCTTGCCCAGGCTCGCGGCGCTCTCGGTGGCGTCGAGCACGTCGTCGACCACCTGGAACGCGAGCCCGATCGCGGCGGCGTAGCGCGAGAGCGCTGCGAGCTCGTCCGGCCGCGCGCCGCCCAGGATCGCGCCGCCGCGCACGCAGGCCGAGAGTAGCGCGCCGGTCTTGGCG
>Ga0214472_10002539_pt1 | contig 19601 bp, 18 predicted proteins | sample RVTome_6_FD_207662 | JGI IMG/M metagenome (GOLD analysis project Ga0214472, IMG submission 207662) | Soil microbial communities from uranium-contaminated site in the Upper Colorado River Basin, Wyoming, United States - RVT140D175 | ecosystem: Environmental > Terrestrial > Soil > Contaminated >...
TCGCACGACCGGTGGTTCGTGAGCCGCATCGCCACGCGCGTGGTCGAGATCAAGCCGGGCGAGGTGCTCGATTACGAGGGCACGTACGACGAGTACGTGCACTTCTCGGGCGACGACCACCTCGACGTCGACTCGGTGGTGCTCAAGGCGAAGCAGGCGAAAGGCGCGAAGCAGACGGACGCCAAGCCGGAGGCGAAGGGGAAGAAGGCGCAGCCGAAGGGAGCTGCGGACGCGAAGCGCGCCGCGAAGGCGCAGGGGGGCGGCGGAGACTCCACGAAGCAGCGCAAGCGCCTGGAGGCACGCCTCGAGGAGCTGACTCAGCGGATCGAAGCCGCGGAGGCCCGCATCGCCGAGATCGACGAGGCCTTTTGCGCGCCGGGCTACTACGAGCGCACGTCCCCGGAGGAGGCGGCCACGCTCGACAAGGAGCGCAGCTCGCTCCGGTCGGAGGCCGAGCGACTCACCGCGGAATGGGACGAGATCGGCGACGCGCTCGCGGAGACCGCAGGCTCGCCCGCCTAGACCTTGGCGCCTAAGGCGCGGGCGCCAGGACCGCCAGCACCACCATCCGTTCGTCCCCCGTGTTGCGGATCCCGTGGCCGACGCCCTCCGGGGCCACGAGCATCATCCCCGCCTCCATGTCGAGCTCCCGCCCCTCGAGCAGGAAACGACCGCGCCCCGAGAGCACGTGGTAGACTTTGTCCATCCCCTCGTGCGAATGGAGGCGGTGCTCCTGCCCTGGCTCGAAGCAGTTCAGCCCCACGAGCAGGCGGTCCGATTGGAAGATCGTGGCCTTGCCCATCTTGTCCGGGTCGAAGGCCGCATGCGCCTCGGGGCGGATGGCGGTTGGGTGGTCCATGGGTCGACTCGCGGCTGGGGTGCTCGGGGGATGCAGGGCAAATCTAAAGCGATCCATGCGAAGAGCCGCGGGCGGCTGTTACATCGTCCCTACGTACGCCGGCGTATGGGCCGGCCGCGGCGTCTCGGCGAGCCTTCGCCCATGCTCGAGCCACGCTCGTACCGGATCCCCAACCTGGTCATCGCGACCCGGACCGCGCTCGCCTTCGTCGCGGCCGGGCTGTTCTTCACGGGCTCGGCAGTCGCCGCCGCGGTGGGCGTCGCGCTCGTCGTGGTGGTGATCGCCATGGACGCGCTCGACGGCATCGCGGCCCGCCGGCTCGGGCTCGCCTCCAAGTTGGGCGCGGTCCTCGACATTACCGCGGACCGGATCGTGGAGCACGTCTTCTGGATCACCTTCGCGGTGGCGCACCAGGTCGCGCTCTGGGTCCCGCTCGTGGTGGTGACGCGGAGCTTCCTCGTCGACGCGGTCCGCGGGCTCGCGCTCGTGCAGGGGCGCACGGCGTTCGGGTTGGAGACGATGGCGCGCTCCCCACTGACGCGCTTCCTCACGTCGTCGCGCGCCATGCGCAATCTGTACGGCGCGGCGAAGGTCGTCGCCTTCGTGCTCCTCGGGCTCCTCGTGGTGGCCGAGCGTCTGGGTGCCGAGTCCGGCGCCCTCGAGGCCGCGGCCGCCACCGCCGTGCTCGCGGCAGTGGGGCTCTGCCTCGCACGCGGGGTCCCCCTGCTCGTGGACGCTCGGGCCTACCTCCGCAGCACCCATTGATCGCAGGCCCCGCGCGGGCCATCCTCGGGGCCTCCGCATTCACGCCACGCCACAGCCCGGAGCGTAGCCCACCCTGGCCGATTCGCCGTTCGGACAGCTGAAGCACGAGCCCCGTGTCCTCCTCGGACCCGGTCCGAGCAACCTCCACCCGCGCGTCGTCCAGGCGATGACCGCGTCGGTGCTCGGCTACCTCGATCCGGATTTTCTCGTCGTCATGGATGAGACGATGGAGCTGCTCCGCGGGCTCTTCCAGACGGAGAACGAGCTCACGATCTCCCTCCCGGGCACCGGCATGGCCGGCATGGAGACCGCGGTCTGCAACGTCGTCGAGCCGGGCGACGAGGTGATCGTCGGAATCCACGGCTTCTTCGGCCAGCGCATGGCCGAGATCGTCGAGCGCCACGGCGGCAGGGCAGTGAAGGTGGAGGTCGACTTCGGGGCGGTCGTCGAGCCCGCCCAGGTCGCCGGCGCGCTCGACGCTCACCCGAACGCCAAGATGGTGGGTGTCGTCCACGGTGAGACCTCCTCGGGTGTGGGGCAGCCGCTCGCCGAGATCGGCGAGCTCGTGCGCGACGCCGGGAAGCTCTTCCTCGTCGACACCGTCTGCTCGCTCGGGGGCGCCAACATTCCGGTCGACGCCCTTAACGTCGACATCTGTTACAGCGGTGGACAGAAGTGCATCGGAGGTCCCGCGGGCATCTCGTGTATCTCGCTGAACGAGCGCGCGCGATCCGTGGTCGGCGCGCGCAAACGGCCGCCGGACACGTGGTACTTCGACCTGGCGCTCATCCAGAAGTACTGGCTGGCGGACCGCGTCTACCATCACACCGCGCCCGGACCGTCGGTCTTTGCTCTGCGCGAGGCGCTTCGCATGATCGCCGAGGAGGGGCTCCCCGCGCGTGTGGCCCGGCATCAGAGGTGCGGCGACCTGCTGAAAGACGGGCTCGAGGAGCTCGGGCTGGAGCTCTTCGGCGACCCGGCCAACCGGCTGTCGATGCTCACGTGCGTGATGATCCCGGACGGCGTGGACGACGCGGCCGTGCGGAAGCGGCTCCTCGACGACTACCGCATCGAGATCGTGGGTGGCTTCGGCCCGCTCAAGGGGAAGGCGTGGCGGATCGGCCTCATGGGGTACGGCGCGCGCGAGGCCAACGTGCACTACCTGCTCGCGGCGCTGAAGGAGATCCTGGCGTGACACTCGGCGGCCGCAGGGCCGCCGACCCTATTGCCAGCTCCGGCTCACCCGAATGCCCAGCGTGAAGTCGATCGCGGGCGTGTCGGCCGGGACGTCCTCCTGAAAGCCCACGTCCCAGCTCCACGATCCCCCCCACTGGCCGGCGAGCCCGATGACGACGTTGCTCGCCACGCCGTCGAGCTCGCGGTGGCCGAAGCCGCGCAGCAGCGGCGGGGCGATCTGGTACTGGAGGACACCAGCCAGGGATGAGCCGAAGGAGCGCTCGAGCGCGACGGAGAAGGAGAACGACGCCGCTCGGACGATCGCGGTGAGCTCGGGCGAGGTCCGCGCGGTCGACGCGCCGAGCATGCCGTGCAGGTACCAGGAGCCGACGCCGACGCGGGCGAGCCCCACGAGCGCGACGTTCGCCCGCCGCTCCCCCACGAGGTTCGACTGCGCGGGGAGCCACGCGACCGTCTTCAGGCTGAGCACGCTACGCCCATCGCTCGACGCCGACGCGCGCCACTTGAGGAAGATCCTCGCGTCGTCGAGGCCGAGCGTGCGCGGCCCTGCGTCCTCGAGGAAGACGCGATCGCCGTCGCCGAGCCGCTCCTCGTAAGCGCCGTTCGGGAAGCGGTCCCGGTTGGCCTGCCCGAAGCCGAGCAGCTCGTGGTACCGGAGCACGAAGGTGTCGAGGACCCCGCCGCCGGCAGTCTCGAGTGTGAGGCGGCCGCCGACTTCGAGGCCGTCCGCCACGCCCCACCGGACCGTCACCGCCGTGAGCAGCCGCTCCATGTCCACGAAGAGATCGTGCGTCTCGGTGGAGTCCTGCTCGAAGATGTTCGAGAGGCCGAGCCACACGTCGGCGGACAGCGTGCCGCGCTCCACGACGTCCGCGCTCTCCACCATGGGCACCAGCGTGATCCTTTGAAGCGGCGCCCCCTCCTCCACCGTCAGCGGGCCGAAGGCCGGCTGTTGCGCAGCCAACGATTCCGCGACCATGAGCGTCACGAATGTCGGAAGGATGCCCCGGGTCCGCCGCAGAGCGCGACCACGCAAAGGGGCTCGCCAAGACGGCGCCTGGTCCATATCTTGGCGGGATCCAAGCTGCCTCATTCGGAGGGGTGCTCGATGGGCGAAGTGGAATCCGTAGGGGTCCTGGAGAAGAAGCATTCCAGGAGGACCTTCATCAAGGGCGTGATCGCCACGGGGGCTTCGGTCTCGTCGGCGAACTATCTGTTCAAGGGGACCAGCCTCCTCGGGGCCGCCACGGTCCAGACGAGCACGGAGCGCCTCCTCACCCTGAACGTCAACGGCCAGCAGCGCAGGGTGGACGTGCTGCCCAACGAGACGCTGGCCATGACGCTCCGGTACAAGCTCAACCTCACGGGCACCAAGCTAGGCTGCGACCGCGCGGAGTGCGGAGCCTGCACGGTGCTGATCGACGGGGTGAACCACTACTCCTGCTCGATCCTGACCCACCAGGTGCGCGACCGCGCGGTGGTGACGGTCGAGGGGCTCGAGAACGCCGACACGGGCGAGCTGAGCCTCGTGCAGCAGGCGGTCATGGACGAGGGCGGTTTCCAGTGCGCGTTCTGCGCCCCCGGATTCATCATGAGCATGACGGCGCTCATCGACCGGAATCCGAGCCCGACCAGGGAGCAGGCCGCTCACGCGCTGTCCGGCAACCTCTGCCGGTGCGCCGACTACGACAAGATCCTCAACTGCGCGATGCGAGCCGCCGAGCTCGCACGCAGCGTGTAGGCGGAGGCATTCATGGCTGAGCAAATCGTAGGAACCGACATCGCCCCACCGGATCTTCGCGCCAAGATCACCGGACGCGCGAGGTACGCCGAAGACTTCCGGGCTCCCGGGATGGTCTTCACCAAGCTCCTCCTGAGCCCCATGCCGCACTGCCGCGTCCGCAACGTGGACGTGAGCCGGGCGCAGGCCCTGCCGGGCGTCATCGACATCATGCGAGCGAGCGAGGTCCCGCAGCCTGAGGGCCCGCGAGAGGCGGTGCTGACGGACGAGCCCAAGTACGAGGGTGAGCCGATCCTCGCGGTCACCGCGGTCGACGAGGAGACCGTCGCGGCCGCGATCGAGCTGATCGAGCTCGACCTCGAGCCCCTCCCGTTCGTGCTCGACCCGCTCCAGAGCCTCCGGCCGGGCGGACCGAACGCGTACATGGACGGCAACCGGTTCTCCGGCCAGGACGGCTGGAGCGAGTTCAAGTGGACCGAGGAGGACTTCGCCGACATCGATGCGGGCCGCTTCCCGAGCAACGTCACCGCGCCCACCGAGTGGACGAAGGGTGACCTGGAGGCGGGGTTCGCCGAGGCGGACGTGATCATCGAGGAGACGATCGTCCACCAGTCGGTCACGCACCATCCCATGGAGCCGCGCACGACGATGGCCTACTGGGAGAACGCGCGCCTGCACGCGTTCGTCTCCACCCAGAGCGCGCAGCGCACGAAGATGGGACTCGCGGGCGCGCTGGACATGGATCCCGAGATGGTGACGTTCGTCGCCGAGTACTGCGGCGGCGGCTTCGGCTCGAAGATCCCCGGCCACCCGCACATGCTGCTCGCGCCGCTGGTGTCGCGGAAGATCAGCCGGCCGGTCATGCACCGTGTGACGCGCTACGAGGAGAACTACTACGGCCGCGCCCGCCCCGGCTTCCAGAGCTGGGTGAGGATGGGCTTCCGCGCCGACGGCAAGTGCACGGCGATCGATCTGATCATCGTGCAGGAGAGCGGTCCCTACGGCGCAGGCGACCTCAACACGGCGGCGAACATCGCGGACCTGACCTACACGCCAGGCAACATGCGCTTCCGCGGCGTGCCGATGTACACGAACACGCCGCCCAAGGCCGCGCAGCGTGGTCCGGGCGGGGCCCAGATCAACGGGATGCTCGAGCCCCTGATCGACAAGGCGGCCCGGGAGCTCGGCATGGACCGAGTGCAGGTCCGGCTCCTCAACGCGCCGGGCCCGGATGTCGGCTTCGGCCCGCGCAACACGACGCTCACGAGCGTTCACGCGCGCGAAGCGCTCCAGATGGCCGCCGATCAGTTCGACTGGGCGAACCGGAGCCAGCGCTCCGGCCAGCGCGTCGGGACGAAAGTCACGGGGCTCGGCATCGGGCTCTCGACCTACACCGCCGGCTCGCGCGGCTACGACGGTCTCATGGTCATCCGTCCCGATGGGAAGCTGTACGTCTATCAGGGCATCGGTAACCTGGGCACGCACTCCATCTCCGACACGGCCAAGCCGGCGGCCGAGCTGCTCGGGCTGAACTGGGACCAGGTCGAGATCATCTGGGGTGACTCGAGCCGCGGCATGCCCAACAGCTCGGTGCAGGCGGGCAGCCAGACGACGCACGCGCACACCCGCGCGAACTACGCGGCGGCTGAGGATGCGCTCCGCAAGATCAGGCTGATCGCTTCGCGGACGCTCGGCGGCGCGGCCAACGCGTACCGAGTCGACAACGGGCGCGTCATGGGTCCCGGCGGGAGCATGTCGTTCGCGCAGGTGGCCGAGCGGGCGATCGCGCTCGGTGGCGAGTTCGACGGCCACGTGCTGCCCGACAACATCAACGCCGCGACCGTGCCGGCCGCGACCATGCATGCGGGTGCGGGCCTCATGGGCGTCGCGCGTGACGAGTATGGCGGCGAGGGGAGCATCTACAGCTGGCTCGCGGCCTTCACGGAGATCGAGCTCGACGTCGAGACCGGTGTCATCGTCGTCAAGGATCTCGTGGCCGTGACCGACTGCGGCACGGTCATCCACCCGAGGAGCCTCGGAGCCCAGTGCTTCGGGGGCACCATCCAAGGGATGGGCATGGCGATGTCGCAGCGCTGGGTCTTCGATCCGCAGTACGGCGTACCGTTCGCGAACCGACTCTACACGGCCCGGCCGCCCTCGATTCTGGACATTCCCCAGGTCATGCGGTGGGACGCCGTGGGCATCCCAGACCCGACGACTCCCGTCGGTGCCAAGGGCATCGGCGAGCCGTCCGTGGGCGCGGGATCGGCGATGATGACGACCGCCATCGCGGACGCGATGGGCGGAGCATGCCTCTGCAGGACGCCGCTCACACCGGACATGATCCTCGCTGAGCTCGAGGGACGTCCGCTTCCCTTTGGTCCTCTCGACCAGCACGTCGGCTAGGAGACCGAGACATGGCCACGATCAAAGACATGATTCCGGCGTTCGACCTCTTGCAGCCGACGTCCGTCGAGGATGCGGTTGCCCTGCTGTCCGAGCACGGCTCGGACGCTTGGGTCCTCGCCGGCGGGCTGGACACCTTCGATTGGCTGAAGGACCGCATCAAGCGGCCTCGGGTCATCGTGGATCTCGGCGGCATCGCCGAGATGCGCGGCATCCGGGACGCCCAGGACGGCCTCGAGATCGGCGCGATGACCACGCTGACCGAGATCGTCAACCACCAGCGGGTCCAGAGCGAGTACTCGCTCCTAGCCAACGCGGCCGAGCACGTGGCGACGCCGCAGATCCGCAACCAGGGAACCCTCGGCGGCAACGTGTCCCAGGACACGCGCTGCTGGTACTACCGGAGCGGTTGGCCCTGCTACCGAGCGGGCGGCAACACATGCTACGCGTCGGCTCCGCAGGCGGTGAACCGTGAGCACGCCGTCATGGGAACCAGCCGTTGCGTGGCGGTGAATCCGTCGGACACGGCACCCGCGCTCATCGCGCTCGACGCGAAGATGATCGTGCAGGACCGCCGCCGTCCGTCGACGTACGACGCCGAGGACTTCTTCATCGGGCCGTCGATCGACATCACGCGCATGACGGTGATGAAGCCCGGCGACCTCCTGACGCGGGTCTACGTTCCGCCGATCTGGGCCAACGCCAACTTCTACTTCGAGAAGGTCCGTGACCGTGGTTCGTGGGACTTCCAGCTCGTGAGCGTCGCCGCTGCGTTCCGCATGTCGGGCAACACCATCGAGCAGGCCCGCATCGCGGTGAACGGGGTCGCGCCCTACCCGGTGCGCCTCGAGGCGGTCGAGCGGCTCGTGGCCGGCACGTCCGGTGACGTGGCCACGCAGGACGCGGCCGGTGATCTGGCGGTGCGCGGTGCGCGTGCGCTGCGGCACAACGACTACAAGATTCCGATGATGCGTAATCTGGTCCGCCGGGCCGTCCGGAGCGTGTCCGCGTGATCGAGTTGTGGCGTAGCACGCAGAACCCGTGGGGCCAGGACGTCCTGATCGGCGTCTCGTGGGACCTCATGTGGGCGGCAATCGTCACGGCGGCCCTCTTCCTCGTGGGCCACACCATCTGGTACCGCATGCGTGCGGGTGCGGAGGCCGCTGCCGAAGCGGCTCCCGCGCCGGCGCCTGCTGGGCTCCCGGAGCGGATTCCGCGCCACTCGCTGGCTTCGCGGATCTTCCACTGGACCATGTCGGCGGCGATGCTCGTGCTGCTGATCACCGCGTTCGTTCCCGTCATGGGCCTCGAGATCCCGTCGTGGGTCACGTGGCACTGGGTCGCGGGCGTGGTGCTGATCCTCTCGATCGTGTACCACATCATTCACGCCATTGGTTGGCAGGACTTCTGGTCCATGATGGGCTTCGGCCCTCAGTTCTTCCGCGAAGGAATCGGGCATCTGAGGCACCTCATGTCGTCGACGGCGCCCGAGCCGAAGTCCGGCAAGTATCCGTTCGATCACCGCATGTATCATCACGCCGTGATCGTCTTCTCGCTCGCGGCGGTGGTCACCGGCGTCATCATGATGATGCGGATCAACACGCCGTTCTGGGCGCAGAACCCCTATATCCTGTCCGACCAGGCGGTCGGGCTGGTGTTCGCCATCCACGGGCTGGCTGGGGTCGCCTTCATCCTTCTGATCGCGTCGCACATCTACTTCGCGATCCGGCCGGAGAAGCGCTGGATCACCTGGTCGATGATCCGGGGGTGGGTCGATCGCGATCACTACCTCGAGCACCACGATCCGGCGAAGTGGGTGGTTACCGGTGAGCCCGCGAAGGGCAGTGGTGCGCTGGCGGATTCGTCCGTGAGCGCACCCCGCGAGGACGGCTAGCGAGCCGCCTCAGCGCCATCCGCTCCACCCGCGATCACGCCGTCCCTCTCCTCCCGAAACGGAGCTGCCGTGTCCACGGCTCGAGATGATCTGAAGTCACGGATCGACGCGATCGAGTCGGGTTACGAGTACTTTCTCGCGTATGCGGCCCAGGGTTTGAGCACCGACCAGGGCGCCAAGTCCGGCGGGCCGCTGCGTGACGCCCTGAAGAAGATGGAGGCCGCCCTCGACGGGTTGGCGGCTCGCTGCGGCGAGCTGGTCGCGGACGAGGGGCTCCAGCCGGAGGCGGCATGGCAGGATCTCATCGGCGTTCTGGAGGCGGATGCCTCGGCCTCGCTCGCGGCGATCCGCTTGGTTTCGGCGCGCTCCGGCGTCAGCTCGCAACTCATCGACAACCTGAACGCGAACATCCACCTGAGGGCGCTCCTGACGGACCTCTTTCTGGTGGACGACCTGATCGGGCGCGGCTGAGCTCGCGGCCCGGCGGGAACGCCTCTTGCGTTGCCCCGGGCAGAACCCGCGCGTTTCACCTACATTCCGGTTTCCGGAATGGAGTGACAGATGTCGGCGCGCTTTCGCATTCGCACGAAAGAGGGCCAGGAACTTTCCTTCGCATCGCGCGAAATCTTTGCAGAATTCGTGCGGTCGGGCGACCTGTCGCCCGATGACGTCGTGTACGATGCCGAGACGAGGGAGTGGTCCTCCGCGCGCACGCATCCGGTGGTGCTCCACATCGAGTTGGAGGCCGAAGCCGGGGAGAGCTCGGCTGAGTCCCCGGCGCCGAAGGAGCCCGACGCCGGAGGATCGTCCGACGACCAGCCGTCCACCGGTGCCCTCGACTTCGAGCTCGCGCCACCTCCCACCGGGCTGACACCCGAGCAGGAATCCGCCGCCTTCGTCGCCAAGATGGAGGCCGAGCGCGCGTCGGAGCTCGACTTCGACGAGGCGCCCATGGAGGGCTTCAAGAGGGACAAGGGAGCCTCGAGCGTCGTCGAGGACCTGGCTCCCCCGCCACCGCGGGAGCCGCGTCCGGAGCCTGCCGCCGAGCGTGAGGAGCCCCACCGGAAGCGTCGGGACCCGCCGGTCGAGCACCCGTCGACCTCGCGCTACGAGTCTGCGACGGCCGTGCCCGCGCAGCCGAAGCGCAAGCGATCGCCCGGCGCCGGGGGCAGGTATGCGCCCTTCCTGATCCTCGGCCTCGCGGCCGTGGTCGCCGGCGTCTACTTCGGTCCCGAGCTCCTCGCGCCCGGCGCGGGGCCGGAGCCGGAGGGCGTGGTGGAGCCGCCCACGCCTCCCCCGTCGATCCCCGCCACGGACGAGGCATTGCGGGCCCGCGCGCGAGAGCGCTTCCTCACGGCAACGCAGGCCGCGCTCCGAGGCCTGGACCCGGTTCCAGACGTCTGGCTGCGCGGCTCCTATCTGGCGGAGCCCTCCGTCTATCCGGAGGTGCGCGACGTGTGGGAGGGGTACCTGACCATCATCCGTGACGTGCGAGCCGCGGACGACGAGCGTTACCGCCAGGCGTACCTTCGGGCGCTCGACGATGCGCGTGTCGAGGGCGCAGCGCGTACCCTGCGCATGTCCCGTGCGATGGCGGCGTTCCAGGCCGCTGCGGCGCCGAGGCAGGCGCACTACGACCGCGCCGAGAGGCTCGCGACGGCGGCGCTACAGGGCCACGACGCGCTCGTCGCCGCCGAGGGGACGATCGCGTACCAACCTGCCACGGGTCCCGCGCTTTCCGAGGACCCCGTCATCGAGGCGGTGGGCCGAAGCCCCGAAGCCCAGACGCGGCTGAACCAGGTGCTCGACCTGATTCTCACCGAGCTCCACGGCGAGCGCGGCCCCGAGGAGTCGGGCAACGTCCGTGAGTGGGTCTGGGACGGGCTCCTGGACGCCATGACGAACTGACCTGCTCCCGTCCGGAACACCAGCCGAGCCCTCGTCGTAGTGTAGGTTTGGAGACCTTCTCCTTGGGGGATCGATGTTCGGACTGATCGCGGCCGGTATCGCCGGCGTGGCCGGCGTCGTCGGCCACATGAAGTCGCGCTCGTTCGTGGGCAAGCGGCTGAGATACACCAACATCGTGGAGACGCCCGCGCTCGGGCTCTGGGCGGGCGTCGGCGCCACGATCCTGGCGGCGCCCGTAGTGGCGGTTCTTCCCATCGTGGCGACGGGCACCGCGATCGCGATCGGTGTCGGCGTCGGCACCGGGGTGGCGCTCGGCGTGAGGGACACGAAGGAGCCCCCGAAGCTCCTGGAGGACTGATCGGACTCGCCCGCATCTCCGGGTTCTCCTTCGCGCGCAACGCCGTAAAGCTCGACTATCCCCTCCGAGAGGCGCTCCTCTCCATCCTGCCGATCGTCGACGAGTTGGTCGTCGCGGTCGCTCCGGGAGATTCGGACGACGACACGCGCGGGCTCGTCGAGTCGATCGACGATCCACGCGTACGCATCGTCGACGCGGAGTGGGACGAGAGCCGCCGGCACCTTGCCTACGCGGACATGACCAACGCGGCGCTCGAGGCCTGCACCGGCGACTGGTGCCTCTACGTACAAGCCGACGAGGTGCTGCACGAGGACGACCACGAGATCGTACGGCAGCGATGCGCCGAGCTTCTGGGGGACCGCCGCGTCGAAGGCATGCTCTTCGACTACCTGCACTTCTTCGGCGACTACCGGCACGTGCAGCGAGGGCAGGGGTGGTACGCGCGCGAGATCCGCGTCGTCAGGAACGGAGCCGGCGTTCGATCCGTGCGCGACGCGCAGTCGTTCCGCCGGCCGCCGCAAAGGCGCATTACCGTCGCGCCCGCCCGAGCCCACATCTTCCACTACGGGTGGGTGCGGCGCCCGCGGCTGATGCAGGCCAAGGTCGAGGCGTTCTGGGCGCACCGCGTGGGTGCGGACGGAGCGTCACGCGCACACGGCGGCACCGCGGAGTTCGACTACGGTCCGTTGGGCCGGCTGGCGCGCTGGGACGGTGAGCACCCGCGCGTGATGCGGGATCGCATCGCGCGCATGGACTGGAGCGACAGCCTTCGCGAGGCGGATCCGCCGGGGCCGGACGCGCGCCCGCGCCACCGCGACGAGCGCGCTCTTTACCGCGCGCTCACCTGGGCGTCACGCGTGAGCGGGATCGACTTCAACCACACCAACCACGGCCGTGTTCTAGATGTCTGACGTCAGCCGCCGAACTCGTTGAGCAAAGTCACGAGTTGGCTGCGCTCGGGTTCGGTGACGCGGCCGTCCGCCAAGATGTCGGTCAGCACGCCGACAATGTCGTCGACGGCCGCGATGCCTTTGACGTCCGGGTGCCCCTCGATCCACGACCTGAGCGTCCTCGCTTCCGCTTCGGTCACGTCGCTGTCGACGACGATTGCGCGCGCCAGGCGCATCATCTCCCGGAGCGCGTCGCTCCTCCGCATGACCGAGTCGTCGAGCACCACGTCCGTCCGCTCCCGGGTTGCTTGTCAGTGCACCATCGAATGCATGGCACCCGTGCCCGCGCGGCTCTCCGTGATGGCCGCGTAGACGAGCGCGCGCAGCTTGGCTTGATCGTCGAGGCCTTGCGCCGGAGTGAGTTGTGTGAGGTAGACCACGGCGAGGTTCTCGACGGGGTCGGCCCAGTACGTCGAGTGGTAGGCGCCTCCCCACCCGAACTCGCCCACCGACCCCGGCTGACCCGCCGCCCCGACGTCGAGCCTGACGGAGAACCCGAGCCCGAAGCCCATGCCCGGCCCGCGGTCGACATGCGGGATGTGATTCTCCGTCATGAGCCTGACGGTGGTGGGGGAGAGGATGCGGACGCCGTTCAGCTCGCCCCCGTTCAGCATCATCTGGAGGAAGCGCGCATAGTCTCTGGTCGTGGACAGGAGGCCGGCTCCGCCGGAGAACGACTTCCGGGGTCCGTCGACATACTGCCCCTGGGTCTGCATCCCCGGCCCTTCCGGCGCGCGCGAGAGCGTGTTCGTGTATCCGTAGACGGTCGCCAGCCGGCCGCGCTTCTGCTGCGGCAGGTAGAAGTGCGTGTCACGCATGTCGAGCGGCGCGAGGACCCGCTCGCGCACGAAGTCGTCGAGGGTCTGGCCGGACACGACCTCGATGACGGCGCCCAGGATGTCGGTGTTGTAGCCGTAGACGAATGCCTCCCCCGGCTGCGCCTGGAAGGGGAGCGCAGGCATGCGGTCCACCGTTGCGCGCACCGGCTCGTCACGGTGGCCGAAGTACCAGCCGGTGATGCCGGCATCCTCCCAGCGATCCCCGCCCGGACCGGCCCCATACCCGATGCCGGCCGTGTGTGTCAGCAGGTGCCGAAGCGTGATGGCGCGCTCGGCCGGCACGACGGCGTAGCCACCCCCCTCCCGAGGCGACGCGACGGTCGTGCTGCGGAAGGCGGGTAGGTACCTCGAGACGGGATCCGAGATGAGGAGCTTCCCCTCCTCTTGGAGCATCATTATCGCGACGCTCACGATGGCCTTCGTCTGGGAGGCTATGCGAAAGATGGCGTCGGTGGTCATGGCCGCTCCGGACTCCCGATCGCGATGTCCAACCGCCTCGTCGTACACTACGTTGCCGTCCTTCAACACGATGGCGGTGGCTCCGGCCAGCCGTCCGTCCTCGACGTACTGCTCGAGAGCAGCGGTGAGCCAGTCCAGGCGCTCCGAGGACATGCCGACCGCCTCGGGGGCGGCTTGCGGGAGCTCCTGAGCGAGCAGCGGGGCGCTCGCGAGAAGCGCTACGAGGACTGATGGAACGTGGAGCCTACGGTGAAGCCACATTGCGTCTCGCCTCACTGATGGTGGAAGTGTCCACCCAATTGGAGGGTGCATGACGGGTTGCGCCAGATGCCCACGGGTGTGAGGACGGCCTTCGCCGAGCGCTTCGGCGGTCCGCCCACGCACGTCGCTCGTGCTCCCGGGCGCGTGAACCTGCTCGGCGAGCATACGGACTACAACGACCTCCCCGTCTTCCCCATGGCGATTCAGCGCGAGGCACGCGTCGCCCTCCGCCCGCGTGACGACGGAATGGTCATCCTGCACTCCGCCGACCCGGCGTTCCCCAGCGTCGAATTCGAGCTCCGGCCGGGCATCCCCCCGGGTGCCCCCGGCCATTGGGGCAACTACGTGAAGGCGCCGGCCAACGAGCTAGCGCGTCGCTACGCCATCTGGCGTGGCTTCGAAGGCGTGCTGGCTTCCGACATCCCCGTCGCGGCGGGCCTGTCGTCGTCTTCGGCGATTGTGGTCGCGGTGGGGCTCGCGCTCGCGCACCTCAACGAGGTCGCCGTCGAGGAGCGTGCCTTTGCGGAGCTCATGGCCGAGGCGGAGCGCTACGTGGGGACGCGGGGCGGCGGCATGGACCAGGCGATCTCGCTCGCGGCGCGCGCGGGGTGTGCCATGAAGCTCAGCTTCAACCCGATGCGCTTCCAGCACACGGCGGTGCCCGAGGAGTGGAGCTTCGTGATCGCCCACACCAGTGTGCGAGTCGAGAAGTCCGGACCGGCGCAGAAGGCGTACAACCTGCGGCGCGCGGAGTGCGAGGAGGCGTTCGCGGAGGTCGTGCAGGAAGTCGTGGACGGGTGTCTCGCCCGTACGACGCCGACCAGCTACCCGGACCTTCTCCGTTTGCTCGGGCCGGAGCGGGCGCTGAGCCTGGGAGAGGAGGTGCTCGACCGAAATCTCTTCCGCCGCTTCCGCCATGTCGTGACCGAGGCCGGGCGCGTGGAGGAAGCGGTGGACCGACTCCGAAGCGCCGACCTGACGGGCTTCGGCACGCTCATGGATGCCTCCCACGGGAGCCTGCGGACGGATTTCCTCGTGAGCTCCGCCGAGCTCGACGAGCTGACGGCGATTGCGCGGGAGGGCGGGGCGGTGGGTGCCCGACTCACGGGCGCCGGGCTCGGGGGGTGCATCGTCGCGCTCGTGGACCGTCAGACGGTAGGCGACGTCATCGAGACGCTCGTCGACGAGTACTACGAGCCGCGCAAGCTCACGAAGGACATCGACGCGCGCGTCTTCGTGGCAGTTGCGTCGCCCGGGGCGCGCGTCGAGACGGTGGGTTAGCTTCCCTAACGCAGTCCCACCCGCGGAAATATGCGCATGAGCCCCAGCGCGGCCCCCGCCGCGGCGACCAGGCAGACCGTCGCGAGGCCTCCGCGCCCGTAAAGCGCGTACCCGGTTCCGAAGAGCGCGCCGTAGATCACGATGCAGCCGAGGAACCAGGCCAGGAACGCAGCGCTCAGGCTGTCGGAGCGGGCATCGGCGTGGGTTTCCAGGCCGGCGCCGCGCCACCCGGGCCCGAGCGGCTGGATGAGCTCGTGGAAGCGGCGGAGCGTCTCGGCCTCTGCCGGACGGGTGAGGAAGGTGACCGTGAGCCAGCCGGCCGAGGTGACGGCCACCCCCGCCACGAGCTCCAGAGAGGCGTCCCAGCGCTCGAGACCCAGCGACGTATGCACGAACTGGAAGTAGATCGCGACCACGAACGAGATCACCATCGCCGAGAGCTCGCTCCAGACGTTCACGCGCCACCAGAACCACCGCAACAGGAAAACGAGACCCGTCCCGGCGCCGATTTGGAGGAGGATCTGGAACGCCTGGAGCGCGTTCTCGAGCCAGAGCGCGACGACGCTCGCCAGCACGATGAGGCCGACCGTGGCCAATCGCCCTACCTGCACGTAGTGGCGCTCTTCGCGATCGGGGGCGACGAAGCGTCGGTAGACGTCGTCCACGACGTACGATGCGCCCCAGTTGAGGTGTGTGCTGATCGTGGACATGTAGGCGGCCGCGAGCGACGCGACGACGAGGCCCAGGAGGCCCGAGGGGAGGAAGACGAGCATGGCCGGGTAGGCCAGGTCGTGGCGCACGATCGACGGATCGACGTTCGGGAAGGCGGCCTGGATCGAGTCCAGCGACGGGTAGACGACGAGCGACGCGAGTGCCACGAGGATCCAAGGCCACGGGCGCAGCGCGTAGTGCGCGACGTTGAACCAGAGCGTGGCCTTGAGCGCGTGGCTCTCGTCCCTGGCCGCCAGCATCCGCTGCGCGACGTACCCGCCACCGCCGGGCTCGGCGCCCGGGTACCAGGTGCTCCACCACTGGACGGCCACAGGCACGATGAAGACGGCGCCCGCCGCCCTCCAGTCGGTGAAGTCGGGGAGGAGCGCGAGCTTGCCGTCGAGCGCCGGATGGGCGAAGAGCTCGGGCAGGCCGCCGACGGCCGGATGTGTGACCGCGTAGTAGGCGGCGGCGAGCGAGCCGGCCATCGCGATCACGAAGAGGAGCATGTCCGTCACGACGACACCCCAGAGCCCGGACGTCGCCGAGTAGAGCGCGGTCGCCGTGCCAGCGACGAGAACGACCTGCCAGCCGGGTACGCCCAGGAGCACGCCCCCGATCTTGATCGCGGCGAGCGTCACGGTCGCCATGATCATGACGTTGAAGAAGACGCCGAGGTAGATCGCCCTGAAGCCCCGGAGGAAAGCGGCCGAACGGCCGGAATAGCGGAGCTCGTAGAAGCCGATGTCGGTGAGGACGCCGGAGCGGCGCCAGAGCTTCGCGTAGAAGAAGACCGTGCACATGCCAGTGATCGCGAACGCCCACCAGAGCCAGTTCTGGCTCACGCCGCCGGTGCGCACGAGGTCGGTCACCAGATTCGGCGTGTCCGTCGAGAACGTGGTCGCGACCATCGACGTGCCGAGCAGCCACCAAGGCATGGAGCGTCCGCCCAGGAAGAACTCCTGCGTCTCTCGTCCCGCGCGCCGCGCGAAGTAGAGGCCGGTCGTGAGGGCGACGACGGCGTAGGCCGCGATCACGATCCAGTCGAGTGTGGTCAGGCGCATCGGCGTCAGGCCCGCGCGGGAAGCGCGTCGGCGAGATCCCGCGGGTAGACCCCCGCTTCGATGCGCCCGAGCAGCATGGCACGCGTCCACTCCTGGTCACCGGCGTGCGTGAGCCCGAACCACGGATCGCGGGCGTGCAGCGCGCGCACCCGAGCCGATCCGACTTGGATCTGTGCGTTGATGGCCGAGGAGAGGAAGAACTCCTGCGTCGTGCTCGCGCCCCAGACCCGCAGGAAGTCCTCGAACCGTCGTCGCATGCCCCCGACCATGGCGGGCGTGAGCCCCCACAGGTTCATCGACACCAGCTCGTCTCCGCTGAGGTCCACCTGGGTCGCGTCTCCTTCCACTCCCAAGATCCACGCGTCCTTTCTGCGGATGTCCCGCACCTCGATCACGCCCTCGAGCAGCGCGTCCCGGCCCATGTGACAGATCGCGCGCGCGACGCCTCCGGAGCCCGAGAGCGTCTCGCGGAGCGGATAGCCCACGAGCACCCCCTCGGAGGGCAGGGGGTCGAGCGTGAGATACTCGTGAAGGCGTGAGAAGGCACCGGGTCCATACTGGTCGTCGGCGTTGCACACCGCGAAGGGGCCGTCGATGCGCTCGGCCGCGATGAGGACCGCCTGGGCCGTCCCCCACGGCTTGCGGCGGTCCGGGGGGGCGTGGAAGCCCTCGGGGAGCCGGCCCAGGTCCTGGAGCACGAACTCCGCGGGGAGCGCATCGCCGAAGACCCGCTCGACGTGGGTGCGGACGTCGGCCAGGATCTCCCCGCGCACGACGAAGATCACGCGCTCGAAGCCCGCCCGAAGGGCGTCATAGACGTTATAGTCCATAATGGCTTCGCCGGATGGGCCCAGGGGCTCGAGCTGCTTGAGGCGTCCGTAACGTGTGGAGAGGCCGGCGGCGAGGACGACGAGCGGTGGGCGCAAGAGGATCTCTTTCGGGGTGGCGGAGTGGAGCCAATCTCTACCCGGGCACAGATTTGGGCTAGCGGCGAGGGCGCCGTTGTTTTATGCATTTTGCATGCATAATTCGTCAGCGGCGGTCCAGTTGAACGACGAGCCGCGGGAATCGAAGTCGCCGCGCCTCAAGCAACGCCGCGTGGTACTGAAGTTCGGCAGTCGCCTCCTCACGGGAAACACCACCGAGCTCGATCCGGCGCGGATGGCAGCAGTGGCTCGAGCCGTCGTCGCCGAGCCGACGACCGAGGTCGTCATCGTGTCCAGCGGCGCGATCGCCGCCGGCTTCCGGACACTCGGCCATACCGCGCCGCCCAAGCGCATCCGCGATCGGCAGGCCTCCGCCGCGGTCGGCCAGGGGCGCCTCATGAGCATGTGGGGCGACGCGTTCGAGGCGGTGGGCCTCGTCGTCGCGCAGGTGTTGCTCACGAACGACTGCCTCACGGACCGGCGGCGCTACGTCGCGGCGAGCCGCGCGCTCGGCACGCTTCTCGAGGCGGGCATCGTGCCGATCGTGAACGAGAACGACACCGTGAGCGTCGACGAGATCGTCGTGGGCGACAACGACAACCTCGCGGCCATGACCGCAGCGCTGGTGGATGCCGACCTGCTCGCCCTGCTCACCGACGTGCCGGGCGTTCTGAGCTCCGACCCCACCAAGGACCCCGACGCGCATGTCGTCAAGGAGGTGGGGAGCGCCGACGAGCTTCGCCCGTACTGCTTCGCCAAGAAGTCGATCGAGTCGACGGGAGGGATGATCACGAAGCTCGAGGCGGCGGAGCGGGCCGGTCAGTTCGGGATCCCGACGGTCATCGCTTCGGGCACGGACGAAGACGTGCTGTCGGCCATCGTCCGCGGCGAGGCGGCGGGGACTTTCATCGCGGCGACCAAGCGGCCGCTCGGAGCGCGCCGGCATTGGATGGCGACGCAGCGGGGGCTCACGGGCGCGCTGGTCGTCGACGAGGGGGCCGTGCAGGCGATTCGCCGCCGGGCGAGCCTGCTGCCGCGCGGAGTCGTCCGCGTGGAGGGGCGCTTCCGCCGTGGCGATCTCGTCTCCGTGATCGACGTCGAGGGGAGGGAGCACGCGCGCGGCATCGTGCGCTTCGACGACCGCGAAGTCGAGCGCATCCGCGGCCTGCATACGCTCGAGGTGCGTGAAGCGCTCGGAGACGGGCTCGGCCATGTGGTGATGCGCCCCGATCGGATGGTCCTGCTGGGCGAGGACGGGGAGTCGTGACGGTTGGTGAGCTGACGGCGGTAGCCAGCACGATCGAGTCCATGGCCCGCCGGGCGAGGGCCGCGGCGCTCGCATCCGCGCGTCTCGATGCCGAGGCCCGCCGCGATGCGCTCGAGAGGATCGCGGACGCCATCGATGCGCGCCGCCCGCAGATTCTGGCCGCGAACGTGCTCGATTTGTCCGCGGCCGCCGAGAACGGCGTTTCGGGACCGATGCTCGACCGCCTGAAGCTCGACCACAAGGCGTTGGTGAAGCTGGCCGAGGCCGTGCGTGAGGTTGCCGCCCAGGACGACCCCTTCGGGGCGGTCGAGGAGGAGACGACTCGGCCCAATGGGCTCCGCGTGGGGCGCATGCGCATCCCCCTCGGCGTGATCGCGATGATCTACGAGAGCCGGCCGAACGTCACCTCGGATGCGGCGGCGCTCTGCCTGAAGGCCGGCAACGCCGTCATCCTCCGGGGAGGGTCCGAGGCGCTGCGCTCCAACCGCGCTATCGCCGACGCCATTCGCGAGGGACTCGCCGGGAGCGCGGTGCCGCCGGACGCGGTGCAGCTCGTGCCGACGACCGACAGGAAGGCGATCGACGTCCTGCTCCAACAGGAGCAGTGGATCGACCTCGTCATTCCACGGGGCGGCGAGGGTCTCATCCGCGCGGTGACCGAGAAGAGCCGCATCCCGGTGCTTCAGCACTACAAGGGCGTCTGCCACGTCTTCCT
>Ga0214472_10002540_pt1 | contig 19598 bp, 16 predicted proteins | sample RVTome_6_FD_207662 | JGI IMG/M metagenome (GOLD analysis project Ga0214472, IMG submission 207662) | Soil microbial communities from uranium-contaminated site in the Upper Colorado River Basin, Wyoming, United States - RVT140D175 | ecosystem: Environmental > Terrestrial > Soil > Contaminated >...
CGCGTAATGCGCTTCGACCTGTGCGACGCCTGCCGCCGCGTGGTGCAACGTAATCCCTTGGGATAAACCAATCCACCCTCAACGCCTTCGGACACAATTTTGATCGAAGCTTAGAGCCTACCCATCGCACGTGTGGCGCGGGCTTCATACCCGTAAAAACACCGGCAAAGGGCCGGTGCCACACAATTCTGGGATGGGTTCTCAACCCACCGCAAAACGGGCCATAATATCAACCGATCCAATCGGGGTTTGACGACGCCTACCCTGATCGGTATCGTGTCGCGTTCTTCGGCGGTCGACCAGACCGGGCGAGGAGCGATGCCCCCATCGTCTAGAGGCCTAGGACACTGGCTTTTCATGCCAGCAACAGGGGTTCGAATCCCCTTGGGGGTGGTTTTGTGACACCATCATGGCAATCGCAGTGATCGGCGCACTGGCGCCCCATCCTTCGCTCCTTGCGCAGGGTGGGGGACGAACGACTGGCGTGTTATCGCGGTCTAAGCGATTCGGCTCCCCCACCGCCAAAGCGATGGGCCACCCGACGTTGTTTTCGGAACCGCACCCGTCTTGCATGGCCGCGCCCGTAACGAAGCGGTCCGCTCTCGCGTGCGAAAACCGCTCCCTCGCGGTCGCGGCTCTGACAGGAGAATACCCTTCTTATACACGCTCTTGGAAGATCGCACGGTGCCAACACTGTCTTTCGTCGGCTAAAGACATGTTCCAGGCTCAAGAGCCGGATTTCGTGCTCATCGATAACAATATTTCGAATCTCGGCATGGCGTGACTCTCTGGGATGTCAAAGCTAAGGGAACTGGGCGATGAGGGACTTGAACCCCCGACTTCCTCCGTGTAAGGGAGGCGCTCTAGCCGACTGAGCTAATCGCCCTTTTTCGGTTTGGCATTGGAACAGACGGTTTTGCAGCCGTCAAACGCGGTTCTTGTACGTTCGCTCGAAAGCACTCTCTTTGCCGATAGTGCCATTGGTTGTCAGAAAATGCTGCGATGCGCCACAATTCCACACTGCTCCCAGAGCAGCGGCACACCTCCCGAGTTCTCCACTACACGCAAAACAAAGTGTGATGATGCGTTAGGCGGCTGCGGCTTGGGGCTGATGCTGTTTGGCGACTTCCACCAGGGCGTCGAAATCAGTTGGGGACGAGATGGCCATTTCGCTGAGCATCTTGCGGTTGACTTCGATGTTCGCCTGGGAAAGACCGAAAATGAATCGGCTGTAATTGATGTCGCGCATTCTACACGCTGCGGTTAGCCGGGTGACCCAGAGAGCCCTGAAATCACGCTTGCGCCGACGACGGTCTTTATAGGCATTGGCGTCGGCACGAAGAACGGCTTCTTGCGCAAGGCGCCAGCGCTTGCCGGGCGCTCCTCGAAAACCCTTGACGCGTTTGAAAAGGCGAACCTTCTTGCGATGTCGGGCGGCCCCTGAAGTAGCTCTTCCCATGGCTATGTCGCTCCGTTAGCTAAGGGCGAGGACGGTATTTGTATCCTCCCGGCCCGGTAGTGTCCTTGGACTTAGGATGAGTATTTCCCCAGAGCCTCTTTCATTCGATTGCCGATTGTGGAACTCATGACGCCTTTCTGGCGCATGGATCGGCAGCGGTTTCCGCTCTTGGAACTCATTAAGTGTCCGGTGTTTGCGCGGCGATGCTTCACCTTGCCCTTGGCGGTCACGCGGACGCGTTTCTTGACTCCCTTATGCGTTTTCATCTTCGGCATAGTTTCTATCCTCAAAAGTCAGCCATTTGGGCTGCGGAACACTGCATCTTACAGCCATTCCGCCAAGATGCAACAGGCACTTCCAGAGTTATTTGCCGCGAAATGCCCACACCTCGTCTGCCGTGAGGCCAATTCACGGCGGCTTGGCCATCAGGCGAGTCGGGCTCAAAGCCGGGCCAACGCCCCCGATTGGATACCCAATCGTGCCATTTGTCCAGGAAAGTGGCGAAAATAACGTGGTTTGGGGATTGTGGGGTTGAAAGTATCGGAAGACTAGGATATAGAATTGAATTCACCCCTATAGGGTGATGTTCGCGCGAGCGCCGCGTGATGAGCGTTTTCGGTAGGATCTATATGGCGATCGCCAAGTTCATCTTGGCCAAGATATGACGTTAGGGAGAGTTCCCTGTGAGTATGCTGACGAAGATTTTCGTTGTTTTGTTGGTGGCCTTTAGCATTTTCTTCACGTCGATGACCATTGCGACCGTGGCGCAGACGACCAACTGGAAGCAGACGGCCGAGAAGTATAAAGAACATGCCCGCGTCGCGGATACCAACCTTCGCCACGCACACGCCGCGAACGCCGCCCTGATTGCCAATGCCCGCGATGATGTGCGTGCCCACCTCGACAAGATTTCTGATTTGGAGGGTGAGTTGCAAGCGAGCCGCAACGACGTGGCGGCGATGCAGGCGCAGATCGCCAAGAGCGAATCGGAAAAGAGCGGCGCCGAAGCGATCAATCGAGGCCTTCTCGCTCAACTTCAAATCGCCGAGTCCGGGCGGGCGGAATACCAGAAGCAGCGCGACGCGATTGAGCAGCGTAACATCGAACTCGAACGGCGAAACATCGATTTGAATGATCGTGTCAATGAGTTGACATCGGGGATGACCGTTCTTGCTGAACAAAAGCGTCAGTACGAGCAGCAGATCAATATCCTGAGAACGGAAAACGAGAAGCTGGCACACCAGACGCGCACCATGGCTTCGGGTGGATCGATGGAGCGCCCGGAGGGCATCGCCCTGCCCGGTGCCCGCGCCATCAACCCCGTACCCACCAGAGCGATTCGCGGGAAGATTCTGGAAGTTGCCGGAGATCTGGTCACCATCAGCGTGGGCAGCGCGGATGGGGTCCAAAAGGACATGGTCTTTGTCATTCATCGTCATGGAGAATACATTGGGGACCTGAAAGTGAGCATGGTCGATCATAACCAGGCCGCCGGTCGAATCGTCCGATCTTCCGGAACGGCCAGTGCAAACGACGAGGTTACGGACGCGCGATTGATGGGTAGTAAGCGCGGATAGTGAACAAATCAAAGCGTCTGAAATCGGGTGTGGCACCCGACGGGACGCCGGGCGGAGTAGGATTTGATGAGCGAGCTAACGTCGGATAGTAAGCCGGAAAACGACATCTACACGGTGCTGGTCATTCTTGCGACCGTCTTGGTGGCGTCGGCCTCTATTTATCTGGTCATTCGCGGGCAGGAATTGTTTGGCAGTTGGAATCCGTTCAGCGGAGCCTAGTACACCGCTAATATTTATTGTTCGCCCTTCGACACAGGCGGACACGGCGCCGGTGGCATCCGGCCACGGCGTCTCCGTGGGCATAGCCGCGTAAGCTTGGTTCATGTAGCAGAACTTGGCCGACCGTTTTGGGCTCGGCGAAAAATCCACTTGGGAAGTGGATGGTGGAAAGGGATTCGCATTGTTTTTTGACTCCTTCCTGGGCATGTTCAGCGTCGACATGGGAATCGACCTGGGCACGTGCAACACGCTCGTTTGCGTCAAGGGCGAGGGGATTGTGCTTAACGAACCTTCCGTCGTCGCGGTTCGGCGCGGCACCAACCAAGTTCTGCGCAATGGGAATGCCGTAGGTCAAGTCGCCAAGGAAATGCTGGGCCGCACACCCGGTTCCATCAGTGCCATCCGACCCCTCAAGGACGGCGTCATCGCTGATTTTGACATTACCGAGGCCATGCTCGGTTACTTCATCCGCAAAGTGCATGGTCGAAATCGATTTGTGAAGCCCAGGGTGGTGGTGGCTGTACCTTCCGGCATTACCGCCGTGGAAAAACGCGCCGTCTACAACTCCGCGGAGCGCGCCGGTGCCCGTCGCGTGTATCTGGTGGAGGAGCCGATGGCCGCGGGTATCGGCGCGGGTCTGCCCATCGGCGAAGCTACGGCTTCGATGATTGTTGATGTCGGTGGCGGAACAACCGAGGTCGCGGTCATGGCACTTGCTGACATTGCCGTCGTGCAGAGCATTCGCGTAGCCGGTGACGAGATGGATGCCTCGATTATCGCTTACATGCGTCGCAAGCACGATATGATGATCGGGCTACAGACCGCCGAGCGCATCAAAATCGAGATCGGATCGGCCATACCGCTCGAAGAAGAACTCACCATGAAGGTTCGGGGTCGCGATGTCGTAGGTGGATTGCCCAGGGAATGCGAGGTCAGCAGCGAGGAAATCCGTGAAGCACTGTCCGATCCCGTGGGTCAAATCATCGAGTGTGTGACACAAACGCTGGAAAACGTAGAGCCGGAACTCGCGGCCGACCTTGTCGAAAACGGGATTCACCTGGCCGGCGGCGGAGCCTTGCTGCGCGGTTTCGAGAAGAAGCTCGCCGAGGGAACCGGGTTGCTTCGGGTGACATTAGTCGATGATCCGCTGAGCTGCGTCGCCCGCGGCACCAGTGTTTACTTGGAAAACCTGAGTGTCTGGAAGGACACGATGGAATCCGACGCCGACGCCTATTGAAAAACCGTATCGGCTACCGCCTTGACGGCGCCCACGTCGTCGTAAGTTGAACGCATCGATGCCAAGAAGTGTGACCGCCAGGCGATCCCGTTGGACGACAGCGCTTGTCGTGCTCGGCCTACCCATTGCCCTCTTGCTGATGCCCACCACTTGGACCGGAACGTTGATCAGCCTCACACAGGTAATCGTTCCCTTTCAATCCGCCACCGCCGCCGCGATCGATGCCGTTGAATCCGTCGGGGGACGCAGCGGCGAACAAATCCCCCTCGAATCATTTGAACAGTTAAAGCTTGAAAAGGCGGCGCTGTTGCACAAAACGGCGGCCCTGGCCGTGCGGGTCGATGAGTTGGAACGCGAAGTAGAGATTCTCTCCGCCACCCGTTTGTGGGACGCGGGTGGGCGGCGCCTGGGTGCTGAAGGGCGATTGATTCCTGCCGGAGTGGTTGTGGCGGATTTGCTGCCCTGGCGATCGTCGCGTTTGGTCAGCGCGGGATCGTTGCAGGGCGTGCGGCGAGGTAGTGCCGTTGTCTCCCGCTATTTCACGATCGACCGGGGCGGAGAGACGGGCGTTCGTGACGGCATGGCCGTGCTGCTCGGGGAAACGCTGGTCGGCCTGGTTGCGCAGGTGGGCACGCACACTTCGCGCGTGAAACTGCTGGGCGACATCACCGTGGAGATGAAGGTGCGCGTGGGGCGATTTACCGATGATGGGTTCGTTCCACTCGACCGCTATTTCTGGTTGAAGGGGCGTGGTCAGGAAACAATGGAAATCCGCGACGCCGAGCGCCGCGATGTCGATGCCGGCATTGTTCAAGTCGGCGACGTCGTGCTCTCCGATCCATCGAGCGACCTCTTACCCGCCGCCATGACCATTGGCCGCATCACCGCTATCAAGCCCGACCATGACAACCCGTTGCTGTCGATCTTAACGGTTCAAAGCCCCATCGCCTCCACCGACCTCCGCCGGGTCTACCTCTACGATCCGCCGGAAGATTCTGTCGATGCTGAACCAATCGCAGGCTTCTGAGCGAAGCGTAGGAAAGACCCGCGCACCTAGCTATCTCCTTGAATCCCTAAATGCTCTTTGAATCGTGGCAAAGTCCGTCAGATCAATGTCGCTGTCCGCATCCAGCATTGAACATTCAATGAAACCACTTGGACCAGTGAGTTCGGACAAGAGCGTGGCAACATCCGCTAGCCCGACGGAACCATCGGCGTCGGCATCGCCGAATAGATCGCAATCGTCCGGCACGTCGTTTAGGTTGCAGTCGCGGACGCTCGCGGAAACGATTTCCCAACGATCGGATATGTGATTGTTGTTGCAATCGGCTGGTTGGTACGCGCCCGTATTGCCTAAATCGGATCGATAGCGAGCCCATTGAATGTCAGAGGTCTTGCCCTTGAAATCGTATACGAAAGCATTCCCTGACATAGAAATTACCATCTCGACATTGCCATCCTGATCAAGGTCGGCGATAGATGTGTTGCCTGGCCAATAGGCTGCAAGGGCAGAAGTATTCGTAAGTAGCGGGGCCGCTCCTGCAAGACGTGTCCCATCATGCTTAAATATATACGGTCCCATCTGTGTGCCGACGACTACCTCCGGCAACTGGTCGCCATTGATATCTCCAATCGCCTGAATAAAGTTGATAAAGGAAAGGCCGTCCTGTGCTTCCCGGTCAACGACTGCTGGCCACCCATCGACCATGGCTCCAGAATAATCAAACGCAAAAACATACGGCGTGAAGTCGCCCGCCACGATCACCTCCGGGCGGCCGTCTTGATTGAGGTCGCCTAACGCAACGCTTTGGTGAAAGGTGTCAAATGGTAATTGAACGGGCCATCCAGGCAACAAGTTTCCGTGATCGTCTAATGCGACCACCTGAGCGTCATATGTGGTGAATACTACCTCCATAGTCCCCGAACCGGTGAGGTCACCAACCACGACCACGGACCATGGCGGCTCGTCGAGCGCAAACGGCCAACCATCCAACATTCGACCGTTCTTCTGATATGCATGTATCGCATGATATTCAACACCGTCGAACCCACCCACAGGGACGATGATTTCCATTTGTTCGTCTCGATTGATATCTGCAACGGAAGTTTGGAGATTACGTAGGCTACCCAAATTCACCGGCCAGGTAGGTCCAAAGAGCGAGCCATCGCCACGCAGGACAAAAAGGTCAGGTTTGAAACTAGTTGACACGATTTCGGAGATCCCATCGTCATCCAGATGGGCCAAAGTCAGTCTTCCGTGCTCTCCAAAGGCACTTCGATCAAGATCCCAATGCCAGACACCTGAAACGGTCGTGCCATCTCGGTTGAAAGCGAAGATCTTGTGTTCATTGACACCTGGGCCGTTGTCGCTTCGATATCCAATGATTTCGAGGTCGGCGTCATCGTCGAGGTTTCCTATCGCCCATGATTCCGTCTGCGGTGGAAGCTCTGTTGTCCAAACTGACCCGTCACTTGCCAAATTCGAAAGAATTGTCAGGGCGTTCGTTTGGCCGAGCACAACCTCGTTTGAACCATCGCGATCCAGATCGGCGACAATGAACTCGCTTCCAGGTGAATGTGAGGAATACTGATAAGGCCAACCATCCCGTAGTGGCCAAGAAACCTGAACCGGCAGTTCCTTGAACTCCACCGCACCGTTGTTCGTCCTGACGGCCAGGTCGAATGTCAGCCGAGCCGGAAGAACGATGTCCGAGGGAATTCGGAATACGATGCGCCCAACCGCCGAACCGACGGTGGAATCGATCGTCGTAGGCTGGACGCGTATTCAGAAACTCCAAGAGTTTTTCGACGATAATTCACCACATAGCGGTGGACTATCTGACTACTATGCGGTAGACTGTAGGCATGATTCAACGCCACATTACAGACTCAATACTGCCCGCCTTAGCCGACACGCCGGTGGTGCTGGTAAACGGCGCCAGGCAGACTGGCAAGAGCACCCTTGTTCAATCGCTCACCAGAAACCAATACCCTGCTCGCTATGTCACGCTGGACGAGCCCGGCATGCTGGCTGCGGCCCACCGTGACGCGGCGGGCTTCCTCCGGGGTCTTGAGGGCCCTGTCGTGCTCGACGAGATCCAGTTGGCGCCGGAAATGTTCCGCAACATCAAGCTGGAAGTTGATCGCAACCGGCAACCTGGGCGGTTCCTTCTCACCGGCTCGGCCAACGTCTTAATGCTGCCACGGCTCTCCGATTCGCTCGCCGGACGGATGGAGATCCTGACTCTCTGGCCGTTCTCGCAAGGGGAGCTCAAGGGTAGTCGAGAGACATTCGTTGACACCCTGTTCGCCAAGTCCCTTGGGAATCCGGTCGTGCCTGCGCTGGATCGACCGGCGCTCATCGATCGCATCCTGGCTGGCGGATACCCCGAAGTGATCTCGCGCACCTCGGCCGCCCGTCGCAGAGCGTGGTTCGACTCCTACATCAACACAATGATCCAGCGCGATGTGCGGGAGATCGCCGACATCGAGGGACGAACTCAGTTGCCGCGCTTACTCGAATTGCTGGCCATACAGGCCATGTCGTTGCTGAACATGTCCGAAGTGTCTCGCAGTATGGGGATTCCGCACACTACGCTCAAGCGTTACTTGTCTCTGCTCGAGGCAACGTTCCTGATTCAAACGCTGCCAGCCTGGTCGGGCAATGTGCGAAAGCGGCTGATCCGTTCGCCCAAGATCATGCTCAATGACACCGGCCTAATGGCGCATCTGCTTGCGCTGGACCGCAAGCGACTCCTGGCCGACTCGCCGGCTGTCGGGCCGTTGCTGGAGAGCTTCGTCGCGCAAGAACTCGGCAAGCAGATCACCTGGAGCTCAGCGCGGCCGAAGCTGTTCTATTACCGCACGGCTGCCGGGCGCGAAGTGGATTTCGTGTTGGAGGGAGCAGGCGGTCGATTGGTCGGGATCGAAGTGAAGGCCTCGGCAACGCTCGACAAGAAGGATGTCCGCGGTTTGGATGATCTAGCCGAGACGACCGGCAAGCGTTTCCACCGCGGCATTCTGCTGTACACCGGTACGGAGGTGATTCCCTTCGCACGCAACGTTCATGCCCTGCCGATCAGTGCGTTGTGGCATGTTGGGTTGTAGCGCAGCGTATGAGAATTCAAGAGAAAATGTAGGTCATGCCGAAGAACCACGCCGTCCGATTCGTTCATGGCATCTGACGTCCACCACGGGGGGTGGACGTTGCATTGGGCGGGGTGCTATATCAGGACGAGTACGCGCTGATGATCGGATGGCTTGTATCAGGCACAAACCACGTTCGCGGAGCGCCAATTGGTCAATGTATCTCGCTAATTCATCCGTAATGCCAGCAGTGTTTGGTCGTCTTCCTGGGGGCCGCCTTGGGTGAAGGCGAGGAGCTTGTGGACCACGCAATCGATGATGTGTTGGGCGCCGGGAACATCCTCCCGAACGCAACTGAGCAGCCGATGGCGCCCGTACATCTCCCCTTCCCGGTTCACAGCCTCAGTTATCCCGTCGGTGTATAGGATCAGCGTGTCGCCCGCTTGCAACTTCACCTCTTGCTGAGGGAACACGCAATCCGCTTCGACTGCGAGGGGGATCGACTGAGCCTGGTCCAATTCCCGAACGCGTATTTGTTTGTCGATCAGCAGCGGAGGATTGTGACCGGCGCAGGCATAGCGCAGCGATCGATCACGCGGGTCGTACACGCCGTAGAACGCGGTCACGAACGTACCGTCGTAACGATCGGAATCGTCGCACAAGCGACGATTGGCATCCGACAGTAATTCGGACGGAGTCGAACATTGAAAGCATCGGGTGTGAAGGATGGTGCGCAACACGGCCATCACCACCGCGGCCGGTGTGCCGTGCCCGCTGACATCGGCGATCAGAATCCCCCAGCGTCCATCCTCCAAGTCAAAGAAGTCATAATAGTCACCGCCCGCCCGCGATGCGGTTTTGTAGGACACGGCCACGTCGAGGTGGGGAATCGTGGGCAAGCGCGGCGGAAGCAATGCCCGCTGGATTTCCGCGACGCGCTTCATTTCGTGATCGAGTTGTGTGTAGGCCTCATGCAACTCCTGGGCAACGACCAAACTGCTCGTCGCACGCCCGAAAAGATTGGAAATCAACACCGCATCCGCCAGGCGAATGTCATCAAATGCCTGGACGTCGGGCGACGTTCGTACGACCATGTTGATGGCTACGCCGCTATCGTAGAGTGGCAGAGCGATCAACGATCGTGCGTTGGCGAGGTATTCGTGAGCCGGGTCGGTAGGCGGAACGCAAACGTCCCTGAGCGTGCGCGGCTCGTCGCCGTAGAGCAACCCGGCCAGCAAGCCGCCTTGCAGGAGTGGTAGACGTTCGGGTTCGCGCCAGGGATTGATCGTCTCCTTCCATCGTGAACTGCGGGTAATCCGAAAGAAGGGTTCCTCAAGCCCGCGCCGACTTAGTGACACAGACTCGTCCCCGCCGTATAGCCGGGGTGCCCGCGTCCGAAAGACGGAGACCATATTCTGCGGGTCGGTCTGCCGGCTGATTTCACGCATCATTTCGACGACCATGTCGTAATGATCTTGTGCGGGATCGATGAGGTCGGGCGTCGATCCGGGCTTGGTGTCAAGTTTGGAATCCGGCCCGTGCATGCCTGGTATTATGGCCGCGAAATCGGGCGATGTCGATCGGAGCGTCGCTGGAGCACTGTTTGGGGATGTGTGACGGAAAAGACGCCGGGCATTCTTCAGAGCACCGGGCGCAAGCCGGCGCCCGCAGCTCTGATTTGGCGAATCCATCCCGCCGATCGCGCGAGGCACCCGCGGCATGGTTGACGTTGGGGTGGGTGTTCCGATAGAATTCTCGGAAACGCATGCGCCATTCGATTCGCTCACATCCCTCAGACGACCTTAGTTCCCGCCGCCATTCCTCACGGCTTGTGCCGGGCTCAACCGGAAAGGAAGCGACTGAGCGTAGGGAGCGGGCGATGCTGGTGGGCGTGTTGCTGCCCAACACTAAGGCCGATCTGAGCAATCCCCTGGGCGAACTGGCGGCGCTGGCGGAGGCCGCCGGTACCGAAGTGATGGATTCCATCATTCAGAAGCGAATGAGCCTTTCCACGTCCTATGCACTGGGCAAGGGAAAACTGGCGGAACTCGTCGAACGGGCTAACGACGCCGAAGTGGACACCATCATATTTGATAACGACTTGACGCCGAGGCAGATTCGTGGGGTGGAAAAAACTGTCGAGCGCAAAGTGATCGATCGCAGCGAATTGATACTTGACATTTTTGCCTCTCGAGCACGTACCCGCGAAGCCCAGTTACAGGTGGAGCTGGCGCAGTTGGAATACACCGCACCGCGCATTCGAGGTATGTGGACGCACTTGGAGCGCATCGCCGGTGCCGGTGGCGCGACATCAGCCGGGGCGGTGGGCGGCGTGGGGACGCGCGGGCCCGGCGAACGGCAGATTGAGATTGACCGCCGTATTGTCCGAAACCGCATTAGCCACCTCAAACGTGAGATCGCGGAAATCGATCGCCGTAAGCAGCGTGAAGTGAGATCACGCGGGGATCAGTTCACGGTGTCGCTGGTGGGCTATACGAATTCGGGCAAGAGCACCCTGATCAACAAGCTGACGGGAACGAAGCGGTACGTGGCGGATCAACTCTTCGCCACCCTCGATACCAAGACGGTCCGCTGGGATATCGGCGCGGGACTGTCGGTGTTATTGAGCGATACGGTCGGTTTCGTTCGGGATTTGCCCCACCATCTAGTGGCCTCGTTTCGGGCCACACTCGAGGAAACGATTCACGCCAACCTGTTGCTCCACGTGGTTGATGTTTCATCGGCCTCGGCACGACGGCAGGTGGAATCTGTCGAAGATGTCTTGCGAAACTTGAAGTGCCAAGACATTCCTCAGGTCGTAGTCCTCAACAAAACCGATATCGCGGATGACACAACATTGGCAGAATTGTTGTCGTGCCATCGATACAGCGCGATCAAGCTCTCCGCGTTGACCGGAGCCGGTCTGGACAGTCTGCGTGAAGCCGTGCTGGGTCATGTGCAGCGCGGTAGCGTGGAAGTAACCGTCTTGATTCAGCACACTGCGGGGAAGCTGATGAACGAACTCATGCAAGCCGTCGAACCCAAGGCGCGGCGTTACGTGGCAGAGGGCGTTGAACTGGATCTTTTTATCCAGCGTACGCAGCTCGAACAGTTGAAGGGGCGATTCCCCACGTTACGCATCATCGCGGAGGGCCACGCGGACCCGGTCGACGATGGGTCGCTTCCATGAGCCGTGGTTCACGCAGTAAATGCAATACTCCGAGCACCGGACGCAGGCCCGGTGACAAGCCTGCACCCAAGGTCCGCAGGCTCGCGCCGGCGTCTCTGACTCGGCACCCGCTATTCCGTCGGTCCTGTCACCGACACATAACGGGGCTGCTTTGTTTGTTCGTGCTGGGATCGGCAGGTCCGACTCAGGGGCAGACGGAAACCATTCGCATAGATGTCAAGCTGCGAACCGGCGGGGCTCTGAGCGGGCTCGTTGTAGATCATTCTGATCATGGCCTCGTTGTCGTTCGCGACAAAACGCCTTACGTTTTTTCTTGGGGTGAGTTGGAAGCGGGTTCGGCATACGCGGCGAAGCGCCGCCTTAGAGCGCTTGAACGGGGCGGGGACGAAAACCTCCTCGCCGCCGATTTCTTCGAACTGGGCTTGTTTTCCTTGCACCATGGCCGGGCTGATCTGGCGAGCAGGGCGTTCGGCAGCGCGACGAGGCTGGATGCTTCCTTTAAGGCGAAGGTCAAAGAAGCGCTGGATCGCCACCGCGGAGCGGCCCTGCCGTCGGAGTTCGACGCAGCACCGAAAAACGATCCTGGGAAAAACGATTCCGCGGTGCGAGAATCGCCAAACGCCCTCGTTGATGAGACGGCGAAGTTGTCTCAAGGCTTATCCGCGCAGCATCGCGAGCAGGTCATCGAGGCCTATAGAACCTTCGGCGCCAAGGTTCAGGAGTTGATCGGAAAAGACGTGGTGCTGGTCGAGTCGGATCATTTCTTGATATGGACGGACTGGGAGCGTAAAGATCGAGACCGCCTGGTGGAGTGGTGCGAATCGATGTATGCAGCATTGGGTACGCAACTCGGTATCGATCCCGATCGGCAGGTCTTTCTATCCAAGTGCCCGGTTTTCTGCTGGCGCAATAAGGCGCGGTTTACGAAGTTCGCTCAGTTGTTCGACGGATATCCCGGGACACATGCGGTGGGCTATACCCGATCGATCCAAGCCAACGGACACGTGCATGTCGTTTTGCTGAGGCAAGGTCGGTCGGACGCCGATTTCGATCGATTCGCCTGCACGCTGGTGCATGAGGGTACGCACGCCTTTCTGCATCGGCTGCATTCCACGCGCCTCATTCCCCACTGGGTCAACGAAGGGTACGCAGAGTTGATGGCCGAGCGTGTCCTGGGCGATCGATGCCCGGCCGGTGAAAACGCTGCACTCCTCGCTCAATCCTTCGTGCAGCACGATTGGCCGATCAAGGATTTGCTGGCCGAAACCGGACCCATCGAGGTACATCAATACGCGCTGGCCCACAGCATTGTCTCTTTTCTGGAGAATCAAGGGGCGAAGCGTCTGAGTTCCTTTATTGAGCAACTCAAACGTGGCAAGACGGTGCCCCACGCATTGGCCGCCGCTTACGACGGTCTGACACTGTCAGTGTTGGAAAAGCGTTGGCGGGAAACGATTCGAGTTACGGCATCTGCGGTTCCCAAGGTTCACGTGAAACAAGGGCCGATGTTCCGGGTTCGGCGCGAGGTTGAGGGCGTTGATTACAGGAATGTCAGCGGATCCGCCGAGCAGCTACCGGTGCTCGAACAGAACGGACAGGGCATCGGTCTGTTGGACTACGACGGCGACGGATGGCTGGACCTGTTCGTTCCCAACGGTTCGACGCACGAGCGGTGGAAAGTCCGCAAGAACCCCGGCAATCGACTGTATCGAAACAAAGGAGACTGGCGTTTTGAGGACGTAACGAACCGGGCCGGTGTGCGTGGGAATAGCTGGTCGAACGGTGTGGCGATCGCCGATTACGACGCCGACGGTGACTTCGACATCTACGTTTTGAACTGGGGGCCGAACACCCTATTCCGTAATAACGGGGATGGATCATTTACTGACGTAACCGAGGCATCCGGTGTTGGCGAAACACGTTGGAGTTCGTCGGCGGCGTTCGCGGATTTCGACGGAGATGCAAAGCTCGATATTTACGTTTCCAATTACGTTCGGTTCAGCTATGACGCGGTGCCGCGGGCTGAAAAAGACGGAACCCCGTGCCTCTACCGGGGCGTCAAAACCGGCTGTGGACCATGGTGCTACGAGGGACAGCGCGACACACTGTACATCAATCGCGGCGACGGTCGATTTGCGGATCGGTCGGAATCAGCCGGCTTGGCCGCTACGTCCGGGTTTCGCGGGTTCGGCGTGGTGGCGGCGGATTTAGATGGCGATCACGACGTGGACCTCTACGTCGGTTGCGACGTGATGCCCAACCTTCACCTCGAAAATGCCGGCCACGGTCACTTTGCATCGGTCGGCGTAACGAAGGGCGGTGCATTGAACCATCTCGGCAAGCACGAGTCGGGAATGGGTGTTGCGGCTGTTGACTTCGATGGCTCCGGTTCACTCGATCTATTCACCACCAATTTCGCCGCCGAAAAAAATACGTACTACCGCAATCGATCCGGCAACTTGGAAGATGCCAGCATGCAGGTCGGGATCGACGGGCACCGAGACGAAATGGGGTGGGGTGTTGTCGCTCGGGATTTCAATCAGGACGGCCTCGTTGATGTGTTCGTGGCCAATGGTCAAATCTATCCGCAGGTCGATGAACTTAACGATTCCGAAGATCGTTACGCCCAGCCGCCTCGGCTATTCCTCCAAACGAAGGATGGAAAACTTAACGAGGTGCAGTCCGCTCGGGCGTTCGGTGATGAGGCCGCTTGGAGCTTGCGCGGGTGCGCCGCGGGCGATCTGGACAATGACGGCGATGAAGACCTCGTAGCGATTCAACACAACGGTCCCCTGGTCTTTTTCGAGAACCGCAGCAATCGCGACGCGGTGACGGTGGAGTTGATCGATCGCCACGGGGGGCGTTCGCCTATGGGCGCCCGTATCACCCTGAACAACGGCCGGACGAAGTGGCTCCTTCCGAACCAAGGCTACCAGTCGAGTCACGACCATCGCCTACACTTTGCGCCGTTAGGCGGCGTCGCCTCTCTGACAATGAAGGTCGATTGGCCGGACGGCTCGTCGGATCATTATCGAATTTCGCAGCCGCATCGGGGCATGGTCCGTTTGCGGCAGAAAGATTGATCCGGCGATTGAATCGTTCAACCCCGCGAATCCGATTCACCCTGGGTTGATCGTGGGCCGATAAAGTTTCTAAGACTCCTGACCGTCGACGTTCGTAATACTCCTGAGGAGCGCCCGTTTCGACATGACGCCGAGAATCCGAAAACGACTGTTTGATGCCCTGCGCATCGCGATCTGCGGTGCGGCGATTTGGTTTGTGATTCAGGGCGTCACGGTCAAGGATCACATCACGCTCAAAAACGGACAAGGGGAATTGATCGGCACGGTCGTCGGCGACGGCGATCCGATGACCATCGTTCTTGTGGGCGGTGAACAGCGTACAGTGTCGAGCGAAGACATTGCTCTCGACGAGCAGGGTCAGCCGCGTGTTGCGCTGGGGCTGGGCACCGCGTGGCGTAACAGCGGCAAGGGCTTACTCTTGCTGGCGGTGTTGCTGCATTTCCCGGTAACGTTTCTCCAGTCGATCCGGCTCAAGTGGTTGCTCGGCGCGCAAGCGATACGAATGGGCTACGGTGAGTGCGTCAAGTTTACGTTTGCCGGTAACTTCTTAAACTTCGTCACGCCGCTGGGCTCTCATGCGGGTGACGTCTTTAAGGCATTCTTTGTATCGAAGCATACCAAGCGAAAAACGGAAGCGGTGACCACCATCGCCCTGGATCGCGCGATCGGGCTCGGTACGTTGATTGTCAGCGTGGCGGTTATTTCCACGATATCGACCGCCGGCGGTCGCCTCGCGGAATTTCGCCCGTACGTGTTGACCGTATTCGGCATCGGTGTTGTGGGTCTGCTGGTATACTTTTCCAAAACATTGCGAAAGTATTGTTTTCTGGGAAATTGGCTGGCTCGGTTGCCGATCGCGCAGCAGCTTCTACGGATCGACCAAGCTGCGCATGCCCTGGCGACCCACAAGCGGGTCTTGGTGGGCGCCGTGCTGGCGACTGTGGCGCTGCAGATACTCGCGGTGGGGGCGTATTTCACGGTGGCGGTGGGGCTGGCGATGGACGCTCACATCGGTAACATGCTTGAGTATTTCGCCTATTTCTATACCGGCGCGGTGATTCAGGCACTACCCGGTCCCCCGCAAGGACTCGGTACGGTTGAATTGGCGTACCGCTATTTTCTTTCTTCCTTTGGCAACGCCTCTCAAATCATTTGCGTTGCTTTTCTCATTCGCATCGTCGTGCTGGTATGTTCGTTGCCCGGATTGATTATTACGCTCACGGGATCCTACAGGCCGCGAAACTCGATTCGCCTTGCCGACGGCCCCCGCGCCGTCGCGAGCACCCTTCCCGAATCCAAGAGCGATCTCGCCACTTCCTAGCGCCGTCCGATTGAGTCCGGTAACGCAATTGTCCTTTTCGCCCCGTACCATGTCGATTATGGGCGTTGATTCCTTATATTAAGTGCATCCCCAAGCGGTCCGACATGATGTTGGGTTTGTTTATGTCTCTACTAGAGGTGCTTGGGGCTACCTTGTCTAGAAAGTGTAAGCCATCCAAAACGGTTGTGGAACTGATCGGGAAAGCCTGCGCACGCAATGTGCCGGCGGAATTGCACTTCGAGGATACCGCCGGCAACCTAACCATTGGGCGCGTGCGGTTGCTCGAAATGACGGACTGTTTGGTCCTCACCGATCGTCCGATGATGCCCGATGATGACAGCGTCATACCGGACGGCTCGACCGTAACTGTGCATTTCGCACTGAACGGTTCGCGGTACGAATTTGAGAGCCTTGTCGAAGAAAGCGGGCTTATCGTTCGTCTGAATGCCCGCCAACGCGTTCCGGGTATTTCCTTGCGCCAACCGCTTGAACTGACCGATTCGCAACGGCGACTCGACCTGCGCGTATCCGTCCTGGGAAACGATTCGATAAGCATTTGGCTCGTCGATCCGCATCCCAGTCTCCCCAATGCGTGCCCGATGGACGCGCGCGTCATCGAGGGCCGGATTGTGGATATATCCTGCGGCGGCGCCTCCGTGCTGGTGCCCTACAACGCCCTTCGGAAATGTGAGCCCGGTCATCGCTTCTATCTGAATTTCGTTTTGCCGGACGTAGAACATGAATTCTGCCTGCTTGGCATTGTGCGGTTTTCGCGCCTCGTGGAAAGCAGTGAATCCACACGTTTGGGAATCCAGTTTCGACGATGGATAGGCTCCGTGCATCAGCGTGACCGGCAACGCATTTCTCAGTTTGTCGTGGCCCATGAACGCCGAAAACTCAGGAGGAGAAGGTAGCATGATGACCCCGCAAGTCATTCCGGCACAAACGAGCAAAAGCTCGGTCGAATCTTCTACCGCGCAGGACGTGCTGAGAAGCGCCATGGCCCATCAAGCGGTCGCTACGGTTCGCGTGGAAGGCACGGGGTTTGTCCTGGAATGCCAAGGAAATCTCGTTGACGGGGACGGCGGTTCCATTCGCCTGAGGTTGGAACGGTTTGACGAAAGCGTCCGCGCGCTCTGCGAGGGACGCCTGCCGACGATCGCCTTTGAGGCCAACGCCACGCGATACGTCTTTGAATCAACGGGCGCCATACAATGGCAAGATGCAGAATCGGGTTTCATACGTTTGCCGAAACCGAGCACTTTGACCTTGGCCGATCGGCGTCGCAGTGAGCGGCGACGACTCAAGCAGCGCGCCACCGTATCTCTCCAAATGGGAGAAGAGTACGGTGCGTGGACAAGTCAAGGCGCCATGCTCAATCTCAGTCCGGAGGGAATTGCCTGTCGCATCGCACGCGAAGATGCGTTGCGTATGGAAGTGGGTTCGGTGCTTTTGGTTCGCTTCGGATTGGAGGAAGCGGGTCAATCCTTTGAGTGGTCCGCCCGGGTCATGAATATTACCGAGGGCGGAACGGCCGGCCGCACCGTTGTCGGTTTGGAGTTCATCATTGATCACCAAGCGGACCGCGTAAGACTTTGTCGAGTATTGGAAGCACAGCGCTTTTCGGGACATGAGTAACCTACTATGAATAACGCACCAACCATTACCAAAAAACAGCCCGATCAATACCTCACGGACTCCATCCGCAAGGAACGTATGGTTGTGGTTACCGTGAACGGTCCCGAGGGATGGACTTCATTCAAGTCTAAATTTCTTCCAACCTCTCAGGAAGGTAAGTCCGTGGCCGTGGAGATCATGCCGGACGATCGCAGAGAGATCGAGTTCGACGCCGAACCCGGCACGGAACTGGGCGTTACATTTCGAGTGGGGCACAAGAAGTGCATGTTCGGTACCGTCGTAGAATCCGTCCAACCAAAGGATGACACTGTTGTGGCCGTTTTTCGTTGGCCGAACTGTATCATGCCGCTTCGGCGTCGCGCCTTTGAACGTGCCACGGTGCCCGATGGCGTAGTGGTGGCCGTGCGATTTTGGCACGATGATGCGATGTCGACAACGGGAGCAGATGCGAGAACCGTCCGGCATGGTCAGTTGGAGGACATATCCGCGGGTGGCATGCGGGTGCGCGTCGCCAGTCCGGACGAAATCGAATTAGGAACTATTTATCGGTGCGCATTTACGCCCAAACAGGGCAGACCGGCGATCCTGGTTGAGGCCCGCGTTCGCCATCGAGAAGCCATTGGACACGGTCGCGGGTCGATCGGTTTCCAATATGTCGGGCTGGAAGTAACGGCAGAGGGGCGGCGCGCGCTCGAGCGGTTGACACGCGTTGTGAGTCAGTATCAACGAGCCCATTCGCAAAGGCGGCCCCGCAACACACCAAAAAACTCTAGAGAAGCGTAGAACCTCGGTCCGTTACGGCCTGCTCCAGCGATCCATGATCGTACGCACGTAGCTCGTACAACGACTGATCGTTTCGCCGATCGGAGCACGCTCACCGCGCGTGTCGCGCACGGCATCCTGGACCCACCGGCGGGCCCTCTCCACACGATGCTCGAGTACATCTCGCAGTTCGCGTACTCCACACTCATCGCCATTGATAGCCTGGCGTAGCATGACCGGGGTCACGCATCCCAGTTCATCGAATTTCTTGCGTACGTCGACATCGTCCGCCCAAACCACCAGTTTCGCCTCCGCCCGATCCATCTCGCTCATCGCATCGCACCAAGATTGTCGAGCGCGCTGGGCTTCTTCAAGTCGAAGAGTGAAGTATCTTGATTCACGGGGCTCATTAGCCAGTGTGCGAAACGCCGAAACGAACGAGAGACACACGCGGGGGAGAGCCATTTGGGTGCCAAGCCATTGTGCGTAGGCGTCGCGCCGTCGCATCCACAACTCGTCATTCCGAAGACGACGCTTGGCGGCGATGTTGTAGAAGCAGGCACCCGTAACCGCTGCCAGCACCGCGGCCATCAAGAGTAACCCAGCTACTTCCCCGATCGACATTCCAGCTTCTCCGCCTCTGCGCGCACCCTATCCCATCTGAGTATATGCGCGTTGCGGGGGTTCGTCCCGATCCGATAATGGTGGGCCATGCAGCGTCGGGGCGTCGGGTGCCCCATCCTTGTGTAGCAAGGGTGGGGAAAAACCTCCCCCCCTTGCAGGGGGGGATTAAGGGGGGGTCGGTGTTTCGTCGATTCATGACAATCGCGCGTCCCCACCCTCCCCCAACCCCTCCCTTGAAGGGAGGGGGGTAACATGACTGACCAAGCAACGGAGCGACCAAAAGACGGAGTGACGTAGCAACGGAGCGATCAAGCAACGGAGTGACGGAGCATGGGTGCCCCATCCTTCGCTCCTTGCGAAGGGTGGGGAAAAACCTCCCCCCCTTGCAGGGGGGGATTGAGG
>Ga0214472_10002541_pt1 | contig 19596 bp, 13 predicted proteins | sample RVTome_6_FD_207662 | JGI IMG/M metagenome (GOLD analysis project Ga0214472, IMG submission 207662) | Soil microbial communities from uranium-contaminated site in the Upper Colorado River Basin, Wyoming, United States - RVT140D175 | ecosystem: Environmental > Terrestrial > Soil > Contaminated >...
CGAGCACAGGCAGGTAATCCGCGATGCTCGGGTTGGTGTCGAGATGCTCGGCCTCAGGAATACCGAACCCGCGGTACCCGCCGCTGGTGTCGCGGAAGTCGTGCGAGTGGAGCGCGAGCGTGATGAAGTCCGAGCGCTGCTTCCCCTCGCGCACCGCGGCGATGACGTCCTGCAGGTCACGCTGGTTGATGTCGAACGAGTAGTACGGCTCGGTCACGCCCGCGGGTGCCTTCCGGAACTGCTGCCCGACAGCCGCGATGTGGTCGGCCGTGTTCGCCCCGCGGGCGTAGAAGCCGGTCCCGTTCGGGAAGAGGTTGCGGAGGGTGCGGACAGCGTCCCACGAGTCGGCCGGGACCATCAGGTACAGGGTCACGTTGAAGGGGCTGAGCCCTCCACGACCCGCCCACTCCCCGTTTCCCGGCACGGCCGCCTGCGCGTTCTCCGACGTTGCCACCATGCCGACGCGTCCCCGGCTCGTCGTCACGAAGCGCGCCGAGCGCGCCGCCCAATACGTGTCGCCGAGCCCCGAGTGCTGAAGGCCCGCGCGGTCGAGGTGCCTGCTGGTCTCCAGGAGCCCTTCGTAGCCGTAGTCGTTGGCGTGGTTGTTCGGACGCGCGACGATGTCGAAGCCCATCTCGAGCAGCCACTCGGCCGACTCGGGCTCCGCGCCGTGCGTACTGCCTCCCCGAGTTCCGACGAACGAGCGCCCGTCGATGATCTGCGTCTCGAGGTTGCCCGTCGCGACGTCGGCCCCGCGCAGGATCTCGACCACCTCGGCGAAGCGCGGGTTCGACATCATGTGCTCAAGCGAATGGGCGATGATCACGTCCCCGACGACCGCGATGCTGAAGCCGTCGTCGACCGAGCTCCGGAGGTCGGCGTCGCGCGTGGTCTGGGCCGCGCTGGTCCCGGGCACAGTGAACGACGCGACGAGGCCGACGAGAACGGCGGCCACGATCGTGGAATGCCTCATGCTGCGCTGTCTCCGGGCTCGGGGGTGCCGTGCCCGCGATCGCATGCGTCACCCAGGCTCAGCAGGCGTCCATTGTCCGGCGTGGGCGCGGCGCTGTCAACGCGGGAGCCGGCGGGCGACTAGGCCCCGCCCCCCCCGCCTATCTCTCAGCCCAGCGCGCTCTCGCGGCCGCCTTCGCGACCTTGTGGAGCTCCTTCTTGGACAGCGGCTCCGCGCGCGCGTTTGCACGCTTCTTTCCGCTCTTGGCGTCTCGCTTCACGGCCTCAGGGCCCTTCGTCTTCGTCTTTTCCATGAATGAAGCTAACAGGCCCTGGCCATCCCCGTGGGCCGCTCCTAAGCTCCCCCGTCCCAATCGCCCTCTGGAGGACCGGATGACGCGCAGATCGAGGTCGTGCCTGACCTTCCTGTTCCTGGCGCTGATCTCCGCCGCGTGCGCGGAGCTGCCGGGCGCCGAGGCCCCGGCGGCCAACGAGCCGTGGTTCGGCGTGATGCTCCCGCCGGGCCTCACGCCCCACGCGCTCGAGGTCATCGCGGACCGCCCGGCGGCTCCGGCCGTCGTGCCGTCCGGAGAGGCACGCAATACGGAGCTCGCGGGCGAGGCGATCCGCGAGCACCTGGAGGCGATCGTCGGCTTCTCCGTGGAGAGCCGAGCCTCGCGCGAGGTCGGCGACGGGCTCCTCTGGGGCCGCATCACAGGGTTCCCCTCCGGCAACCGCACGGTCGAATGGGTGGCCGAGCAGTTGAGGGCGGCCGGCATCGCCGACGTCGAGCTGCAGGAGCTCACGCAGGCCGAGGGTGCATCGGTTTGGCTCCCGCTCTCCTGGGAGGTGCGCCTCCTGGGCGACGAGGCGTTCGGGGCGGGGAGTCGCGACGTCGTGCTGGAGAGCGCCATGCCCCTCTCTGCGGGCGAGATCGGACCCGACGGGCTCACGGCGCCGCTTGTCTATGTCGGCACGGCGAGCCCTGCCGAGCTGGCGCGCGTCGACGTTCGCGGCAAGGTCGCTGTGCAGAAGGTGGCGCCTCAGGGGCACACGGTCTTCGTGCGCAGCCCCGTCGGGCCCCGCGCCGAGGAGCTGCTCGAGCGTGGCGCGCTCGCGGTGCTCACCATCGTGGATCTGCCGGGGAACCTGCGCGTGCGCGACATGGGATGCGGCGGCGGGCTCTGCTTCAACCTCGGCGGTCGCGACGGGCTCTTTCTCGAGTCGGTGCTGGGCGAAGCCGCCGCGGCGGGGCGCCCCGACGCCGTGCGCGCACGCATCGGTGTGACCTCCGCGCGGCGTGGGGGGCTCTCCTCCGTGAACGCGGTCGCGATCGTTCCCGGCACGACCCGGCCGGGCGAGTACGTGATCGTGAACGCACACGCCGACGCGTGGTTCGACGGCGCGGGCGACAACGGCGACGGCCTCGCGGTGATGCTGGGGCTGGCCCGTCACTTCGCCCGTCCGGAGATGCGCCCGGAGCGGAGCCTGGTCTTCGTGGCGAGCGCGGGCCACCATACGCCGGGGCTGAGCGGCCCGGGGGGCTTCGTCGCCATGAACCCCGACCTCGTCGAGGGAGCGGTGCTCGTCATCAACCTGGAGCACATCGCGCAGCGGCACATCACGCCGGCGCGCAGCCTGCACCCCGATGGGCACCGGGAGTGGACCATGGATGCGCACGAGGCGCCCATCGTCGCGGGCATCAGCAACGGCTCGCCGCTCCTGGACTCGCTCGTGCGCCGCGGCATCGAGCGCTACGGCACCAACTTCGTGTCCGGGCCGAACCCGATGGCGAGCGGCGAGGGGGGCAGCTACACGCGCGCGGGACTCCCGGTGTTCACGACCATGCAGGGGCCGCCCATGTACCACACGACGGGCGAGGTGCTGGATATGGTCTCCACACCGGGGCTCGAGCGCATGGCGCGCTTCATGGCCTTCTTCCTCCAGGAAGTGAGTCGGGCCCCGGCGACGGAGATCAGTCCCGCCCGGTGACGTGGACGAGGGCCGACACCGCGACCCGTCAGAGAGATCCAGAGCGCGATCGAAGCGCGCACGAGCGCCGTCGAGACGCCCGTCTGCTCTTGGGCACCATCGGCCCGATCCTTGCTTACGAAATGCCTCGACGAGTCGAAGGGCCATGAGCTTCGGACATGCGGGGTGGCCGCGGCGACCGCCTACGGCCTGGGAGCGGGACGGGGAGTATCGGGTCTCGAAGTGCAACTCACAAGCAACGGAGATTCACATGTCAGTCGCCAAAGTCACCGAGATCACATCCGGCTCACCCAAGAGCTTCGAGGCAGCCATCGAGCAAGGGCTGAAGCGAGCCGAGAATACGTTGGACGGGATTCAGGGCGCGTGGATCAAGGAGCAGAAAGTCGTCTGGAGCGGCTCGAAGGTGACCGAGTACCGGGTCACGATGAAGGTGACGTTCGTCCTCAAAGAGTGAGCAGCACTTCATCGGTCATCCGTCGCCGCGAATGCGCGCGGGCTCCAGAAGGCGCGACGTCGCGTCAGCGCGACAGACGACGCAGAGAGAGGCAGTGTTGTACCGATCGCGCGTCAGTGTCGGAGAGAGGACGGCCAGGCGGGCCGAAACCCACCACCGCGTCACTCCGACCGGGTGAGCCCGGTCTCGCCGAAGGTGTCGCAGGCGGCCGGGTCGCCGGTGCTGAGCCCGGCGTCGAGCCAACGTTGGCGCTCACCGGACGAGCCATGGGTGAAGGACTCGGGGGATACCGCGCGGCCGGCCTCGCGCTGCAGGCGGTCGTCGCCGATGGCCGCCGCCGCCGCCAGACCTTCTTCGACGTCGCCCGGCTCCAGGACCTCCTGCTGCCGGTTTGCGCGATTCGCCCACACGCCCGCGTAGCAGTCCGCCTGCAACTCCATGAGCACCTGGAGTTGGTTCGACTCGGCCCGTGAGCCGCTCTGCTCTTGCAGGCTCCGAAGCCATGCGGAGGTACCGGTGAGCGTCTGCACGTGGTGGCCCACCTCATGACCGACCACGTAGGCCTGGGCGAAGTCGCCGGCCCCGCCGAGGCGCGCGAGCTCGTCGAAGAAGCTGGTGTCGAGGTAGAGGTTCTGGTCCGGTGGACAATAGAAGGGGCCCGTGGCCGAGGTGTTGAAGCCGCAGGCGGACTGGACGCTTCCCGCGAACAGGACCAGGATGGGCTCCTGGTACTCCCCGCCCGACTCCGCGAAGATCTCGCTCCACACGTCTTCGGTCATCGCGAGGATGGCGCTCAGATAGGCACCCATCTCGTCGGTCGGCGCCGCGCCGTCCGGCTGCGCGGGTCGAGCCGGCGCGGATTCCTGCGCGCCGCCGACCAGTTGCAGCAGTTCGAGCGGGTTGCCACCCAACAGCGTCACCACCACGAGGGCCACGAGGCCCAGTCCGCCGCCGATTCCGCCGGCGCGTAGCGCGGGCGAGCCCCGCCGGTCATCGATGTTGCCGCTACGGCGACTGCTCTTCCATCGCATGAGGCCTGACCCCCGCCGCGTTCTGGTTCATCCGATCGCGCTGTCCGGCGAATCGAAGCAAGGGCCGGGCCAGAGGTGGGCGTCAGGCTCAACGAAAGCCCGAGCCGTGTGTCCTTCAGCATACTGGGCGTCGATTTCCCACGCAGGAGTGCTCGACATGTCGATGAGGGGTTGGAAGGCGACAGCAACCTTGGTGATGCTGGCCTCGTTCGGCGCGGCCGAGGCCACTGCGCAGCGCGGAGGCGGCTTCCAGCTCGCGCCGCTCCTCATGGAGACCGACGCGTTCCCGGACGGCGGGCTCGTCCCCATGAAGTACGCCGCGCGCGGCGAGAACGTGCAGCCCGGCTTCAGGTTCTCCAACGCGCCGGAAGGCACCGTCAGCTACGCGATCATCTTCCACGACCTCGACGTGGCGATCGGCGGCGGCACGGGTGACGTGCTGCACTGGCTCGTCTGGAACATCCCGGCGTCCGCCGGGGGGATTCCCGAGGGCGGCCTCCCCGAGGGCTCGGTGCAGGGCAGGAACCTCATGGGCCAGAACGTCTACATGGGCCCCGCCGCGCCTCCCGGGCCGCGGGATCACCACTACGTCTTCGAGCTCTACGCGCTGAACGCGACGCTCGATCTCCCTGCCACGGCGGGGCGCGACGAGCTGATCGCTGCGATGGAAGGCAAGGTCGTCGCGAAGGCGGCGTACGTCGGCCGCTTTCGCGGGCAGGGATAGCGTGGCCCTACTTGATGAACAGCATCTCCTGGTAGGTCGGCAGCGGCCACAGGTCGTCGGCCACGAGGCCCTCGAGTTGGTCGGCGTAGTTGCGCACCTCCAGCATGGCCGGCAGGAGCCCGTCCCGGACGTGCTTGGCCGCCTTCGTCCTGTCCTCGGGATGAGCGTGTGAGAGCAGGTCGCTGAGCGCCGCGCAGCTGTCCTGCAACGACCTCACCAGCCCGGTGACCTCGTCGAGCGTGTTCGTGTCGAAGTCTATGCCCACCAGCTTCAGGTTGGCGCAGGTCGATGCCAGCTCGTTCTGATAGCGGACCGCGGCAGGGAAGATCATCGTCTGCGCGATCTCGTACGTGAGCTTGGCCTCCGTCGTGATCGTCTTGCAGTACTGCTCGGCGTAGATGTCGAAGCGGCTCTCGAGCTCCCGCGAGCTGAGCACCTCGTACTTCTCGAAGAGCTTCTTCACGTCGGGCTTCGTGAGGTACGGAAGCGCGTCCGCCGTGGTCGCGAGGTTCAGGAGGCCCCGCTTCTCGGCCTCCTCGTGCCACTCCTGCGAGTAGCCGTCACCGTTGAAGATGATCGCCCCGTGCTCCTTCATGACTTCGGTCAGCAGCTCCTGGAGCGCGGCGTTGAGGTTCCCCGGCTTGCCGGCGGTGGCCTTCTCGAGGCGCGTCGCGCAGTAGTCGAGCGACTCGGCCACGATGGTGTTCATGGCCACCAGCGGACCGGCGATCGACTGGTTCGCGCCCACCGCGCGGAACTCGAAGCGGTTGCCCGTGAACGCGAAAGGGCTGCTGCGGTTCCGGTCGCCCGCGTCCTTGTGCAGCGTCGGAAGGACGTCCACGCCCACGGTCAGCGTGCCCTTGGCGATCGACTTCTTCGCTCCGCCCTTCTCGATCTGCTCGAAGACGTCCGTGAGCTGGTCGCCCAGGAAGATCGAGAGGATTGCCGGAGGGGCCTCGTTGGCGCCCAGACGATGGTCGTTGCCGGCCGAGGCCACCACTGCGCGGAGCAGCCCCTGGTACTTGTGCACCGCACGGATCACCGCGGCGCAAAACAGCAGGAACTGCGCGTTGCTGTGCGGCGTGTCGCCCGGATCGAGCAGGTTGCCCTGCGACGAGCTGCCGAGCGACCAGTTCACGTGCTTGCCCGAGCCGTTGACGCCGGCGAACGGCTTCTCGTGCGAGAGCCACGCCATGCCGTACTTCTCGCCCACCTTGCGCAGCACGGTCATGGTGAGCTGCTGGTGGTCGGTGGCGAGGTTGGCGGACTCGAACGTCGGCGCGATCTCGTACTGCCCGGGGGCCACCTCGTTGTGCCGGGTCTTGATCGGGATGCCGAGCTTGGACAACTCGCGCTCGGCCTCCAGCATGAACGCGAGCACGCGGTCGGGGATCGCCCCGAAGTAGTGGTCCTCGAACTCCTGGCCCTTCGGCGGCGGAGCGCCGAACAGCGTGCGGCCGGCCGTGAGGAGGTCGGGCCTGGCGAAGTAGAAGTTGCGGTCCACCAGGAAGTACTCCTGCTCCGGGCCCGCCGTTGCCGACACCATCGCGCCGTCGGTGTGACCGAAGAGCGCGAGGACCCGCTGCGCCTGCTTGTTCAGCGCCTGCACGGAGCGGAGCACGGGCGTCTTCTTGTCCAGCGCTTCGCCCGTCCACGAAACGAACGCCGTCGGAACGCACAGAGTGGTCCCGTTGGCGTTCTCCAGGATGTACGCGGGGCTGGTGACATCCCAGATTGTATAGCCGCGGGCCTCGAACGTGGCCCGGATGCCACCGCTCGGGAAGCTCGATCCGTCCGGCTCACCTTGAGAGAGCTGCTTGCCGCTGAACTCCGCGACCGCGCTGCCGTGTCCGTCGGGCGTCATGAAGCTGTCGTGCTTCTCGGCGGTCAGGCCCGTCAGCGGATAGAAGACGTGCGCGTAGTGCGTGGCCCCCTTCTCGATCGCCCAGTCTTTCATGGCCGCCGCGACGATGTCGGCGATCGACGGGTCGAGCTGTGCGCCGGCCTCGATCGTCTGCATGAGCGACTTGTAGACGGGCTTCGGCAGTCGCTCCCTCATCACCGCCTTGCTGAAGACGTTCGACGCGAAGAGCTCCTGAGCCGGCGTATCAATGAAGTTCATGGGTGGGGCGGAGGGGCGGTAGTTCGTCACGGCCGCGATGGCGGCCATGCGAGCGCTGCCCCCCGCGACGTACGATCCCGCGCCCGAGGTGGTCGAGCCGGCTCCGTTCGAACTGGGCTTGATGGAGGCTGTTTTCACCGTTGGTTCCGCCTTGATGTCGTCAGAGTGGGGGTGTGGCGAGAGCGATGGCGCAGGATCGCGCGGTAGCGCAATTCATGTGCCGCGGGGGAGCACGGAGCCACCACGGCGTAACTGATTCATCGGCAACGAGTTGCGCGCGCCGTCGTCGCGTTCGTGAGGTGACAAAACTGTAGATCGTGAGCCCAGGCCCTACGTTCTTGTGGGTTTCGGGTCGAACAGGTCCGCTACGGGCGGAAATCGCGGGCCGATTGTCGGGTCAGGCCAGGGCCTTCGGGGTGCGCGCGGAGCGCTCGGGGGTGGAGTCGGTCGGGTCACCGAGGCCCGCAAGCGCGTGAATCCTACGGTTTTGTCTATGCTCCGGGACGCCTTCTGCAATTTCGTCGGACACATCGGGCGCCGCGTTCCCGGACGTCCGGATCGAGGTCGAGCCGGTTCCGCCTACCCCCGCGGCTCGAACGCCAGGAACCGCCTCGGGTTGTCCTCCAGGATCATCCGCAGCGTGCCGTCGTTGAGGCCGGCGTCGCTGAGCATCGCGCCGAATACGGTCGCGGTCTGCGCGAGGCCCGGACCGCCGTTCGCCTTGAGCGACGGCTGGGAGTAGAAGTCCGACGAGAGCAGGAGCTTGTCGGCGTGGCCGGCCTCGATGAGCGCCATCGCCATGACGACGCGGTTGGCGTCGGGCATGGTCCCGTTGAGTGTCACCCGATCGAAGCCGACGTACGCGCCGCGCCTCGCGATCTCGCTCGTGATCTCCGCCTCGGGGTCGTCCAGGCAGCAGACATGGCCGATGCAGACGTGGTCGAGGTCGGCGCCGGCGGTCTCGTAGATGTCCAGCTGGAGCAGCGCGGCCTCCCGGGGCACGTCGGGGAGGCGGATGTTGTAGGGGTTGTGTGTGAAGACGGGGAGGCCGGTGCGGACGTGCGCGAGCGCGACGGCCTCGTGGACTTTCCGCTCGTCGTCGGTCAGGACGCCGCCTTGCTGGCCAATCTCGCCGAAGGCGCCGTGCCGGTCGCGGTGGGCCTCGGCGACGAGATCGTCGGCGATCTGCTCGGCGGACTCGGTCGCGATGTCGGCGGGGTAGGTGCGCTGCATGTAGTAGCCACCGCTCGCCACGATGGGCACCTCGGTCTCTCGCGCGATGCGCTGGAGGGCTTCCATGTCGCGGTTCATGTCGGCGTGGCCGCCGTCGACGATGAGCGCGACGCCGTCCTGGGCGGCGGCGCGCACCTCGCTGATCATGAGGTCGACGTCCCCGTGGAAGCTGGGGTTGGCACCGAGCTGGATCGAGAGGTGCTCGTGGAAGAGCACGGCGCCGTCGGGGAGCACGGTGGGCGCGACGTCGCCCTGGAGCGTGCGGATGATGCGCGCGGCCTGCCGCCGAGTCGTAGCCTTCGCCGCGGCGAGCGAGGGTGCGGTCACCAGGCCGGAGCCGGCCAGAAGCGCGCTCCCGCCTGCCGTCCCCATCAGCCTGAGCGCTTCACGTCGGGTCATTGTCATGGCATTCGTCCCCTTGGCCGATTCCGGCGAACCCCCTCGGTGCCAAGAGGGCATACACCACCGCCGCGGTCGCCGCAATTGGTTGGCGGTTCCAGTCGCGGCAGGTCCAGGTAGACTGGCCCGCGAACTAGGCGGGGTGACGTCCTGCGCGTGACGCTCCACGGCCGATGAGCGTCATGTGCCTGATCCCAGCCCGAAGAACTCCTCGACTCCGGTGAAGCCCATCTGGAAGCCGATCGCGACGAGGATCAGCCCGGAGAACCGCGTCAGGATCCGCGTGCCGCGCCCGTGCAGGCGTGCCGTGACGTAGCCCCCTAGCGCCAGCACGACATACACGACGAGCGCCGTCAGCGCGATGGCGATCATCGTGGCGACGGGGATCCACCAGACGAAGTAGACCTCGCGCACGGCGAGGGTGACGGTGGTCACGATCGCGCCGGGTCCGGCGAGGAGCGGCATCACGAGGGGCACCCAGAGGGCGTCCTCCTCCTCGTCGGAGTCGCGCTGGGCGCCGTGCGCCTCGGGCTCCCGTCCTTGCAGCATCTCGAGTCCCATCACGACGAGGAGGAGGCCGCCGGCGGCGCGGAACGCGGCGACCTCGATGCCGAGCAAGCCGAGCAGCTGGAGCCCTCCGACGGCGGCGATGGCGAGGATGATCCATACGCCGAACGCGACCTTGAGCGCGGCTCGATGAACGCCGCGCGGCGAGGTGTCTTGGACGAGGCCGAGGAAGAGCGGCACCTCCGCGACCGGATTCGTCATTGCGATGAGCGGTACGGTCGCGAACAGCACCGTCTGAAGGAAGAGCAGCGTGCTCGCGCCCATCTCACCGCCCAAGATGTGTCGCTGCTCTCAGGCTTGGCGGGTGGGCACGTCGACCAGGTACGGCTCGAGGCCGCGGAGGTTGTGCTCGATCTCGTCGATCTGCACGGGCGAGAGCCGCACATCGCTTCCACGCTGGCGGCGGGTCCGGAAGATGCCGCGACGGTGCAGGAGGTAGCGGCCGGCGCCGGGGATCTCCTGCTCGCACGTGAGCATGACGAGCAGCCGGCCGTGGATGTCGCGGACCTCGTCCCAGTCGTCCGCGCGGTACGCGTCCCACATGCGCGCGAAGACGTCCGCGTACATCGACATGCCGCTCACGAGGCCGTCGACGCCGAGGCGCAGGTCGTACGCGAAGTGCCGGCCCCTCATGGCCGAGTAGACGCGCTGGATCTGAGGCTGCCCGACGAGCGCGGAGATCCTGTCGAATACGGGCTGCGCCTCCTCCTTCACGTAGCCGAGGTGCGGGTAGCGCTCGGCGAGCTCGAGGATGAAGTCGGTATCGAACTCGACGCCGGGGAGGTTCGGCTGTGTCTGCATCATGACGGGTCGGGAAGTGACACGCGCGAGCGCGGTGTAGTACGCGCGGTAGTCCTCGAGCGAGCTCCCGATCTTGGGGGGCATCGCGATCATCATGTCAGGCTCGAGCGTCTCGGCGAACGTCGCGAGATCGACCACCTCGCGCGTGGAGTCGCGCTGCACGCCCAGCACGAGCGCGGTCGAGCGGCCGCGGTTCGCCTGGGCGAGCGTCTCCATTCCCTGCCGGATCTCGTCTTCGGTGAGGCGCGGATAGTCGCTCGAGTTTTGCGGCCAGACGAGCCCGTGGACTCCGGCGTGCTCGAGCCACTCGACCTGGAAGGCGAGGTCGTCGTAATCGACGGCGCCGGACTCCGTGTAGGGGGTCGAGAGGATCACGAAGAGGCCGCGCAGGTCCTCCTCGGCGGCGGCGCGCGCGGGGCTGCGCTGTGCGGCAAGCTGTGCGGCTAGAGGGGCGGGCAGCGTCGCCCCCAGGGCGGCCGCGCCCATGAGCTTCACTGCGTCGCGACGGGTGTGGCTCGTGCTCATCGATCCTCCCTCCGGTGCGGGGTGCTTAGGATGCGCTCAGGGTAGGCGGTACGCCAGCAGGGCATCGATGGCCGCGATGGCCACGTACTGCCGCCCGTCGCTGCCCTGGTAGGTCATCGGGTTGGCGTTGCCTTGGCGTTCCAGAACGTCGACCCAGAGCTCGCGGCCGGTGGTCGCGTCGAGCGCGCGGAAGCGGGCGTCGTCGGTCGACGCCACGAACACCACACCGCCCGCGGTGACGATCGCAGCGGCCCGTCCGGGGCGGCCGGTGTTCATGCGCTCGGGGGGAAGGCCCTCGGTCACCCCCAACGGGACCTGCCAGGCGATGCCTCCGCTCGCGGCGTCGACGGCCGTCATGCGGCCCCAGGGCGGTCGTTGGCACGGCCAGCGCGCGCCGCCCATGTCGACGTCGAAGCCCGCGGGGCGGGGGCCGCTCCTCCGGTAGGGGACGAGTGCGCCGGGCGTGGGATCGTCCTCGATCCATCCGAAGGTGCCGACGTCCTGGCTGAAGACGAACACGAGGCCCGAGCCGGGATCGAACGCCGCGCCGCCCCAGTTGTGACCGCCCAGGAGGCCAGGGAAGAGCAGCGTCGTGCGCTCCGGGACCCCGGGGGCGCGGTACGCCCACGGCGTGAAGGGGCCGGCGTTGTGGATCTCACCGACGCTCGCCACGAGATCGGTGCAGGCGGCCGCGTGCTCGGGCGACGTGTCATCCGCGGTGACGAGATCGGAGGGGTCGTAGCTCGTCCGGGATGTTCCGACGGGGCGCGTCGGGATCGGCTGCGTGGGGGAGGCGGCCTCGCCCGGCACGTCGCTCGCAGGCACGGGCCGCTCCTCGACGCCGAAGATCGGCGCGCCGGTCTCCCGGTTCAGGATGTAGAGGTAGCCGGACTTCGTCGTGACGCCGAGCGCGGGGACGGTGCCACCGGGCAGCTCGGCGTCGAAGAGGACGGGCGCGGCGGGCGGGTCGTGGTCCCAGAGGTCGTGGTGAATCGTCTGGAAGTGCCAGACGTACGTGCCGGTGCGCACGTCGACGGCCACGACCGCGTTTCCAAAGAGGTTCGCGCCGGGGCGGTCGCCGCCGTACCACCAGGGGAGGGGGGCGGCGAGCGGCAGGTAGAGCAGCTCCCGCTCCGCGTCGAGCGTGAAGTAGAAGGGCCAGGCGTTCACGCCGAGGCGGCCCTGCCAACTGTCTCCTCCCCAGGTATCGTGACCGACCTCACCGGGCTGCGGCACGGAGCTGAACTCCCAGATCGGGCTCCCGTCGCGCGCGTCGAAGGCGCGCGCGTTGCCGATGCCGCCCGGCTGTCCGGGCGGCGTGTTCGCCCCCACCACCACGATGTGGTCATAGACGAGTGGAACGGAGTTGTAGGGGACGCCGATGTCGACCTCGCCACCCGCCCCGAAGCCGGCCGCAGGCTCCCCGGTCGCCGCGTCGAGCGCGATCAGCCGGGACCCGGCCACGAAGATGATGCGGGGAGCCGTCGCGCCCTCGCCCGCCCAGTGCGCCACGCCCCTGCGCGTGAGCGCTCCGTCCTGGACGACGTGCCGCCAGATCTCCGCTCCGGTCGCAGGGTCGAGCGCGACGACTCGGTCGGCCGCCGGGAGGTACATGACGCCGGCGACCACGATGGGTGTCGCCTGCGAGTTGGGCGCGCGCGGGCGACTCCCGTCGGCCGGGTCCGTCGCGCTCAGGTCGTAGCGCCACGCGCGGGCGAGGCTCGCCACGTTCTCGGTCGTGATCTCGCGGAGCGCGGAGTGCCCCGTGCCGGCGAGGTCGGCGCGGTAGCTGGGCCAGTCCCCGAACGCGAGCCCGCCCTGGTCGTCCGGGCCGCAAGCGGCGAGCGCGAGCGCGGTGGCGGCCGCCGACAGGGCCGTGACCGTGCCCCATCCGCTGATACGTCCGTTCGCTCGCATCGCGCGCTCCTCTTCCGCGGTCGGGGTTCCGTCGCCGACGGCCCGCGCCGCCTCGACGAGCGACCGAATCTGCGCCGTCGACCGGGCCGCCGACAGGCGCGTTCGCGCCTCGCTTGCGCGGAGGTCCGGGCGCGTGGGAAGTTGGCCTCCACCCCAACCGAGGAGCGAGCCATGCACGCCGCCGCGCCAACCCTCTCACTGCTCGTCACTTGCGTGGCCGCGGCCGTCGCGGCGCCGCCAGCGAGCGTCCAGGCACAGGAGCCCGGCACGGTCGTAGCCGCCGACCCGCGCGTGCAGGGGCTCAGCTACACCTTCTCGGAGACCGGCGCGGAGGTGCCGTACGCGCTCTTCGTGCCGTCGACGTACGACGCCGAACGCGAGTGGCCGCTCATCGTCGCGCTGCACGGCCTCGGCCGTCCGTACGACTGGATGATGGGCTACGACGGCTTCATCGACTTCGCCGAGCGGGGCGGCTACGTGGTCGTCGCTCCGTTGGGCTATCACCCGCGTGGGTGGTACGGGAGCCGCGGGCACGGCATTCCGGGTGGGGCGGCGCAAGAAGGCGAGCGGCTGCCGGAGAACCTCGGGGCGCTGAGCGAGCGCGACGTGATGAACGTGCTCGGCATCGCGCACGAGCGCTTCAATGTCGACGACGATCGCATCTACCTGTGGGGCCACTCGATGGGCGGCGCCGGTGCGTACCACCTCGCGGCGCGCCATCCCGACGTATGGGCGGGGGTCGCCGTCGCGGCGCCCGCGCCGCTCCGGGAGCGCATCGACGACCTCGAGTCGTTCCGCCACATCCCCGTGCTGGTGCTGCACGGGGACGAGGACACGGTCGTGCCTGTCGAGCTCAGCCGCACCTGGGTCGCGCGCATGCGAGAGCTCGGCATGGAGCACGTGTACGCGGAGATCCCCGGCGGGGATCACTCGCTCTTCGTGAGCCGGAGCCCCCAGACGCTCTCCAAGGTGTTCTCGTTCTTCGACGTCGTGCGCGGGGGGGAGCGCCTGGGGGCGCAGAGCCGTGAGGTCACGCGTGAGACCATCGACCGATGGGCGGACGAGCTCTCGAACGAAGGCCGCTGGGGCGCGGACGACGAGCTCGGCACGCTCAACCTGATCACGCCGGAGCATCGCGTGCGTGCGGCCCGGCTCGTCACCGAGGGCATCTCGGTATCTCTCTCGCACGACTACATCAAGGAGCAGGCCGAGGACGCGACGTCGCCGTGGGAGCACGAGTTGCTCGGCTCGCCGACGGCCGGCTTCCTGAGCGACCGCTACACCATCGCGTACCACGGCTTCGCGCACAGCCACATGGACGCACTCTGCCACAACTCGGTGGGCGGCGTCATGTACAACGGGATCTCGCGCGAGACGGTGGATGCCGAGGCCGGTTGCGTGCGGCTCGGCATCACGAACGCGAAGCAGGGTGTCGTCACGCGCGGCATCCTCATGGACATAGCCCGCCTGAAAGGCGTCGACTACCTGGAGCCCGGCACGCCGATCTACGTCGAGGACCTGGAGGCGTGGGAGCGGCAGACGGGCGTGCGCGTGGGGCCGGGAGACGTGCTGCTGGTGCGCGCGGGGCGTTGGGCGCGCCGCGCCGACGAGGGCGCCTGGGCGACCGGCCGCCTCGCGGCCGGCCTGCACGCCTCGGTGGCGCCGTGGCTCCACGAGCGCGGAGTCGCGATGCTCGGCAGCGACTACACGAACGACGCGCTCCCCTCGGGCATCGAGGGCGCCGCCATGCCCATCCACCAGCTCACGCTCGTCTCGATGGGGATGTGGCTGTTCGACAACCTCGACCTGGAGGCCGTCGCGGAGGCGGCTGCGGAGCAGGGGCGGTGGGAGTTCATGCTCGTGGCCGCGCCGCTGGCGGTCCCAGGCGGGACGGGGGCGCCGCTGAACCCGGTCGCGATCTCCTAGGAGGCCGCTAGAAGAAGAAGACCTCTCCTCCTCCTCCTCCTCCTCCGAAGCGAGGGTTCACGACGTTGTTGAAGATCGAGCCGAACCGGTACTCGATGCCGAAGTTGTAGAAGTAGCGATAGCTCGTCTCGAGCTGCCTTTGGCGCAGGAGGACCTGCTCCGTCGTGGCGCCCGCGGCCGAGAGATAGAGTTGGTCACGGAGCCATTGGTAGTTCGCGGAGGCGAAGACCGAGAAGCCGCGGAAGAGGCGGACGTTGAGGTTACCGGAGATCGTGAGGTTCGACCGGCGGGCGTTGTGCAGGTACTGGGCGCCTGTGACGGCGGTGGACCATCGTCCCCACGGCTGGAAGAGGGACAGCCGGGCGGTCAGCGACTGCTGGAGGCGGGTCTCTTCCGTCTCGCCGAAGATCGTGATCGCGTCGTAGCGGAAGTGGTTCGGCCCCACGAGGTATTGCAGCGTGAGAGAGCGGCGGCTCGACTCGGCGTACGGGAAGAAGTTGAACTCGACTCCGGGCTTGAGTTCGACGGCGAGATCCTGGTTGAATCGGGTGGACGAGTTGGCTTCGGCCCGCACCCCGATCGCCCAACGCTCACCGATGCTCCGCACTACCGAGGAGCTGGCCCCCCAGTCCTCTTGCTTCTCCGTCACTCTCTGGGTCACCCCGTCCGCGTCGACGAACTCGAACTCCTGGTTGCGTCGGAAGAAGTTCGCGCCCACGTCGAGCTTCCATGCTTCGGTGGTCCGATTCGCTGATATCCTGCCCGACAGGTTCGAAAACGTGGACGTCGACTCCCCGTTGGCGTTGCCGCTCGCGTTGAGCCGAAGGACCCAATAGTCCCACGGATCGTCCCGTGCCGCGGAAGGCGTCGCCGCGGTGTCGGCACCGTCGGCCTGGGGGTCGTCGTCGGTGACTCCGTCGTACGTCACGTGGAGCTGCTCCACGGCGGCGGTGCCCAGCACGTACCGGACGAGCCCGAGCTTGAGGCGGTCGACGATGCCGCGGCGCTGTTCGTCGGGCGTGGCATCGCCCGCGGTCGTGTGGGTCAGCTCGTGATCCTCTCCGATGAACGATCTCAGCCCGAGGAAGGCGAGCGTGAAGAGCCTCCCACCGCCCCCTGTGGCCTGCGACGTGACGAGGACGTGAAGGTCTGCGTCCTCCCGGTCGCGCATCCAGTTCACGAACGGCACCTCTCGGCGCAGGAAGTCCAGGTCACCGCAGCCGCCCGTCGGGCAGTCGAAGAAGAGATCGATCGACGGGCCGGTGCTCTGGGGGGGCTCCTGCGCCGACGCGGGGGTCGCGAGGAGGAGGGCGGCAACGAGCCAGGGCCGTCCGCGATGCGTCATGATCCCTCCGGGCAGTGAGGGGACAGGGCGTGCCGTGTCACAACCCGCGCGCATCCTATACTCGAATGGACGGGCGAGCCGATCTCGCTCCTACGTCTAAGGTGCGAAGAGGGTTCCCGGGAGTCCCAGGCGCCAACGAGAGAACCCCGGGGCCATTGTAGCGACCCCGGGGTCCGTTTGTGCGTGCGCCGTGGCGCTCGCCCTTCGGCGTCCTAGTGGGCGTCCCCGGCCTGCGGCATCGCCGCCGGCAGCCCGAACGCCGCCAGCCCGTCCTGGAGCTGGACGATGATGTACTGGTGCCCGTCGTGCTCCCAGCTCGACATGCCGTAGCGCGTGAGGCCCGGGAGCGGGATCTGGCCGACCCGCTGTCCGGTGCGCTTGTCGATGGCGAACAGGTGCGACTCGTTGTCGGCGGTCACGCCCGATGCGAAGAGCAGGTTCGGCGACACGACCATCGCGGCGTGGCCGCCGCGGCCGCGGTTGGCGATCGCGTCGATGTTCGGCACGCCTTGCAGCAGCGAGTGGTTGCGGATCCTGTCCTGCTCCGCCTGCGGCCCATCCCCGTTGGGGATCACCCACAGGTACTCGCCCGTGCTCAGGTCGATCGCGCTGATACGTCCGACTGGACCCTTCCAGAGGGGGAGCCCGTCCACGTTCGGCTGGGCTCCGCGGCCGCCGCCCGCGCCACGGCCGGCGCTCCAGTCGGAGTAGGTCACTCCGGACTGTTCCGGGCTGTCGAGCGGAGACTCGCTCGCCGGCATCACGGAGTGGCTTCCGCACCCGCTGTGCGAGGTGATGAAGATCACGCCGGTCGTCGGGTCGCCTACCGCCGGGCCGGTGATGTTCACGCCACCGGTGTCGCCGGGGCAGACGCGCGCGGGTCCCGCCGGATCGTCGATCGTGGTCGGCGGGTTGAAGAGCGGCGCGAACATGTCGTTGTCGCGCGCGATCTCGAGCGCTCGCTGCCGGATCTCCGGCGTGTAGTCGATCAGGTGCTCCTCCGTCCGCCCCTGGAGGTCGAACGGCGCCGGTCTCGTCGGGAAGGGCTGCGTCGCGGCGAGTTGCTCGCCCGGCACGCGCGACTGCGGCACCGGTCGCTCCTCGATGGGCCAGATCGGCTCACCCGTCTCGCGGTCGAGCGCGTACAGGAAGCCCTGCTTCGTCGCCTGGTAGAGCCCCTTCACCTCACGCCCATCCACGTTCACGTCCATGAGGACCGGGGCCGTGGGCGTGTCGTAGTTCCAGATGTCGTGGTGGACCATCTGATAGTGCCAGCGACGCTCGCCCGTCTCCGTATCCAGCGCGATCACGCTCGTGCTGAACAGGTTGTCGCCCGGGTGGAAGCCGCCGTAGTAGTCGATCGTCGCGCCGTTCGTCACGATGTACACGAGACCCAGCTCCGGGTCGGCCGACATCGGCGCCCAGGAGCTCACGTCGCCCGTCCACTGCCACGCGTCGCTCTCCCACGTCTCGTGGCCGAACTCGCCCGGCCGCGGGATCACGTGGAACTTCCACTTGAACGCACCCGTCGCAGCGTCGTACGCCAGGATGTCACCCGGCACGTTCTCGATGCGCGTCTGGTTGTAGCCCTGCTCGGCCGAGTTGCTCACCACCACCGTCCCGTTCACCACGATCGGCGGCGACGAAGCAGTGATGTAGCCGATGTCCAGCGGGATCCCCTGATACGGATCGTAGGTGCTGCCGTGGCTCTCCCACGGACCCCACCCCTCGATCAGGTCCGCGACCAGATCGATACCGCCGGTCTGCGAGAAGCCCGGAATCGGGATCGGCTCGCCCCAGTTCTCGAGTGGCTTGCCCGTGTCCGCGTCGAGCGCCCAGAGGAAGAACGCCGGCGTCGTGATGAAGACCACGTTGCCGCGGCCCGGCACGTTGGCGTACGCGACGCCCTTACCGTACCCCTTCCGCATCGAGTACTCGTAGCGGTGCGTGTTCGGCTCCGTGAAGCTCCACTTCAACTCACCGCTCGTCGGGTCGAGCGCGATCACGTGCCGACGGTCACCCGTCACCGTGATCAGCTTGTCGCCCACGTACGAGGGGGTCGCCCTCGGCGTGCTCGGCCCGAAGCTCGCCGCGTTGAACCGCCAGAGCATGGTCAGCTCCTCGAAGTTCTCCGCGGTAATCTCGTCGGCCGGCGTGTAGCGCGTGTGCCACGCGTCGCCGCCCAGATACGTCCACAGCCCGTTCTCGGTGCCCGGGCCCTGAGCCCCAGCCGCGAGCGGCGCCAGCACCAGCACGCCGAGCGCCAGCCCGAGGCCCAGCGCGCGTCGCTGCCAGCCCTTGTCGTTCGTCATGGTCTTCCTCTCTCCGGGTTTCGACCCACTCGATCGGGAGCCGCTGCTCCGATCCAGACACGTAGCCTACCGGTCGGCGGGTCAGGCGACAAGCACCCGCCCCACCAACCCCACCCCACCGACAAGCCGCCCCACCGCGGGTTGCCGGCCTCCACCCCCCCGCCTAAGCTGACTCCCCCCCGAGACAAGGAGAGAAACGATGCCCTCTTGGAAGCCGATGCCGACCCTCGCGGCCCTGGCAGGCGCCGCGATCCTGGCCTCCGGAGCCGGCGTGCTCGCCCAGATTCCCGAGCCCCTCAACGACCTCCCCAACCCCTACCGGAGCATCGACGGTTGGGTGGCGCTTCCCGACGGCCGAGAGTGGGGCTCGACGGCGGGCGTGGACATCGACCCGGATGGAGTGCACCTGTGGGCGATCGACCGCTGCGGAGGCAACTCGTGCGCCGACTCGGACCTCGATCCGATCCTCAAGATCGACCCGACCGGGAGAGTGGTCACCAGCTTCGGCGCCGGCACCATGCTCTTCCCGCACGGGCTCCACGTCGACCGCGAGGGGAACGTCTGGGTGACCGACGCGCAGGGCCGCGACGGCCGGGGCCACGTCGTCCTCAAGTTCAGCCCCGAGGGACGCCTCCTCATGACGCTCGGCACGCCGGGCGTGGCCGGCGACGGCACGGGCCCGCTCCTCGAGACGCCGTGCGACGTGGTGACGGATCTCGCGGGCAACATCTACGTGGGCGACGGGCACAGCGGGCAAAACGCGACTGCCAGCCCCGCGACTGTTGCGCGCGTCGTGAAGTTCGACAGATACGGCAACTACATCACGCACTGGGGGGGCTGGGGCTCGGGACCCGGCCAGATGAAGACGCCGCACGCCGTCGACATCGACTCGAAGAACCGGCTCATCGTCGGTGACCGCGGGAACAACCGGCTCCAGATCTTCGAGCTCGACGGCACGTACATCGGCGAGCTGAAGCAGTTCAGCCGTCCGTCCGGCATCTACATCACCGACGACGACGTCATCTACGTGGCCGACTCCGAGTCCGCGTTCGACGAGACCAGGAATCCGGGCTGGACGCCGGGCATCCGGGTGGGCAGCCTGGAGGACGGCGTCGCCGACTACCTCATCCTGGGCGAGGTCGACGCCTACCCCGAGGGCTCGAACCCCGAGGGAGTGGCCGTCGACGCGCTGGGCAACGTCCACGGCGCCGTCGTGTCGGGCGGCGGCGCGATGGTGAAGTCCATCCGCCGGTAGCAGGCCGGCGGCGTAGCGGCGCCCCGCGCCCGGGCGCCGCGC
>Ga0214472_10002542_pt1 | contig 19592 bp, 19 predicted proteins | sample RVTome_6_FD_207662 | JGI IMG/M metagenome (GOLD analysis project Ga0214472, IMG submission 207662) | Soil microbial communities from uranium-contaminated site in the Upper Colorado River Basin, Wyoming, United States - RVT140D175 | ecosystem: Environmental > Terrestrial > Soil > Contaminated >...
CTCGGTCGCGACGAGGACGGCAAGCGCATTGTGCACATCGACATTACGCTGACGGCGCCGGGCTGCGGCATGGGTCCGATACTCACCGAGGACGTGCGCGAGAAAATCGAGATCATTCCGACCATCCATCGTGCGGAGGTGGAGCTGGTGTTCGACCCGCCATGGAATCGCTCGATGATGTCGGAAGAGGCGCAACTCGAAGCCGGTTTGCTCTAAACTCGCGGCATGAAACGCCTGACCCTGGTTCGCCACGCGAAGTCGAGCTGGACGTCGAACGCGGCGGCTGATCGAGACCGCCCGCTTTCCGACCGCGGCGAGCGAGACGCGCGCAAGATGGGGACCCGCCTGCTCGCCCGCAAGGCGCGTCCGTCGTTAATCGTTTCCAGCCCGGCCCTTCGCGCCCAGGCGACGGCGAAAACGATCGCCGGGATCCTCGGCTACCCGCTCGAATTCCTGCATCTCGAGCAACAGCTCTATCTGGCGAGCCCGGACGAAGCGATCGCGGTCATATGCGAGCAACAGGACGACTTCTCCGACCTGATGCTCTTCGGCCACAATCCGGGGCTCACGGATCTGGCCAACCGCCTGTTTCCGGAGCTCAAGCTCGACAACCTCCCCACGACCAGCGTCGTCGCCGGGGACTTCGACACGAGCCATTGGGGCCGGCTGCCTGAGGCCGGGGCCGTGCTCGCCTATTACGACTACCCCAAGAACTCCGAGATCCTGCTGATCGAAGACTGAGTGAGGGTACCGCCTGGCGGCTGCGACGGCGCATCAGGCTTTGCGTCGCTGGCCGCGGATCAGGCGCCGGGTGCGCTTGTCCGGCCGACCGGGAGTCGGCGGCCGCGCGCTCGATTCGCGCCGGTCGCGCCGGGCGAGCTCGCGGCGCTCGACCGATGCCGGATCCTCGACGTAGAGCCGCCTCGCTTCCGCCGCGGGCCCACGTCGCTCGGGCAGCACCGTGACGACCACTACCCACGATTCCGGGCCCTTCACGACCGTGAGCTCGTCGCCGACCGCGACCTCCTTGGACGCCTTGCTTCGCCTGCCCGCGACCCTGACGTGACCGCCCTGGATCGCCTCGCTCGCCAGGCTGCGCGTCTTGAAGAACCGCGCGCACCAGAGCCAACGATCGAGGCGCATCCCGCAAGCTACAACACGTCGCAGAAGCAGTACGCGTACAAGCCTCGCGGATCGTTGAGCTTGTCGACCCAGGTGAACGGCCGCGCGGCGATGTCGAGCAGCTGCCGAAACTCCTGTGAGAACAGCGGCCCCTCGGGCAGCGCACGAACCAAAGGCTCCGCCACGCCGACGAGGTCCAGCGCCAGCTGCTCGGCGAAACCGAGCTCCTGCTCGAGATAGCGCGTTTCGTACTCACCCTCGGCGAGGCCCGCGAGCTCCGCAGCCGAGGCCAGCGCGTCGTCGAAGCTGCCGAGCCGGTCGACCAGATCGAGCTCCTGAGCCCGCGCGCCGATCCAGACTCGGCCACGGGCGACGGCATCGATCCCGTCGACGTCCTGCTCCCGGTGCTGCGCGACCTTGCCGATGAACTGCTGATAGCTGAACTCGATCGATTGCCGCAATACCTCCGCCATGTCGGGCCCGAGCGGTCGGCCCAGGTGGAGCTGGCCGGCGAGATTCGTCGTGCCCAGGCCGTCGAAGTGAACGCCGAGCCAATCCAACGCGCGCGGAACCGTCGGCAAGGTCGCGCCCACGCCGATCGATCCGGTGATCGTCGTCGGGCTCGCCCAGATCTCGTCGGCGCCCATGGAAATCCAGTAACCGCCGGAGGCGGCGACGCTGCTCATCGAGGCCACCAGAGGCCGGCCGCTCGCCTGAAAAACCTCGAGCTCACGCAAGATGAGCTCCGAGGCAAACGCGCTGCCGCCCGGGCTGTCGACGCGCAATACCAGCGCCTTGACGCGCTCGTCGTCGATGGCTTCCCTGATCAAGGCCGCGGTCGAATCGCCGCCGACCGTCCCCGGAGGTTGCATGCCGTCCAGGATGGTGCCGGAGGCGACGAGCACGGCGATGCTGTCCGCGTCCCCGCCGCCGAGGTGGCCCGCGCGAATCGCGCGCAGGTAGTCGGCATCGCCGATCAGCGGATAGCCCGTGCCTTCCTCCTCCTCGGCCTCGTCGTCGCCGATCAGCGCCTTGATGCGCTCGTCGACGAGATCGCGCGTCAGCAACTCGTCGACCAGGCCGAGATCGACGGCGAGCCGAGCAGCGTCGCCGCCGGCCCCCGCCAGCAGCTCGGCGGCATTATCGGCGTAACGCTGCAGCGTGCTCGGCGCAAGCTCGCGCGCCGCGGTCACGTCCGCCTGATAGGCATCCCAGAGAGCAGCGAGATACTCGGCGGACGCTTCCCTGTCCTCCTCGGACATACCGTCTCTGGTGATCGGCTCGACAAACGATTTGTATTCGCCGACTCGCCAGACGTGAAAATCGACCATGAGGTTGTCGAGCGCCTCGCGATAATAGGGTTGAAAGCGGCCGTAGCCGTCGATGTATACGAACCCCATCGGGTGCATGAACACCTCATCCGCATGCGCGGCGAGGTAATACTGCGGCCTGGTGAAGCTGCCGCCGACGGCGACCACAGGCTTGGCGCTCTCCTTGAACAGCACGATCTCGTCGGCGAGGTCCTGAAGCTTGCTGAGCCCCGCACTGGTCAAGCCGTCGAGCTGCAGCACCAGAACCTTGACGCGATCGTCGTCTTTCGCGCCGCGAATCGCTTCGACGAGATCCTTGAGCGCCGTTTCTTGAATCGGCAGACCGCGCGCTTTGGCGAGCGCGCGTTCCAGCGGGTTCCCGGACAGCTGCTCGACGATATCGCCCTCGGGCGCAAGCACCAAGGCCCCTGCCGCCGGGATTCTCGGCACGTTGGGCGCGAGGCTCGCAAGCACCAACAGGAGCACGAACAACAACACCAACAGGTGCAAGACCTTGCGTGTGCCGTCCAGCACTCGCCAAAGCCACCCAAGACATTTCTTAAGCAATCCCACTCTCAGCCCTCCGAAGAAATCCCGATTCCGAGACAGCGCCCGCAAGCCGGCATGTCCGCTCAGCGCACCAGTATCAGCGACAAAGAAGGAATATAGGCGATCAAGAACACCGCAATCAGCAGCACTGCGAAGAAAGGCAGGGTTGCCCGATAGATCGAAGCGATACTGCGCTCGAATCTAAAGCTGGAGATGAACAAGTTCAGTCCTACCGGCGGCGTCAGGTAGCCGAGTTCCATGGTCGCAAGGAACAATATACCAAGATGTATCGGGTCGATCCCATATCGCGTCGCCACCGGCAAAATCAACGGCACTACGAGCACCAAAGCCGAGAATATGTCCAGAATCGCACCCAGGATCAGCAAGAAAACGATCAAGGCGAAAAGAAAGGAAGCCTGGCTTGTCACGTAGTCGCCGATCAAGGCAAACAGCCTTTCCGGAACGCCGATATCGATCATGAAGTTGGTCGACGCCAGCGATACGCCGAGTATCATGAAGATCGCCCCGACGAGCACCATCGATTCGCGCATGACCTCGGGAAGACGCCGCCACGGTATCTCGCGCAGGATCAGCACCTCGACGATGAAGACGTAGAGCACCGTCACGGCCGCCGCCTCGGAGACGGCGAAATAGCCGCTGTAAATGCCGCCGAGCACGACAACCGGCAACGGCAGCTCCCAGACCGACTCGCGAAGCGCAGCACCCAGCTCGCCTTTCGATGCCGCCGTCCAGGGTGTGCGCAATGTCGCGTTCTTCCAATAGCTGTACAGTGCCAAAACTGCGATCAGCAGCAGGCCCGGCAGTATCCCCGCGAGAAACAGGTCGTCTATCGACGCGCCGGCGACTATGCCGAACAGAATCAGCGGCAGTGAAGGCGCGAACAGCAGGCCGAGACTGCCGGAGGTCGTGATCAATCCGAGACTGAAGCGCTCCTCGTAGCCTGCCCTCGTCAGCGCAGGATAAAACAGCGCGCCGAGCGCGATGATCGTCACCCCGGATGCACCGGTAAACGCGGTGAACAGGGCGCAGGCCGCGAGACAGATGATCGCGAGCCCGCCCGGCAGCCAGCCGAGCAGCGCTTGCGACAACCTCACGAGCCGCTGCGGCGAGCGGCTCTCGCTCAGCAGAAATCCCGCAAACGTGAACAGCGGTATCGCGACCAGGATGGGCATCTCCGCGAGACCGAAAAACTCGATCGCGACGATCGACAGATCGATCTCGGCACGGTGGAAACCCAGCATGGCGCTCGCGGCGATCACCGCGAACAATGGCGCACCGAGCAACGCAACGACGATAAGAAGGATGGCCGTCAGCATATCGTCAGGGGCGGTTCAAGGTCTTGGTCATACGCACGACATAGCGATATGCGATCAGCGCGAAGCCGATCGGCAGAATCAGTTGCAGGACCCATGCCGGCCATTCGCCGAGCATACGGTCGCCGAACTCACGCGAGTCCTGTACGAAGCGCCATGACTGCCAGGTCAAAAGCATGCAAACGACCGCCGTGAAAGCGGCAGCGGCGGCGTTTGAGAAGCTGAGCCAGGCGCTCGGGAGGAGGCGGGACAGGAGATCGATGTGGATTTGTCGGTCGTCGCGACTCGCCGCAATCGCGCCGAGCATCGCGAGCCAGAGCACGAGCAGGCGAACGAGCTCGTCGCCCCACGGCAAGCTCATGGATAAGGCGTTGCGCAGGAAGATCTGCGAGCATGCCAGCAGCGAAAGCCCGGTCAGCAGCAACACGAGCAGCGCGTTCTCCACGGCCCTTGCGATCCGGTCCGATCGGTCGAGCCAACGGCGGAACTTGCGGCTCACGCCGGTCTCTTCGCGTGCGCGACGCCGGCGCTACCGCGCCGAATGCGGCGGGACCGAGGCCTCTCCGCGATATTCAGAAAGCAGAGCCAGCAAGCGGTCGAACAATGCCGGGTCGATGTCCCTGCGGGCACGCAGCGCCGGATAGAGGCTTTCTATGGTCTCGCGCCAACCCGCAATATCGCCCTGGTTGACGTCGACAAACTTAAGGCCCGATTGCTCCAACACGCGCCGGGCTTCGCGGTCGTCTTCTCTTGCCACACTGTCCAGCTCGCGCATGACCCGACTCATGGTCTCGGACACGATCCGCCGGTCCTCCTCCGCCAGGCGGTCGAAGACGCGCTTATCGATCGCAAACACGCCGACGCTGTAGGCAATCGGCAAGTCCGTGACATAGCGCATCTTCGTGTGCCACTGGAGCACCAATGCGACGATCGGTGAAGCGGCCACGATTTCGAGCAGGCCGGTTTGCAATCCCGTGAGCACGTCGGTTGGCGGCAAAATCACCGGCGACAGCCCCATTGCCTCCAGAACCATGAAGCTGATCGGATCTCCCTCCGGTATCCAGAACTTTTGCCGCCGCATGTCCTCTACGGTGCGGATCGGCTCGTTCGCCATGATTTGCGCGAAGCCGCCTTCGATGAAACCGAAACTGACGAAGCCCGCGTTCTCCAAGCCTGCAGCAAGCACCGGATCGAGGTGCTGGCGAACGTAATCGACTTCCTCGAGCGAGCGAAACAGCAGCGGGATGCCGTAGACGTTGAGCGCGGTATAGCGCTCACCGAAACCGCCGCTGGCGAAGGCGCCGCCATGCAGCTGTCCGACACGAATCTTTCGCATGACCTGGGAATCGCTGCCCATGACGCCGCCCGGATAGAACTTGAACTCGACGCGGCCATCGGTTCGCCGCCGAATCTCGTCGCCGCCGCCTCGCATTTCGCGCATCCAAGTGGAGCCGTCCGGGGCGACCGAGGCCACCTTGATCTCAACCGCTGCGGCGGGCAACGAGCACAAGGCGAGCAGCAACCCGAGCACCCGGACGCGTGCGTCGATCGTGGTGAAATTCGAGTCGGCTCTAGATCTCATCAGAAATACTCCCCTGAGGTCTCGAGTAGTTCCGCCGCGTCCCTTTGGGCCAGCACGTTGAGAAGCGTTCTGCCGCTGACCCTCACCGGCGACGCCAGCACCTCCCTGAGCAACCGATCGTGTAGCTCCTGGTCGAACGTCAAGCGCGCATAGTGCCGCGCGTATTCTACCTTGGCGGCGAGATCCGTTCCGCCGGATAACGCGATGGATCTCTCAAAATGAGCTTTTGCTACTTCCGGCAGGCCACCGAGCGCCGGCGGTCGCAGGGAATTCAGGATGCCCAGATAGACGTGAACACCGCCGCCGTCGTAAGTCTCGTCGAGCGTGAGCAGACGTTGCAATGCCGCCTGCACCCACGGCAGCTCGGCGACAGCGGTCCAGTCGCTGCTGGTGACGGCCAAGTGGCTCAGCCAACTCACGGCGTAGGCATAGAGGGCGTCCGCATCGCGACGCCGCAGCTCCGCGAGCCCCGCAACGAAATCGTCATAGATCATGCCGGCCCAATGGCACGCAGGCGGATGCTCGACGCACAACGCGCGCGCTCCGTAACGCCGCGCCTTGGCGGCAAGAACCTCCGCATGCTGAGGCTCGGGCTCGAAGCGGGATGCGTACAGCGCAAACAGCTGCGCGCCGCCGGAAAGCAGTGCAGCGTTATCGGGATCGTCGGCGATCAGCCCGTCGACGATGAGAAGATACGCCGGAAGCCCCGCGGCGACGATGGCGGGATCGTCTTGATTGAGCACGGCCGCGGACAAGGTGTCACCCGCGCGGGCGCCGACGTAAGCGGCGCAACCGCCGCTGGACAGCAGCACTGCCACGAGCCCTGCGGTGCTCGCGAGCGAAGCCAGAAAGTTCAGCGTCGAAGCAGGACGAGCGGGTATCGTCACCGCGCCGGGCATCCGGTTTGCTAGAGCTTTTCCTTGATTCGCGCCGACTTGCCGCTGCGCGCTCTCAAATAATAGAGCTTCGCCCGGCGCACGTCGCCTCGCCGCTTGAGCTCGATGCTTGCGATCGCGGGGCTGTGAGTTTGGAACACGCGCTCGACGCCCTCCCCATGCGAGACCTTCCTGACGGTGAAGGATGAGTTTAGTCCGCGGTTTCGCTTCGCGATCACGATACCTTCGTAGCCTTGCAAGCGCTCACGATCGCCTTCCTTCACGCGGACCTGGACCACAACGGTATCGCCCGGCGCGAAGTCGGGCACGTCCTTCTTGAGCTGCTCCTGCTCGAGCTCGTTGATCACTTTTGACATGGCTCAATCCTTCCGTTCTTCGCGCAAGGCGCGTCAATGCTTTCCTCGGCCGTGAGGTTACCGCGAGTCCGTCTCCATGGCTACGGCTATCGCACTACCGTTCGCAACAGCACGGCGCCCTTCTCCCGGCTCGTGCTCGGCGATGAACTCTTGCAGCAAACTGCGTTCCTCCGGCGTGAGCTGGCGGTGCTGCAACAGCAGCGGCCGCCGCTGCCAGGTTCGCCCCAAGGCCTGCTTGAGCCGCCAGCGGCGAATCGCCTCATGGTGACCTTGAAGCAGGACCTGGGGAACGCTGAGCCCGTCCACGCACTCCGGCCGCGTGTACTGCGGATAGTCCAAGAGCCCCGTGGTATACGATTCCTCGCGCGCCGAATCCTCGTGTCCGAGCACGCCCGGCAACAGCCGCGCCACGGCATCGATGACGACGGCGGCGGCGATCTCTCCGCCGCTCAACACGTACGGGCCGACGGACAGCTCCGTCAGCGCCTCGCTTTCGATGATGCGCTCGTCGACCCCTTCGTAGCGGCCCGCTACCAGCAGCAGTCCCTGCGCCGCGGCGAGCTCTTCGACGAGCGTCTGGTCCAGAGGACGCCCCTGGGCGCTGAGGAGGAAAGTCCGGCTGCCCGCAGGCAGATCTCGCCCGGCGGCGCGAATCGCGTCGCGCAGCGGCTCATACTTGAGGACCATGCCGGGCCCTCCACCGTAGGGCCGGTCGTCGACCGTGCGGTGTACGTCCGCGACGAAGTCGCGCGGCGACACGTGCGTGATCTTGAGCAAATTCCGCTCGCACGCTCGGCCGACGACGCCGCATCGAGCTACCGGTTCGACCAGCTCGGGAAGGAGCGAAACAACGCGCACGTCATACATTCGATCTGCCTCTAAAACGCCGGATCCCAGTCGACGACGATCACGCCTTCCGCGAGATCGACGGTGCGCACGACGGTGTCCTTGATGAAGGGGATCAACCTCTCTCGCTCGCCCGCGACGACCATGACGTCATTGCTACCCGTCTCCAACAAGTGGGCGACGCGACCGAGTTCATCGCCGTGCGTCGTCAGGACGCGCTTGCCTTCCAGGTCCGCCCAGTAATATTCACCCGGCTCGCAGGGCGCCATCGCCGTTCGCGTCACGAGAATCTCCCAGCCCGCCAGCTGCTCCGCTGCGGCTCGATCGTCGATACCCTCGAGCTTGACGACGACGGCGCGGCCGTGGGTCTTGCCGGTCTCGATGCGCGTGCTGCGTTGTTCGGCCCCCCGCCGCACAATCCAGTCGGCAAAGCCGATGATATTCTCGCGCGGCTCGGTAAAGGATCGAATCCTCACCCAACCTTTGACGCCCCAAGCGCCGAGCACGACACCGAGCGTCACCAGTTTGTCGGAAGCGAGGTTCACGGCATGTGCCCCGCCGCAAAAAGCCAATCGGCTACGAGGCCTGCGTGCCTCGGTATTCCTTCATCAACGCCACGACCCTTTGCGACGGCTGCGCTCCCTGCGCCAGCCAGTAGTCGGCGCGCAGGAGGTCTATCGTGAGCTTCGCCTCGCCGCCCGTGGCGATCGGATTGAAGAAGCCGAGGCGCTCCAGATAGCGGCCATCCCTACGGCTTCGGCGGTCCGTCACCACGATGTGGTAGAACGGGCGTTTCTTGGCGCCGCCGCGCGACAGCCGGATACACACCATAGATTGGTCTCGTAACGTCTTGATCTTTAAACTGAAACGGCCGCATCACCCGACCGTCGCCCAGGACCGCGCATTCTACTGTATTTGCGCCCAAAAAGAAGCCTTTAGGCCGCCGCCCGCTCTGCTCGCCTAGCGGCGGCCGCCCGGGAATCCGTCGCGCGGGCGGCGCACGTTCTCGAGCAGCTGCTGCATGCCGCCCCCCTTCGACACGCGCTTCATCGTCTTGGCCAACAGCTTGTGCTGCTTCAGTAAGCGATTCACGTCCTGAAGGCTCAGGCCCGCGCCGGCAGCGATGCGGCGCTTGCGCGAGCCGTCGATGAGCGCCGGATGGCGTCGCTCCCGCGGCGTCATCGAATTGATGATCCCGATCTGCCTGCGAATCTGACGCTCGTCGAAGCCCGATGCCTGCAGCGCGGCGGGATTCACGCCGGGCAGCTTGTCGAGCAGGCTGCCGATGCCGCCGAGCGCTTGGATCTGCTCCAGCTGACTGCGCAAGTCGACGAGATCGAGCTCGCGGCCACGCTTGATCTTCGTCGCTATTTTCTGCGCCACCTGCTCGTCGGCCTGGCGTTGCACGCTCTCGACGAATCCGACCATGTCGCCCATGCCTAAGATCCTCGAGGCCATGCGCTTGGGCACGAAGTCGTCGAGGGCGTCGAGCTTTTCACCGGTGCCGACGAGCTTGATCGGCACACCGGTGGCTTCCCGAACCGATAGCGCGACGCCACCGCGCGCGTCGCCGTCGGCCTTGGTCAGAATCGCTCCGGTCAACGGCACCGATTCGTGAAAGGCGCGCGCCGAGTTCACCGCATCCTGACCGGCCATCGCATCGACGATGAACAAGGTCTCCGCGGGATCGACCGCAGCGCGTATCGCGGCGGCTTCGGCCATCATCTGTCGATCGACGTGCAGCCGGCCGGCGGTGTCGACGATGAGCCAGGCATGTCCGCCGCTGCGGGCGTGAGCGAGCGCCGCCTGAGCAATCGCCACGGGTTCCGCGCTCCCGGGTTCGACGCACTCGACGCCGAGGTCGCGCGCAAGCGTCGCAAGCTGCGCGCGCGCGGCCGGCCGGTAGACGTCGGTGCTCACGAGCAGCACGCGCTCCTTGCTGCGCTCGGTCAAGCGCTTGGCGAGCTTCGCCGCGGTCGTCGTCTTGCCCGCGCCCTGCAGGCCGACGAGCATGATCACGCTGGGCCGGCCCGAGCGCTTGAGGCCGGCTTCCTCGCCACCCAGCACCGCGACGAGCTCGTCATGGACGATTTTGACGAACGCCTGCCCGGGATCGAGGCTCCTGGCGACTTCGGCACCCAAGGCGCGCTCGCGGACTCGGTCGACCAGGCCTTTCGCGACCGGCAGGGCTACGTCGGCCTCGAGCAGCGCCATGCGGATCTTGCGAACCGTATCGCGAACGTTGTCCTCGCTGATGCGTCCGCGGCCGGTGAGGTTCCGCACCGCAAGGCTGAGCCTTTCTGTCAAGGACTGAAACATGTGTGCTTGAGTGCTGCAGCTGCCGCGATCGGCCCGCCAGCCTAGCACGCGGGCCCTGAGGCGGCGAGGCCCGAGGCCGAAACCCGCGGGGACGTCCTTGACACTGCCGCGGATGCCCCCCAATCTACGGAATCTATCGTGTACCGGGAGGATCACCTTTTTTGAGTGAAGACGTTCCGTTAGGCCTGCTATTCGGCCTACTCATCGTTTTGCTCCTTCTGTCTGCGTTCTTCTCCAGCACGGAAACCGCCCTGATGAGCCTGAACCGCTATCGATTGCGGCATCGGGCACGATCGGGCAATCATGCCGCGCGTCTCACCGAGAAGTTGCTGCAGCGCCCCGAGCGCCTCATCGGCCTCATCCTGCTCGGCAATAATGCGGTCAACCTGGCCGCAGCCGCCTTGGTGACGGTGATCGCGATCCGGCTCGGCGGCGAGGCGGCCATCTTCGTGGCGACGCTGATTCTGACCGTCGTAGTGTTGATCTTCGCGGAAGTGACGCCGAAGACGATCGCGGCCCGCTACCCGTCAAAAATCGCTCTGCCCGCGGCGCTGATCTACTACCCGTTGCTCAAGATCGCTTATCCGCTCGTCTGGGTCATCAGCTTCCTCGCCGGCGGCCTGCTGTGGCTGATCGGCATACGTGGGGATCGCGACTACAACGACGCGCTCAGTGAAGCGGAGCTCAGGACCCTGGTCGCGGAGGCCGGCAGCATGATGCCGCGGCGCCACAAACGCATGCTGTTGAGCATCCTCGATCTCGGCGAGATTACCGTCGACGACGTCATGGTTCCGCGGCAAGAGATCGTCGGCATCGATCTCGATGAGACGTGGGAGGACAACCTGGGCTTGATTCGCAAGAGTCGTTACAGCCGCCTGCCCGTCTACCGCGGCGATATCGAGAATATCGTCGGCGTCGTCCACCTGAGGAGCATTCTGCCCGATCTCGCCCAGGGAAAATTGAACCAGGAGCTGCTGCTCGCGAACACCGAGGAGCCCTACTTCGTTCCCGAGGGGACGCCGCTGAACAAGCAGCTCGTGAATTTCGAGCGCTTGAAGCAGAGGTTCGCGTTTGCGGTCGACGAATACGGCGACGTTCAAGGACTGGTGACGACGGAAGACGTGCTTCGCGAGATCGTCGGCGAGTTCGACACCGAGCCCGGCTCGATCGGCCCCGAGGTCAAACAGGAGCAAGACAACGTGTTCGTCGTCGACGCCAGCGTCAACATTCGCCAGCTCAACCGCCTCATGACCTGGGACCTGCCGACAGACGGCCCGAAAACCTTGAACGGGCTCATCGTCGAGCAGCTCGAAACCATTCCCGACTCGGGCGCCAAGCTGACGCTGGCGGGTTACCAGCTCGAGATACTCGAAACCAGCGAGCACGCCATCAAGCGCGTGCGTATCACGGTGCCGAAACGCCCGGCCGTCGAGCCGCGGCTCAGCGCCATCGGCTAAACTCCGAGCCCGGCCGCGGCGAACGCCTCGGCCAGCTGCTCTACGACCACGACCTCCACGCCCTCGGGCGGCTGCCGCGGCCGGTTGGCCTTGGGCAACAGCACCTTGCTGAAACCGTGCTTGTGCGCCTCGAGCACACGCTCCTCGCCGAAAGGCACCGGACGCACCTCGCCCGTCAAGCCGAGCTCGCCGAAAACCGCGAGATGGCCGGGCAAGGCACAGCCGGACCAGCTCGACAGCACGGCGAGTATCACGGCGAGGTCCGCCGCGGTCTCCGCGACCCTAAGACCGCCGACGACGTTGACGAAAACGTCGCGGTCACCGAGGTTGACCCGGCAGTGGCGATGCGCGACCGCCAGCAGCAGGCTCAGCCGCTGCCCGTCGAGCCCTTGCGCCACCCTGCGCGGCGTGCTCCCCGGAATCGTATCGACGAGCGCCTGCACCTCCACCAACAGCGCGCGCGTGCTTTCCCGGGTCACGAGCGTGACGCTGCCGGCAACGGGCTCGGCGCGCCGCGCCAGAAAGATCGCCGACGGGTTGCGCACCTCCTTGAAGCCGCGCTCGTCCATCACGAAGAAGCCCATCTCGTTGGCGGCGCCGAAGCGGTTCTTCACGGCACGAATGATCCGGAAGCGACTGCCGAGATCCGTCTCGAAATAAAGCACGGTATCGACCATATGCTCGAGCACTCGCGGTCCCGCGAGCGTGCCTTCCTTGGTCACGTGCCCGACGAGAAAGGTCGCGACGCCGCGCTGCTTGGCGAAGCGGACGAGCTGTGCCGCGGTCTCGCGCAGCTGACTGACGGAGCCCGGCGCCGATTCGAGCTGCTCGCTGTAGAGGGTTTGAATGGAGTCGATGACCAGCACGCGCGGAGGATCCTCTCCGAGCGCCTCGATGACGGCCTCGACGCAGGTCTCGGAGAGGAGCTCGAGCGGCGCCTTGGCGACGCCGAGCCGCGCCGCGCGAAGACCGATCTGCTCGAGCGATTCCTCGCCGGTAACGTAACAGACGCGGGCGCAGGCGGAGATACGCGCCGCGGAGTCGAGCAGCAAGGTCGACTTGCCGATGCCGGGGTCACCGCCGATCAGCACGACCACGCCGGGAACCAGCCCGCCACCGAGCACACGGTCGAGCTCGGCGAGGCCGCTCGACAGCCGCACCGTCTCCTCGACCGCGAGGCCGTCGAGCCGGATTCGCTGTAACTGAGCCGCTCGAGGGATCGGCGCCGAGTCGCGCTTCGCCGGCCCACGGGTTTCCGCCAGCGCGTTCCATGAGCCGCAATCGGGACACTGTCCCTGCCACTTCAGGTGCTGCGCCCCACATTCGCCGCAGGTGTAGATGCGCTTCGAGCGACTCACCGGGCAAGCATAGCATCGCCCGCCGAGCACATCGCCGAGGCGGCGGTCGCGGCTCGAGAATCCTTGAAATTGCGCTGGAAAAGCGTCCTGGATCACAGGGGCGATCCGGGACAACTGGCATACTTTCTCTACCACCGACACTGGATACCCATGATGGGGTGCTGAGCTTGCGTTTAGCGATCCCGAAAATCCTATCGCTCGGCCTGCTCCTGCTCGGAGCGTTGAGCCTGCCACCGCTGGAGCTGCCTCAGAGGCTGGATCGCGCCCTTTTCGACCTCTGGACGCGCCTCGCTCCGCCGACGGCACCGACAGACATGCTCGTCGTCGAGGTGCACGGCGCGGGCTCGCACACGGCGCTGCTCGAGACCGCGGCCTGGCAGTCGGCCCGGCTCGTAGTCACGACGCTGGCCGACAAGCCGAGCCTGCCAGGCAAGGGAGCTGCCCTCGGGCCGGTGGCCGTCGCCTCGGCGGCGATGCCGATATTGCGGGAAACCGCCTGGCGTGACGGCGGCTACCTCTGGACGCGCGCCGATATCGACGGCACGGTTCGCTTCGAGCGCCCTTCTCTCGGCGGCGCCCCACCCACCCCCTCGCTGGCATTCGCGGCGGCCGCTTGGCTTAAGGCCAATCCCGCCGCGCACGCAGGCCGCGGAGCGACAGTGCTCAGGCTCGAGGACGTCGAGGCGGACCGCTTCGGCCGGCGTTGGCTGCGCTTCTTCGACCGTGACGCGTTCGCGCCCATCGGCATCGACGAGATCGGCGGCCAGCCCAACGCCCTGAGGGACAAGATCGTCATCGTCGGGGATCTCGAGGCGACCCCGTATCCGACCCCGGTGGGATCGCTTGCACCCGCCGAGCTGCTCGCCCACGGCTTGGCCGGATACCGCCTGGAGCACCGGGTCAGAACCGGGCCATGGTTGGACGCCCTGGCTTGGTTGCTCGGCGCGGCCTGTGTCGCGGCCATCGCCTTTGCACCGCCGAGCCTCATGGGCACGATGCTGGCCCCAATCGGCAGCGCTTTGGGCCTGCAGGCCGCGGGCGCTCTCGGATTTACCGCAGCCGGCGTGTGGCTGCCGGTCGCCGCCCCGAGCCTGCTGGTGCTCGCGCTGAGCGGTTTGACCCCAAGCCGCGACCGTGGCAGAGCCGCGCCGGCGCTGGCCGGGGGCGCGGGAGATCAGACGCTGCTGGACGCACGCCGCCTCGCGTCCGCCGGCGCGCTCGAGCAGGCTTGGGCCGTCTATAGGAGACTGCCGATACGCCAAGACGTGCTCGGCGATCTCTATGAGCTTGCCGATGCCCTGGCCGGCAAAGGTGAGCCGCGGAAGGCCGCCGACCTCTTCCATCGCATGGCGCAGGCCCACGCCGGCTTCAAGGACGTCACCGCGCGCCTGGTCGCAGCCTCGTGCCGGGAGCAGGGTCCGTCGCATGGCGTCGACATGCCCAAGACCCTGGGCCGCTATCAGATACTTGGCAGGCTCGGCCGCGGCGCGATGGGCGTGGTCTACCTCGGTCGGGACCCCGCGATCAACCGCATCGTCGCCATCAAGGCGATTCACTTCGAGAAGGAGCTGGATCCCGGCTATGCGGAGGAGGCACGCGGGCGATTCGTCCGCGAGGCCGAGACGGCCGGGCGCTTGAGTCACCCCTCCATCGTCACGATCTACGACGTCGGCGAGGAAAGCGGCGTCGCCTACATCGCCATGGAGTACGTCTGCGGCATACACCTGAGCGACCATTGCGAGAAAGAGACGCTGCTGCCGATTCCGATGGTGCTCGACTTGCTGGCCCGCACCGCCGACGCGCTTGCCTATGCTCACAGCCAGAACGTCGTGCACAGGGATATCAAGCCCGCCAATATTATGTATGATTCTGCCACGGATTCGTTGAAGATCACTGACTTTGGGATCGCACGGCTGATGGATGTGAGCCGGACTCGAACGGGCATCGTTCTCGGGACGCCTTCGTACATGTCCCCGGAGCAGCTTCAAGGGGAAAATGTGAACGGGCACACCGACTTATTCGCGTTGGGCGTTAATCTATACCAGTTGCTGACTAGTCTCTTGCCCTTCCGGGGAACCTCGATGACTCAACTCATGTTCGTGATTACCAACGAACCTCATGTTCCTGTGACGACGATTCGAGCTGACCTGCCCCCCGACCTAGATGAGATTCTCGATCGCGCGCTCGCCAAGCAGCCGGCGGACCGCTATCAGACGGGCGGCGAGATGGCCCGCGCATTACGCGCGGTCCCCGCAAGAGCCGGCGGCTAGAGCACGGGCAGAGTCTCCCAATGAGCCTGAAAAACAAGTTCACCCACATCGAGCTCAGTGACACCGGCAGGGTCAGAGATCACAACGAGGATGCGATCGGTTGCGTCCAGGAGATCGGTCTTTGGGTGCTTGCCGACGGCATGGGAGGCTACAACGCCGGCGAGGTCGCGAGCGGCATCGCGGTCAAGACCATCATCGATCTGGTCTCGGAGGCCTGCGAGCGCGAAGACCGCTCGGACATCGAGTCCGGCACCGGCTACATGCGGCAGACGATCGTGCTCCGCGACGCCGTCCACAGAGCCAACAAGATCATCAACCAAACAGCAAAATCACAACCGCAATGCGAAGGCATGGGCACGACTTTGGTCGCTTGCCTGTTCTACGACAATCGCGTGTCGATCGCGCATGTCGGTGACTCGAGGCTTTACCGGATGCGGGACAATCGCTTCGAGCAGATTACCATGGATCATTCGCTGCTCCAGGAGCTCGTCGACCGCGGCTTCTATTCCCAGGAGGAAGCTCAGCGATCGACCAACCGGAACTACGTCACCCGAGCCTTGGGCGTGGAACCGAACGTCGAGGTGGAGGTGCAGGAGGTCGACGTCGAGAAGGACGATTACATCCTGATGTGCTCCGACGGCCTGCCCGACATGGTCGAGGACGAGGATATCCACCTAACGATCAGCACGTTTAACAATAATATTGATACAATCGGCCAGCAGCTCATCAAGCTCGCCAACGACAACGGGGGGCGGGACAACGTCTCGGTCGTGCTGGTGCGCGTGATGGACGCATTCCCCGCCAATGCGGGGCTGCTGGCTAGAGTTCGTAACCTGTTTGGATAATCGGAACGAATACGATGGCACGTTTGATACTGAGTTTAGATGGGCAAACCCTGGCCGAGTACAACATGACCAAGGAGCGCTATACCATCGGGCGTCTGCCGGACAACGACATCCGTATCGACAATGCGGCCGTTAGCGGGCATCACTCGTTGATCATCAACATTCTCAACGACTCGTTCCTCGAGGATCTCAACAGCACCAACGGCACTTACGTCAACGGCAAGCTCATCAAGAAGCACGCGCTGCAGCACGGCGACGTGATCACGGCCGGGCACCACCAGCTGCGCTACGTGGATGATCAGGCCGAGGAAGCCGCCGGCGGTCAGCAGGACGAATTCGAGAAAACCATGGTCATCGAGCCGAGCGGCAGGATGGAGGAGCAGATCGCCAAGGTCGCGCGCGCCGCCGAAGCCGCCGCCAGCGGCGGCAGGGCTGCGGCACCGGGCAGCCGCCCGGCTGCGCTTGGCACTGCTTCCAAGCGATTCTCCCCGACGAGCACCCAAAACGTCGACGAGCAGGCGGCGCCGGTGTTGCCGAGAGCCAAGCTGCAGGTGTTATCCGGAACGTTTGCCGGCCGCGAGCTCGATTTGACCAAAGCACTTACGACTTTAGGCCGCCCGGGCGTTCAAGTCGCGGCCGTAACGCGCCGCTCCGAGGGCTACTACATCGTGCACGTCGAGAGCGGTAAGCCGGACGATTATCCGAAGGTCAACGGCCAACCGATCGGTCCACAGGCGCGCAAGCTCGAAGACAACGACGTCATTCAGCTCGCCGGCGTGAAAATGGGGTTCTTCGTCAACTGAGCGGCGAGCCGCCGCGCTTGCCGGACTAGCCCAGTACGCCCTCTCCGTAGGCCTCGGAAACGGGATTCTCGAATCTCGTTGAGGCCGCGAGGAACGTCAGCTCAAAGTCTCCGATTGGGCCGTTGCGCTGCTTCCCGATGATGATATCCGCGTATCCCTTGCGCGGTGTTTCCGGGTCATAAACCTCGTCTCGATAAATAAAGACAATCAGGTCTGCGTCCTGCTCTATCGCACCGGATTCGCGAAGATCAGACATGACCGGTTTCTTGCTTTCGCGCTGCTCGACGCTGCGATTGAGCTGCGATAGCGCGATCACCGGAAGGTCGAGCTCCCTGGCCAGGGCCTTCAAGGATCTCGAAATCTCCGAGATCTCCGTGGCGCGGTTTTCCTTCGTGCCGGCGACCTGCATGAGCTGGAGATAGTCGACCACGATCAGCCCCAAACCGTGCTCGCGTTTGAGCCGCCTGGCGCGTGCGCGGACCTCCGTCGGCGTCAGCGCCGGAGCGTCGTCGACGAAGATCGGCGCAGTCGACATCAGCGACACGGCCGAGTCGATGCGGGACCAGTCATCATCGGTTAGATTGCCCGTGCGCAAATGCGCCTGATTGATGCGCCCATTTGAGCCAATCATACGCATGGTCAACTGCTCCGCAGACATTTCCATGCTGAAAATCGCCGTTGGCACCTTATGCCCAATGGCAGCGTTCTCGGCGATATTCATTGCCAACGTGGTCTTACCCATCGACGGACGCCCAGCGATAATGATGAGGTCGCCGCGCTGCATACCGGCGGTCATCTCGTCCATCTTCTTAAAACCCGTTGGGACTCCCGTTATCTCCTCGGTAGAGTGATACAGAAGATCTATCCGATCTATCGCCTTTGACGTAAGCACGCTCAAAGGAGTAAATCCCCGACTTCGCCTCTTCCCGTGATCAGCGATCTCGAACACGCGCTGCTCGGCGAGATCGACGAGCTCCTCGACTGTTCTGCCCTCCTCGTCATGGACGCTGGCCGCGATGGCGCCGCCGATCGCGATGAGCTGCCGCAGCATCGCGCGGTCGCGCACGATGCCTGCGTAAGCGCGCACGTTGGCGGCGCTGGGCACGTCGCGGACGAGCTGCGACAGATACGCGAGACCGCCGGCAGCGGCGAGCTCGCCCTGGCGGTCGAGGTGCTCGCTGACCGTCAGCGCGTCCGGCGGCTGGTCGCGCCCCGTGAGCTGCTCTATCGCCGTGAAAATGAGCCGGTGATCGGCGCGATAGAAATCTTCCCTGGTGACGATGTCGGCGATTTGGTCCCAGGCCGAAGGATCGAGCATGACTCCGCCGAGCACTGACTGCTCGGCTTCGACGGAATGCGGCGGCAGGCGCAAGGCCTCGGTATGTGCCGCGGCCTGCTTCGACTTTGCGATCGCTTCAACCATGCCCTGCCGGCCTCGTTTCGATCGAGCTTAGCATAGCCGCGCCGGCATCACTCCTCGGTGTCGTTGGTCTCTTCCTCGTCTCGGGGCTCCGGATCCACGACCTCGCTCGCTTCGATGACGACCGTCATTGCGACGTTGACATCGAAATGCAGATGCAGCTCGATCGGATGCTCGCCGACGACCCGCAACGGCCCCTCGGGCAGACGAACCTCGCTGCGCTCGACCGGAACCCCCAAAGCCTCGCAGGCCTCGGCGATATCGATCGTGCCGATCGAGCCGAACAGCTTGCCTTCCGGTCCGGCATTGCTCTTCAGATACAAGACTTGGCCCTCGAGCTTGGCGCCCCGTGCTTTCGCGGCGTCAAGCTCCGCCTGAGCCTTTGTCTCGAGCTCCGCGCGGCGGCTTTCGAGCTTGGCGATGTTCTCCGGTGTCGCGAGCGCGGCCTTGCCTTGCGGAATCAAATAGTTTCTCGCATAACCGGGCTTTACGCTCACCTGGTCGCCTATGCCACCGATGTTTTCCACTTTTTCCAACAGAATGACGTCCATAGCCGCCTACTCCTAACCTCAAGCGACCGGGCGCAGCGGCGCCCGCAGATTGATCCAATTATCCGTCAGGCCCATGGAGCCGAGAACCAATATCATCACGGCCGTCAGCGGGCTCACGAGCAAAAGATAAACAAGCAGTAAGATCGCCGGATTCCAACGCTTGGCGTGGGCCCAGGCATGCGTCACCGCAAGCCCCTGGAAACAGAACCCGAACAGCGCGACCGGAAACAGGTTCTGCACCACCGGCGTGGACAGCAACAGGCTCGAGGCCATCAGCAAGGTCGCGGGAATGCCTAAGAGCTTGCCGAGGCGCAGGCTGCGAAAATCGCTGCCTGGCTGCCCCTCGGTCCCGGCCAGGCTGGCCCACCAATAGCCGAGTATCGCCGCAACGACGACCTGGGCGAAGATTGCGGCCGCCAGCAGCCCGAAAAACACGCCGCCGAGCTGAGCCAACGCTTCGAGCTGCTCCGGGGAGGCGCCGTTGCCCTCCAATACCGCGAGCAGCGAATCGAGGCGCGGGCCGATCAACGCGCCCGGGTCCGGCCACACGAAGAGCGCCGCGACCACGCCGAGC
>Ga0214472_10002543_pt1 | contig 19591 bp, 15 predicted proteins | sample RVTome_6_FD_207662 | JGI IMG/M metagenome (GOLD analysis project Ga0214472, IMG submission 207662) | Soil microbial communities from uranium-contaminated site in the Upper Colorado River Basin, Wyoming, United States - RVT140D175 | ecosystem: Environmental > Terrestrial > Soil > Contaminated >...
ATGAGCTGGGTCAGTTGGCGCAGGGACTTTCGGGGGCCGAAAGCCTTTTGCGCGAGGGTGGTGTTTTTGCCGCCGTCACTTTTCATTCGCTTGAAGACCGTGTGGTGAAGCGGTTTTTGACGGCACGCACAGGGCGCGCGGCGCGAGCCAATCGTTTTGCACCAGAGCGTGACGAGGTTTCACCCTCTTTTCATGAGATCGCCCACAAGGCGCGCAAGGCATCCGATGCTGAAATCAGTGTGAACCCGCGCTCGCGTTCGGCGAAGTTGCGCGCTGCCGTGCGCACCACCGTGCCAGCCTTGCCTTTGGATTACGATGCTCTTGGTCTTGGGCGCATGCCCTCAATGGCGGAGTTGGGCGCATGATCAGAGCCTTGAACATCGTTCTCATATTGGCGGTGATCTGCACCTCGGTCGGCCTTTACGACATCAAATATCGCGCCGAATTGGCCGAGAAGCACGTTGAGAGCATTGAACACCAGATTGCAGGCGAGCAGGAGAGTATCCGCGTGTTGCGCGCTGAGTGGAGCTATCTCAACCAGCCCGAGCGGCTTCAGGAGTTGGCGCGTCGCTATACCAAACTTGAGCCCTTGCAGGCGTCGCAGATCGGTACATTCGCGGATGTGCCAATGCCGCATAAAGCGGATGACTTTTATGCGCCCAATGCAACTGGTTCGTTGGGCGGCTACGCGGGTATTGCGCCGGGTGACATGGGTGCTGGCGAGAGGACGATCCGATGATCGGGCGTCGCAATCAACACACCCAGTCGCATGGCCGCATTGTGTTGCCCGGACATGATGCCATTGCGCGGTCGCGTTCTCATCACACAGTTGATGAGGGTGGGTCGAAGACGCCGGTTCAGCGGCGGATTTCTCTTGCGCTGGCTGTATTTGCGGGATGTTTTGCGCTGGTTGGCGCGCGGCTTGTGGAGCTTGCGATTGTTGGCAGCGATCACGGGCCGAAAGTGGCGTCAACAAGCATTCAGGGTCCCATCCACCGCCCTGATATTGTTGATCGCAATGGCGAAGTGGTGGCGACCGATATTGTGACAGCCTCGCTTTATGCCGATGGGCGCGCGATTGTCGATCCTGTGGAAACGGCAGAACAACTCGCCAGTGTGTTGCCCGATCTCAATGCCGATGATGTCGCGGCGAAGCTTGAGACAGGCAGGGCCTTCATCTGGTTGAAGCGCGATCTGACGCCGAAGCAGCAATATGCCGTTCACTATCTCGGCCTTCCCGGTCTTGGCTATCGTCGCGAGCAAAAGCGCGTTTATCCGAACGGTCACAATCTGTCGCATGTTCTGGGGACCGTTGATGTCGATAACCGTGGCATCGCCGGTATGGAACGCTATGTCGACAAGGCTTTGCTGCTTGGACGAGGTGATGCAGGTGGCGAGCGTTCGCGCCCTGTCGCTTTGTCAATTGATACGCGCGTGCAATTTGCTCTGCGTGATGAGCTTGACAAAGCCATGAGCGAATTCCAAGCCAAGGCGGCTGTGGGCATCATCATGGATGTGCGCACGGGTGAAGTCATGGCGATGAGTTCTCTGCCGGATTTTGATCCCAATGATCCGATGGCGTCGAATGAAGATTCGCGTTTTAACCGTGCAACGCTCGGCGTTTATGAGCTTGGTTCGGTGTTCAAGACGGTGACGCTTGCTGCCGCTCTTGATAGCGGGAAGGTGAGTTTTAACGATAAATTTGATGCGACGCATCCCATCAAGATTGCGCGCTTTACGATTCACGATTTTCACGCCGAAAATAAATGGCTGACGGTGCCGGAAATTTTCATGGTGTCGTCAAACATTGGTACGGCAAAGATTGCGCTGCAACTGGGGACCGATGCCTATCGCGGTTATCTTGAACGCTTTGGTTTGTTGACACGTCCCGACATTGAATTGCCCGAAGCAGGATCTCCCCTGATCCCGCAGCATTGGGGTGATCTCTCCACGATTACAGCATCATTTGGTCAAGGTATTGCCGTAACGCCGATGCAGGTTGTGTCGGCCATGTCGATGATTGTGAACGGCGGTACGAAGGTGCGTCCGACTTTTCTGCGCGATGATAATGTGAAGCCCGGCCCGCGCCTGATATCGGTTGCGGCAAGCGATGAAATGCGCGACATGCTGCGTCTGGTCGTGACAGATGGCACCGGCAAGAAGGCGGATGTGCCCGGCTTTCCGGTTATCGGCAAAACCGGCACGGCGGAAAAGGCAGTCAACGGTGGTTATGCCCAGCATCGTTTGATCTCTTCGTTCCTCAGCGCTTTTCCGGCAAACCAGCCGCGTTACGCGATGCTGATCATGTTTGATGAGCCGCAGGGCAGCAAATCAACTTATGGCTATGCAACAGCAGGCTGGAACGCGGCGCCTGTGACCGCGCGCGTCGTGCGCCGCGTTGCGCCGCTTCTGGGTGTTCAGCCCGAAGGAACTGTGATTGCTCAAAGCGGCATTCTGCATGAGGCAAAACTTGTGACCTATGACGACGGTGCGGGGCACTAGGGATGTGGGGTTAGATGCGACTTTCCGCGCTCATTGATTCCGATCTTCAATCGCATCCCGAGTGGGACGCGGCGGAGATTGTTGGCTTGACGGCAGACAGCCGAGCGGTGCGTCCCGGCTTTCTGTTTGCAGCCCTTTCTGGAACCAGGCTCGATGGCGCGGAGTTTATTTCTCAGGCTGTAGAGAAGGGTGCCGCCGCTGTCATTGTGCAAGTGGGCACCAAAATTTCTGTCGATATACCTGTCATTGCTGATCGCAATCCGCGCCGCCGTCTGGCGCTGATGGCCGCACGTTTTTATGGCAAGCAGCCGCGTGTGATTGCTGCCGTCACAGGCACAAACGGCAAGACCTCGGTCGTGACTTTTTTGCGCGAAATCTGGACAGCCCTCGGTCTTGAGGCGGCAAGCCTTGGCACGGTGGGCGTTGTCAGTGCGCGCGGCGAGAAAGACCTGTCGAGCACGACGCCGGATCCCGTCACCTTGCAGGCCACTCTTGCGGAGCTTGCGGACGAAGGTGTGACGCATCTGGCGATGGAAGCGTCAAGCCACGGACTGGCGCAGTTTCGTTTGGATGGTGTCAGCCTGTCGGCGGTGGCCTTCACAAATATCACGCGCGATCATCTTGATTATCATCATGATTTCGAGGACTACACTTATTCCAAGCTGCGTCTTTTTGGCGAAGTGATGGCTCCGGGTGGTATTGCTGTTCTCAATGCGGATGCGAGCCATTTTTCTGAGGTTGAAGCCGTAAGCTGGGCGCGCGGTCATCGTATCATTTCGGTGGGCCGCAAGGGCCGCGATATTTGCCTTGTGGCAGCCAGGCCGACAGCGCGAGGTCAGACGCTCGATCTCATTCACGATGGTCGCAATTATCAAATCGAATTGCCGCTCATTGGCGCGTTTCAGGCGTCCAATGCGCTGGTCGCGGCGGGACTTGCCATTGGTTGTGGTGCGGCGGCTGACAAGGTTTTTGCGACACTTGAAAATCTCACAGGTGCCAAAGGCCGGCTGGAAGAAGTCGCTCATTTGCCGAATGGTGCATCGGTTTATATCGACTATGCGCATACGCCAGATGCACTCGCCAATCTGCTTGAGGCCATGCGTCCGCATGCTGAACGCCAGCTCGTGGTGGTGTTTGGTTGCGGTGGTGATCGTGATCCCGGCAAGCGCCCGCAAATGGGTGACGTGGCGGTGAAGCTCGCCGATATTGTCTATGTCACAGACGATAATCCGCGAAGCGAGAATGCGGCATCCATACGTGCAGCTATTCTGGCGGCAGCACCGGGTGCTATCGAAGTTGGTGATCGCGGCCATGCAATAGATCTTGCCATGCGGTCGCTGCAATCAGGCGATGTGCTGGTCGTGGCGGGCAAGGGGCATGAGACGGGTCAGATTGTCGGCGCAAAAGTCATTCCCTTTTCCGACCATCAGGCGGTGCGGGACGCAGCCGCGCGTATTGCCGACGTACGGGAGGATATACGATGACGCCTCTCTGGACGCGCGATGAAGTGATCAAGGCAACAGATGGCAAAGCAACGGGTGCCGATTGGACAGCCAATGGCGTCTCTATCGATAGTCGGACCTTGCAGGCAGGCGACCTCTTTGTCGCCATCAAAGGCGACAATACCGACGGTCACGCTTATGTGTTGAAGGCCTTTGAAAACGGAGCGGCGGCTGCGGTTGTCTCCGACGATACGCCTGCCATGCACGACGCCGGACCGCTTGTCCTTGTGCCCGATGCGCTTGAAGCCTTGAACCAGCTTGGTCGAGCCGCGCGTCGTCGCACGGGCGCAAAGATTGTTGCGGTGACAGGCAGCGTCGGCAAAACGGGCACCAAAGAGGCGCTGCGCATGCTGCTGTCGGCGCAGGGACCGACCCATGCCTCGGCGCTTTCCTATAATAATTTGTGGGGTGTCCCGCTGTCGTTGGCGCGCATGCCGGCGAGGACGCAATTTGGCATTCTCGAAATCGGGATGAACCATGCGGGCGAGATCACGCCGCTCTCCAAACTGGTCGAGCCCTTTGTTGCCTTGATCACGACCGTTGAGGCCGTGCACATGGCTCACTTCAATTCCATTGAGGAAATCGCCGATGCTAAGGCTGAAATCTTCGATGGAATTCAGCAGGGCGGCATTGCCATTCTCAACCGTGACAATCCCCATTATGCGCGACTTGAAAAACGCGCCAGGATTGCAGGCGCAGGCCGGATTATTTCTTTCGGAGAACACCCGCGAGCCGATGCCCGTCTTGAAAAAGTGGCGCTCAAGGATAATTGCTCGTGTGTTTCGGCATCGATCTGCGGCACACCCATCACATACAAGCTCGGGGTGCCGGGCAAGCACATCGTCATGAACAGTTTGGCGATGCTTGCCTGCATCAAGGTGCTGGATGCTGATCTGGCGAAGGCGGCTCTTGCGCTGGCGCAACTTGAAGCGCCAACCGGTCGCGGCGAACGTATTCGTGTTGAGGCCCCCGGTCGTTCGTTTACGCTGATTGATGAAAGCTACAACGCCAATCCGGCGTCGATGCGCGTTTCCGTCGAGACACTGGGCCGTATTGAACCCGGCGTTCGGGCGCGGCGCATCGCCGTGCTCGGCGACATGCTCGAACTGGGCGATGCTTCCATCGAATTGCATCGCGAACTGGCGGTGCCGCTGGCGCGCGCCGACATCGATCTGGTTTATGCCTGCGGCCCGCATATGCGAGCGCTTTTTGATGCGCTTCCGGCTGATCGCAGAGGATTTTACGCTGAAACTTCCGACGGCCTCATCACGCCCTTGTCGGATGCCATTCAGAGCGGGGATGTGGTGATGGTGAAGGGATCGAATGGTTCCCGGATGAAACCGATTGTGGCAGCGCTTCAGGCGCTCGGCGACGACGATGCGGCCAGTATTCGCCGCAACAGAGGGGAAGCCTGATGTTTTATGATTTGGTTGCCGGCATGTCGAAAGACGTGAATATGCTGAACGTGTTTCGCTACATCACGTTCCGCACCGGTGGCGCGACGATGACCGCGCTTTTTCTCACATTGGCCTTCGGTCCTCGCGTTATTGCCCTTCTCAAGGCGCGTCAGCGCCGTGGTCAGCCGATCCGCGAAGATGGTCCCCAGACGCATGTGATCATGAAGCAAGGCACGCCGACAATGGGCGGCTTCCTCATTCTCTTCGGATTGGTGCCGTCTGTTTTGCTCTGGTCTGATCTTTCCAATCGCTACGTGTGGATAGTGCTCTTCGTGACGCTTGGTTTTGGGGCGGTTGGTTTTGCCGACGACTATCTCAAGGTGTCGAAAATTTCGCCAAAGGGCGTGCCCGGGCGGATTAAACTATTCTGTGAATTTGTCATTGCCGTCATCGCCATGTGGGTGCTGGTGTCGATGGGAAAAGAACCCTTGGCCACGGCATTGACCATTCCTTTTTTCAAGGATGTGCTGATCCAGATGGGCGGCTTCTTTTTTCTCTTTGGCGCCTTCGTCATCGTGGGATCGTCCAATGCGGTCAATCTGACCGATGGGCTTGACGGACTCGCCATTGTGCCGGTGATGATCGCCGCCGCCAGTCTTGGTCTTGTCGTCTATCTCGTTGGCAATGTGGTTTTTGCTGATTATCTGCAAATTCATTTTGTGCCCGGCACGGGTGAGCTTGCGGTCTTTTGCGGCGCTTTGATCGGCGCTGGTCTTGGCTTTCTCTGGTACAACGCGCCCCCCGCCATGATCTTTATGGGTGACACAGGTTCGCTCGCTCTCGGTGGCGCCCTCGGCGCCATATCCGTTGCCGCGAAGCATGAACTGGTGCTGGCGATCATCGGTGGTCTGTTCGTTCTCGAAGCCGTCTCCGTCATCGTTCAGGTTGTCTCGTTCAAGCTCACAGGCAAGCGCGTTTTCCGCATGGCCCCGCTGCATCATCATTTCGAGCAAAAAGGGTGGGCTGAACCCACCGTCGTCGTCCGTTTCTGGATCATCGCTGTTGTGCTGGCGATGATCGGTCTTGCCACATTGAAGTTGAGGTAGTCACGTGATCCCTGCCACCAGCTTTGACAAGCGTATTGTTGCGGTGTTCGGACTTGGAAAGTCCGGCCTTTCGACTGTGCGTGCGCTAGAGACAGGCGGTGCGCGCGTTGTTGCCTGGGATGACGGCGAAGCACGCCGCGCGGATGCCGAGGCCGCAGGTGTTACGCTGGAAGATCTGACAAAGCGGGATTGGAGCGACATCGCGGCGCTTGTGCTGAGCCCCGGTGTGTCGTTCACGCATCCAGAGCCGCATCCGGTTGTCAAACGGGCTCAGGCGGCGCGCGTTGAGGTGATCGGTGATGTCGAACTGTTCATGCGCGCTGTCAGAATGGTTTCTCCTTCGGTTCCCATCGTTGCCATTACTGGCACGAATGGCAAATCCACCACGACCGCGTTGATCGGGCATATGGTCAATCGCAGCGGAGGTAATGCGCAGGTGGGTGGCAACATCGGCAAACCGGTTCTCGATCTCGACATGCCGATGGCTTCGACCGTATATGTGCTTGAGCTTTCTTCTTATCAGATCGATCTGACGCCGAGCGCCGCGCCCAATATTGCGGTTTTGCTGAATATCACCCCCGATCACATTGACCGGCACGGCACGCTCGAAAATTACGCGGCCGTCAAGGCGCGGTTGTTCGCCAAACAAACGCCCGTCGATACAGCCGTTATCGGCATTGATGATCCTCTTTCGAGCGATATTTGCACGAGCCTTGGTGCCGGGCGCGGACAGAAAGTTGTGCCCGTTTCCGTCGGCAAGGCATTGGGCCGTGGCGTCTATGTTCTCAACGGGCAGCTTTACGATAGTTCGTCCGCGCAAGGTCAGGCGGTTGGTGATTTCAGTGGTCTGAGGACCTTGGCAGGCGCACATAATTGGCAGAACGCGGCTGTGGCCTATGCGGTTGGTCGCGCGCTTGGCTATTCGCGCGAGCGTATTCTCAATTCCTTTGAGAGTTTCCCCGGTCTTGCGCATCGCATGGAAATCATCGCCGAAGAATCCGGCGTGCGCTATGTCAACGATAGCAAGGCCACCAATGCAGACGCCGCCTCGAAGGCGCTGGCGACCTATAAAAATATTTACTGGATTATTGGTGGCAAGGCGAAGGAGGGTGGCATCGAGACATTGGCACCCTATTTCCCGCGCATCCGCCGTGCCTATTTGATCGGCGCGGCCTCGGATGAATTTGCCGAGACGCTTGAGGGTAAGGTTGATTATCTCCGCACTCAGACGCTTGAACGCGCTGTTGATGCCGCAGCCAATGATGCTGTCGCGGTGAACGAAGAGGGCGATATGCGTGTGGTGCTTTTGTCGCCCGCCTGTGCGTCGTTCGATCAGTTCGCGAATTTTGAAGTACGTGGCGATGCCTTCCGGGCCGCCGTTCTTTCCTTTCTGGAAAAGAAGGGGAGGGCCAGCGCATGATCCGTCTTGCTCGCACCAATCGCAGTCACATTGCCCAATGGTGGTGGACCGTTGATAAATGGACGCTCTTCGGGCTCTTCTGTCTCATGCTTATTGGTGGTGTGTTGGCGCTGGCCGCAAGCCCGGCTGTCGCCATGCGCATTCATCTGCCGCCGTTCCATTTTGTCTATCGCCAGATGATCTTCTTTGTCCCAACGATTGCGACAGTCGTTGGTGTGTCGCTCTTGAACGTCCGCCAGATTCGGCGTCTGGCCGCGATCATTTTTCTTGTGTCATTCGTGCTCATGGTGATGACGCTTTTCATTGGGCCGGAAGTGAAGGGCGCACACCGCTGGTTGCAAATCGGGCCCTTGGCCATTCAGCCTTCCGAATTTGTCAAACCCTCCTTCATCGTGCTTGCCGCCTGGATGTTTGCCGAAGCGCAGCGCGTTCCCGGCTTTCCGGGTACGATCATTGCTCTGACGCTTTATGCAATGGTTGTGGCCACATTGGCACTTCAGCCTGATTTCGGTCAGTTGATGCTTGTGACAATGGTGTTTGGCGCGGTCTTCTTCATGACAGGTTTGTCATGGCGCTGGATCGGATCATTGGCGGCTGTGGCGCTGGTTGGGGCTGTCGCTGCCTATACACTCAGTCCGCATGTGACCAGTCGCGTTGATCGTTTTCTCAATCCAGATAGCGGCGACACCTACCAGATTGACACCGCGCTTGATGCATTTCACACGGGCGGGTTCTTTGGCCGTGGTCCGGGCGAAGGTGAAGTGAAACGTATTCTGCCCGACGCGCACACAGATTTTATCTTTGCAGTAGCAGCGGAAGAATATGGTGTCATCGCCGGGTTGATCATCATTAGCTTGTTTTCTTTCATCGTGCTGCGTGTTTTGCGGCAGGCGATAGAGGAACAGGACCTTTTTGTGCAATTTGCTTCTTGCGGTCTTGTGGCGCTGTTCGGTCTTCAGGCGCTCATCAATATGGCCGTGAATGTCAATCTCATTCCTGCCAAGGGTATGACCCTGCCGTTTATTTCCTATGGTGGTTCGTCAATGGTCGCATTGGCGCTGACGATGGGGATGCTGCTCGCCCTGACGCGTCGCCGGGCGGGAAGCCATGTTGCGCCGCCGAATGGAAAGCGGGGCCACGCATGATGATGCATCCGCAAGGCCCTATCGTCATTGCCGCTGGTGGCACGGGCGGGCATCTGTTTCCGGGGCAGGCTCTGGCGCAGGAATTGCGTCGGCGCGGTCGCCATATTGTCTTGATTACGGATGAGCGTGTGCAACGCTTCGATGCGCTTTTTCCGGGTGCGGATATTTTTTCTGTGCCTTCTGCAACGCCGAATGATCGCGGTCTTCTGGGGCTCATCAAGGCTCTGCCTGCGATTATTTCCGGCGTGGCCCAGGCCTTCGCCATTCTGGGGCGCATCAAGCCCTCGGTCGTCATCGGCTTTGGCGGCTATCCCACTTTGCCACCGCTGGCTGCTGCTGTGCTTCGTGGTTTGCCGACTTGTGTGCATGAGCAGAATGCCGTGCTGGGTCGGGTTAATCGTTTGATGGCGCGGTTTATCGACGCCATCGCTTCGACATTCGCGCAGCCGAAATATATGCGCGAAACAGATGCCACCAAGTTCGTCATTACCGGCAATCCGGTGCGCGATGCCGTCATGGCGCATGCCGCCTCGCCTTATGTCTCGCCCGGCGAAGGTCAGCAGATAGAGTTGCTCGTCTTTGGTGGAAGCCAGGGCGCGCGCGTGATGAGCGACATCGTGCCGGGTGCATTGGCCCGGCTGACACCGGCGCTGCGCTCACGCCTGCGCGTGGTGCAGCAGGCGCGACCTGAAGATATAGACCAGGTTCGCAGCCAATATCTGGCGGCGGGGATTTCGGCTGAGCTCAATAGTTTCTTTGATGATATGCCCGCGCGCATCGCTGCCTCGCATCTTGTTATCGGTCGTTCGGGTGCCTCGACAGCGGCGGAACTTTCCGTGATCGGTCGTCCCTCCATTCTTGTGCCTTTGCCGCATTCGCTCGACAACGACCAGAAGGCCAATGCCGAGAAACTTCAGGCGGCGGGCGCGGCTATCATGATTGAGCAGAGGAATTTCACCGCGGAGGCGCTCGCCGCGCGACTTCAGGAATTGTTTGCCGATCCTTCTGCCTTGGCCAATGCGGCGCAAGCTGCCCTTCGGCAAGGCACACCGGATGCCGTGCGCCGTCTCGCCGATCTGGTCGAAGCCCTTGGGCGTGGGGAATTCAATGTCGTTGTCGAAGAAAAAATGCCCACCGACGAAACAGGTCCATCGGGTCCCCTTTTATTTGCGCAGGAGAACTGCTGATGCGTCCGGCTCCGCTTGATTTTGGTGTTATCCACTTTGTCGGTATCGGCGGTATCGGCATGAGCGGTATTGCCGAAGTCATGAAAAATCTTGGCTACAAGGTGCAGGGGAGTGACGTTGCAGATAGTGCCAATGTGAAGCGCTTGCGCGACCTGGGTATTCCTGTCTCCGTCGGACACGCCGCCAAAAACCTTGGCGATGCTCAGGTGATTGTCGTTTCCACCGCCATCAAGGCCGATAATCCCGAACTCATTGAAGCGCGCTCGAAGTTTATTCCCGTGGTACGCCGTGCCGAAATGCTGGCCGAGCTTATGCGTCTGAAGTCCTGCGTCGCCATCGGCGGCACTCATGGCAAGACGACGACAACTTCATTGGTTGCGGCTATTCTGGAAGCCGCAAGATTTGATCCGACCGTCATCAATGGCGGCATCATCAATGCTTATGCCACGAATGCGCGCCTTGGCGATGGCGAATGGATGGTGGTGGAAGCTGACGAGTCCGATGGTACTTTCGTCAAGCTGCCTGCAACTATTGCGGTCGTCACAAATATTGATCCTGAGCATCTGGATTACTACGGCACTTTCGATGCTGCGCGTGATGCCTTCCTCGCCTTTGTCGAGAACGTGCCTTTTTACGGCGCGGCGGTTATGTGCATTGATCATCCTGAGGTGCAATCACTGATCGGTCGCGTGCGCGATCGCCGAATTGTAACTTACGGGACGAGCCCGCAGGCCGACATTCGCGCCACAAATCCGCGCATGGTCAAAGGACAGAACACATTTGACGTGAGCGTGACAGATCGCAAATCCGGGGAAGTGATTGAGATGCCCGGTCTTTCGCTGCCCATGCCCGGGCGTCACAACATGTTGAACAGCCTTGCCGCCATCGGCGTGGCCTGGCAGATGGGCATCAAGGAAGATGTGATCCGCAAGGCGCTCAATGGATTTGGTGGCGTCAAGCGCCGCTTCACGCATGTCGGCACGTGGCATGACATAGATATTTACGACGACTATGGTCATCACCCTGTCGAGATTGCCGCTGTTCTTCAGGCGGCGCGGTCGGCATGTGAAGGCAAGGTTATCGCCGTGATGCAGCCGCATCGCTATACCCGCCTGCATAATCTCTTTGACGAATTCTCCTCCTGCTTTAACGATGCGGACACCGTCATCATTGCCGATGTCTATCCGGCAGGTGAGCAGCCAATCGAAGGCGCGAACCGCGATAGTCTGGTGGCTGGTCTGCATGATCGCGGCCATCGTCATGTTATGGCGCTGGAAAATCCCGACAAGCTTCCCGCAATGATCGCCAGGCTTGCCAAGCCAGGTGATCTCGTTGTCTGCCTTGGCGCGGGGTCGATCACCAATTGGGCCAATGCGCTGCCGGGCGATCTTGAAAAGCGTGACGCGAAAAAGAAGCCGGGTGCCACGACGACTAAATCGGCGCAATCCAAAAAAGGGAAGGGCAAATGATGGCGCAATCCGTCAATACCCTTTCTCTGATCGAGCGCTTGCCCGCCGTGCGTGGCGAACTCGTTGAAAATGCCTCGATGGCACCGTTGACATGGTTTCGTGTTGGTGGTCCCGCGGAGGTTCTGTTTCGGCCCGCAGATTGTGAAGACCTCGCGGCGTTTCTGGCTGGAACGCCTGACGATATTCCAGTTGTGGTCGTCGGCGTCGGCTCAAATCTGCTGGTGCGCGATGGCGGTATCCCCGGTGTGGTGATCCGTCTCGGCAAGGCCTTCATGCAGGTCGAGGTGCTTGAGGGTCATCGTCTGCGTGCTGGCACGGCGGCGCTTGATGTGGCGGTGGCGCGCGCGGCGCAGGAATCGAGCATCGCAGGTCTTGAGTTTTATCGCGGCATTCCTGGTTCCGTTGGCGGGGCCCTTCGGATGAATGGCGGTGCCTATGAGTGCGAGACCAAGGATGTGGTGATTGAGGTCGTGGCCTATGACCGTCGCGGCAACCGCCATGTGCTGAGCAATGCTGATTTGAAATATACCTATCGCCACAGCGGCGCACCCGATGATCTGATTTTTGTTGAAGCTCTGTTTCAAGGACAGCCCGGCGACAAGGCCGAGATTCTTGATCGCATGAATGCGATTACGGCGCGGCGCGAAGAGACGCAACCGATCCGTACCCGCACGGGTGGGTCAACATTCAAGAATCCGGCAGGTCAAAAATCGTGGCAGTTGATTGATGCGGCGGGCGGGCGTGGTCTTTGCCGGGGCGGGGCGCAGGTTTCTCCGTTGCATTGCAATTTTCTGATCAACACGGGAGAAGCGACAGCCGCAGATCTCGAAGATCTTGGCGAAGATGTGCGTGCGCGTGTCAAGGCGCAGAGCGGCGTCACGCTTGAGTGGGAAATTAAACGGATTGGGGAACGGACATGACCACCGCCAAACATGTTGCTGTTCTTAAAGGTGGCTGGTCGCCCGAGCGTGAGGTGAGCCTTTCGTCGGGCCGTGGCTGCGCCGAGGCGCTTCGTCAGGGAGGCTACCGGGTCACCGAGATCGATGCTGGCCGCGATCTTGCCGATCACTTGCTGAAGGTGAAGCCTGACGTTGTTTTCAATGCGCTTCATGGGCGTTGGGGCGAAGATGGTTGTGTGCAGGGCCTGCTGGAAATCCTGAATATTCCCTATACCCATTCCGGCGTTCTGGCATCGTCGCTTGCCATGCATAAGGAACGTGCCAAGGTTGTATTTGCCGCTGCCGGACTGCCGGTCGCCGAGGGCGTGGTGGTGCCACGCGCGCAAGCGGCGGCTGGTCATGTCATGGAACCGCCCTATGTCATCAAACCTGTCAATCAGGGTTCGTCCGTTGGCGTTTTTATTGTGCGTCCCGGTGACAATCGGCCCCCGGCGGAGTTGACTTCGCCGGATTGGAATCTGGGCGATGAGGTGATGGTGGAACGCTACATCGCGGGCCGCGAATTAAGCTGTGCCGTTATGGGTGATCAGGCTTTCGGGGTTGTCGATATCATCGCCAATACGCAGTTCTATGACTACGAAGCAAAATATGCCTCGGGTGGTTCGCGCCACGAAATTCCCGCCAAAATCGACGCTTCTGTTTATGCCGAAGTGCAGCGCGTTTCGGTTGCGGCCCATAAGGCACTTGGCTGCCGTGGTGTCAGTCGCGCTGATTTTCGCTTCGATGATACGCAGTCCGGCAAGGCCGAACTTATCTTGCTCGAAGTCAACACGCAGCCCGGCATGACCCCGACATCGCTCGTGCCGGAACTCGCCAATCTGGCGGGTTATACCTATGCCGATCTGGTGAGTTGGATGGTGGAGGACGCATCATGCGATCGCTGAAGAATAATCGAGGCAAGGCCGTTTCGCGAACAGGCGTTCGCGCGGTGCGCCCGAAGACCAAGAAAAAATCTTCCTCACAGATTGCGCCAGGGCGTCGGCGCAATCTCGCGGCTGAACGAAACTTCGGTCGGCGCGCCTCGCGCCCCCATTCCTTCGTGAGGCGCTGGCTGGAGGATGTGCGCGAATGGTTCCTTCGGCATGGTTCCCTTTTCTCTCGCCACGGCGGCGTTGATCGTTGCTGTCGTGCTTTACGGGCTCGTCGTTGGCGGGCATGTCGCCGTTGCTGGCAATAGTATTGCCAATGGTGCCAACAGGCTCATGGCCATGGCTGGCTTCAGCATTGATGATGTGACGCTGACAGGTCGCTCTCACGCGAATTCAAAAGAGCTTCTTGCGGCACTCAACATCAAACGCGGTGATCCGATTTTCGGTTTTGACACCGAGGCTGCGCGCAAGAACATCGAACGTGTGGACTGGGTGAAATCGGCGACGGTAACGCGCCTTCTGCCCGATGCTATCCGTATCGACATTGTCGAGCGCAAGCCTTTCGCCGTCTGGCAGCGCGGCGGCAGCCTCTCCATTGTCGATGCCGACGGTCACATCATTACCAACAATGATGTGCAGGCCTATGCGAACCTGCCTTTCATTGTCGGATTTGGTGGCGCGCATGAGGCGCAAGACATTCTGCACCTGATGGCAGACGTGCAGCCTCAGTTTCTTTCACGCGTGCGCGCCTTTGTTCGTGTCGGTGATCGACGCTGGAATCTCCGTCTTGAAAATGGCGTCGATGTAAAACTTCCCGAAGTTGGCGTCGAAGCGGCGCTGTCGGATATCGTGGCGCTGGATGCCAAATATAAAATTCTGTCGCGCGATATTGAATCGGTCGATCTGCGGTTGCCGGATCGCGTGACCGTGGCATTGACGCCTGAGGCAGTGGCCGAACGCGGCGGACCACTGGCGGCAAAAATCAGCACGTCGGGCGACGACAAGATTAATCGCGGAATTAATTTGAATGGGGATGCTGGCGGAAACAAAGCCGGCACTTCGGGCGTTGGGGGCAATACATGAATATGGTCAGTCTGGGTTCCAAGGGTTTTCAGGGCCGTCCCGTCACGGCGGGTCGATCTGGAACGGTTGCCGCTCTGGATGTCGGCTCAAGCAAGATTTCTTGCTTCATCGCAAAGATTGAGCCGGGTCGCATGTCCAATGGGCATGCGCCGGTGCGCGTGACGGGCATCGGTCATCAGGTGTCGCGCGGTATCCGCGCGGGCGCTGTTGTGGATATGGACGCGGCTGAAGATGCGATTCGTATTGCCGTCGATGCCGCCGAGCGCATGGCTGGCGTCACCATCAAGGATGTTGTCGTCGGCGTGTCGGGCTGCGATCCCAAGAGCCAGACGGTCGGTGTCAAGGCGGCGATCTCCGGGCCTGAGGTCACGGATCAGGATTGCGGGCGGCTTATCTCATATGCGCAGTCAAACTTTCAGCCAGACGGGCGCGACGTTCTTCACGCCATCCCCACCAATTACAGCATTGATGGCAGTCGCGGTGTGCGCGATCCGCGCGGCATGTTTGGCGAAAAGCTGGGCGTGGATGTGCACATGATCAGCGGTCAGCGTGGACCATTGCGCAATTTGGAACTCTGCATCGAGCGCTGCCATCTCTCCGTCGCGGGCATTACGGTCTCGCCCTATGCCAGCGGTTTGGCGTCGCTGGTCGAGGACGAGATGGACCTTGGTGTCGCCGTGATCGACATGGGCGGGGGGACAACCTCGCTGGGCGTCTTTTTTGAGGGAGCGATGGTTTATTGCGATTCCGTGTCTATTGGCGGGAATCACATTACTAATGATATTGCGAGAGGACTTTCGACGCCGCTGGCTCATGCAGAGCGCATGAAAACTTTGTACGGCAGCGCGTTGGCCAGTCCGTCGGATGAGAGAGAGATGATAGACGTGCCTCAGGTGGGTGAGAGCGAAGCTGATTCGGCGAATCATATTCCGCGGTCAATGTTGACCGGAATTATTCAGCCGCGGCTGGAGGAGACATTTGAACTGGTGCGCGATCGCCTTGAAGCGAGCGGTTTTGCTCGCCTTGCTGGGCGTCGCGTTGTGCTGACGGGCGGTGCGAGCCAGATGAATGGGGCCCGTGAACTGGCGAGCCGGATGCTCGACAAGCAGGTGCGTGTCGGACAGCCCATTCGCCTGACGGGTCTTGCCGAAGCGACGGGCGGCCCGGCTTTTTCGACCTGTGCGGGTCTTTTGACTTATGCACAAATCTCTCCCTTCGAATCGGCTGGCAGCGATAGCGAGGCGGAGAACGCGACGGGCCGTGGCCAGATTTTCCGGTTTGGCCGCTGGTTGAAGGATAATTTCTGATGGCAGGCATGACCAAATTTGCGGCTTTGTCATCACTCGGGGCTTGTGAGGGGAAGGAAAGCCGATGGCGATTTGGGTGGCGGGCGGGACCACCGGGTTGGACACCAAATCGATTGGTAACACAGTCCCCGAATTTTAATTTCGTTTCCAGGAGGCCAAAATGAGCATCAAATTGACGGTACCGCAGGCAAAAGAACTAAAGCCCAGAATTACCGTGTTCGGCGTGGGTGGCGCTGGCGGTAATGCAGTCAACAACATGATCGAATCCGGTCTCGACGGTGTCGAGTTTGTTGTTGCCAATACAGACGCGCAAGCCTTGGCCCTCTCGGCGGCTGATCGGCGTATTCAGCTTGGGGCCTCCATTACGGAAGGTCTGGGCGCAGGGTCGCGCCCAGAAGTCGGCTGCGCGGCGGCTGAAGAAGCGCTGGACGAAATCATTGGGCACATCAACGGCGCTCATATGGTTTTCATCACCGCTGGCATGGGCGGCGGCACGGGTACAGGTGCGGCCCCGGTTATCGCGCGTGCAGCGCGTGAACAGGGCATCCTCACGGTCGGCGTTGTCACAAAGCCTTTCCAGTTTGAAGGCTCGCGGCGGATGCGTCTGGCTGAAGAGGGCATTCGTGATCTTCAGCAATATGTTGATACGCTGATCATTATTCCCAACCAGAACCTCTTCCGTGTCGCCAATGAGAATACGACCTTCGCGGACGCCTTCTCGATGGCTGATCAGGTGCTGCATTCGGGCGTGGCTGGCATCACCGACCTCATGATGAAGCCGGGTCTTATCAATCTCGATTTCGCGGACGTGCGGACCGTGATGAATGAGATGGGCAAGGCCATGATGGGCACGGGTGAAGCGAGCGGTGAAAAGCGGGCCATCGAAGCTGCCGAGGCGGCGATTTCGAATCCGTTGCTCGACGAGGTTTCGATGAAGGGCGCGCGGGGCGTTCTCATTAACATCACGGGCGGTCTGGATCTCACGCTCTATGAAGTCGATGAAGCGGCAAACCGTATTCGATCAGAAGTCGATCCCGACGCGAATATCATCGTTGGTTCGACCTTCGATTCTTCACTGGACGGCTTCATGCGCGTGTCCGTGGTCGCCACGGGTATCGACCATGAGGAACGTGTGCAGGCTGAACCCGTCGAAGTGACCAAGGTGACAAAGGCCGTTCCGCCGGAACGTCGCCAGATGCCACGGATGGATGCGACTTTTTCCGCGGCCCCTGCGCGTCAGCCGCAAGTTGCTGAGCGGAAGCTTGACCTTGGCCAGCCGGAATCCAGAGAGCCAGTCATGGAATCCAGCGATAAGCCGACCATGCGCATGGGTGGTGATCTTCGCGAGTTCGAGGCTGAGGTGATTATTCACAAGCCTGAATCACGCAAGGCTGAGGTTTCGGCCAAGCATGACGACATGGTGGTGCCAGCGGGAGCGGTTCGTGCCGAACCCAAGGAAGCGCCCTATATTCCGAGCGATCTTGAGCGGGTCCACAATGCGCGGCCTGAAACGCCAGGCTTTCTGGCTGGCAGGGCGACTTCTGTGGCTCCCTCGCGCGCGCCCAAGCGTGGCCCGACTTTCTTCGAGCGTCTGACGGGGGGGCGGCGTCGTTCGGAGGAAGAGGTCGAGGCACCAGCACCACGGCGCGAGCCGGTCGTTGCGCGTGAACCGCAACGCGCGCCGCAGCCTGAAGCCCCTCGACAGAATACACCGAGCCTCTCGCCGTCCGCTGAGGGTGGGCTGGTTCAGCCTTCCTACGAAGAAGAGCAGTTGGAGATTCCGACATTCCTGCGTCGGCAGGCCAACTAACAAAAATGCTGCATTGCGGGGTGTGTTTCGCCTGACCCTTGCAGTTCATGTTTCAAACCCCGCCTTCGGATCTGTTCCGCAGGCGGGGTTTCTTTTTAAATTCAATGGGTTGAGATTGATTCTCTCATGTAACAATTTGAAAGAAACTGTGTTTTGTCGGTGAGACGGGCCGCTGTTACTTATGAGGTCGGATCAAAGGGTGTCCGCCCTTTTATTGAATTGCAGCCCGAAGGTGAGCCGAGTGCGCAGGACAGAAACAGACACGGTGATGCTGGACGAAGCGCGGGTGAAGCGTCGCGAACGTGCAGGTCGGCCTGTCGATTGTCCTCAGATGACGCTTAATGCGCCGGTGGTGCTGGAGGGCGTTGGCCTGCACACGGGCAAGATGATCCGCATGGACCTTCATCCCGCAGGCGCTGGCTTTGGCATTGTGTTTCGTCGCACCGATCTGCGTGATGAACCTGCCGAGGTCACGGATATTCCCGCACGCTACGATCATGTCGGCGATACAATGCTTTCGACGGTTATCAGCAATGAAGCCGGTGTGTCGGTTGGCACGGTAGAGCATTTGATGGCGGCTCTTTCGGGGCTTGGCATCGATAATGTTTTTGTCGAAATCAACGGGCCGGAAGTCCCGGTGATGGATGGTAGCTCTCAGGTTTTCGTCGAGACCATTGAAGCGATTGGCATCAAGCCGCTTCATGCGTCGCGTCGCGCCATTCGCATCCTCAAGCCTGTTGTTGTTCAGGATGGCCTGAAGCGGGCGGCGCTTTTGCCCGGCGAAGGTTTCAAGCTGGCCTTTGAAATCCAGTTTGATAGTTCCGCAATTGGCCATCAGACGATTGAGGCCGATTTCAATTCTCCTACCTTTGGCCATGATATTTTATGCGCTCGTACGTTCGGGCTGCTCAAGGACGTGGCAGCCATGCGGGCTGCCGGTCTCGGGCTTGGCGGGACGCTTGATAATACGGTCGTCGTGGACGGTGATCGTGTGGTCAATGAAGAGGGCCTGCGCTTTCATGACGAATTCGTGCGCCATAAGGTGCTGGACGCTGTCGGCGACCTTGCCCTTGCCGGGGCGCCCCTGATTGGGCGCTATGAGGGGTCGCGTTCGGGTCACGCCATGAATAACCGGGTTTTGCGCGCTCTTTTTGCTGATCGGTCGGCATGGGAGATCGTCGAACTGGGCGCGAATGGTGAAGAAGCCCAGCGCGCGATGGCTGTTCCCGCCGAATAATTTTCCCAGCTTTTCCTGTCTGAATTCGTCGATTGGCAGAGGTCTTTCAGCCTGTGCCGCCGATGGGCCTTGGCTAACGCCCGAATGATGCGTTTTCGGGCGTTCCCGCTATGGTTTCTTGGGCCAGATTACGCTAGAAACGACCATTGGCGGGGGGTATCGGCTAAACATGCCGGGGCCTTGTCACGCCCCGAAATTCGCTTTGGGTTGGCTTCGTTCCGTTTGCGGGAGCGGTCCGCCAGGTGACCGTTTGAAATGGACTTTGCCGGTATGAGTGAGGCCAATTTGATATCGCTGTCTTTCCAGCACTCGCGTCTGCGCAGCGCTTTTTTTGGCGCTCTCATCGTCACCTCGATGCTGTTGACCGCCGGTTGTTCGTCAGATGACACGACTGCTTATGAGGAGCGTCCGGTCGAACAGATTTACAATCACGCGATGGACCTCCTGCAGGACGAAAAATATGCGCAGGCCACGAAGGAATTTGACGAGGTGGAGCGCCAGCACCCCTATTCGATTTGGGCGCGGCGAGCGACGCTCATGTCGGCCTACACCAGCTATATGGTCAACAGTTATGACGATGCGATTCTGACGGCGCAGC
>Ga0214472_10002544_pt1 | contig 19584 bp, 10 predicted proteins | sample RVTome_6_FD_207662 | JGI IMG/M metagenome (GOLD analysis project Ga0214472, IMG submission 207662) | Soil microbial communities from uranium-contaminated site in the Upper Colorado River Basin, Wyoming, United States - RVT140D175 | ecosystem: Environmental > Terrestrial > Soil > Contaminated >...
AGGGTGGAAGAAGGGGTGAGCGTGGAGGGAGACGGATAAAAAATGACAATTCTGTCGGATTACATTCTTGTCCTTTTTAGGACAAGAATGTAATCCGACACCCATTAGGCACCATTTTCTGTTTTGGCATAACTATATATATTATAATGTATTGTTGGGTCTCTTAAACCTTGGCATAGGAATTGCTCTATTAGATACCAAATGCATCCCATGAGTTTTTGCAAAATGATGGCTACATTTCCGGTCTTTTTGATACCGTCAGGCTCGTCGATAGCCGAAAGCGGCTTTACCCGTATCAAAAATACCGCTACCATTCATGATGAACACGCTGATGAATTTGAGTCTAGAGAGCCTGTGTTTAGGGTTGCAGTTTGCTCTAACCGTGTAGGAATTGCAGATGGAGATACGGCCCTTGTCATGGGTGCAATCGTCGACTTCGTGTAAAATTGATCAGTGGGTTCGATAAAGATAGATGGTCAGTATGTAGTATTGGGGAGACATCTCGATGAAAAAGATTGAAGCGGTGGTCAAGCCATTTAAAATGGACGAGATCAAAGAAAAACTTAACGCCTCGGGCATCCAAGGCATGACGGTGAGCGAAGTCCGGGGGTTTGGGCGCCAGCGGGGTCATACCGAGCTCTATCGTGGGGCGGAATATGTCGTTGACTTTCTCCCCAAAACTAAGATAGAAATTATCGTGCCGGACCATTTGGAAGAGACCGTGGTGGAAACTATCATGGAAGCGGCCCGCACGGGCAGCATTGGGGATGGAAAGATCTTTGTCACGCCGGTGGACGAGGTGATACGGATTCGAACTGGCGAGCGTGGTGAGGAAGCAGTGTAGAGGATGTGGTCCGCTGCGGGCTACGAGATGATATGTCGTATGAACAAAAGGGGGTGTCGCCATGACGCCAAATGAAGTGGTCAAATACGCCGCGGCGAACGGCGCCAAAATGCTGGACCTACGCTTCATGGATTTTCCGGGGCTCTGGCAGCATATCACGGTGCCGGTCAGTGAGTTTAATGAAGATGTTTTTGAAGATGGTTACGGCTTTGATGGATCGAGTATCCGTGGCTGGCAGGTGATCAATGCCAGCGACATGCTCATCATTCCCGATCCGACGACTGCCAAGATGGACCCCTTTATGGAGGCTCCCACGCTGGTGATGATCTGTGATATTCAAGATCCGATCACCCGTGAAAGCTATTCCCGCGACCCGCGCAACATCGCCAAAAAAGCGGTGGCGCATCTGCAAGCGAGCGGCATTGCGGACACCGCTTTTTTTGGGCCGGAAGCCGAGTTCTTCATTTTTGATGATATCCGTTTTGACACGACCGAGCATTCCTCTTACTACTTTATTGACTCTGTCGAGGGGCAGTGGAATACCGGTCGCGACGAAGGTCCGAACCTGGGTTACAAGCCGCGCTACAAAGAGGGCTATTTCCCGGTGCCGCCGATGGACAGCCAACATGACCTCCGCACCGAAATGGTGTTGATGATGGAGCAAGTTGGCATCCGGGTGGAGGCGCAGCACCACGAAGTGGCCACTGGCGGCCAAGCCGAAATCGATATGCGTTTCGACTCTTTGGTCAACATGGCCGACAAACTTGTCTGGTACAAATACATTATTAAGAACGTGGCCCGGAAACACGGCAAAACCGTCACCTTCATGCCCAAACCGCTGTTCAATGACAATGGCACCGGTATGCACGTGCACCAGAGCTTGTGGAAGGGGGAAGAGCCTCTCTTTGCGGGGGATGGCTACGCGGGTGTGAGCGAAATGTGCTTGCACTACATTGGCGGCATTTTGAAGCACGCTCCGGCTCTGTGTGCCTTTGTCGCGCCGACCACCAACTCCTACAAGCGTTTGGTGCCGGGTTTCGAAGCGCCGGTGAACCTGGCTTACTCCAGCCGCAATCGCAGCGCCTCAGTACGTATCCCAATGTATTCGGCGAGTCCGAAAGCCAAACGCATCGAGGTGCGCTTCCCGGATCCGTCCAGCAATCCGTATCTGGCCTTCTCGGCGATGCTGATGGCCGGCCTGGACGGCGTGAGAAATCGGATTCATCCGGGTGAACCGCTGGACAAGGATATCTACGAACTGAGCCCGGCCGAACTGAGCAAAGTGCCGTCCGTACCGGCCTCGCTCGAAGGCGCACTCGACGCGTTGGAAGCCGACAATGAATTCCTCACCCAAGGGGATGTGTTCACGCCGGACGCGATTCAAATGTGGATCGATTACAAGCGCGCCCATGAGGTAGACCCGGTGCGTTTGCGCCCGCATCCGCATGAGTTCAAGCTGTATTTTGATATTTAGCATGTAGCGTATGCTTGGCCGGGGCGCCCCAGGTGCCCCGGCTCTTTTTTTTGCCGATGTGGTGACCCCTTTTGGCACGATCCTCTTAGGCGTGAGGGGCTTCTAGAATGTCCCAGACCGGCAGCTTGCCCGTTCCGGTCAGTACCTCTGCCAGCAGCTTGCCGACGCGCACGGATAGGGCCACGCCGTGCCCGCGATAGCCGGTGGCAATGAATACGCGATGCTCATCCCGGCCCGTAATCAGGGGTTTGTTATCTGTCGTTAAGCCAATGGGACCCATCCAGCGATGCGTGATGCGCACCTCGCGTAGGGCAGGGTTCAAACTGCGGATGCGGTACTCTAATCGGTCAAAGAGTTGTCGTGTTTCGGGTGTGTTAAGACGAGCGTTTTGCAAATCCTCGTGCCCCGTGAGCCCCCCGCCCATCACGGCGCGACCGTCCGCCGTCACCCGGCCCCAGAGGTAAGGCTGGTCCAGGGTGTAAAAAGGGGTGCGAGTGGCCCAACCAATGGCGTCAAAGACAGCGTCCGCGAGTGGTTCTGTGGCGACTGCAATGGTGTGCACACCGCTTGCTCGATCTTGTAGACCGAGCAGAGAGAGGCAAAAGGCATTGGTGGCAAAGACCACGCGCGCGGCATGCACGACTTTGCCGGCGACGTCAAGTCGTACGTCGCCACCCTGCGCCACTTCCATGCCCATCACCGGTGCGTGTTCAAATATCTGCCCCCCGGCCCGCTGCACGACGTCCGCCAGTCCCGCTAAAAACTTTCTGGGATCAAACGCGCCGCCGGGTTGCATATGGACCATTTGTAATGTCCCATGGTCGTCCCACTGAATGGGGGACAACGGATGCGCATGCTGACGACCGATTTCCCAGCAGCCCTCCAGCTGCAGATCACACGCAATACGCTGTGTGGTGACCAACTCATGCAACGTCGCGATACAGTCCTCGACCCCGGGCAGGGGGCCGATAGACGTATCCTCTAACACCAGACCACCGGTGCGTCCGCTCGCGCCAGCGCCCACCTGTTGCGCTTCAAACACAGCAACGTGCAGCTCAGGATGGCCGCGCAACACATAAAAAGCCGTGGCTAACCCAGTGAACCCTGCGCCGACAATCGCGACGTCGACATGGAAGTCGTCCACGAGTGGGCACGGCACCACCGTCACGGGAAACGACCACACGGGCTCACCCCAAGGATGCGATGTGTCTGGCAACTTCTAGCTCCTTACACAAGCGACTGATCGTGGGTCTCTGCGCTGCGGCTCATGCCATAGCGAAGAGGTCGTCATGGCTACCCATTCATGATACCCACCCCTTCGGGATATTGCCCATTTATACCCATGCGATCCACCCGCTGAAAGCCGCGCGGCAGCTTGCTGCCGCGGCGGCCGCGAACGCCGCTGTAGCGCTCGATATCCGACGGTTTTAACGTCAAATGCCGCTGACCACAGTACAGCGTCAACGGCTGTCCGGTTTGAAAACAGATGAGCGACGCCACGACTTCACGGCTCTCTGGCTCGCCATTGGACGACAGGCTGATGAGTTTATAGCCTTTGCCCTTCGAGAGTTGCGGCAGGTCCGCCACTGGAAACACCAACAGCCGGCCGGTATTGGACACCACCGCCACCATGTCCGCAGTCTGGTCATCGGCGACCAGCGGCATCGGCGGGAGAATCCGGCTGTCCCGCCCCACCGTGAGGACGACCTTGCCGGCGCGCTGCCGCGTATGCAGGTCGCCAAGCATCACCACGAAACCATAACCCGCATCGGTCGCCAGCACATAGAGATCCTCGGCATTGCCCAGCATCACGGCGACAAACGACGCCCCATCGGGCGGGCTCACCCGGCCGGTGAGCGGATCGCCCTGACCACGCGCCGAGGGTAGGGTGTGAGCCGGCACGGCATACGTGCGTCCGCTCGAATCCAGGAACACGGCCAATTGGGTACTTTTTCCCTTGGCGGCCGCGAGAAATTCATCGCCCGCTTTATAACTGAGGGTGGTGGGATCGATCTCGTGACCCTTGGCCGCGCGGATCCAGCCTTTTTCCGAGAGAATCACGGTCACCGGCTCGCTCGTCACCAGCGTCGTCTCATCCAGGGCCTGCGCCGCCTGGCGCGCCACTAACGGCGAGCGGCGGTCATCGCCATATTGTTTGGCGTCTTCGGCAAGCTCTTTTTTCAGCAATGTTTTGAGACGGCGGGGGGAATCTAAGGTTCTTTGCAATTGGTCGCGCTCGGCCGCCAAGCTTTCCTGCTCGCCCCGGATCTCGATTTCCTCCAACTTGCCGAGTCGGCGCAGCCGCAGATCCAAAATCGCCTCGGCCTGCACGTCGCTCAGTCCAAAACGCTCCATGAGCACCGGCTTGGGGCGTTCCTCGGTGCGAATGATGGCGATTACCTCATCGATATTCAGATAGGCAATCAGCAACCCCTCTAGGATATGCAGGCGCCGGGTCACCCGTTCGAGCCTGAAATTCAAGCGTTTGCGCACAGTGTCGTGCCGGAAGGTCAGCCACTCGCTGAGAATCGTGTGGAGGTTTTTGACCTGGGGCCGTTGGTCCAGACCGATCATGTTCAGATTCGCACGATAGGTCCGCTCGAGGTCGGTGGTGGCAAAGAGATGCGACATCACCGCCTCGGCATCGTCTCGGGACGACCGCATCACCACCACCAGCCGGGTCGGGTCCTCGTGATCCGATTCGTCGCGCAAATCCTCCACCATCGGCAGCTTTTTGGCCCGCATTTGCGCGGCAATTTGCTCTAGAATCTTGGCCCCCGAGACTTGGTAGGGCAGCGCTGTGATGATGATGTCGCGCTTGTTCACCTCGTAGCGCGCCCGCATGCGCAGGCTGCCGTGGCCGGTTTGATACAGCTTGAGGACGTCTTCACTCGGGGTGATGATTTCCGCCTCAGTGGGGAAGTCGGGCCCCTGGATGTAGGTCATCAGGTCTGCGATGCTTGCCCCCGGGTGATCCAGCAAGTGGATGCACGCCTCGGCGACTTCGCGCAGGTTGTGGGGCGGAATGTCCGTGGCCATGCCCACGGCGATCCCGGTCACGCCGTTGAGCAGCACGTGCGGCAACCGGGCCGGCAGCAAAACCGGCTCTTGCATCGTGCCGTCGAAATTGGCTTCCCACTCGACTGTGCCCTGTCCGACTTCGCTCAGCAGCACGTCGGCAAGCGCCGTCATGCGCGCTTCCGTGTAACGCATGGCGGCAAACGATTTGGGATCGTCGGGCGAGCCAAAATTGCCCTGCCCATCGACCAGCGGATAGCGGTACGAAAACGGTTGCGCCATCAGCACCATGGCCTCGTAACATGCCACTTCGCCGTGCGGGTGGTACTTGCCAATGACATCGCCAATGGTGCGGGCGGACTTTTTATGCTTGGACTGGGCGGATAGACTCAGTTCTGACATCGCATAGATGATGCGCCGTTGTACGGGCTTCAGCCCGTCACCAATATGCGGCAGCGCACGATCCAAAATGACGTACATCGAGTAGGAGAGGTAGGCTTTTTCGGTATACGCCTTCAGCGGTAAACGTTCCACGTCGTCCGCCAATACGGGCGTCGTCAGAGTGGGTGTCATGGATGCAAAAGCCTCTATGGAAATGGATACGCTATACCTGCACAAACGTGCAGACTATAGCGCATCACCGCCCAGATGTCGAATGCGAATCAAATGTGATATTAAAGTGCCGCCATATCGCCACTGCGCTCCAGCCAGGCCCTACGGTCGGCAGCCCGCTTTTTGGCGAGCAGCATATCCATATGGCCTATGGTATCATCGCCGTCCTCGATGGTCATTTGCACCAGGCGCCGGGTGTCGGGATGCAGAGTGGTCTCACGCAATTGTAGCGGATTCATCTCGCCGAGTCCCTTGAATCGCTGTACCATGGGCTTGCCTTTGATATTCTCGCTCTCGATTCGGTTCATCACGCTCTCCAGCTCGCCGTCATCCAGGGCATAAAACACCTGCTGGCCGACATCGACCCGGTACAGCGGTGGCATGGCCACGTAAATATGACCGGCCATCACCAAGGGTTGAAAGTGCCGTAGAAACAGGGCGCACAACAAGGTGGCGATATGGGCGCCATCCGAGTCGGCGTCCGCCAGAATGCAGATTTTACCGTAGCGCAGACCCGAGAGATCGGCGGAGCCTGGCTCGACGCCGATGGCCTGCGCGATATCGTTGACTTCCTGGGAGCTGAGCACCTCGTTGGACTCCACTTCCCAGGTGTTGAGAATTTTGCCGCGCAGGGGCATCACCGCCTGAAATTCTTTTTGCCTCGCCTGTTTGGTCGATCCCCCGGCGGAATCGCCCTCGACGAGAAACAACTCGGTCTGGCTCAGATCCTGCAACGTGCAATCGGTCAGCTTACCCGGCAGGGTGGGACCGGTGGTGATCCGTTTGCGGGTCACTTTTTTACTGGTGCGCAGACGCTCTTGGGCATGGGTAATGGCCAGCGTGGCCAGGCGCCCGCCCGCCTCCGGGTGCTGGTGCAACCACAAGCTAAACGTGTCCTTCACCGCCCCGGCCACAAAGCCCGCACACTGTCGTGAGGCCAAGCGCTCCTTGGTTTGCCCGGTGAATTGCGGATCTTGAATTTTGACCGACAAAATATAGCTACACAATTCCCACACATCTTCTGGCGCGAGACGCACGCCGCGCGGCAACAAATTGCGCATCTCACAGAACTCGCGCATCGCCTCGGTCAGCCCGGTGCGCAGGCCGTTTACATGCGTGCCGCCCTGGGCGGTGGGAATCAAGTTGACATAGCTCTCGGTAATCGCCTCGCCACCCTCGGGCAGCCACACCGCCGCCCAGTCGACCATTTGTTGTGGCTCTTCCCGGTTGCCGATAATCGGCGCCTCGGGCAAGAGGGCAAAGCCCTCTAGCGCATCTTCGAGATAGGCTTTGAGGCCGTCTTGGTAGTGCCATTCCAGGCGCTCATTCGTGTGTTCATCGCGCCAGCGCACGTGCAACCCCGGACACAGCACCGCCTTGGCCCGCAGCACGTGATGCAGGCGGGGAATCGCGAATTTCGGGTTGTCGAAATAGGCTGCCTCCGGCCAAAAGCGTACGGTGGTGCCGGTGCGCCGCGCACTCACCTCCCCGACCACTTCGAGATCCGAGATTTTTTCGCCGTAGGCAAACGCCATGTGATGTTCCTGGCCGCCCCGCCGTACCCAGACGTCCAAACGCTCGGACAGGGCATTGACCACCGACACGCCGACCCCGTGCAGACCGCCGGAAAACTGATAATTTTTCATCGAGAACTTGCCCCCGGCATGCAACCGCGTCAGGATCACCTCGACGCCGGGAAGGTGCTCTTCGGGATGGAGATCCACGGGCATGCCACGCCCGTCGTCGGTCACTTCCAGCGAGCCATCGGTGTACAGGGTCACATCGAGCCGCCGGGCGTGGCCGGCAATGGCTTCGTCCACGCTATTGTCAATCACCTCCTGCGCCAGGTGATTGGGCCGTGAGGTATCGGTAAACATACCGGGGCGTTTGCGCACCGGTTCAAGACCACTTAAGACTTCGATTGCTGAAGCGTCATAGATATGGGTAGCCATGGCCTGTCTTTCGTGGGGTTATGTTATATATTGCTTAGCGCCTTGAATATAGAATATCGAACCCTAGATTGGGCGTTCGACATATCGTTGAATGAGGAACGACGCTGGCAGGCGCGAGGCCAGCCAGCGTCGGGCTCACGCCTTATGGAGCATAGTCACGATCGCGCCGAGCGTCAACCCTCCTGCTGCCACGTCGCCTCGCGCACCGGCTAGACCTTGCGTGACGCGGACCGTGTAAGGTGGTGCCTCGCCGCTATGGGTGCTTGCCGAGTCAAGCCTCCCCTTTGCCGTAGACCAGGCTGCACGAAAAGGGGTCGAATGATACACTGAGGTGCAGACCTGAATCCCGCCGTGGGGGAGATCAGGTATTTCCTCTTATTATTGGGACACAGAGGCAGCAAATGATGGAAGAAATCTGGGAGCTTCGCCAGGCGCTCGAAGCGGGTGACCTGCAGACCGCGCTGGCGATTGTGGACGAGATGGAAGAAATGAGCCGCGACGATAAAATCCAAAAGATTGCCAGTTACATGCGGGTCTTGCTCGTCCATAAAATTAAACAAGCCGTCGAGGGACGGAGTAGCAAATCGTGGGAGGTGTCCATCCGGCATGCGCTGCGGCAGATCGCCAGCGTGAATAAACGGCGCAAAGCTGGGGGTTGGTATGTCAACGACGATGACTTATCTACCCTGCTCGCCGAAGTCTATGAGGCTGCTTTGGACTGGGCCTCTCTCGAAGCGCATGAAGGCATCTATAATGCCGATGCGCTCCTCAGCATGCACAATCGGGAAGCCGTACTGGCGAATGCTTATGCAGCGATTCAAGAGGCGCAGGCGGTATAGATGCAGCCGTTCCCACAAGCAAGTATACTCTCAGCTCTATTCACATGTGATTAACACGCTAAGGATTTTTGTTGTATGAGGTACATATGACACCCCTGCGGGCTTCGTTTTACACCTTGGGCTGTCGTCTCAACCAGGCCGAGACGGCGTCGATTAGCGCCACGTTTGCGGCCCAGGGCTATACCATTGTGGATTTCGGGGATGAGACCGATGTCTGCGTGATCAACACCTGCTCGGTGACTGAGGGCGCAGAGTCCAAATGCCGTCAGGCGGTGCGGGCGGTGTTGCGGCGCTCACCGGATGCCTACGTGACGGTGACGGGCTGCTATGCCCAGGTGGGGGTGGAGGCGTTAAAACGCATTGAGGGTCTCGATCTGATTGTCGGCACGGAAGATAAAATGCGGGTGGTGGAGCTCATCGACCGGCCTGAAAAGCAGGGTGAGCCGCGGGTGGTGCACAGCTCGAAGATCAGCCGCGAGGCGTTTACCCTCGATGTCGTGGGCGACTACAGCGGTCAGACGCGCGCCAATCTAAAGATTCAAGATGGCTGTAACTTCGCCTGCGCCTTTTGTATTATTCCCTTCACTCGCGGCGGCGCCCGGAGTCGGCCGGTGTACGATATCGTGCGGGAAGCGCGTGGCCTGGCGGCGCATGGACACCGCGAAATCGTGCTCACCGGGGTGAACATTGGCACCTATCACCACGACGGGCATGAACTCCTCGACGTGGTACAGGCATTAGAAGCGGTGGAGGGGCTGGACCGCATTCGCATCAGCTCGATCGAGCCGACCACGATCTCCGACGGTCTGTTGGACTGGATGGCGTCGTCCTCCAAGCTGTGCTCGTATTTGCACATCCCGATTCAGAGCGGTGATGACCAGGTGCTCCAGACCATGAAACGCAAGTACACCAGCGCCGAGTTTGCCGCGTTCATCGAGCGGGTCGCAGCGCGGGTGCCGGATATTGGTTTGGGCACGGATGTGATGGTCGGGTTTCCCGGTGAAGACGACGCGGCGTTTACCCGTACGCGGTCGCTGCTGGCCGCTTTGCCACTGGCCTATTTCCATGTCTTTTCCTATTCGGAGCGGCCCCATACGTATGCTCGGCGCTACACCGAGCACGTGCCGCCGCCGGTGGTGCAGCAGCGCAGTCGGGTATTGCGGGAGCTGAGTGAGCGGAAAAAAGCGGCGTTTTACCGAGATTTTGACGGCCGGAGCCTGCGCGTGCTGTTCGAGCGCCGGGAAAAGTCGGGGCGCTACACCGGCTTTACAGATAACTACATCAAAGTCGGAGTCTCCACGAAAGCCGAAATTGCCAAGGCGCTTTTACCGGTGCGCTTTGACGGCATGGTCGACGGCGTGGCCACCGGCACTCTGATCACAGATGGCGGCTAACCCCTCATGCGCGACTTCGAGGCGGTGCTCACCGCGCACTTTGAGACGCACCGGGCTATCGACCCGCAAGACGTGTACAAGCTGATCTACCAGCGCGTCTTCGGTCCTGAGCACGCCATCAATGACCATCGGGCGGCGATGGAAGCGCTGTATCTCGAAGTGCTGCGTTTGCCCCCGGCACCTACCGTCATGCCGCCGCTGATCGAACCGCTTTCCCCCGAACTGTATCGCATCAATTTACAGACGTTTGTGCACCATCGCGGCAGTGTGGAGAGGCTCTGGCGGCAGTTTCGTCGCACGGCACAGACATACACCTCAGGGACGCTGGTGGATCTGCAGCGGGACTGGCGGCGGTTTCTGAGCAGTCCTTGGGCGCAGCGCTATGCACCGGAGGTCCTCGACCAATTCTGGCAGCGCATGGCCACCGCGGGGTTTGCCGCCGTGCATCACAGCCGGGGTTATGCGGAAACCAATGCGCCGCACTATCGCGTCGTGTGGCGCCATCTCGTGGAGCAGCATCTCTAGACCTACTGTCTGCCTCTTTTCTAACGCCTGTTGCGTGACCTAAGGCGATTTCCGGAAATCATTTTACCGTCTCGTTTGTCTGTTGGCTCCGAGGCTGGTCCTCCGATACACCCTCTGCGTTGTCGCTGCGGTTACATAACGGTGTGATGCGCCCTCCGCTCCGTCTTGATCCGGAGCCAACATCCGGCGCGATACTGGGTAAATTCTTTACCGGAAAGCGCCTAACATGAGGATAGGCAAGAGAACAGGCACAACAAACGCACTTTTCAAGCCCGCGCTGCTGCTAGGTCAGCCCGGGATGTCGGTGGCGAGCTGCGTGCCGCGCGCTAGCAGGAAGACGCGTTGGGTGCAAGGCGCCGGGGCTGCTCCAAACGCCCTTTCCCGGTAAGTTAGTTATGCAGTGTGGCGTTTTGCCGCAAGGTATGGCATGCTGGCACCTGCTTCAACCCGAGGCTGTCGGGCGGCTGGTCTTGGCTATGCCAAGTGACTGGTCACGATGTGGATTTTGATGTGGGGAAGAGGAGGTGCGACGTGGCCATAGCCGTCAATAATGGAACCGCAACCCGAGAAGCTTTGCAGTGCCGGGCCACCCGGTTGTTGCCAGTTCTCAAAGCGCGTGCGGCGCGCGCCGAATAGTTTCGTCAACTCCCTCCCGAGACTGTACAGGACCTGATTGATTCAGAACTGATCCGCATCGGCAATCCCCCGCGCTACGGCGGGCTTGACATCGGCTATGAGGCAGCCTTCGAAATCGCCTGGGAGTTGGGCCGGGCGTGCGGCGCCACCGGCTGGTGCTACGCTCTCTGGACGGTACACAACTGGTGGGTAGGCCACTTTCCAGCCGAAGTTCAGGACGCCGCCACTACAACGCTTTCACCGTGACGTGCATGCCGCGTCGCATCATCAGGGCATCAATTGGGACGCGGCGGCGGAGAATTTCGGCCGGCAGACACTGGGGCTGGAGCCGTCGCCGGGACAGTATGGGTTGGCGTAGCACCTGCACTCTCAGCAAAGGTGGCTATAATAAGTGGACACGTGGAAGCAGCGCACTTAAAATTTTTGGTATGCTATATGATGTGGTATACAGAACCCGCAAAGTCATTTCTTAGTCCGAAAGTTGTGCCTCCGGACACATATCCATTCGTGCCAGGGTGAATCCGTGTAGAAGTTAAAGAATTGCATGATGAAACTTGAAGAACTCCAGCCCAACGCTGCCGTGCGGGGTGTCTTACCAGATGCTCTGGTCGCTGTGGTCAGTGTCCAGTGGTTTGGTTCTGAGGCGCTTGAACTCACCTACAAGACCCCTCTAGGCAAGGTAGCCAACGAACTCATCTACCGCCACGACGAGTCGCGCCTTCAGGTGGTTGAGCAGGGGAGACCGTGGAGCTTCGACGGCGATGGTGCCCGCTTCCGGCTCGTTTCCGAGGCCCACCGCATCCGACTGGCGCATCTCTTTGATCCCGTTCTGGCCGTTCATACCTCCCTGGTTGACCCGCTGCCCCATCAGATCACAGCCGTCTATGAAGCCATGCTGCCGCGCCAACCTCTACGCTTTCTACTCGCTGACGACCCCGGTGCCGGCAAGACCATTATGGCCGGACTCTTGATGAAGGAATTGATCGCCCGCGGTGACTTACAGCGTTGCCTCGTGGTATGCCCCGGTAGTCTGGCCGAACAGTGGCAGGACGAGCTCTACCGGCGTTTTCATTTGCCCTTTGAGATTCTCACCAACGACAAGCTTGAGGCGGCGCGCACCGGCAACTGGTTCCTCGAAACCAACCTCGTCATCGCTCGGCTCGACAAGCTATCGCGCAACGAAGATGTACAACAAAAACTCCAAACCCCGGATTGCCGCTGGGATCTCATTGTGTGCGACGAAGCCCATAAGATGTCGGCGCATTTCTTTGGCGGCGACATCAATTACACCAAACGCTACCGGCTGGGACAACTCCTGTCGACACTGACACAGCATTTCTTGCTGATGACGGCAACCCCGCATAACGGCAAGGAGGAGGATTTTCAGCTCTTCATGGCCCTGCTCGACGGTGACCGTTTCGAAGGGCGGTTTCGCGACGGTACCCACGTCGCCGATGTCTCGGATCTGATGCGCCGCATGGTAAAGGAAAACCTGCTCAAATTTGATGGCAAGCGGCTCTTCCCCGAACGCATGGCCTATACGGTTCCTTACAGGCTATCCGAAGCCGAGGCGCAGCTCTATAAGGCTGTGACTGATTACGTGCGCAACGAGTTCAACAGAGCTGAGGCGCTGCAGAACGACAAGCGTGCCGGCACCGTCGGTTTTGCGCTCACCATTTTGCAGCGGCGGCTGGCATCTTCGCCCGAGGCTATCTATCAATCGCTGCGCCGGCGGCGCGAACGGCTGGAGAACCGGCAGCGCGAACTCGAACTGCTTCAGCGTGGTGGTAGGAGCGCAGGCGTCTCGCCTGCATCCCCAACACGCCCAGACAAAGCTCAGCCGATCGCTCCCCCCATGACGCCCGACCTTGACGCCGATGACCTGGAGGAGCTAGAAGAAGCTCCCGACAATGAAATCATGACTGCTGAGGAAGAAATTCTCGATCAGGCTACGGCGGCTCGTACCATCGCCGAGCTAAAGGCTGAAACCCGGACGCTGAAAGCTTTGGAAGCCATTGCCCTCTCCGTTCGACGCAGTGGCACCGACACCAAATGGCGCGAGCTGGCGAGTCTTTTAAGTACGATCTTCACCCCGGCGGGTTTTGCCGATGTCGTCGCCGAGGCCGGCGCGCCGTACGGCTCGGGACCGCTACCGCCGCCAACACCCTCGCCGCACCAGAAACTGGTGATCTTTACCGAACACCGCGACACGCTCAACTACCTGGAAAATTGCATCACCACGCTTCTCGGCCGCAAAGAGGCGGTGGTCATGATCCACGGTGGCATGGGACGCGAGGCGCGTTTGAATGCACAGGAGGCCTTCAGGCACGATCCCGAGGTACAGGTGCTGCTTGCCACCGATGCGGCGGGCGAGGGGATCAATCTGCAGCGCGCTCACTTGATGGTGAATTACGATTTGCCTTGGAACCCCAATCGTCTCGAACAACGCTTCGGGCGTATTCACCGCATTGGCCAGACCGAGGTGTGCCATCTGTGGAATCTCGTCGCCGAGGAGACGCGAGAAGGCGACGTCTACCGCACCCTGCTCGATAAGCTTGAACAGGCACGCGATGCGCTGGGCGGTCAGGTCTTTGACGTCCTCGGGAAGATCCAATTCGATGGCAGGGCGCTACGCGACCTGTTGATCGAGGCCATCCGCTACGGTGAGCTTCCGGATGTGAGAGCGAGACTCACCGAAGTCGTCTCCCACACCTTCGACCGCGCCAAGCTTCAAGATTTGCTCGAAGAACGGGCGTTGGCCCACGATGCTATGGACGTGAGTCGGGTGCATCGCATTCGGGAAGATATGGAACGGGCCGAAGCGAGGCGCTTGCAGCCCCATTACATCGAGTCGTTTTTCCTTGAAGCGTTCGGACATCTGGGCGGCTCGGTCAGACAGCGCGAACCGAGACGTTACGAGATTACCCACGTGTCTGCCCCCGTGCGCAATCGCGACCGCATGATCGGCATCGGCGAGCCGGTCTTACCGCGTTACGAGCGTATCGCCTTTGAAAAATCGTTGGTGGCCTCACAGGGCCAACCGCTCGCCGCCTTCGTTTGTCCGGGACATCCCCTCCTCGACGCGGTCATCGATCTGACGCTGGAACGCCACCGCGACCTCCTGCGTCGTGGTGCGGTACTCGTGGACGAGCACGATGATGGCACCGAGACGCGTGTGCTTTTCTATCTGGAGCACGCCGTGCAGGACGCCAGCCTGACCCGTGCGGGCGAACGCCGTATCGTCTCTAAGCGTATGCTCTATGTCGAAATTGACGCGATGGGCAAAACGCACCATCTGCACTATGCCCCCTACCTGGATTACCGGCCGCTGCAAGGCGACGAGCCGGATGTGGCGGCGATCCTGGATCGACCGGAATGTCAATGGATTGGCCACGAACTGGAGCAGACGGCGCAAGGGTACGCTGTCGCCCACGTTGTGCCAGAACATCTGGCGGAGGTGCGCGGTCGCAAGCTGGCCCTCATCGCCAAGACCGAGGCGGCGGTGAAGGACCGGCTCACCAAGGAGATCAGCTACTGGGACCATCGCGCTGAAGATCTAAAACTCCAGGAACAGGCCGGCAAGCCCAACGCCCGCCTCAATTCGGACGAGGCCAGAAGACGCGCCGATGCCCTGCAGGCGCGTCTTGAGAAGCGCATGACGGAGCTCAAGCTCGAAGCCCAGCTCTCGCCGCTGCCGCCCGTGGTGCTCGGCGGCTTGCTGGTGGTGCCGATGGGCCTGCTCGCGGTGATGATGGGCCGAGCTGTGACCAGATTAGCCGCATCCGTGGATACGCAGGCCGTTGCCGCGCGAGCCCGGGCCATCGTCATGGAGATTGAACGCGGCCTTGGCTTTGAACCCGTCGATCGGGAGTTTGAGCGGCTCGGCTACGATATCGAGAGCCGTGTTCCCGGCACAGGTCGCTTGCGTTTCATCGAGGTCAAGGGGCGAGCTACAGGTGCTGACACCATCACCGTGACCAAAAACGAGATCCTTTACTCGCTCAACAAGCCAGAGGATTTTATTTTGGCTATCGTTGAGTTTATGGGCGATGACTCGCACCGCGTGCATTACGTGCGCCGGCCGTTCCAGCGCGAGCCGGACTTTGGCGTGACAAGTGTGAATTACGACTTGGCCGAGCTACTGGCGAAAGCGGAGTCGCCAAGATGACAACTGCTGATTTGATCCAAACCATGACAGATCGCATCGTTCAGGACTTCGATCCTCTACGGATCATTCTCTTTGGCTCGCATGCCCGTGGCGACGCCAGGCCGGAAAGTGATATTGATCTCCTTGTTGTCTTCTCGCAAGTTGCGAACACACGGCAGGCAGCGATTGCGATCCGCCGCACCCTGGCGGATTTGCCCGTATGTAAAGACATTGTTGTCACGACGCCGGAAGAGATCGCTCGCCGTGGTGATTTTATTGGTACGGTCTTGCGACCAGCGCTGCGGGAGGGCAAGGTGCTTTATGAATGTGGATTGGTTGAACGTGCGGGTCAGGGGTTTGACCTCATCTGTCGCGAATGTATTCGACAGAGCAAACCGCTGCCCGATTTCTCTCACACAGACGCCTACTTCGTATGGCTCACGCTGTACGGCGAGATTCAAGATCCGGAGTTTCTGCGTTTTCTTGAAGAAATAGGCCAGGAGCGCATCGCCACATTTAGCACGGACGATTTTCTCGTGGTGGATCTTGTCCACCGCGCACAACCTGTTCCCGACTTTCTCAAGTCAAGGGTTGAGTATCTGCTAGATCAGGGCATCATCGAACGTCTGGGCCGTGGAAGAGGCGTGCGGTTGCTGCTTTCCCAGCGTTTCTACCGTCGCCTTGGCAAGGCAGGAGTCTATACGCGCAAGCGAGGGTTGGACCGCGAAACGAACAAGGCACTCCTGTTGCAGCATATTCAGGACTCGGCCGAGACGGGTACAAGGCTTGAGGAATTACAACAAGTCCTACCGGGCCTCAGCCGTGATCAGGTGCGAACGCTCCTTCGCGAGCTCAAACGGGATTGCTTGATTGAAGTTCGCGGAATCACCAAGGCTGCCCGCTGGTTTCCGAGTGGTCAAAAACGCAATTCAAGGTAATAAAAATGCCATTCCAATCTTGTTTTGCATGTAATCATTTGTTAAAAAAGGCTTTATATGATTTGGATAAAACCCAATTCGATCCAATCAAAACCCAATTCCAACCCAATTCTACCACCAAGCGGCTGTCTGATGTGGCTTTATGCGACCTCAGTTTGGGAGCAGACATGCGAGGAAGGGCTCCATGAATCACCGTAAAAAGCTCATTGAAGTCGCCCTGCCGCTGGATGCGATCAACAAGGCATCGGCGCGGGAGAAGTCGATCCGCCATGGGCACCCGAGCACGCTGCATCTGTGGTGGGCGCGGCGTCCGCTGGCTGCCGCACGGGCAGTGATCTTCGCGCAGATGGTGGACGACCCGTCGGCGCATCCGGGGATTTTTCCGACCGAGGAGGCACAGGCAGAAGAGCGCCAGCGGCTCTTCCGCATCATCGAGGACCTGGTGAAGTGGGAAAATACCACCAACGAGACGGTCCTGCAGCAGGCGCGAGACGAAATCTGGCGGAGCTGGCGCCGCACGTGCACAGAGCATGCCGACCACCCGCGTGCACAGGAGCTGTTCAACCCTGATAAACTCCCAGCTTTCCACGATCCGTTTGCGGGCGGTGGGTCGCTGCCTCTGGAAGCGCAGCGGCTGGGGCTGGAAAGCTACGCCAGCGATCTGAACCCAGTGGCGGTGCTGATTTGCAAGGCGATGATTGAAATCCCGCCGAAGTTCGCAAATTGCCCACCCGTGAACCCTGAATTGCGGGGGAAGTACCTGGGAGCGCGGGCGTCCCGCCCGCACAAGGACTGGCACAGCCGCGGCTATCTGCCCCATTTGGATGAACCCGGTATGATCCAATCCATCACCTTCCGGCTGGCCAATTCCATCCCGATCGAAGTCCTCACGGCATGGAAGACCGAATTGGCTCTTACTGGCGGCGAAGCAGCGGACGATCCTCGCTGTGCGGAACTCCGCGAGCAGATCGAACGCTACGCCGACCAAGGCCATGGCGCGTGCTGGCTGCGCCATGAGCGGGTGGCCGAGCAAGTCGAGAATGCCTTGATGCATTTCGACGGCGAGCGATACCGCTTGTTGGCATGGTCCGTCATGCCCAATCACGTACATGCGCTGATTGAGACGCTACCGGGTTTCCCGCTGGGCGACATTGTCCACTCGTGGAAGTCTTTTACCGCCAAGCAGGCGAACAAGCTGCTGGACCGGACCGGCGAGTTCTGGATGCCGGATTATTTTGACCGGTACATCCGCGATGAGAAACATCTTGCAACAGTGACGGATTACATCGAGCAAAACCCGGTGAAGGCAGGCTTGGTCCGGTCTGCAGGCGACTGGCGATGGAGCAGTGCTTCCAAGAAGACGGCGGGCGGGACGCCCGCGCTCCCAGGATTTTGGCACGGCGCGCAGGGCCTGGCCGAGGACGTGCGCTACTACGGCCAGTGGATGCGCGACGAGGCCGAGAAGCGCATCGGGCAGCTCTACCCGAAGGTCGAGGTGACGCCCGAGATGGTGAAGGCGCGGCCGGACCTCAAGCCCTACGTCGGCCGCAAGCTCACCGTGATCGCCTGGCTCTGGGCGCGCACGGTGAAAAGCCCGAACCCGGCCTTCGCGCAGGTGGACGTGCCGCTCGCCTCGACCTTCATGCTCTCCACCAAAGCGGGTAAGGAGGCCTACGTCGAGCCGGTGATCCTGGGAACGCGGGCCTCTGGCCCGCAGGCGGACGGGACGTCCGCGGTCCCAGGCTACTGCTTCACGGTGAAGGTGGGCAAGCCGAAGGATGCGGCGGGGGCGAAGAACGGCACCAAGCTCTCGCGCGGCGCGAACTTCCAGTGCCTGATGTCGGGGACGCCGATCGCGGGCGATTACATCAAGGCCGAGGGCAAGGCCGGGCGCATGGGCGCGCGGCTGATGGCGATCGTCGCCGAGGGGGATCGCGGGCGCGTCTACGTCGCGCCGACGTCGGAGCACGAGGCGGTGGCGCTCAAGGCTAAGCCGGAGTGGAAACCGGAGCTGACGATTTCCGGCAGCACGCAATATCTCGGCGTGAAGCCCTACGGCATGGATCGCTTCGACCAGCTCTTCACCAGCCGCCAGCTTGTAGCGCTGACGACGTTCTCCGACCTGGTGCACGAAGCGCGCGAGTGGGTGCGGCGCGACGCCGTCGCCGCCGGCCTCCCAGACGACAAGAAACTTCTGCGCGATGGCGGCACGAGCGCCGCTGCCTACGCGGATGCTACGGCGGCGTACCTTGCGCTTGCACTGAACAAAGTAGCGGACCGGAACTCTACAGTCTGTGGATGGGACAACGGGTTCCAGAAGATTGCCAATACATTCGGAAGACAAGCGCTTTCGATGAGGTGGGACTTCGCCGAGTGCAACCCCTTCTCAGGGTCGACCGGCAGCGTGGAAGGCGCAATCTCGTTCACGGCAAAGTCGCTGGAGGCGTTGCCGGGATTTCTGCTCGGCGTGGCTTCGCAACATGATGCCACGGCACAGGGCATCAGTTCTAACAAAGTCGTATCCACGGATCCTCCTTACTACGACAACGTCCCCTATGCCGACCTGTCGGACTTCTTCTACGTCTGGCTGCGCCGCGCTCTGCGTCAGGTTTTCCCCGATCTCTTCGCCACGCTCGCCGTGCCCAAGTCGGAAGAACTGGTTGCCTTCGCGTACCGTCACAAAGACAAAGCGGGCGCAGAGGCATTCTTCCTCGACGGCATGACGCGGGCGATGCACCGCCTCGCCGAGCAGGCGCATCCGGCCTTCCCGGTCACGATCTACTACGCCTTCAGGCAAGCGGAGAACGAGACAGAAGAGGGAATCGCGAGTACTGGTTGGGAGACGTTCCTCGACGCGGTCATCCGTGCAGGATTCGCAACTAGCGGCACCTGGCCGATGCGCACGGAATACACCGGCAATCTCAAGACCAAGCGCAACGCCCTCGCCTCCAGCATCATCCTCGTCTGCCGCCCGCGTGCCACCGACGCGCCCACCGCCACGCGTCGCGAGTTCGTCACCGCGCTCAAGGCCGAGCTGCCGCAGGCGCTCGCCCACCTCCAGCGCGGCAACATCGCGCCGGTGGACCTGGCGCAGGCGGCCATCGGCCCGGGCATGGCGGTCTACACCCGCTACACCAGGGTGCTCGATGCCGAGGGCAAGCCGCTCACCGTGCGCGAGGCGCTGGCCCTCATCAACCAGACCCTC
>Ga0214472_10002545_pt1 | contig 19583 bp, 13 predicted proteins | sample RVTome_6_FD_207662 | JGI IMG/M metagenome (GOLD analysis project Ga0214472, IMG submission 207662) | Soil microbial communities from uranium-contaminated site in the Upper Colorado River Basin, Wyoming, United States - RVT140D175 | ecosystem: Environmental > Terrestrial > Soil > Contaminated >...
GTCGCCAAAGCCCTTTTCGTAGAACAGGTCCATCAGTTCGGCGGGGTTGTCGGTACCGCCGGGCAGACCCACCTCGATGATCCCCTCCGCCATCTCGCCGGCATGCATCGGCTGGAAAGGCGCGCCCATGGTGATCAGGCCGTTCTTGACCGCACCGAAGATACCGTTGGTGCTGATCCCTTCACCGGCGTACATCATCTTCACCGCGATACGACCGCCGGACATCTTTTCGATATCGTCGGCCAGCCCCTGATACACCTCGCCAAACGCGGTGCCGCGGCTATAGAGGTTGGCGAAGCGCCAGTTGAACTCGGCCGCCACCGCTTGGGCGGTTACACCGGCGGTCATCGCCAAGGCTGCCGCACCGACAGCAATGCGACGGGATATTTTTCTTAGTGTGCGTTTCATATGTCGTTATCTCACCTGATATTGTTATAAGTCCGGCGGAATGTCAGGATAATCCACTCCGATACAGAAAATTTCTGCCCGGCCGGTGGTACGACTATCGCAAAGGGTCAGCGGCCGTTAAACGACGCATGCTTTACGTTCACTTTGAAGCCGATCAAACAAAAACAATATGCCCGAGGGGGTAGGCCGGAGGGGGTAGGCTGGAGGGGTAGGCCGGCGAGTCACGAAATAGATTGCGGAACAGCTTGCAGAACAGAACACCCGCCCGGGGCTACGGGCGGCTGTTTACGTCGGAGGCGATCAGATACCGCCCATGCAGAGGTACTTGATCTCGAGGTAGTCCTCGATGCCGTGTCGGGAGCCTTCGCGGCCGGTACCGGACTCCTTCACGCCGCCGAACGGTGCCACCTCGTTGGAGATAATGCATTCGTTGATGCCGACCATGCCGTACTCCAGCCCTTCGGCGACACGCCAGCAACGCCCGATGTCGCGCGAGTAGAAGTAGGCGGCCAGGCCGAACGGCGTGGCGTTGGCGCGCCGAATCACCTCCTCCTCGTCGTCGAACACGAACAGCGTGGAGATCGGGCCGAACAGCTCCTGGTTGGCGATCGCCATCTTCTCATCGACGCCGCCGAGCAGGGTCGGGCGGTAGAACAGCTCACCGACCTCGGAACGACCGCCGCCGAGCAGCAGTTCGGCGCCCTCGGCCACTGCGGCATCGACCACCTGCTCGACACGCTCGATCGCCTTCCGGTTGATCAGCGGACCGATCTCGACCCCGTCCTGGTCGCCGCGGCCGACCTTCAGCGCAGCAACCTGCTCGGTGAACCTGGCGACGAAGGCGTCCATCACGCTGCGCTGGACATAGATACGGTTGGTGCAGACGCAGGTCTGACCGGCATTGCGATACTTGGAGACCAGCGCGCCTCTGGCCGCGGCTTCCAGATCGGCATCGTCGAACACGATGAACGGCGCATTGCCGCCCAGCTCCAGCGACACCTTTTTCACCGTATCCGCGGCCTGATGCAGGATATGCTTGCCCACCGGGGTCGAGCCGGTGAAGGAGACCTTGCGCACCAGCGGATGGGCGGTCAGCGTATCGCCGACGGCGATCGGATCGGCGGTGGTGACCATGTTGATCACCCCGGCCGGGAAACCCGCCTCCTCCGCCAGCGCCATCAGCGCCAGCGCACACAGAGGCGTATCCTCCGCCGGCTTCAGGACCACGGTGCAGCCCGCCGCCAGGGCCGGCGCCACCTTGCGCGTGATCATCGCCACCGGGAAGTTCCACGGCGTGATCGCCGCCACCACGCCCACCGGCTGGCGAATGGTGACCAGGCGCGAACTCGGCGACGGCGACGGGATCTGCTCGCCGTAGGCGCGCTTGGCCTCCTCGCCGAACCACTCGGCAAAGGAGGCGCCATAGGCCACTTCACCACGCGACTCGGCCAGCGGCTTGCCCTGCTCGGCGGTCATCAACTGCGCCAGCGCTTCCTGATTCTCCATGATCAGTTCGTACCAGCGGCGCAGCAGTTGGGCGCGGGACTTGGCCGTGCTCTTCTTCCAGCTCGCAAAGGCGCGGTCCGCCGCCTCGACGGCTGCCGACGCCTCGGCGGCGCTCATATCCGGCACATCGGCCAGGTGTTCTCCGGTCGCCGGGTTGGTCACGGCCAGCGTCCTGCCGGAGGCAGCGCTGACCCACTGGCCATCGATATAGGCCTGGGTGCGGATAATGGTGCTCTGCATGATCCTCTCTCTTTATGGGTTACCCTGGCGCTCTCGTGCCGCCACTTTCCCCCATACTAGCACCGGCACCGCCGGCCACGGTTACAGGGGTGTAAACGTTCAGTTTCACCGGCTTCAAACTAATGCCGCCGCAGGGCACCGAATCAGACCAGGCCGAACTGGGTGCAGGCCTCGGCGATGATGTGGCGTCCGATCGGCAGCGCCGAGGTCGCCGCCGGCGAGGGCGCATTGCACACGTTGATGGTGCGAGCCGTCTTCACGAACAGGAAGTCGTCGACCAGCCGACCGTCGCGCGACACCGCCTGCGCCCTGACTCCGGCCGGATAGGGGGTCAGATCCGCCTTGGTCAGGCTCGGGCAGTACTTCTGCACCTGCTTCAGGTACCCGCTCTTGAACAGCGAGTTCTTCAGCTCCACCAGTCCCGGCCCGAGGTTGTCGAACAGCACCTTGCGGATGCCGGGGTAGCCCAGCGTCTCCAGGCTGTCCTTCAACGAGATATCGCTCTTGCGGTAGCCCTCGCGCTTCCACGCCGGCACGGCGTTGGGGCCGACGGTCACCGTGCCGTCGATCATCCGCGTCAGGTGCACGCCGAGGAAGGGCATGGAGGGATCGGGGATCGGGTAGATCAGGTGGTTGACGATCCGGTTGTGTCGCTGCGGCAGCAGGTAGTACTCGCCACGGAAGGGACAGATGCGGAACTGCGGCTCCAACCCCAGCATCCGTACCACCCGGTCCGCCATCAAACCGGAGCAGGAGATCAGGTAGCGGGCGGTAAACTCGCCCTGCGCGGTGTGCGCGCGCACCTCGGTCGCGCTCTCCTGCAGGCCGGTGACTTCGGTACCGTAGTGGATCTCGCCGCCGCTCTCGACGAACCTGCGCGCCATCGCCTCGGTCACCTCGCGGTAGTTCACGATGCCGCTGGAGGGGACGAAGATAGCACCGAGACCGGTGATATTGGGCTCGCGCTCGTGCAGATCGTCGGCACCGAGCCAGTAGCGCTCCAGCCCGTTGGCCTCGCTGCGCGCCCAGAGCGCCCTCATCCGCTCCATCTCCAGCGCGTTGGTCGCCACCAGCAGCTTGCCGCACACGTCGTAACGTATGCCGTTCTCGTCGCAGAACGCCTTGGTGTCGCGGTTGCCCTCGAGACAGAACCTGGCCTTCAGGCTGCCCGGCGCATAGTAGACCCCGGCATGGATCACTCCGGAGTTGTGCCCGGTCTGGTGTTGGCCGGCGGAGGCCTCCTTCTCCAGCACCAGCACCCTCTTGTCCGGAAAGCGATCGAGTAGCTGCATGGCGGTGGAGAAGCCGACGATGCCGCCGCCGATAATCAGAAAATCGTACATGTTGACCTCTTGGGACGAATCCTCCGGATTCACGACCGGTGCTGCACGCTAGCATACCTTCGCTCCGCTGCGCACCGACGGATGCCGTCGGGTGTTCAGCGGCGTTCCAATATCCCGGCGATCTCGACGGAGAAGTCGACATAGGGTTGATTGAACGCGGCATCGTTGCCCTGGGCGATCTCGAAACACTCGCAGGCGTGGCGCCTGATCAGCTCCACCACCTCGCCGTCGAGCCGCCGGTCGACCACCATCTCGTCCAGCAGATCCAGCACCTCGGACAGCGACAGCCCCGGCCGGTAGGGGCGCGTCTGCGCCAGCGCCTGAAAGATATCCGCCACCGCGATGATGCGCGCTTCGATACTGCAATCCCGCTGCTGCGGATGGAAGGGGTAACCGCCGCCGCTGTCCCCTTCCTGATGATAGGCGGACCACCGGGCCACATCCTCCAGCCCCTTGATATGGCGAAGGATCTCGTAGGTTTCATAACTGTGCCGATGCATGATCGCGCGCTCGACGGCGCTCAGTTGTCCCGCCTTCTCCAGTATCCGCTCCGGCATATGCAGCTTGCCCAGATCGTGCAGCAGCGCCGCGATCTCGACCTTGTCGCCCTGCTCCGCCGGCAGCCCCCGTACCCTGGCCAGATACTTGGCCAGATCGGCCACCCGCAGCGAGTGTTCGCGGGTCAACGGACTCTTCTGGTCGACGATATAGGCCAGGATCATCGACAGTTGTTTGAGCTGTTGCAGCGTCAACGGCTCACCTCGCTCCAGATTTCCCATATCCCAGATATAACGGGTGATGTGCCGCTCCTCCAGCGCAATCCAGAACGCTTCATGACGCTGGACCCGACCGAATGCGTCGACAAATTCGGGGTTGAAGAGGGTACCCGAGTACTGACGAATCGAGTTCAGGATCAGGTCGCGCTCGAACAGGATATTCATGCCGTAATGGGGCAGGGCGATCAGGTCGATGCGGTCGGCCAGGAAGATCAGATTCGCCATCCGCGCCTCGCGCTCCGGCACCCGCAGACGCACAAACGCCTGCCATGGCGTGTGATGGTGCAGTACCGGTAGCGCAAAAGGCCGCAACGGCGGGCAGTAGCTCAGCAGACGACGGCCGATCTCGCAGTGGGTATGCGTCTCGTCCCAGTCGAAATGGTTGACCGGATCGGCATGCAGCTGCGCGGTGGAGACACCGCAGTCATGCAGCAGGCCCAGTTCGAACAGAAACGCGAGATCCTGTTCGCCGTAGCCGAGCTCCCGGCCCAGTTGAGTGGCGATAAACGCCACTCGCTTGCCGTGGTCGGTATCGCTCATGCCGACCAGCGACACGGCGGTCTCGATCGCCAGGATCATCTGGCGTAGATCGACGCTCAATTCCGACTCCGTCTGCCCGCTTTCCCTCAAGTTTAGATCTTAAGGGGCGTGGCCGTGCACAGAGGTGGCCGGGATGCTCGTTCAGCCAAACATCTCCCGCGCGATCGATCCGAGCGTCTCGACGATCTGGTCGATCTGCTCCTTCTCGATGATCAGCGGCGGCGAGAAGGCGATGATGTCGCCGACGGCACGCACCGACATCCCCTTCTCGTAGCAGCGCTGCATGATCTTCGGACCGACCAGCGAGCCGTCCGGCGCCGCGTACTGCACCGCGCCGATCAGGCCGTAGTTGCGCACGTCGACGATGCCCGGCTCGCCCTTGAGCGAGTGCAGCGCGGACTGCCAGTAGTCGCCGATCTCGCCGCCGGCGCGCTCGAGCAGCCCCTCCTCCTCGTAGATGTCGAGGGTGGCAAGCCCCGCGGCGCAGGCGATCGGATGGGCGGAGTAGGTGTAGCCGTGGAAGAACTCGATGCTGCCCTGCGGCGCGCTGTCGATCACCGTGTCGCAGATCTCGTCGCGCACGAACACCGCCCCCAGCGGCAGCACGCCGTTGGTGATCCCCTTGGCCGAGGTGATCATGTCCGGCTCCACGTCGAACTCCTTGGCCGCGAAGGGGGAGCCCAGGCGACCCCAGCCGGTGATCACCTCGTCGAAGATCAACAGCACGTCGTGCTTGGTGCAGATCTCGCGCAGCCTCTTCAGATACCCGACCGACGGCATGATCACGCCACCGGCGCCGGACACCGGCTCGACGATCACCGCGGCGATGCTGTCCGGATCGTGGAACTGCAGCAGCCCCTCCAGCGCCTCCGCCTTCTCGATACCGTGCTCAGGCAGCCCCCGACTGAAGGCGTTGCGCTCGAGATCCAGGGTGTGCGGCAGGTGGTCCACCGGCAGCAGCGGACCGAAGCCCTTGCGGTTCGGCGTCAGGCCGCCGACCGAGATACCGCCGAAGTTGACGCCGTGGTACGCCTTTTCGCGGCCGATGAAACGGTACTTGCCCTTCTTGCCGCGGGCGTTCTGGTAGGCCAGGGCGATCTTCAGCGCGCTCTCCACCGCCTCGGAGCCGGAGTTGGTGAAGAACACCCGGTTCAGATTGTCCGGCGTGTACTTGACCAGCCGCTCGGCGAACTCGAAACCGATATCGTGGCCGAGGTTGAACGGCGAGCTGTAATCCAGCTTCACCGCCTGCGCGGCGATCGCGTCGGCGATCTCGCGACGGCCATGCCCGGCGTTGACGCACCAGAGGCCCGCGGTGGCATCCAGGATCCGACCTCCCTGGTCGTTGTGCAGCCAGACGCCTTCCGCCCGCTCGATGATGCGCGGCGCCGCCTTGAACGCCCGGTTGGCGGTGAACGGCATCCAGAAATGATCCATGCTTGTATAGTTCTTCATCGTACAGACCTGTCTTGCGCTGTTGGGTATAGTGGGTCACTTATAGCCCAGTCTAGGCTCGGAACCTACATGCGGAAAATGCCGACGCTTAAAAGCCCAGGTTTAAGTCGATCAAACTTTCCACCCTCGCCACCCACCTCCTCCATGGCGCGCCCCACCCACCGCGCGCCCTGTTGTGATTTTCGCAAACTGGTCCATAGTTACCCCAGATACCGACAGTTACCCCAGATGCCGACAAACGACCACACTAGAGGGACTTGCATGCCTGCCCAAGGAGTCCGACCCCAGGGACTGACACGACTGCTCCCGATCGCGCTTCTCTGCGTTCTGCCCAGCCTCTCCGCTCACGCCGCCGACACACTGCTGGAGCGCGCCGACGCGGCCGTCGCCCGGGCCTCCGAACCGTCGGCGCCCTGGACCGGGCCGCGCTCCGGCCCCAAGGCACAGGCCGACAAACGGATCCTGTACATCGCCGAAGATCTGCGCAACGGCGGTGTGCTCGGTGTCGGCCGCGGCATTCAGGAAGCGGCCGGCGTGATCGGCTGGTCGGTCCGCGTGATCGACCTGCAGGGCAGCGCGGAGGGACGCGCCGAGGGGTTCGCCAAGGCCCTGGCCCAGGCGCCCGACGGCGTCATCCTCGGCGGCATGGACGCGCTCGCCAACGCCCACCACCTGAACCCGTTCCAGCAGCGCGGCATCCCCGTGGTGGGCTGGCATGTCGCCCCGACGCCGGGACCTGTGTCCGGCACGCCGGTGGCGTTCAACGTCACCAGCGACAACCTGGAGGTCGCCCGCATCGCCGCCTACTATGCACTGTCCCGCTCCCGCGGTCGGGCCAAGGTGGTGATCTTCACCGACTCCAACTTCGAGATCGCCATGTTCAAGGCCAACGCCATGGCCGATGTGATCCGGGAGTGCGACGGCTGCCGACTGTTGAGCATAGAGGATCTGGCGATCTCGCGGGCCGAAACGCTGATGCCGACGCGCAGCCGCGAACTGCGCCACCGACATGGCCGCGACTGGCAATATTCGCTGGCGATCAACGACATCTATTTCGATTTTGCCGACACCTGGGGCAGCCTCGATGCCGACACCCCGGAAACGGTCAACATCTCCGCCGGCGACGGCAGCGCATCGGCGTTTCAGCGCATTCGCTCCGGCGGTCTGCAGGGTGGTACAGTACCCGAACCGCTCAATCTGCAGGGCTGGCAACTGGTCGACGAACTTAATCGCCTGCTGGCGGGTCAACCGATCAGTGACTACGTCGCCCCGGTGCATCTGGTCACCGAGGAGAACGTCCGTTACGACGGCGGCGAGCGTGGCGGGTACGACCCCGACAACGGCTACCGCGAGATCTATCGAACAATCTGGGGACGGGAACAGTAACGCCGGTCCTGACGCAGGCAAGAGGCTCTAACGACCTGCAGGTGTTCCGACAATGCTGATAAAAAAAATCGAAGCCAAACTGACGGTACTGCTCTCCAGCCTGGTGCTGCTGACCCTGGTGCTGGGCGGTGTCGCGCTTTACGCCTTCGGTGCGTTCCTCACCGTGACCGAGCGTTTCCTGTCGGAAGAACTGCCGCACATGGAAACCGTCGACCAGGTGGCCACCCTGTCGCAGAGCCTGACCTCCGCTGCACCGAAGCTGCTCCAGACCCGGGACGCGGCCGCGCTCGCCGCGACCTACCGCATCTATCAGGACAACCTGAACCAACTGGGCAAGATCACCTCCGAGGTGTCGGCGTTTCAATCCAGTCAACAGATACTGGATCTGAACTTTCACAGCCAGTCGCTGCGTTCGAACCTCAATGTCTTGATCAGGCTGAAGTTGCAACTGATCGAACTCGAGCAGCAGGTCGAGGCGATGCTGAGTCGGCTCGCCGACCAGGTCGAGAGCCTGCAGTGGCGGGACGACACCCGCGAACACGACCGCCTGACGTTGGAGATCCACTCGCTGGCCCATGATCTGTTCCGCAATAACCTGCGCGCCAAGGCGCAGACCGAACAGCGGCTCGGCGCCCACATCGCGCGCTACGAGCAGCTCTACGCCATCCCGGACGATCCTCTGTACCAGGTGTTGCACACGCAGAACCCGCTGTTGCTGAAGGCGCGGATCACCCGCCTGCAGCAGTTGATAAAAGACCCTGAACAGCGGGTTGAAACCTCCACCGACGCACTGGTGGCCGCGACCCAGGCGATGGTTACCGATATCCGCCAAGGGGTGGTGGCGGAGATCAGCAACGTCCGCCGACAGGGCGAACAGGGGCAGGAGAACATCATCGCCCTGACGCTCCTCGGCGTCGTCGCCGCCCTCGCCATCGGCTGGCTGCTGATCTTCCGCAACCTGGGTCGGCGGCTGTCGCTGCTCAGCGGCGCGATGCGGCTTCCCGATCCGTACACGCCGGCGAGCAGGGTCCCGGTCGAGGGCGACGACGAGATCGCGGCGATGGCCCGCACCCTCGAGGCGCTGCTCGAGCACAGTCGCCAGTTGGCGATCACCCGCGAGGAACTGGCCAAGGCGCTGGACCGGGCGGAGAGCGCCAGCGCGGCCAAATCCGCCTTCCTCGCCAACATGAGCCATGAGCTGCGCACCCCGCTCAACGCCATTCTCGGCTACGCCGACCTGCTCAAGCGCAACGCGCCGGCAACGTCCGGCAACGCACTGGACACCATCAGCCAAAGCGGCGAACACCTGCTGAGCCTGATCAACGACCTGCTGGACCTGTCGAAGATCGAGGCGGAAAAATTGGAGCTGCACCCGGCGCCGCTGCAACTGCCCGGTTTCTTGAGTGCCATCGGCGACATGATCCGCCTGCGCTGCCGGCAGCGGGGCGTGCAGTTCGACATCGAGCTCGATCCGCAACTGCCGACAACCGTGGAGCTGGATCAGATCCGGCTCCGCCAGGTACTGCTGAACCTGTTGAGCAACGCCGTCAAGTTCACCGATCACGGCTGCATTACGTTGAGCGTCCAGTGTCTGGACGGCGACCGGGAACAGCTCCGCTTCGAGGTCAGGGATACCGGGGTCGGCATTCCGGCCGAGGAGCTGGAACTGATCTTCGATCCGTTCGAGCAGGTGGGCGACTTCGACCGCCGGCGCGGCGGTACCGGCCTTGGACTGGCGATCTGCCGACGGCTGGTCGAGCTTATGGGCGGCAACCTGCAGGTCGACAGCGCACCCGACAGCGGTAGCCGCTTTCACTTCTCGCTGCCCGCCCCCGAGATCCAGGACGACACCGGGGCAACAGCGGCGAGCGCAACGACCGCCGACGACCGGCTCGAGCCGCCACCGAGCAGCGTCGGCTGCCTGCGCGGCATGACCCTGGAGGAGGCCGAACAGCTCTACCGCCTGGCCCGGATCGGCAACATGAAGGCACTGCGGGATGAAGCCGAACGGCTCGCATCCATCCATGAAGCCTTTGCCCCCCTTGCCGACCAAGTGCTGGAACTGGCGCACCACTACCAATCCAGGGCCCTACTGCAGTTGATCAGGTCCGCGATACAGGAGGAGTTCCGCGATGCCGCTTTCCTCGAATGAGCCTGCAGCGCCCTACGATCCGAGCGGCGCCCGGCTGCTGATCGTCGACGACACCCCGGCCAACCTCGGCGTGCTGGCGGAGCAGCTGGAATCGCTGGGCTACAGCGTACTGGTGGCCCAGGACGGCGAAGAGGGGCTGGAGCGCGCCCGGCTGACTCATCCGGAGCTGATCCTGCTGGATGTGATGATGCCCGGCATCGACGGCTACGAGACCTGTCGCCGGCTGAAGCGGGACGAGGCCACCCGGCAGATCCCGGTGATCTTCATGAGCGCCCTCGATGCGCTGCACGACAAGCTGCGCGGGCTGGAAGCCGGCGGGGTGGACTACATCTCGAAGCCGTTCCAGATCGAGGAGGTGGAGGCGCGGGTCAAGGTGCACCTGCACCTGCGCCAACTGCAGGCGCAGCTGTCGGACAAGGTGCTGGCGCTGGAGCAGAGCGAGGGGCGCTACCGGCTGCTGGTGGAGATGTCGCCCGACGCCATCCTGGTCGAGCGGGACGACCGCATCCGGTTTGCCAACAGCGCCGCCGTCCGGCTGTTCGGCGCCGAGCGTCCGGAGGCGCTGCTGGAGCGGTCGATGCTCAGTCTGACGGCGCCGGAGAGCCGCATGGATGCGATCGTGAACCTGCAGGCACTGGATCAGCAGTCCAGCCCGCAGAGCCACGAAGAGCAGGCCCTGCGTCTGGATGGCGACAGGCGTGACGTCATGGTGTCCCGGGTCAGGATAGAGTACGACGGCCGCCCGGCGGTGCAGATGGTGCTCAGGGATATCACCGAACGCAAGCGGCTGGAGTCGCGCCTGCATTTTCAGGCCACCCACGACAGCCTGACCCGGTTGCCCAACCGCGAACTGTTTCGCGATCGCCTGCAGCAGGCGATCAGCCAGGCCAAGCGCAATTCCGAGCAGGTGACGGTCAGCTTCATCGACCTCGATCACTTCAAGTCGATCAACGACAGCCTGGGGCACGAGGTCGGCGACGAACTGCTGGTCGAGGTGTCCCGCCGGATCCGCACCTGCCTGCGCGAGAGCGATACACTGGCGCGGCTGGGCGGCGACGAGTTCGTCCTGCTGCTGCCGCAGTCCAACGGTATCCCCTCCGGCGACACCGTGCTCGAGCGGGTGCTGGAAACCATCGCCCTGCCGATGCAGCTGTCCGGCAACGAGATCGGCATCAGCGCCAGCGTCGGCTGCGCCCACTACCCCGACGACGGCGAGGACTGCAGCACCCTGCTCAAGCATGCCGATGTCGCCATGTACCACGCCAAGGAGAGCGGCCGGAACAGTATTCGCCACTATGACAGGCTGGTACGCGAGGAGAGCGAAGAGCGGCTGCTGATCGAGCAGGAGTTGAAGCTGGCGATCTCCCGCAACCAGCTCAGCCTCCACTACCAGGTACAGACCGACCTGGGACAGGGGGCGATCAACGGCGTGGAGGCGCTGCTGCGCTGGCAGCATCCGCAACTGGGCGCGGTGTCGCCCGTCCGCTTCATCCCGATCGCCGAGCGCAGCGGACTGATCGCCGCCCTCACCGCCTGGGTGCTCGAGCAGGTCTGCATCCAGATCAAGCGCTGGCAGCAGCAGGGGCTGACGACGGTGCCGGTGGCGGTCAACATCTCCGGCCACCTGTTGCGGGATCCGGACTGGCTCGAGCAGGAGATCGAGCGCTGTCTGCAACAGAGCGCGATCGATCCGGGTTACCTCGAGCTGGAGATCACCGAAAGCGCCTCCATGGGCAACGCGCAGACACTGATCCCGCTGCTGACCCGGCTGAAGCAGCGGGGCCTGAAACTGGCGATCGACGACTTCGGCACCGGCTACTCCAATATGAACTACCTGACCCAATTCCCGGTGGACAAGCTCAAGATCGACGGCTCGTTCATCCGCGAGATCACCTCCGAACCGAAGAGTCTGGCGCTCACCGAGACGATCATCGCCATGGCCCACCGGCTCGACATGAAGGTGGTGGCGGAGATGACGGAAACGCCGGGCCAACTGCGGATGTTGTCGAGCAAGGGCTGTGACGAGGTGCAGGGGTTTGTCCTCGCCCGACCGCTGCCGGCGGACGCCTGTGCCGAACTGCTGCGCCAGGGGCGGATGGCGCTGCCGCACAAGGAGAGCGAGGACAAGGCCCGGGTGATGTTGATACTGGACGACGACCCGATGGTGCTGTCCGCCATTCGCCGCGAACTGCGCCGCGACGGCTACACCCTGCTGCCGGCCGAAACCGAGCCGCAGGCGCTGGAACTGCTCGCCTGCCACGAGGTGGGGGTGGTCCTCTCCGACCTGAGACTGAAGGGCAGCAACGGCATCGAGTTTCTGTCCAAGGTCAAGACGCTCTACCCCAACGCGGTGCGGATGGTAATCAGCGCTCACCAGGATTTCGAATCCGCCCGCGCCGCCATCAACTACGGCGCGGTACACAAGTTCCTGAGCAAGCCCTGGGCCGGCGACGAACTGCGGCAGGTCACCGCCGACGCGTTCGAGCTGCATGAACTGGTCACGGAGCACGCCCTGGCCAGCCTGCCGCCGCCGAACCGGCGACGCGGCTCGAGCTGAGCGGCCCGAGCACGGGAGTTGCGAGCGGGCTCTGGTAATCCGACGAGCTTCGATTACCATTCCGTCAGCGCAGTCCGCGAAGGAACCGACAACATGAACCCACGCAAGTACTGGCTTGGCCAGGTAGGCGATTTCGAGCTCAAGCAACTGCGGGTGTTTACCACCGTGGTCCAGTGCGGCGGCTTCTCCGCGGCCGAAGCCGAACTCAACATCACCCGCTCCACCATCAGTATCCATATCGCCAATCTGGAATCCCGTCTCAACCTCAAGCTCTGCCACCGCGGCCGCGCCGGTTTCGCGCTGACCGAAGAGGGCCGGATCATCTACGAGGCGGCGAAGCACCTGTTCGCCTCGGTGGAGGAGTTTCGCGCCACGGTGAACAATCTCAACGCCACCCTGTCGGGGGATCTGCGGCTGATCTTCTCCGATACCGTCAGCGGCGATCCGCGCCTGTGTCTGCCCGAACTGATCAACCGCATCAACGAACTCGCGCCGGGCGTGTATATCACCGTCGACGTCGCTTCGATGTCGGAGATCGAGCAGATGGTGATCAACGAGGAGGCGGAGGTGGGCTTCATCCCCGTCCATCGCCGGATCGAGGGGCTGGAGTACCTGCCCCTGTTCGCCGACGACTGCTACCTCTATTGTCATCGCAGCCACCCGCTGTTCGCCGTGCCGGACAGCGAGATCACCGAGGCGATGATCGCCGGACTGCCCTTCGTGCAGGCCGGCGTGAAACCGCATCAGGCGGCGGCCGAACTGATCGAACAGATGGAGCTGCGCGCCACCGCCTACTATTATGAAACCCGTCTGGCGCTGATCCGCTCCGGACGCTACACCGGTTTTCTACCGGAGCACTATGTTACCAACAGCGTCGCCAACGGCACCGAGCCGGGCGAGTTGCGAGCGTTGCGCCCGGAGCACAACCGGTACACGCTGGAGCTGGGGGCGATAGTGCGCAAGTCGGCCCGCCCCAACAAGGCACGGGACCTGTTCATCTCATTACTGCAGGAAAAACTAAAGAAAATGCCGATTGCGGCAGAGTAAAGCACCAAAAATCCGAAAATACACGGGAAGCTGTCTGTACCGACAAATTTCTTCTGTGTAATAATCGGGCGGTTTTGACTCACTTGCCAACCATTGGCCGAACCGCTGTGGTTCGGCACACAAAATGGACGAAGGGGAAAATAAGATGGCGAACAGCTTCAAGCGTTTTAGCAAGACTCTTCTCGCGGCTGCAACGGCGTTGACCATTGCCGGCACCGCTCAGGCCGAAACCCTGAAGATCGCACTGGCGGGACCGGCCACCGGCCCGGTAGCCCAGTACGGCGACATGCAGAAGATCGGCGTCATGGCCGCGATCGAATACCTGAACGCCAACGGCGGCATCAACGGCATGGATGTCGAGGGCGTGATCTATGACGACGCCTGCGATCCGAAGCAGGCCGTGGCCGTGGCCAACAAGATCGTCAACGACGGAATTACCCACGTGGTCGGCCACCTCTGCTCCAGCTCGACCGAACCCGCTTCCGATATCTATGAAGAGGAGGGCGTGCTGATGATCACCGCCGCGTCCACCTCGCCGAGCATCACCGAGAAAGGCTACGGCATGATCTTCCGGACCATCGGTCTGGACAGCCTGCAGGGCTCGATGGCGGCGCAGTACATCCTCGACACCGCCAAGCCGAAAACCATCGCCGTGATTCACGACAAGCAGCAGTATGGCGAGGGTCTGGCCACCGTCGTACGCGACGCGCTGGTTGCCGCCGACGTCGAGCCGGTGATGTTCGAGGGCGTTACCGCCGGCGACAAGGACTTCTCCGCACTGATCGCCAAGATGCAGAAAGCGGGTGTGGACTTCGTCTACTACGGCGGTTACCACCCGGAGCTGGGCCTGATCCTGCGCCAGTCCGCCGAGAAGGGCCTCGGGGCTCGGTTCATGGGGCCCGAGGGCGTCGTCAACTCCGACCTGGCCAAGATCGCCGGTGAAGCGGTCGAGGGTGTCCTGGCCACCGCACCGAAGGCGTTCGACCAGAACCCGGAAAACGCCGAGCGCGTCAAGGCGATCCAGGCCAAGGGTGAAGATCCCACCGGTCCGTTCGTGTTCCCCGCCTATGCAGCGATTCAGATCATGGCCGACACCGCCAAGGCGATCGACAGCACCGATGCCGTGAAGATGGCCGAGCATATCAAGGCCAACAGCTTCGATACCGCCATCGGTACCGTCAAGTATGACGACAAGGGTGACCTGACCGAGTCAACCTTCCTCGTCTACGAACTGCACGCCGACGGATCCAAAACGCCCGCTCAGTGATCCTGAGTTCCGTTTAAATCCTGAATCGACATACCCCTGTGCCAACAGCGCAGGGGTATCGTTTTATCTATCTGGCGCTTTAATATTGGTAAGCATCGATGACTGAAGCCAGCCTCTACCTCCTGCAGCAGATCATCAATGGACTGACTATCGGCTCGACCTATGCCCTGATCGCCATCGGCTACACCATGGTGTACGGCATCATCGGCATGATCAACTTCGCCCACGGCGAGATCTACATGATCGGGTCCTATGTTTCGTTTATCGTGATCACCGGCCTGCTGGCGATGGGCAACATCGCCTTGCCCGTGACGCTGTTCGCCGCCCTGCTCGTGGCGATGCTGATCGCCGGCACCTACGGCTGGTCGATCGAGCGCGTCGCCTACCGGCCGCTGCGCGGTTCCAACCGTCTGATCGCACTGATCTCGGCGATCGGCATGTCGATCTTTCTGCAGAACTTCGTCGCCCTGTCCCAGGGCTCGCGTGACGTCGCGCTGGCACCGCTGATCTCCGGCAGTGTGCTGGAGTTCGGTTCGCTGGAGACCTTTGCGGTCACTATCTCCTGGATGCAGTTGCTGATCTGGTCGGTGACGCTGGTGACCATGACCGCGCTGACGCTGTTTATCTCCCGCTCGCGCATGGGCCGCGCCTGTCGCGCCTGCGCCGAGGATCTGGGCATGACCAATCTGCTCGGAATCGACACCAACCGCATCATCTCGCTGACCTTCATTATCGGCGCGGCATTGGCGGCGATCGCCGGTCTGCTGCTCGGTCTCTACTACGGCGTGATCAACCCCTATATCGGCTTCATCGCCGGTCTGAAGGCATTCACCGCTGCCGTGCTCGGCGGTATCGGCTCGATTCCGGGTGCCATGCTCGGCGGCCTGATCCTGGGTGTGGCGGAGGCGCTGACGGCGGCCTACTTCCCCTCCGAGTACAAGGACGTGGTGGCGTTCGGCCTGCTGGTGACCATCCTGCTGTTCCGACCCACCGGCATTCTCGGTAAACCGGAGGTGGAGAAAGTCTGATGCGCGGTACTCTCTATAACGCAGTTTTCTCCGCCGGTATCACGCTGATACTGGCCTGTCTGATGCTGGGCGTCAGGTTGAGTGCCGAAGGCACCAGGCTGACCGTGGTCGGCGCCGGCGCCGACCGCTGGGAGTGGATCCTGGCCGGCGTCGCCGTGGTGTTCTTCGGCCAGCTGTTCTCGCCTCGGCTCGACGCCCTGTTCGGCCGCATTCCCAAGCCCTCTCTCGGCGCGCTCAAGCCGCAGGACTCGACCCTGAAACGGCTCAAGCCCTGGCTGCTGGCGGCGCTGATCGTCGGCCTGGTGATCTGGCCGTTCATGGTCTCCCGCGGTGCGGTGGACCTCGCCACGCTGACGCTGATCTACATCATGCTCGGCCTGGGGCTCAACATAGTCGTCGGTCTGGCCGGGCTGCTCGATCTGGGCTACGTCGCCTTCTATGCCGTCGGCGCCTATACCTACGCCCTGCTGTCGGAGTATTTCGGCTTCTCGTTCTGGGCCTGCCTGCCGATCGCCGCCCTGCTCGCCGCCTCCTTCGGCTTTGTCCTCGGTTTCCCGGTGCTGCGCCTGCGCGGCGACTACCTGGCGATCGTCACCCTGGGCTTCGGCGAGATGATCCGTATTCTGCTCAACAACTGGACCGGTATCACCGGCGGCCCCAACGGCATCTCCGGTATCGAGAAGCCGACCCTGTTCGGGCTCGAGTTCAGCCGCCGGGCCGGTGAAGACGCGCAGACCTTCCACGAGTTCTTCGGTATCGACTACAACAGCGGGCACAAGGTGATCTTCCTCTACCTGATCGCCGTGCTGCTGGTCTGTGTCGTGATCTATCTGATCAACCGCCTGATGCGGATGCCGATCGGGCGCGCCTGGGAAGCGCTGCGCGAAGACGAGATCGCCTGCCGCTCGCTGGGGCTGAACCGCACCGTGATCAAGCTGTCGGCCTTCACCCTGGGTGCGTCGACGGCCGGTTTCGCGGGCTGCTTCTTCGCCGCGCGCCAGGGCTTCATCAGTCCGGAATCGTTCATCTTCATCGAATCGGCGATCATCCTTGCGATCGTCGTGCTCGGCGGCATGGGTTCCCAGGTCGGCGTGATCCTCGCCGCCATCGTGATGACCATCCTGCCGGAGCTGGCGCGCGAGTTCTCCGACTACCGCATGCTGATGTTCGGCCTGCTGATGGTGGTGATGATGCGCTGGCGCCCGGAGGGTCTGGTACCGATGAAACGCCCCCACCTGGAGTTGAAATAGATGAGTCAGTTGCTGCTTGATGTAAACGAGCTGACCATGCGCTTCGGTGGTCTGCTTGCGGTAAATTCGGTCAATCTGAAGGTGAAGCACCGTCAGATCGTCTCCATCATCGGCCCCAACGGGGCCGGCAAAACCACGGTGTTCAACTGCCTGTCCGGGTTCTACATCCCCACCGACGGCAGTGTCATGTTCAACGGCGAACAGCTCGCCGGGCTGAAGGATTTCCGGATCTCGCGCAAGGGTCTGGTGCGCACCTTCCAGCACGTGCGCCTGTTCTCGAAGATGACGGTGATCGAGAACATGCTGGTGGCCCAGCACCGCCACCTGAACACCAACCTGTTCGCCGGCATGTTCAAGACGCCGGGCTACCGCCGTCTGGAGCAGGAGGCGATGGATCGCGCCGTGCATTGGCTGGAGGAGGTGAACCTGCTGCAGCACGCCAACCGTGCCGCCGGTAACCTGGCCTACGGCCAGCAGCGCAAGCTGGAGATCGCCCGCTGCATGTCGACCCAGCCCGAACTGCTGCTGCTCGACGAGCCCGCGGCGGGCCTCAACCCGCGCGAGACCAAGGAGCTGGACGAACTGATCATCCGCCTGCGCGACGAGCACGAGATCTCGATCCTGCTGATCGAGCACGACATGGGGCTGGTGATGGGGATCTCCGATCATATCTACGTGATCGCCCAGGGCACCCCGCTCGCCGATGGATCGCCCGACGAGGTGAAGCAGAATCCCGATGTCATCAAAGCCTACCTGGGGGAGAGCTGAGCATGCTTGAACTCAAGAACGTGAATACCCACTACGGCCAGATCCAGGCGCTGCACGATGTCTCGATCGAGGTGAAGCGCGGCGAGATCGTCACCCTGATCGGCGCCAACGGCGCCGGCAAGACCACGCTGATGATGACGGTCTGCGGCTCGCCCCAGGCCGGCTCCGGCGAGATCCTGTTCGAGGGCGAGTCGATCCGGCAGATGCCCACCTCGCTGATCATGCGCAAGGGGCTGGCGGTGGTACCGGAGGGGCGGCGCATCTTCTCCGGCCTGACCGTGGCCGAGAACCTGCACATGGGCGCCTACTTCAGCGACAAGGCGACCTACGAGGCTCAGCTCGATCACGTGCTGGGCCTGTTCCCGCGGCTGAAGGAGCGTTTCCACCAGCGTGGCGGCACCATGTCCGGCGGCGAGCAGCAGATGCTGTCGATCGGCCGCGCGCTGATGAGCCACCCGCGCCTGCTGCTGCTCGACGAGCCGTCGCTGGGGCTGGCGCCGATCATCATCCAGCAGATCTTCGAGATCATCGAACAGCTGCGCGACGAGGGGGTCACCATCTTCCTGGTGGAGCAGAACGCCAACCAGGCGCTGAAGATCGCCGACCGCGGCTACGTGCTGGAGAACGGCCGCGTCGTCATGAGCGATACGGGCGAAGCGCTTTTGACCCATGATGCGGTCAAGAAGGCCTATCTCGGCGGTTGATCCGGCCCGCTCACGCAAGCATAAAGAGCGATACCGGATCCGGTATCGCTCTTCTTTTTCACCCCGCAAGAATCGACTGCTAGACTTGAGATCCGACAATGTATAAAGCAAATTCGGGCCGCTTTTTCCCGGCCCGAGATCCCGGCCAGGATGGAGCCCGACCGTGAGACTGATCATTATTTCCCTTGCCGCCCTGTTTCTCAGCCTGATGCTGATGAACGCCGGCAACGCCTTCCTGCTCACCTATCTGGGGGTTCGCCTGGGCGCCGAAGGCGTGGCGCCGACCCAGGTCGGTTTCGTCATGGTGTGCTACTCCATCGGGTTTGTCGTCGGCTCCCACTGGTGTACGAGTCTGGTCGCCAAGGTCGGCCATATCCGCACCTTCGCCGCGCTGACTTCGCTCACCGCCATGGCCTCGATCAGCTACCCGCTGCTGGAATCGGTCTACTTCTGGGCGGTGCTGCGTTTTGTCGGCGGCATCACCGCAGCCGGGCTGTTCGTGATCATCGAGAGCTGGTTCAGCGCGGTGGCGACCAACAACAACCGCTCCACGCTGTTCGCCCTGTATCAGGTGGCGGCCTACGGTGCATCGACATCGGCGCAGCTCACCGTCGGCTACAGCGATCCGCTCAGCGCCGTACCCTTTACCGGCGCCGGGTTGGTCCTGCTGGCGGCGATCATTCCGCTGTCGCTGTCCAGAATGCAGTCGCCGGTGCTCGAACCTGGGCCGAAGATGTCGCTGATCTCGCTCTACCGAGAAGCGCCGCTCGGACTCACCTGCGCCTTCACCGCCGGCATACTGCTCGGCGGCTATTACTCCCTGACCCCGCTGTTCGGCAGCCTCACCGCCCTGAGCGTCAAGGAGGTCTCCCAGTTGATGACGGTGTCGGTGTTGACGGCACTGCTGCTGGCCTGGCCGATCGGCTGGATCTGCGACCGCATCCAGCGCAGCAAGGTACTGTTTGTCGTGCTGATACTGGCCACCCTGCTCAGTTGCGGCGTGTCGTTGACGGTGCAGTTGCCCTTCCCTGTCCGGCTGACGATAACCGCCGTGCTGCTGGGGCTGATGTCACTGGTCTATTCGCTGGGCGTCGCACTGGCCAATGACCGGATCGACAGCAGCGCCCGTGTCGCCGCCAGTTCGGCGCTGATGCTC
>Ga0214472_10002546_pt1 | contig 19575 bp, 22 predicted proteins | sample RVTome_6_FD_207662 | JGI IMG/M metagenome (GOLD analysis project Ga0214472, IMG submission 207662) | Soil microbial communities from uranium-contaminated site in the Upper Colorado River Basin, Wyoming, United States - RVT140D175 | ecosystem: Environmental > Terrestrial > Soil > Contaminated >...
GGTTGGTGGTGTCGATACCCATGCTGATACGCATGTGGCTGCCGTGGTGAACCATGTTGGAGGTGTGCTCGGCGTCGAATCGTTTCCCACTACCAGCACCGGATACCGCCGGCTGCTCTCGTGGCTGCGTTCCCACGGCGAGCTGACCCTGGTCGGGGTGGAAGGCACCGGCTCATACGGTGTTGGTGTCTCCCGGCATCTGACTCGAGCCGGCATTGCCGTTGTCGAGGTGGATCGGCCCAACCGTCAGACCAGACATCGGAAAGGCAAATCAGATCCGGTTGATGCGGTAGCTGCCGCTCGGGCTGCCCTCTCGGGCACGGCGACCGGGTCACCGAAGACCCGAGACGGGAAGGTGGAAGCGATCCGGGTGTTGATGATCGCCCGCCGTTCCGCAGTCGACACCCGCATCGAGACGTTGAATCAGCTGCGTCATTTGGTCTTCACCGCCAGTCCCGAAATCAAAGCCAGGTTCTCGGGTTTGAGCCCGGTGATGTTGACCAACAAGGCTGCAACGCTACGGCCACGAGAAGGGGACGATCCGGTTCGATACACCACCTTCATCACCATCCGGACCCTGGGACACCGACTCCAGTATCTGCGGGAGGAGACCAAGCGGCTCAACCGGATGCTGCGTTCTCTCCTCCGCCAGACCGGGCCCGAGTTGTTGGAGGTCTACGGAGTCGGATACGACACCGCAGCCAAACTGTTGGTCGCTGCTGGGGACAATCCCGAGCGGATCCGTTCCGAAGCGGCCTGGGCCCATCTATGCGGGGTGGCACCCATCCCGGCGTCGTCGGGGAAGACCACACGACATCGGCTCAACCGTGGTGGGAACCGGCAGGCCAACTCGGCGCTGTATCACATCGTGTTGTGCCGGATGGCCAACCATCAGCCCACCCGCGACTACGTGGCGAGGCGGCTCGCCGAAGGTAAGACCATGGGTGAGATCGCACGGATACTGAAACGATACGTGGCTCGAGAAGTGTTCAAACACCTTCCCCGACCCGCCTAGACCCTCGACGTCGGGGTCTGGCCCGATCGAACCGGCTCACACCCTTCTGGTTGTGCAACGAATGACCTGCCGACCCCGGCCCAGGTGACATAACCGGACCAGGCCAGGTGTGACTTGCTACGAGCGTGCCCCCAACAACACTGGGTGGCTCATCCCTGTCGTGTCCACCCCAGGCCCACCCGATCACCACCGGCCCGATCCGCCGGTCGATTCACCGCGCCCGGCCGCCACCCAGGAGCAAACCACTTGACATCCGTACGAGCTTCAATCTCGGACGGTTCTGTAACGAGTGTCCCCGCGGCGTGACTCAGCGCCGGCTGACGACTAACCCGAGCGCCCGGGGAGCCCGTGACAGTGCTTGTACTTCAGGCCTGAGCCGCACGGGCATCGTTCGTTGCGACCCACCTTCGCCTCGGCCCGGGTCTGACGGCCGGCTCCTTGTGGTGTTCTGAGTCTTCGCTCCCAGTCACTGAGGTGCGCCTCCTTCCTCGCCAGTGCCTCGGAACGGGTGTCCAGCTCATTCTGCCCGGCGTCGAGTTCGGCGCCCCTTTTCGCCGTCTGGGGTGATATCTGCTCAGCAAGCGCAGCGGTGTCGGGGCCATCTGTTCCAACGACTGTCTCGAGCTCATCGAGGATGAGCCCGGCCACTCCATCTCCCATCGACAGCCCCAACGCCTCGCAGTACCGACGCCAGGTCGACCAAACCGCATCAGACACAGGAACCTTGACCGCTTGTATGCCTTCGGCGTGATCCAGCTCGACGAACACTCTCCGGTCGATCTTCGCCAACCTGCCGCGATCCAATGCCATCAAGTCACCTCGCGGGTTAACCAGTCAACTCCCAGCAACTTGTTGCATGTGCGTGTGTCTTTTGAGGGGGTCTGTACGCGAGACGCGTGAGCTCCACGATGCATCAGTTCCGGATCGGATCGGCGAGGACGGTCGAGTCTCGATTCGATTCTTAGGTGGTTCGGTGGAGAGCTTTTCAACTGTGGGTTCTCGTCAGTTGGGAGGCGTCCAGGTCCCCGCCATGGGAATCTGTCGCCTTCTCGCTGCGACCTCGCCCAGGCGGATCGTCCGGACCGGCCGCCGCACCCGTTCTGACCGGTCCCATGCAACGTCGGACCGATCACCACTTGCGTCGCAAGGCCAAAGAGCCCCATGGGACGGGTGGTCTCGGCCACCAGAGATCCTGAGACGCCGATCATCAACCGTGCTCGTAGACGGACACCCTCCCAATCCACTCTCAGAAACCCTCCCAAATGACTCCCAAATGACTCCCAAGGCGGCGGACGTTCAGATCGATGAGTCACCCGGAGCCAATACGACCAGTCACTCGCAACCGACTCGCAGGCACCCTCGCAAACGCCTCGCAAAACCCTCACAAACCTCTCTGACCAGGCCCGATGCGGTCCTGGCTGATCGACTTCAATGGACGCGATCAGGCTTGAGTGTTGACGTGGCACGACGGCTGGTGACGGTTTGCGAGGGCAAGTGAGAGTCGGTTGCGAGGGTGCCCACCCATCATCGAGGCCATGGAACACGAGAACCGGCTCATCACCGTGAAGGAGCTCGCCGCCTATCTCGGAGTGCCGGTCACCACCCTCTACCAGTGGCGGTATCGAAGAGAAGGCCCACCAGGATTCCGCGTAGGCAGGCATATCCGCTACCGGTGGAGCGACGTGGAGAAATGGATCGAACACCAGCTCGCTATTCCTCTGGCGGCAGACGACTACCTTCGACTGCTGTAGTGGGTTCGATTCAACACCGCGCGGACCGGCCGAAACCGTGGCGAGCCCGTTTCCACGGGCCTGACGGCCGACAACGCTCGAAGAGCTTCACACGAAAGGTGGACGCCGAAAGGTGGCTCAGAACTGAGCTGGGGAAGCTGGACAAGGGAGAGTGGCTCGACCCTAGGGCCGGAAGGATCACGGTGGCAGATTGGTCGAGAATCTGGCTTCGAGGACTGACCCTGAAGCCGAAGACGCGGGCGGGGTACGAGTCGGTTCTCCGGTCGAGGGTTCTCCCCACGTTCGCTGATCATCAGCTACGACAGATCACGCCCGCTGCAGTCCGTGAGTGGATGGCAACCATGGCGGAAGAGGTGGGGCCGGCTCGTATTCGACAAGCTCGTCAACTTCTTCACCAGATGCTGGAGGTGGCCGTGGCCGACGGCTTGATCGCCCGCAACCCTACGGCCCGAGTGAAGGCTCCGACGGTGCGGCCGCGCCGTCAGCTCTTCCTCACCGCGGAGCAAGTGTCTCGCCTGGCTGATGCCTGCGAGGAGCGCCAGTTAGGAACCGGGGTCCTGGTGAGATTCCTCGCATACACCGGGCTGCGGTGGGGCGAGGCCGTCGCCCTCCGACGCTCAGTGATCAACCTCGATCAACGCCGGGTCCGGGTCAAGGAATCGGCGACCGAGGTCTCCGGGCGCCTCGTGTGGGGCAGCCCTAAGACCCACGAGGCGCGCACGGTGATAATGCCTCGCTTCCTGGCTGTCCGCATGGCTGCTCACCTCGAGGGGACGGCCGCCGGTGATCTGGTGTTCATAGCGCCACGGGGTGGGCCACTCCGCACCTCGAACTTCCGCCGCGACGTCTGGGCCAAGGCATGCGAGGTGTCGGGCATGCCGGTTGGGCTGCTCGTCCACGACTTGCGCGATACTGCGGCCAGCTTGGCGATCTCGGCAGGGGCGTCGATCAAGGCCATTCAACGAATGCTGGGCCACGCCTCGGCGAAAATGACGCTCGACACCTACGGGTCGCTCTTCGAGGAGGATCTGGAGGACCTGGCGGACCGTCTCCATAACCGGTTCCGCGAGGCTGATGTGACCCATACAAGGCCCAGCGACGACAAGGTGTTGCATTTCCCCAGGTAGCGGCGATTTGATCGGCTGTCTTGTAAACAGCAGGTCGTCGGTTCGACTCCGGCACCCGGCTCCATCTTTTCGCCCCCTCTTGAACTTGGTCCTCCGCGCCAGAACGAGGAAGGGATACCCGGCTCCGAACCAAATGCCCGAGTAATTCCGGTCATAGAAATACCCTCAAACCAATGCTCAGCACTGAGGAGAGGGCTGTCCTCGACTTCGAAGGCTCGTGGTGGCTGGAACCAGGGCCCAAGGACCAGGCCATCGAATTCAGCCTCGGTCTGACCGCGGCTGTCTATTACGAGGCCCTGCTGGCCCTTGTCGAGGGGCCCGAGGCAATGCGGCACGATCCGCTGACGGTGAAACGGGTGCGGTCCTTGATCGAAGCGGCTCCCGACTTAGCAGCGGGCGTCGGCTGATGTCGAGCCGAGGCAAACACGCTGCCAAGTCGTCTGGGGCCTTCTACCGCGACCTGCTGATCATGATGCTTGGGATCATCTTGGTGGGTGCTGCGGTGTTCCTGCTCCTCTATCTATTGGCAGGGGATACTGATTCCGAGCCGATCGACGCGACCGCCTCCACCTCGACGGCTACGAGTCTGGAGGCGGCGACCACCACCGAACCCCCCACGACCAGCACGCTGGCGGCCTCGACGACCTCGGCGACGGTCCCCTTGCGCCCACCGGGGGAAGTCCGGGTGATGGTGTTCAACTCGATTGAGTTATCCGGCGCAGCGGGGCGTTACACCCAGGAACTGGCCGACGCCGGATATCAGACCCTGCCCGCTGACGATCTCGACCCGGAATACGACCCATCCCGGATCTGGTACCGGGAGGGGTTCTCGGCGGAGGCCAACGTCTTGCTCGCCCTTCTCCCTGGAGCGGTGGTCGAGCCGCTCCCTGACCCGGAGATGGCCCCCGGGTCTGATCTCATCGTCGTGCTCGGCATCGGTTACGAAGAATGACCCAAACCGCCTCGGGCTCCAGTCGGGGCGTTCTCAGGGCATGGCTGCTGCCGATGGTCGTGGTCTTTGGAATCTTGGTCTACGCAGCCCTGGGTTGGTTGAGCCGATCTGTCGTCATCGACTTCATCGCATGGTGGCCGGTATGGGTCCTGGTTGCTGGTTTCGCGATCCTGACAAGGGGGCGCCGGTTGGGCAGGGTTCGTCTCCCCGGCCTGGGTCCCTTGATCGCCCTCGCGGCACTTGGCGCTTTCCTCGCTTGCCACCTGATGGGTTGGGACGCCATGCCCTCGTCGTCGGCGTCGTTGGTCGGCCCCGCATCCGACTCGGTAACGACCGCAGCCATGTCGGCGCGGATCGACGGAAAGTTGGACGTCGGGCTTGGAGAAACCGGCTTTCTGTATGCGGTGGTGCCGATACGAACCGGCGGTGAGACCGGGCTCCCGGAAGCGGTGGAACGAACCCAGGGTGAATCGGTGGCGGTGGTTCTGGAGCCAGTCGCAGATCCCGGCTTCTACACCTTCGCAGGATGGAGTCTCGAACTGGACCCATCGCCGGCGTGGGCCCTTTCCTTGGGGGGCGAGCTCTCGGCAGACCTCACGTCGGTGCGGGTGACCGAGCTTCAGATCGAAGGCGGGGGATCGGTCAGGCTGGGCACATCGATGGCCGAGACACCGGTTTCGGTCTCCGGGGACTTCGTGCTCGAGGTGCCCGGAGGTTCGGCGGTGCGGGTGGTGGGGCGTGCCGAGGTTCCCGATGGGTGGACGGAGACGTCCGACGGTTGGGATTCCCCGGCCGGGGCTGGTGGCTGGGTGATCTCGGTCTCCGAGGGGTCAACCCTGGCGGTAACCGTGGGTTAGTGCGCGATAGACCACTAGTTACACTCCGACGATCGTGCCTTCAGACAGGCTTCAACGGCTAGCCCTCACTGTCTGGACCGCCGTCGGAGCGCTGGCTCTCGGCTATGTCTTCCTGATCATCGCCGGCGAAGTTCGAGTCATCTGGCTTCCGATCGCCTTCGCCGCCGGGCTGGTCTTCCTCCTCGAGCCGATGGTCAGGGTGTTCCAGCGGATGCGGATCCCGAGAATCCTGGCGGTCTTCCTTGCCTTCCTCGTCGTCATCGCCCTGATCCTGGCGGTGGTTGCCCTGATCCGGCCGACCATCAGGGCTCAGGCAGAGGAGTTGGGCAAGCAGCTACCGGATCTCTATCTGTCCGGAATCGATTGGGCCCGGGAAGCGGGTGCCAAGCTGGGTGTGAACGTGGATGAGATCCTCAGCCAGCAGGCGATCGAGGACTGGCTCAACGATCCCGCCAACCAGGAGACCGTCCAGAACCTCTTGCTCGGATTCGGCGCTGGAGCCGGTCAGGTGATCCGTGGTGTCACCGAGGCGATCGCCGTGCTGGTTTTGGCGCCGGTGCTGGCTTTCTACATCCTGATCGATCTGGAGCGGTTCAAGGCCAACTCCCTCGGTATCACCCCGCCCCGTCACCGCGAGGAGACTGCGTTCGTGGCGGGAGAGGTGAGCACCGCCATGGGCTCGTTCGTGAGAGGCCAGTTGCTGGTGTCAGTCATCGTCGGGATCGCCTCCAGTCTTGGCATGTGGCTGATCGACCTCCCGTTCTGGCTGATCATTGGCATACTCGCCGGGTTCCTCAACCTCATCCCGTTCCTGGGGCCGGTCGTGGGCGGGGCGCTGGCAGCCCTCGTGGCTTTGCTCAACGGGGATCTCAGCCAGGCGATCTGGGCGGTGCTGATCTTCGTGGGGATCCAACAGGTGGACAACCACGTGATCACCCCTCTCGTGCAACGGGCCCGGGTCAACCTGTCACCGCTGGTCATCATCCTCGCCTTGATCATCGGTGGTTCCGTTGCCGGGCTGTTGGGTGTCTTGGTCGCGGTGCCGATGACGGCGGCGATCAGGATCATCGTGGGTCATCTGTGGAGGACCCGGGTGCTCGGCGAGACCTGGGGGGAGGCGAGCAGGGCCATGATCGAATACACCGACCCCCCCGAGCGCATCGCCGGGATCCGGCGCCGTCACCCCAACCAGACCAGGCTCTTCGACACTCAGGAGTTGGTGCCGCTGGGCGATGACCCGGCGAGGGAGAAGTAGAGATCCCAGGTACCGAGGTCTCGCCCGGATCCCCACAAGAGTCATCTCGCTGTCCCCGACCTCGGTCGACGCCTTCGATTACATTGCACCGATTGTGGCGCGGCGAAACAGGACAGCTCCAGATCGAGTCACGACACGAAGCGAACGGCTCAAGAATGGCCTCCTGCTCCTCCTGATCGCCGCCTCCGCATTGTGGCTGCTCCCTTCCGTCGGTATGGCCCAGGAAGGCGAGCAGGGAGTGCGAGCCCGGGTTCTCGCCGACGACCCTGCGACGGATGAGCGAGAACCGGTGGAGGGGGTCGCGGTCAGATTCTTCGACCAAAGCGGTGCGGAGCTGGGCAGCGAGGTGACCAACGCCGAGGGTATTGCGGAGATTCCATTGGCGGCTCCCGGGATCTACCAAGTCGAGATCGACGCGACAACGATCCCAGAGGGGATGAGCCTCCCCAATGCCGAAGAAATCAGGCGAGAGGCCAACGTCCAGGCCGGTCGTTTCGCCACTGTGATCTTCCAACTTGTCGTGGGTGAGGGTGGCGGGGGTGCGAGGGGCACGGATATCACGCTCCGCCGGGTGCTCCAGCTGTCCGTCGATGGGATCAAACTCGGCCTGTTTCTCGCCATGGCTGCCATCGGGCTCTCGCTCATCTTTGGCACGACTGGTCTTGTCAACTTCGCCCATGCCGAGCTCGTCACCTGGGGGATGTTGGTCGCCTACTTCTTCAATGTGCTTGGAGTGTCGTCCTTGTTCGGCTTCACAGCGGGTTGGCCATGGATCCTCAATGGCCCGGTCGACCTGATCAGCGCCGCCCTGATGGCCGTGATCCTGGGCGGGCTGCTGGGGTGGGCTGCAGACGCCGCTGTGTTCGCCCGACTCCGTCGTCGGGGGACCGGTCTCATCGCCCAGATGGTGATCACGATCGGCCTCTCGATCCTGATCCGATACATCTATCTCTATTTGTTTGGCGGTACCGGGCGTTTCTTCCGAAGCTACGCCGGTCAGCAGGCCATCGCCATCGGCCCGATCGCAGTCACCTACAAAGACATCATCGCGATGACGGTGGCCCTGGTTGCTCTGATCGGTGTCGGGCTGACCCTGCAGCTGACCCGGGCGGGACGAGCGATGCGGGCGGTGTCGGACGACCGTGATCTCGCCGAGTCGTCAGGGATCGACGTGCAGCGGGTCATTCGCTGGGTTTGGGTCGCTGGCGCCGCTTTGGCGGCTCTCGGTGGTGTGTTGCTCGGACAGTCAGACGTGATCAGATGGGACGTTGGCTCTCAGATCCTCCTGCTCCTTTTCGCCGGGGTGATCCTCGGTGGCTTGGGTACCGCCTACGGTGCCCTCGTCGGCGGCATTCTGGTGGGGCTGGGGATCCAGCTCTCCACGCTGTTCCTCGCATCAGAGTTGCGAAGCATCGGTGCCCTGTTGCTCATGATCGTCATCCTCCTGATCAGACCGCAGGGGCTGATGGGGAGAAAGGAGCGTGTCGGGTGAACTTGGGGTCGATTCTGGAACAGACCATTTCCCAGGCATTTGGCGTCAACGCCATGGTTTTTGCGATGGCTGTGATCGGGCTCAACGTGCACTTCGGTTACACCGGTCTCCTCAACTTCGGGCAGATCGGCTTCGTCGCAATGGGCGGCTACGGGTTGGGGATGTCGATCACGATATTTGGCTGGAACCCGTGGCTGGGGATCCTGGTCGGCCTGGTCTATGCGTTGATCTTCGCTCTCCTGCTGGGTGTTCCCACACTGCGTCTGCGTGGGGACTATCTCGCCATCGTCACCATTGCCGCCTCAGAGGTGCTGCGGATCCTGGTTCGTTCCACGACCATTGCCGAGTGGACCGGCGGCAACACCGGTATCACCAACTTCGCCGGTGCCTTTTACCAGTTCAATCCGTTCACCGAGCGGGTCTATGACTTCGGGCCCTTCTTCTACACCGGCCCCAACCTGTTCATCCTCAGCATCGGTTGGCCCCTGGTCTTGTTGGTTACGTTCCTGATCTGGCAGTTGATGCGCAGCCCGTGGGGGAGGGTGGTCAAGGCGATCCGTGAGGACGAGGATGCGGCCCGGGCCCTCGGCAAGAACGCTTACTGGTACAAGATGCAGTCCCTGATGCTGGGTGGAGTGATCGGTGGTCTGGCCGGCATCCTGCTCGCCATCGGGAATTCGACTGTCCAACCAGACTATTTCGTACCGGTGCAGACCTTCTTCATGTGGACGGCGCTGATCCTGGGAGGAGTGGGCCGGGTCTGGTCGCCTATCGTCGGGTCGATGTTGTTCTGGGGCCTGCTGACGGCCACCGACGGGGTGCTCCGTGGCTTCGAGGCCGAAGGATGGATCCCTCGCTGGCTGATGAACGCCTCACAGGTCGGCCAGATTCGCTTCATGCTCGTCGGCCTGGGTCTGGCACTCCTCATGATCTACCGCCCCCAAGGTCTGTTCGGGAGCAGAGAGGAGATGATGCTGGATGCCCGCTGATACGGCCGGCGCTCTGGCTGGTGTTGCTCACCAGCCCGGTGTCGACAAACCAGACCCCATTCTGGTTGTGGAGGGAATGCGGAGGTCTTTTGGCGGTCTCCTCGCCGTGGATGTCGACAAGGTGTCGGTTCAGCGCGGCTTGATCACTGCCCTGATCGGTCCCAACGGGGCCGGAAAGACCACCTTCTTCAACCTGCTCACCGGATTCGATGAGCCCGACGCCGGCACGGCCACCTTTGACGGTCAGTCTGTCAGTGGCATGTCTTCCTACAAGCTGGCCAACAAGGGAATGGTGCGCACCTTTCAACTCACCAAATCCCTCACCAGGTTGAGCGTGATCGAGAACATGAAGTTGGGTGCCAAAGATCAGAAGGGGGAGTCCTTCCTGAGGGCCTTCGTTCCCTTCATCTGGCGATACCAGGAGGAGGAGATCGAGGATAGAGCCGAAGCCCTTCTCGAGCGCTTTCAGTTGTCGCACATGCGAGATCAGTACGCCGGCACCCTCTCCGGGGGTCAACGAAAGCTGCTCGAGATGGCCCGCGCCTTGATGGCCGAACCCATGCTCGTCATGCTCGACGAGCCTATGGCAGGGGTGAACCCCGTCCTGACTCAGTCTCTGTTGGAGCACGTCAAGGGTCTGCGGGCGGCGGGGATCACGGTTGTTTTCGTGGAGCACGACATGGACGTGGTGCGTGACATCTCCGATTGGGTGGTTGTCATGTCCGAAGGCAGGGTCATATTCGAAGGTCCACCTGACGTGATCAGCCAGGATCCGGCGGTCATCGATGCCTATCTCGGCGCTCATCATGATGCACCGTTGACCGAGGAGCAGGAAGAACAGCAGATTGCCAGAGCCGAGGCCGAGCTCGCCGACAGCGAGGACGACATCACGTGACCGACCAACCGTTGATCAGAATCGACAGCGTTACGGCCGGGTACGTGCCCGAGGTCGACATCCTCAGGGGCGTGCAGCTGGAACTGGGACGGGGGGAGCTGGTGGGCATCATCGGTCCCAACGGAGCCGGCAAGTCGACGTTGCTCAAGGCGCTGTTCGGCCTGATCTCGGTCAGGGAAGGGAGCGTCACGTTGGACGGTGAGGACATCACCAACCTCAAGGCGCATGAGCTGGTGTCGAGAGGCGTTGGTTATGTCCCCCAGATCAACAATGTGTTTCCCAGTCTCAGTGTCGAAGAGAACCTCCAGATGGGGATCTTCCTCCAGCCGAAGAGATTCGACGAACGACTGGGATTCATCTCAGAGCTTTTTCCCCGATTGGAAGAACGGCTGAAGCAACGCGCCGGCTCGCTCTCGGGTGGCGAGCGACAGATGCTGGCCATGAGCAGGGCGCTGATGATGGACCCCAAGGTGTTGCTCCTCGACGAACCGTCGGCCGGGCTGTCCCCGACTCTCCAAGATCAGGTGTTCGTCCGCGCCCGTCAGATCAACCGAGCCGGGGTGAGCATCATCATGGTGGAACAGAACGCCCGTCGTTGTCTCCAGATCTGCCACCGAGGCTATGTCCTCGACCAGGGGCGCAACGCCTACACCGATACCGGTGACGCTCTGTTGCGTGATCCGAAGGTGATCGAGCTCTATCTAGGGACCCTGGCCAAAGTCGACTGAGGAGCCCGCCACCGTCATCGGCGCTCCCGGCCCGTACCACACCCGATCGGCTACGTAGTCGGCAAGGGTTGCAGCCGATACCGCGCCCGAGGCGGTGAGAAACCGCCCTGAGATGACCATCGGCTCGTTGACGGGGACTGCCCCGAATCGGTCGAGATGGCTAAACGAGAGCCAGTGCCCGGTGACCCGCAGACCATCGATCAGGCCTGCAGCGGCTAGGGGCAGCGAGCCGGTCGAAACGGCCAGGCAGATCGTCGGAGCCTCTGCCAGTCGCCTCAACTCCGCCAGGACATGCTGGTCCATCGCCAACTCCAGCGATCCGAAACCCCCGGGGAGCAGCAGCACGGTTGGCTGTGACTCGATCTCCGTCAGGGACACATCGGCATGGAAAGACATCGGCGGATCGTGTCCCGGCACCGGCCCCCGCTCTCGTGCCGCCCAGATGACTTCCGGGGCAAGACGCTCGTGGAGGACCTCGAGTGGGGCGAGCACCTCTCGGGTGGCTACACCACCTGGCAGAACGACTACCAGACGCATGTTCGGACAATAGCGCGCAACGTCGAGGAGGCCGGCCCCGAAGGGCCGGCCTCCTCTCACCTCTCCGAATTGGAGTCGGTTATTACTGCAACTCGGCGTTCAGGTACTCATCGAGCGAGGAATCGGGACCCGAGCACGGAGGCTCTTGATCGGTCCATCCTGCGGCACACTCGGCCAACTCGCCGAGGGTGACGATCTGATAGCTGGCAGCCGACGGTTCACCGGCATCGATGAACTCGTAGGGGCCACCGACACCGTCATAGTCGATGTCCGTGGTGCCACCGCGGATCAACTCGGCGCACGACGCGAAGTCGGTGCACTTCTCACCACCACGGGTGACGTCGTTGATTTGGGCCGCGATCTCGATGGGATCGAGAGAGCCGGCGATCTCCGCTGCCAAGGCGACGATGGTCACCGCGTCATAGGCCTCTGCGCCATAGGCGAAGACACCGGCGAGGTCGCCGATCTCCTCCGTGGCGTTGAGACGGTCGGTGAAGTCGGTGATCGTGCTCAGGTCGACCGACGGCTGGGTGCCGCGCATCCCGTTGAGGACCGACGAGTCGGCCATCACGCTATGCAGACCGGTGATGTTGCCGTCAACACCCCACACTGCCTTGCCGGACGCCGGGCCGATTCCCCGCGCGTGCAGGGTTTCCAGGATCAGTGTCCCCTCTTCGAAGCTGATCACGACGATCGCCTCAGGGTCCGACTGGACCAGCTGGTCGACCTCGGCGTCGAAGGTGGTCACCCCTTCGGCCGGATAGGCGATGAAGTCGGTGATCTCACCACCGAGTCCTTCGTATACCTCACGGAACCGCTCTGCCAGACCCTCTCCATAGGGTTCCTGGCGGTAGATCACGCCGGCGCTGAGGCTCTCCTCCGCCACGACCTCTGCGAGAACCTGACCCTGCAGGAAGTCAGAGGGGGCGGTGCGGAAATAGAGCCCGTTGTCGTCGTAATCGGTGAACAGCGCCGAGGTGTTCGCCGGCGAGAACTGGATGACTCCGGCTCCCGTGATCTTGTCGATGACCGTGAACGACACACCTGACGACGCGGCACCGACAATGGCATGAACACCGGCAGCCAGGTGGCTGTCTGCGGTCGCATTGGCGATGTCGGTCGAGGTGTCGCCTGAGTCACCGGGTATGAACACCACATCGGCTCCGAGCACGCCGCCAGCGGCGTTGATGTCGCTGATGGCGAGATAGACGCCGGCTTCTTCAGGCGGGTCCAAGAACGCAAGCGAACCGGTTTGGGGCAACAGCCCGCCGATGGTCAGTTGACCCGCAGGCTCCGCGCCTGAGGTCGTTGTCGCCTCAGGAGCTGCCGTCGTAGTGGTCGCCTCTGCGCCACCTGTGGTCGTGGTGCCTTCGCCTTCTCCGTCGCCACAGGCGGCGAGGATCAGCGAGAAGACAGCCAGAACCGCGAGAAGCTTGAGGCCTCTCTTCATTTTCATATGTTTCCTTCCTCCACTTTGCTGAGCGCGACACGACTAATAGCCGCGCCGATATGCGGACTTTAGACCCGATTGTCATCACAAGCATCTGAACTAGCTCTGTGGCGCGTTCGGTCGGCGTACCGTGGCAGTCACGAGAATGGTCAATTTTCACGTTCTTTCAGCCGGCTACGGCGGCGAGCGAGTCGCCTCGACCGTGTCGCTGGTGGTGTCGGATGATTTTCTTGTGGTTATCGACCCGGGCATGGTCTCGTCGCGTTCGGTGATCCTCGATCCGATCCAGGATCTCGGTTACCGATCCGAGGACATCACCGATGTGGTGATATCGCATCACCATCCCGATCACACCATCAACATTGCCCTCTTCCCGAACGCCAGGGTCCATGACCATTGGGCCATCTATCACGGGGATTCCTGGGATTCACGAGCCGCGGAGGGGTTCGAGGTCGCTCCCGAAGTGACGCTGTGGGAGACCCCCGGCCACACGCCACAGGACATCACCACCATGGTGCGGGCCGGAGTGGGGCTGGTCGCCTTCACTCATCTGTGGTGGTACGAGACGGCCCCATTCCACGATCCACTGTGCACCAACCCCGACGATCTTCATCTTGGCCGGGAGCGGGTGTTGGAGGTGGCGACCCTGATCGTCCCCGGCCACGGCGAGCCCTTCGTACCTGACGCCTCCACGTCCCGTTAGCCTCCGAAACACATGGTCGAGACCGGACCGATCGATGAGCTCGCCTCCCGGGACGCCTACCTGGCTCATGCCGAGGGCCGCGTCATCGAGGTCCTCGACGGCGGACTGTTTCTCGACCGGACCGTCTTCTATGCGAGGGGCGGAGGCCAGCCCGGAGACGTGGGAGTGATCCGCTGGGACGGTGGCCAAGTCGAGGTGATCGACACCATCCGACGTGAGGGTAAACCGTTCCACGTAGTGGCCGCGGATGCGGTGCTCCCTGACCCGGGAAGCCCAGTGCAAGGGGTCATCGACTGGGAGCGACGGTATCTGACCATGAAGACCCACACCGCTCTTCACGCTCTCTCCGGGGTCATCTTCCGGGACTTCGGGGCCAAGGTGACCGGCGGAAACATGGACCCGGGAGTGGCCCGGATGGACTTCGAACTCGACGGGATCTCCGTGGAGTTCGGTCAGGTTGTGGAGCGCAAGCTGAATGATGAATTGACCAGGGGGTACCCCACCGAAGTCATCTTCATGGCCCGCACCGAGGCATTGCTTGATCCTGACCTGATCAGGACCAAGGTCAACCTGATCCCGGAGTGGGTCGAGGAGATTCGGGTCGTCGATATCGTCGGACTCGACCGCCAGGCGGACGGTGGCACCCATGTGGCCTCCACCCTCGAGGTCGGTCCGGTCAGTGTGGTCAAGACCGAGTCGAAGGGCAAGGCGAACAAGAGGATGAGGATCGAGCTTGCTGACCCTGGCGATCATTAGCGTCCCCATCCAGCAAGCCAGCGAAAGGCACATTCATGAGCGTCATCGTCGGGTATCTGTCGTCGGACCGTGGGAAGAAGGCACTCGATCTGGGCATCCGGGAGGCCAAGCTTCGGAACACCGGTCTCATTGTGGTGCACTCGCTTCGCGGCGTCGGGAAGGACGACGACGAAGACGTGATCCACAGTGACCGCGATCTCAAGAATCTCGAGGACAGGTTGAAGAGCGAGGGGGTTGAGTTCTCGGTGCACAACTTCGTCCGCGGCAACGCACCGGCTCAGGACATCATCCAGGCCGCCCAGGAATTCGGCGGTGAGTTGATCGTCATCGGCCTCCGCCGGCGGACGTCGGCAGGGAAATTCCTGCTCGGTTCGAACGCCCACGAAATCCTCATGGAAGCCCCCTGTCCAGTCCTCACAACGCGGGTCGATTGAGGACGATCTAGATCACCATCTTGATCCGTAATACGTGATGCGTAATACGCAATCCGTAAGACTCGACTCTGAATGCTCGATTTCGTCCTCGGTGTGGTGCTTGCCGGGCTTCTGGTCAGGGGCTGGACCCGTGGCTTCGTCCGTGAGGCCCTCGATCTGGTGGGGCTCATTCTGGGAGTCTGGGTCGCATTCAGGCTGAGCGGCCCGCTCGGTGAGTTCCTGACTGATCGGTTCGGGGTCGTTCCCGAGGTTGCCGGGATCGGGGCCGGGATAGTCCTCTTCGTCCTGTTCGGAGTGTCGATGAGCGTGGCCGCCCGATACCTCTCCAAGGTGATGAACCTCCCGGGGTTGACCATGATCAATCGGGTGGGCGGGGCGGCGGTTGCCCTGGGCTGGGGAGTTGTGATCGTCCTCGTGCTCATCAACCTTGCCGGGGCCTTACCCCTGCCTGCAGGTTGGGATCGGGCAGTCGAGGACTCCGCCGTCGCCCAGGCCATCGCCGGGCCGGACGCATTGCCCCAACAGGCGTTCGAATCGGTCGGTTCCAGCCAAATGCTGGCTTCGATGACCGCAATTCAGTCGTTGCTCGGGTCGAACCGGGCGGTGCCCGAAGGCAATGAGATCATCACCATCCCGTCAGCACCGGGCGACGAGATCAGACAGGTTCGTGACGAGGCCGCCGAGGTGATGGTCCGAATCAACGAGTACCGGGCGGGCCAGGGACTCGGCGCCCTCACCACCAGCGCGGTCTTCGCCGATGTGGCAGAGACCCGGGTGGGGGGTATGTACACCACCGGCAGAATCTCCCGAGACACACCGCCCGGGGGAACCGTTCTCATCGACTTGGCCACAGCCGGGGTCAGGCCGGCGCTGGCAGGCGAGAACATCGCCCTGGCCAGCAGTGCCCGGGCCGCCCTCGACGGTATGCTCGAGTCGTCTACCGCCATCGCGCAGTTCAACATTCCCGCCTACAACCGGGCCGGAGTCGCCGTCGTCGACGGCCCCACGGGCCGCTTGGTCGTAGTGGTGCTGGGAGCCTGATTCTTAATGCAGGGCGTCACACATATCGCGCGATCTGCATTGAGAAACGGCTCACACAATCGTCGGCGTGGGCTCGGGAACAACTCGTGCTCTCGCGATGGCCACAAACCCGACCCCGGCGAGGACCACGGCGGCACCCACCAACTGGATGGTCGACGGGCGCTCGTCGAACACCAACGCCCCCCAGATCATGGTTAACACTGGTTGGACCAGGATGATGGTGGCGATTTCCACTGCGGGGAGCCGGGGCAAGGCATAGCCGATGAGCAGCCAGCCACCGACCTGTGCTCCCAAGGCCAAGACGATCAACCATCCGTGGGCAGGCCAGGTCGGAGCGAAGTCGATGCCGCCGGTGAACACGCTGAGGAGGAGCACCGTCACCACGCCTCCCGCGGTGGCCTCCATTAGTGGTCCCGCCGGTGGAGCCTGGATGTTGTTGGAGGCGCGAAACACCAGGATGAAGGCGGCGTAGAACATCGCCGAGACCATGGCGAGCAGGGTTCCGAGCAGAGGATTGGATCCGAAAGCATCGCCACGCCCCAGGCCGGAGACCATGGCCACCCCGACCAGAACGACGGGGATGGCGATGACTATCCGCCGGCTGGGTCGCTCGCCGAGGATAAGCCAGGCGGCTATGGCGACGAAGACCACCTGGGAGTTGGCGATGAGGGTGGCCAGCCCGGCGCCGATGTGCCCGATCGCAGTGTGCCAGAACACCATGTCGACACCGAGCAGGAATCCCGAGCCGACAGCGAGCAGGCGTTTCTGCCAGGTGCGTTGATCCCGGTGACGGACCATCAGCCAGATCACGAACAGCACTGGTAGGGCGTACGCCACCCGGAAAAAGGCCCCGGTCATCGGATCGACCCCGGACAGGCCGAAGAAGATCGCCGAGAAAGAAATGGCCAGGGCGCCGGCCAGCGCGGCGAGCAGGATCACGGGAGTGGGATCAGATCCGGTTCGACCCAGGTGGCCTTGGCCTCGGGGCTGTCGAGGTCGGACCAATGCCGGTTCGGCAGGCCGGGGTCCAAGGCAGCCGGGTAGCGCTCAACCATTTGTTCCACGTTCTCCAGATCTGGGAAGGTCTCACGGAGATGGGCCATCAATCGGATCCAGAAAACGGTCACGGTTTCGTGGTACTTGCCCGGATTGCCTCCCAGTTCGGAAACATGCCGGATCGTCAGCGACACCACCCTGACGGCGTCGTCCACATCATCGGCCTCGTCGAGGACCGCCCATGCAAAACGGAGATGGGCCTTGTGGTCGAGGTATTGGCCGCGGGTGGCGCTCAATATCCGCAACCCGTCCGCCAGATCTAGTCGGCTCACGCCGCCGGCACTTCCAAATTGCGGAGCTCGGTGAACGCATCGTGGATCGCCCGGAGAAACACGTCGGAGTCGGGAAGTGTGTCGTAGTCGGCGTGGATGCCCCAAAGCAGCCTTCCGTTATAGGAGAACAGGGCGATGCCGAGCCCATGCTGAGCCCAGAGCGGAACCATCGGGTAGTTGGCCAACATCTCGGACTCCAACAGGTACATGGGGAACTGAGGCCCAGGGATATTGGTCACCGTCATGTTGAAGGGCCGCATCCTGGAGCCGACCACCCGATTGGCCAGCGAGAGCAAAGTGATCGGCGTCCCCGAGCTGATCTCGACCAAGGTCGCCGCGCCGAGCGCCTGGTTGCTCTTCTTGAGGTTCAAGGTGCGCTCCTTGATCAACTGGTACCGGGCAAACGGGTCGGCCTCGTCGATGGGGAGATCGATCAACCACATTGCGACCTGGTTGCCCAAGGCACCACGCTGGTCGGCACGTCGGGTCGAGACCGGGTTCATCACCCGGAACGCGGTCTCCGCGACGTCATAACCACGCGCCTCGATGAGAAAGGTGCGGATTGCACCGGCGGCGATGCTGAGGACCACATCGTTGAGCGAGCCGCCCAACTTGTTCTTGATCAGTTTCAACTCGACGAGTGGGAGGTCGGTCCAATCGAATCTCCGATTGGGCCCGATGTCGGGGTTCAGCGGAGTCCGGTCCGAGGCGGTGAGCCATCCAGAGCGAAGTGAGGAGATCGCGGCCGCCGACTTGTCCATGGTGCGGTCGGCTAGGTCCCTTCCGTCGCGCACCGTCTCGGAGAGATTGGTGAGCCTGTCGATGAGACGACGGGTGGCCCGGGCCGCCTCGGACACTGCGAGCTGGCTCGGAGTGGGAGCAGGTCGTGCGGTCCAGGCCGGCGTCTCTTCGATGTCCGAGGTGGGTATCACGTTGAGGAGGATGGTGGTCAGGTCGACACCGGAGAGACCGTCGATCATGCAGTGGTGGATCTTGGCGATGATCGCGAATCGGTCATCGTCGAGACCTTCGACGACCCACAATTCCCAGAGCGGCTTGTGGTGGTCCAGCGGCGTGGACACGATTCGTCCTGCCAGAGCCTTGAGTTGGCTGTCGGTCCCGGGCCGGGGGAGGGATGTATGACGGACGTGGTACTCGAAGGAGAACTGGTCGTCGTCGACCCAGACCGGGTGACGGTTGTAGGGCACCCACTCCAGACGTTGTCGATAGCGGGGGATGTATTGGAGTTTGGAGAGGATGTGGGCCTTGATCCGATTGAAATCGATCCCTCCGTCCTCCCCTTTGAGCGGAGCCGCATCGAACAGGGCCACTCCCGCCACGTGCATGTGGCTGGTCCTGGTCTCGAGCGCCAGGAAAGAGGCGTCGAGGTAGGTGAGAAGCTCGTAGTGAAAATCACTCATCAGACTCCACGAAACCTAGCCGGTATGGTCGCTGGCCCATGAGTCGTCAATGCCAGATCCTCCGCGTCTTCACCCGGGACGGAGTGGGTGGCAACCATCTCGGCGTGGTCACCGATCTCAATGGGTTGACGACCGAGATGATGCAGGCGATCGCCGTGGATCTGGGGTTCTCCGAGACGATCTTCTGTGACCTGTCGGGCGAGGTTCCGATGGCCCGAATGTTCACCCCCGGCACCGAGCTCCCTTTTGCCGGCCATCCCCTGGTTGGGCTCGGCTGGGCCCTCCGTCCGGTCGAACGAATCCGCTACAAGGTTGGGGAGGCCCAGGTCAGCTCCGAAGGGGGAGTGACCTGGATCCAAGCTTCAGGCGATCAGCCCGTGGAGGTGATCGATTCCCCTCCCCTGGGCGGGGAGGTGGCGGTCTCGGTCTCGATGCCAATTCCCTACCTGGTAATTCGATTCTCATCCCCAAGACAGGTCGCCGACCTGGTGCCTCCACCGGTCTCCCTCGGAGAGGTGTATGTCTGGGCCTGGGAGGAACCTGGTCGCGTGATCAAGGCGCGTTTCTTTGCCGGCGAGGTGGGCGTTCCCGAGGATCCGGCGACCGGGAGTGCCGCAGTCGCTCTGGCCGCGCATCTCCGAACCGCGGGCCAGATCTCGGGGCGCCTGATTATTCACCAGGGGGAGGAGATCGGTCATCCGTCGACGATCCAGCTCAGGTGGGACGAGGTCTCCTCATCCATTGGCGGGACTGTGGTCCGCGACGAGGTCCGAGAACTCGACATCTGAGTTTGGTGCCCTTGCACCTACTTCGACGGCGATCTCCAGACGATTGGCGGTGTCTT
>Ga0214472_10002547_pt1 | contig 19573 bp, 20 predicted proteins | sample RVTome_6_FD_207662 | JGI IMG/M metagenome (GOLD analysis project Ga0214472, IMG submission 207662) | Soil microbial communities from uranium-contaminated site in the Upper Colorado River Basin, Wyoming, United States - RVT140D175 | ecosystem: Environmental > Terrestrial > Soil > Contaminated >...
GGGCGCCGCCGTTGAGGACGTTGAGCATCGGGACGGGCAGCACCCGGGCGGCGGGACCGCCCAGGTAGCGGTAGAGCGGGAGCCCGGCGGCGACCGAGGCGGCGCGGGCGTTGGCGAGGGAGACGGCCAGGATGGCGTTGGCGCCCAACTCGGCCTTGTTGGGGGTGCCGTCCAAGTCGAGCATGACCTGGTCGAGGCCCTCCTGATCGAACGCATCGCGCCCGACGACGGCATCGGCGATCGTCCGATTGACGTTCTGGACGGCCCGCGCCACGCCCTTGCCGCCGTAGCGGCCTCCGCCGTCCCGAAGCTCCACGGCCTCGAGTGCCCCTGTCGATGCTCCCGACGGAACCGCCGCACGACCGAAGTGCCCGCCTGCGAGTAGCACCTCGGCCTCGACGGTCGGGTTCCCCCGGGAGTCGAGGACTTCGCGGGCCCGAACCATCTCGATGGTGCTCACGGGCCCTCCTCAGGTCGCGTCAACCTACTACGCCTCACGACTCAGGCCGAGCATCGCCGCCGCCCGCCCTCGATTCGCCGCGCTTGGCGCGTTCCCACGCCTCGTCCATCTCGGCGAGCGTCTTGCCGTCGAGCCCCTCCGCCTCCACGGCCCGGAAGCGTGTCTCGAAGCGGCGCACGGCGGCCCGCATCGATTGCTCGGCGTCGACGCCGAGGTGACGGGCCAGGTTCACCACGGAGAAGAGCAGGTCGCCCACCTCGTGGCCGCGCCCGTCGGGGGTCGAGGCCTCCAGGGTCTCGTCGAGCTCCTCCCGTACCTTGGCGACGACCGGGTCGGTGTCCTCCCAGTCGAAGCCCACGCTGGCGGCGCGGGCCTGCACCTCGAACGCCCGGGCCAGGCCGGGAAGGGAGCGGGACACGCCGTCGAGCACCGAGTCGCGGGCCTTCTCCTCCTGCTTGAGGGTCTCCCAATTGGCCATGACGTCCTCGGCGGTGGGGGCGTCCACGTCGCCGAAGACGTGGGGATGGCGGGCGATCAGCTTGCGCCTGATGGTCTCGGCGACCTCCTCGACGCCGAAGCCGCCCGCTTCGGAGGCGAGTGTGGAGTGGAACACCACCTGCAGCAGAAGGTCCCCCAACTCCTCCTGAAGCTCCCCGTAGTCGGCGGCGTCCGTGGCGGCGGGGGCCCCGGGCGGCAGGGCCTCGATCGCCTCGAGCACCTCGTGCGCCTCCTCCAGCAGGTGCTTTGCGAGCGTGTGATGGGTCTGCGTGCGATCCCACGGGCACTCCTGGCGGAGCAGGGCATTGGTGCGCACCAGGCCGGGCCACCCGGGGGCGTCGGTGTCGAGCGCCAGCGAGACACGGAGCCCGGCGTGGTCGGGGCGAAGGTCCTCGAGCCGAACCTGGTCGATCCGCTCGGTGTCGGCGCCGAGGTCGGTGAGCACGGTGACGGGCGTGTCGGGCGGCAGCAGGGCCAGCAGCGAGTCCCGCACCTCGAAGAGGGCACCCGGCGTGTCCACCTGGGCGATGAGCGTCGGGAGGTGGAGCAGCAGCGGGTCGGGCAATTCGTGGGCGTCGATCACCTGGACGCCGCGGGCCAGCGGGTCGATACCGGCCCGATCGAGTGCGAGAGCGAGGAACGACTCGGCGGGGTGGGTCTCCACCGGGATCCCGGCGGTGGCCGCCCCCTCCACGACCAGCCGCACGGCCCGCTCCCCCACCCAGGGGCTGCCGGGGACGGCGTAGACGACGGGCCCGGCGGCGGCGCGCCTCATCACCCGGTCGGCGATCGCGGCGTACACCGCCTCGAAGTCGTCGACCGACTCGTAGAGGTCGTCGCACGACTCGACGGTGCGGAGCGCGGCCAGCTCGGCGGCGGCGGGGTGCTGCAGGGTGCGGACCACGACCGCCGCCCCGTCGTCGAGCAGCATCCCTCGGGTCTGCTCGGGGATGCGGCCGAGGCCGGCCGGCCCCAGTCCGACGATGCGGATCGGGCCCGCCACGGGCTCAGGGCGCCGTGGTCGTGGACCCGTCGTCGCCGGGCGGCACGATCCCGATCGGGGACCATGATCCATAGCGGGAGTCGACCTCGACGTCGGCCTCCTGCAGCTTCTCGTTGAGCCATTGCTGCCAGAGGGCGTTGGCGTCGTCGGTGGCGATGAACTCTGTGGGGTCGGCGATGATCTCGTCGCGGGTGGGAGCACTGCGATCGTTCACCAGGATCACGTGGAAGCCGAACTGCGACTCCACGGGCCCGACCACCTCGCCGAGCGGCGCCTCGAGGGTGGCGTCGGCGAACTCGGTGACGTAGCGGGAGGCGAGCGAGCAGCCCAGGTCGCCCCCGGGGCTGCTGTCGATCGACACCTCGTCGGCGAGGGCTCCGAACTCCTCGCCGGCGGCGAGCCGGTCCATGACCTCGAGCGCCTCGTCCTCGGTCTCGGTGAGGATGTGCAGCGTGCACACCGTCGTGATGAAGGCCGGGTCCCCCATGAGGATGTCGAGGTTCTCGGGCTGGACGACGAGCTGATCGATCGCCTCACGCCGCAGCACCGTCAGGTAGGCGTTGAACCGGATCATCTCCTCCGAGGCGTCGGCGATGTTGAGGAATGCCTCGGGGGTGAGGTTCTGCGACTCCATCTGCGAGACGAACTCGTCGAACAGGGAGTCCACGTCCTCGACGGGGACGTCGACACCGAAGTCGGCCTGCAGGGCGTCCGTGAGCACCTTACGGGCCACGAGGGCGAAGATCGTGTCACGGGCCTCCGAGTCGAGCGGGATGGTCTCCGACTCGTACAACGCGGCGAGGTCCGACTCGGTGATCGAGGTGGGGCCGTCGGTGCCGTTGATCGTCGCCACCTCACCCGGCTCGTCGGAGCAGGCGGTGGCGACGAGCGCGAGAGCGAGCACGAACGCGACTGAGGAACGCAGGAGATGGGTCATTCGGCAGACCACATCATACGGAGGAACCGGAGTAGCGCCTCTGCCGGGCCCTCCGGGGGCAGCGGAACGAACAGCGAACGGTCCGAAGGGCGCAACACGGCGCGGGGGGCGAGCCGCTGCAGGCGCACCTCCTCGGAGGCGCTGAGCCGCACCGGGGCGAGCCGCACCTCGCGTCGCATCGACACGATCTCGGTGAGCCCGACCCTGATCGCCTCGACCCGCAGCCGGGCCACGTCGATGAGCGTGAGCGCCTGGGGCGGGAGCCGCCCGTAGCGATCGGTCCACTCGCCCACCACGTCGTCGACCTCGTCGGGCGTCGTTGCGGCGGCGAGGCGCCGGTACGCCTCGAGGCGGCCATCCTGGTCGGGCACGTAGTCGTCAGGGAGGTGCGCCTCGATCGGCAGGTCGATCCGGACCTCGGGCGGCTTCTCCTCCGCCGTGGTCCCGGTCTCGAGCTCCTCCACCGCCTCGGCGACGAGCTCCATGTACAGATCGAGGCCGACGGCGCTGATGTGCCCGCTCTGCACGTTGCCGAGGATGCTCCCGGCGCCCCGGATCTCCAGGTCCCGCATCGCCAGCTGGAAGCCGGAGCCCAGGTCGCCGAACTCGCCGATCGCCTCCAGGCGACGGTGGGCGTCCTCGCTGAGCCGCTGGTCCTCGGGGTGGAACAGGTAGGCGTAGGCCCGCTGGGTGGACCGCCCCACCCGCCCCCGCAGCTGATAGAGCTGGGCGAGGCCGAGCAGGTCTGCCCGCTCCACGATGAGGGTGTTCACCTGGGGCAGGTCGAGACCCGACTCGATGATCGTCGTCGCCACCAGCACATCGTGCTCTCCGCTCCAGAAGTCGATCATCACCTGCTCCAGCTGGCCCTCGCTCATCTGCCCGTGGGCGACGGCGTAGCGGGCCTCCGGCACCAACGACCGGAGCCTGATGACGGCGTGGTCGATGCTCTGCACCCGGTTGTGGACGTAGAACACCTGACCCTCGCGCAGCAGCTCCCTTCGGATGGCGGCACTCACCGTCTGCTCCTCGTACGGCCCGACAAAGGTGAGGATCGGATGACGGTCCTCGGGTGGCGTACCGATCCGGCTCACCGACCGGATCCCGGTGAGGGCCATCTCCAGGGTGCGCGGGATGGGGGTGGCGGTGAGGGTGAGCACGTCCACCGACTTCCGCAACGCCTTGATGCGGTCCTTCGCCGAGACGCCGAACCGCTGCTCCTCGTCCACCACCAGCAGGCCGAGACGCCCGAACTCGATGTCCTCGCTCAGCAGGCGGTGGGTGCCGATCACGATGTCGACGGTGCCGTCCTCCAGGCCCTTGACGACGGCTCGCTGCTCGGCCTGGGTGAGGAACCGGCTCAGCATCTCGACCCTGATCGGGTAGGGGGCGAACCGCTCCGAGAAGGTCTGTTGATGCTGCTGGGCGAGGAGCGTGGTCGGCACCAGGATCGCCACCTGGCGGCCGTCCTGCACCGCCTTGAAGGCGGCGCGCAGCGCCACCTCGGTCTTGCCGAAACCGACGTCGCCGAACACGAGGCGGTCCATCGGCTCGTCCGACTGCATGTCCGCCTTCACCTCGGCGATGGCGCTCAGCTGGTCGGGGGTCTCCTCGAACGGGAACGAGGCCTCGAGCTCCGCCTGCCACGGCGTGTCGGGTGGGAAGGCATGGCCCGCCGCCCGCGCCCGCTGGCGATGCAGGGACACCACCTCCTCGGCGACGACGGCGACGGCCTTCCGCACCGACGACCGGGTGCGCTCCCAGTCGGTGCCCCCCATGCGCGACAGGCGGGGGGTCTCGCCGCCGGTGTAGGGGCGGATGGCGGCGAGCTGGTCGGTGGGGACGTACAGCCTGTCCTCGCCGTGATAGGCCACCAGCAGGTAGTCACGCTCCACACCGGCCATCGAGCGGGTGACGAGGCCCTCGAATCGCCCGATGCCGTGGTGCTGGTGCACCACGAAGCCGCCGGGCCTCAGATCGGCATAGGCCGTGACCGCCTGCGCCCCTGCGGCGCGGCGGCTGCGGCGGTGGGAGCGGCGCCGGCCGGCGATCTCCTGCTCGCCCAGCACCGCCACCCCGATTCCGGGAGCCACGAACCCGCGGTGGATCCCGAGCGGGACCACCACCGGGGTGGCGGCGGCAGTGGCGGCGCGGTCCAGGGCGAGGCCCTCTTCGGCGAGCAGTCCTGCCACGCGGTCGGCGGCGGCGTCGCCGTCCATTGCGACCACCACATCGAGACCCTTCCGCACGAGGGCGCCGAGCCCGGCGGCAACCGAGGCGGCGTCGCCCGGTGTCGCATCGAGGCCGCCGACGGCGAGGGCGTCCTCGCCGGGGCGCGACGCCGTCGTGGGCGCCTCGATGAGCCGGTCGGCGGGGAGCGCACCCTGGAGCGGCAGAAAGAGACGCGGCGCCTCGCCCGCCTCCGGCGCCCCGGTGCCCCAGGTGGGGGCGAGGGCGGCGGCCAGCTCGGCCTCCTCCCGCGCCAGGTCCTCCGAGCGGCCTGCGGCGCGCACCGGGTCGAACACGACCACGAGCGCTCCCGGCGCCTCGTCGATCGCGGTCCGCTCGGGGGCCAGCCACGGCAGCCACGACTCCAGGCCCTGGAACGAGATCCCGTCGGAGATGCGGTCCCACGTCGGCGACGCCCACGGCTCCGACGACAGCAGCGCCTTGGCCGGGGCGGAGAGGGCCTCGTCGGGGCGCACCTCGCGGGCCGGGAAGAGCAGGGCCTCGTCGAGGGGGTCGCTCGACCGCTGGGTCGTCACCGAGAACTCGCGGATCTCTTCGACCTGGTCGCCCCAGAAGTCCACCCGCACCGGGCTGCGGCCGTGGGCCGGGTAGACGTCGATGATCCCGCCCCTCACCGCCATCTCGCCGCGCGCCTCCACCCGGTCGGTGCGCTCGTAGCCGGCGGCGACGAGGGCGTCGACCACCCCGTCGAAGGGAGCCTCCTCACCGCGTCGCAGGATCACCGGGGCCACCGGGGACGGGCTGAGGCGCTGCACCACGGCCCGCACCGACCCGACGACGACCGTCCCCGCGCCACCGGTGGCGAGCGCCCAGCGGGCGACGGCGCGCTGCGCCATCGTGGCGACGTTGGGCGAGACGTGCTCGAACGGCAGGGTCTCCCAGGCCGGGAGGTGGAATGCCGCGGCGGTGAAGAGGTCGAGGTCGTCGGCGAGGTCCTCGGCGTCGCGCTCGCCGGGCACGACGGCGAGGACCGTCCGGTCGGTGCGGGCGGCGAGCCCGGCGAGGAAGAAGGCGCGCAGGGGCGCCGGCACGACAATGCGCCCCGGGGGGTCCGGGAGGTCGTGCTCGGTCCATCGATCTACGAGTGACTGGAGCGGTGCGGGCACCGAAGAGCATCCTATGGCCGCAGCGATATCAGCCAACGTGTAATGCCACTGGGCTTGAGTTTTCCGTGTCAGTTGTGCGTTGCTGGGCGCCCGGCGTCCCGCCAAGCCCTCATCGCGTCCAAGAGCTCACCGGTCCCCCGACTCCGGATGTCCTCCTCATCCCAACCGTCGGACAGCAATCGCTCGAAATCCCACTCTTGGAAGCCGACAAAATCACCGATGATCTGCGATCCCGACCGAACGCAGAATCCGTGAGACACAAGCCATGTGCGGACATGTCTGACGGCTTGCTCGCGACTCCCTTTGTGGGCTCGCACGTCCCAACCCGCAATGTCGGAAAGTGCTGCCTGATGGTCGTACTTCTCGTTGGCGATAACGAGTAGCACCTTGGTCGCCATCTGCTCGCTGCCTCCGATCTTGATGCCCAGATCGATCCCTAGTTCAAACGGCATGTTCAGACGAGCTACTTCATCGGCCTCGGCGGAGCGCACTCGACTCAAGTCATGAATGGAAAGGCGACTGTGGGAGATGAGCTCTACGATCTTGTCGAGTCGGGATTCGCCACTGTCAAGCCGTTCCGTAGCAATCCGGGGTTCGAGATCACAAGCGATGATGCAGAACAGAAGCGCTTCGAGGATCGCCCGATACTCAGGATCAAACGGACAGTTGACAAAGACGCTGTGTTCGAAATCCGGCGAGAAGATGGTGTCTAGCCCTTGGGAGGATGTGGGTCGCGACCATATGAGTCGCGTTCCCGGATTCTCCCGTCACGTCCATGGATATAGAGCTCGGTGCCCTGCTTCTTCGCGATCTTTCGAGCGCTATCGATGGCTTCCCGTTGTGTGTCGAACGTCTTCGTAGACCGAGCTGACCCAGCCTTTCGAATAGCCCACTTTCCATCCGAGGGAACGACGTGCTGACCTTTCCCTGACACGTGGCACTCCAATCACTGCCGTCAGTGAATCTTACGGCTGGACTTCCTCAACCGCTAGACCTAACTATCAACAGCTCCGTGTGGAGGCAGGTAGAGCAGGCCCTCCTGCCGATACCACTCGACGGTGCGGCGCAGCGCCTCCTCGAATGGGGTGTAGGTGAGGCCGAGGTGGCGCGTGGCCTTCGACCCGTCGAAGCGGTGGCCGTGGGCGATGGCGCGCGCCGACTCGAGGCACAGCGGCGGCGTCGTGCCGCGCAGCCGCCACAACGGGCCGATCACGGCGCCGGCGGCGACGGCGGTCCACGCCGGGAGGAACCGCACCCGATGCTCGACGCCCGTCGCCGCGGCGAGCGCCCTCAACGCCTCGCGCACCGAGAACGTGGCGCCACTGAGGATGTACCGCTCCCCCGGCTCGCCGTTCGCCTCGGCGAGGAGATGCCCGGCGGCGCAGTCGTCGGCGAACACCATGCTCACCGTGGTCTCGATCGCAGCCGGCAGCCTCCCCCGCAGGTAGGCGAGGAGGATCTCGGCGGTCCCGTCCACCCGCCCCGGGCCCTGGACCGACGCCGGGTTCACGACCACCAGATCGACCCCGAGCCGCTCGGCCTCGGCGCGGGCCGCCCGCTCGCCGTGCGCCTTCGAGCGGGCGTAGTCGGTGAGATGGGATCCGGAGTGCTCGGTCGACTCGTTCCCGACCTCGCCCTTCCGCTCCCCGATCGCGGCGGTGGAGGAGGTGAGCACCACCCGCCCGGCGCCGGCGGCGGCGGCGGCGCGAACGGCGTTGACCGCCCCGTCCACGTTGACGCGATACATCAGGCCCGGGTCGTGCGAGCAGTGCTCGTTGATGCCTGCGACGTGGAAGAAGGTGCGGCATCCGGTCGCCGCCGCCGCCAGCGACGCCCCGTCCAGCACGTCCCCGGCGGCCGGCCGGGCACCAAGCGCCTCCACCCGCTCCCGCCCGGCGTCGTCGCGGGCCAGGGCCACCACGTCGCGTCCGTCGGCGACGAGGGCGGCGAGCACCCCACCACCGACGAACCCGGTGCCCCCCGTGAGGAAGGCGTCAGGCACGGGCGCGGTCGGACCGCAGCACCGAGGCGAACCGCGTGAGGTACTCCACCCCCGACATGAGCGTCACCGCCACGGCGGCCAGCATGGCCCACTCGTCGACGAACAGGCCTCCGTACGTGTCGGCGGTGCGCAGCAGGGCGAGGAAGATCGCCAGGTACTGGACGTTCGCCTTCACCTTCCCCCAGATCGAGGGCGGCACGACGACCCCGTCCATCGCGGCGATGCCCCTCAACCCCGAGATCACCACCTCGCGGCCGACGATCACGAACGCCGCCCACGCCCACGCCCGCCCGGCGTCGACGAGGGCGAACAGCGCCCCGGCGACGAGCAGCTTGTCGGCGATCGTGTCGAGGAAGCCGCCGAGGATCGTCGTGATCTTCCAGCGACGGGCCAGATAGCCGTCGAGGAAGTCGGTGAACGAGGCGACGGCGATGAGGATGGCGGCGATCCCGTAGGCGTGGTCGATCGAGTCCCGCGCCAGCACCAGGGCGAGGATGATCGGGACCATCGACATCCGCAGATAGGCGAGCCGGTCGGGCAGCGACATGGGGATCGATGGTACCGGCGAGGTCATGGCGTGGGAGGCACTCGGGAGTCTCGGGGTCGCGGCGCCTCGGAGTCGGACTCGGCGACTCAGGGAATCAGGGACAGGAGTGGGAAGCCTCGGTCCGCTGTGGCTGTGGCTGTGGCTGTGGCTGGGCTGTCGACTCGGCACGCGACCACCCCCCCAACCCCCACCCATCATCCCGAACACATGTTCGGGTACTCTTCCCGCATGCCCGCGGCCACCATTCTCCACGCCGACCTCGACGCCTTCTACGCCTCGGTCGAGCAACTCCTCGACCCGTCGCTGCGAGGCAAGCCGATCGCCGTGGGGGGCGGGGTGGTGCTCGCCGCCAGTTACGAGGCGAAGCGGTTCGGCGTCACCGGCGGCATGCCGGGGCGCCAGGCGCGGGTGTTGTGCCCGGACCTCCGCTTCGTCCCCGGAAACTTCTTCGAGTACCAGCGCCTCGGCGACGAGGTGTTCGAGGTCTGCCGGGACTTCACTCCGGTCGTCGAGCGGATCTCGATCGACGAGGCGTTCCTCGACGTGACCGGGTCGGTCCACCTGTTCGGGCCGGCGTCCGACATCGCCGCCACCATCCGGCGCAGGGTGCAGGCCGAGATCGGGCTGCCGCTCTCGATCGGCGTCGCCCGCACCAAGCACCTCGCCAAGATCGCCTCACAGGTGGCGAAGCCCGACGGCCTCGTGGTGGTGGAGCCGGAGGACGAGATCGCCTTCCTGTCACCTCTGCCGGTGCGCCTCATCTGGGGGGTCGGGCCGGTGACCGGGGAGCGGCTCGCAGCGGAGGGCATCACCACCATCGGCGATCTGGCCGAGGAGTCCCCGGGCCGCCTCGCCTCCCTGCTGGGGCAGGCGGCGGGACCCAAGCTGGCGTCGCTGGCCCGCAACCACGACCCGCGCCGCGTCGAGGTCGAGCGGCGGGCCGGGTCGGTGAGCGCCCAGTCGGCGGTGGGGCGCATGCGCGCCACCCCCGAGCTGGTGAGCGCCACGATCCTGCATCTCGCCGATCGCGTCACGAGCCGGCTGAGGGGGAGACAACGGGCAGGCAGGACGATCACGGCGCGGGTGCGGTTCACCGACCTGCGGTCGGTCACCCGGTCGGCCACCCTTGCGGCCGCCGTGTCGACCACCTCGATCGTCTCCACCGTGGCCTGCGAGCTGGTGGCCTCGGCGCTGGCCGACCACGCGCACGAGCGCGAGGTGAGCCTGCTCGGCGTGGCCGTGTCGGGGCTCGAGATGAGCCCCGTGCTGCAGCTCGAGCTGCCGCTCGGGCTCGAGGACCAGCACCTTCGGCCCGGCACCCCTCGCTCCGCCGACCGCTGGTCGCTGGAGCGCTCGGTCGACGCCGCCCGCGAGCGCTTCGGCCGCGACGCCGTCGGGTACGCCTCGGTCGGGCTCTCCGACCGCCGGGTGCCCGACGACTTCCGGCAGCTCGCCGAACGCCCGCTCTGACCTACTCCTCAACCCAGCCGAGCGTGCGCTCGACCGCCTTCTGCCAGCCGGCGTAGGCGGCGGCGCGGTCGGCGGCGCCCATCGACGGCTCCCAGCGGCGGTCCTCCGCCCACAGCGACCGCAGCTCGTCGAAGCCCTCGAAGAAGCCCACCGACAGACCGGCGGCGTACCCGGCGCCGAGGGCGGTGGTCTCGGGGATCGTGGGGCGCACCACCGGGACACCGAGGATGTCGGCCTGGAACTGCATGAGCAGGTCGTTGGCGACCATGCCGCCGTCCACGAAGAGGGTCTCGATCTCCACCCCCGAGTCCTTCTCCATGGCCTCCAGCACGTCGCGGGTCTGATAGGCGGTCGACTCCAGCACGGCACGGACGAGATGCGCCTTCTCGACGTAGCCGGTGAGCCCGGTGATCACGCCGCGGGCATCGGACCGCCAATGCGGGGCGAACAGGCCGGAGAACGCCGGGACGAAGTACACCCCGGCGCTGTCGTCCACCGACATGGCGAGTGCCTCCGACTCGGGGGCGCTGTCGATCATCCCCATGTTGTCGCGCAGCCATTGGACGGCTGCACCGGCGACGGCGACCGAGCCCTCGAGGGCGTACACGGCGGGGCTGCCCTTCACCTGATAGGCGACGGTCGTGAGCAGCCCGTGCTCGGACTCGACGGGGACCGGACCGGTGTTGAGCAGCATGAAGCAGCCGGTGCCGTAGGTGTTCTTCGCCCGCCCCGCCTCGAAGCAGGTCTGGCCGAACATTGCCGCCTGCTGGTCGCCGAGGCACCCCGCCACCCGAACGCCATCGAGCACGCCGCGACCCACCCCGAACGACCCCACCGAGGGTCGGATCTCGGGCAGCATCGCCTCGGGCACGCCGATGGAGTCGCACAGTTCTGGGTCCCAATCCAGGGCTCGCAGGTCCATGAGCAGCGTGCGTGAGGCATTGGTGACGTCGGTGAGGTGCTCGCCGGTCAGGTGGTGGATCAGCCAGGAGTCGACGGTCCCGAACGCCAGCTCCCCTGCCTCGGCACGCCGCCGCAGGCCGGGCTCCTCGTCGAGCAACCACCGCACCTTGGGCCCGCTGAAGTAGGTGGCGAGGGGAAGGCCGGTCTCGGTGCGGAAGCGGTCGGGCCCCAGCAGCCCGCCCAGCTCGCGCACCAGGCGGTCGGTTCGCGTGTCCTGCCACACGATGGCATTCGCCACCGCCTCGCCGGTCTCGCGGTCCCACACCACGGTGGTCTCGCGCTGGTTGGTGATGCCGACGGCGGCGAGGTCGGAGCCGGTGATCCCGGCCTCGTCGAGCGCCTCGGCGATCACCTGGCCGGTGCGCTCGGTGATCTCATGCGGGTCGTGCTCCACCCATCCGGGCCGGGGGAAGATCTGGCGGTGCTCGCGCTGTGCCATGGACACGAACCGCCCGTCGCGTCCGATCACCACGAAGCGGGTGCTGGTGGTGCCCTGGTCGAGGGCGCCGAGGTACTCCATGCCGGGGACGCTACCGGGCCGGCCCTCAGGCGATGCCGGTGATGCGCCGGGCGGCTTCGCCGGCGGCCTGCATCGCCGCCTCACCGCCCTCGCGCGCGAACACCTCGATGACGTCGGCGGCCGCCACCACCATCAGGTCGACCGTGGCGCGCTCGGCGGAGCGGAAGCGCTCCAGGACGAAGTCGGCGGGGTCCATGCGGCCCGGGGGCCGGCCCACCCCGAGTTTGAGGCGCCAGATGTCCTCGGTGCCGAGCGAGCGCACCACCGAAGCCACCCCGTTGTGGCCGCCACTCCCCCGCCCGTGCTGCACCCGCAGCTTGGCGAAGGGCAGATCGATGTCGTCGTGCGCCACGACCACCTGCTCGGGCGGGACCGAGAAGTACTTGGCCAGCCCGGCGACCGGGCTGCCCGACTCGTTCATGAAGGTGAACGGCAGCGCCAGCACTGTGGGACGGTCGGAGATGCGGATCTCGGCGATCTCGGCGGAGATCCCCTTCGGGGCCCGCTTGAACGACTCGCCGCCGGCGGCGCGCACGACGGCCTCGGCGCCCAGGTTGTGGCGCGTGCCCTCGTAGTCGCGACCGGGGTTGCGGAGCCCGACGACCAGCAGCCGGTCGCTCAGCCCTCGTCCCCGTCGTCGGAGTCCCCTGATCCGCCGTCCTCCTCGCCACCCTCGGCGGCCTCGCCCTCGGCGCCTTCCTCGCCCTCTTCGCCCTCGAGCAGCTCGTCGGTGGGCTCGGGCTCGACGATCTCGAGGCGGGGGATGACCACGGTGACCACGGCGGATTCCGGGTCGTCCTCGTACTCGACGTCCTCGAGGTCGGGCAGGTCGCCGACAGTGAGGGTGTCGCCGATGCTCAGTCCGGAGATGTCCAGCGGGATGGCGCCCGGGATCTTCATGGGGAGGGCGCGGATGTTGACGCTGGTGCGGATCGTTTCGACGATCCCCTCGCCGTCACGCACGTCTGCCGGCGTGCCCATGAACTCGATGGCGACCTCGGCCGAGATCGCCTCGTCGAGCGAGATGCGGATGAAGTCGAGGTGCGTGATCTCACCGCGCACCGGGTGGCGCTGCACCTCGCGGGCGACGGTCAGAAACGAGTCCTTGTCGACCTCGAGGTTGATGAGGGCGTTGGTGCCCGCCTCTCCGTGGAGCGCCGTGTAGAGGTCGCGCCGATCGACGGTGAGGGACATGGCGTCCTGACCCCGTCCGTACATCACGGCGGGGACGCCGCCATCACCACGCAGCCGGCGCGCAGCCGGGCTGCCGGTCTCGGTACGCGCCTCGGCGCGCAGGCTCACCTGTTCCATGACGTGCAACTCCTGGGAAGAGAGGCGGGAGGGCCCGCATTATCGCAGAGGTCGCGCTCGTTGGGCAAAGTCAAAAGGGGAGCGACGCGCCGTCCTCGGCGAGCAGAGCCGTCGTGCGGCGAAGTGCGTCCCGCTGGTCCTGGGCATCGGGCCGATCGCGTCCACACCGACCGATGTGGTCGTCCCGGTGCAGCAGCACCGATCGGCCGTCGGCCTGGAGCACCACGGGTCAGATGCGCTGCCTGTCGACCTCGACTCCGTGATCGTTCAGCAGCACCACCAGCTCGTCGATCACCCCGCCGGGCAGTCCCGGGTAGGGCTCGCCGTCGTCGGACGGGACCCCCGTGAAGAGAGGCTTCACCCTACCCAGGGTCGCAGCCGCCCGGTCGTTGGACTCGTCGAACGACCTGAGGAAGTCGGTGCGTTGGCCTGCGGACCAGAAGTGGTTCCACGACGCAGGCTCGTCGCGATCCGCCGACCAGGCGGTGAGCACTTCTATGGTGCGACCGGGCGAAGGGATGTCGCCGTATTCGTGCTTCAGTAGCCGCATCAGCTCGACGGCGTGACGGGAGAGGCGCACGTTGAGCCGAGGGGTGGGGTCCAACTCGGGGAACTCGCCCAGGTACTCGAGCAGGACGGCGAGCGCGTCGACCCGATTCCCCTCCTCGGTCGCGTGGACCGCCAGGCTGTCGACACCACGGGCGCCGTGCCACCGGGCGATGTGCGTCCCATGATCCATGCGGCCCGACTCGAGCGCCCACCGCAGGTACGCCGCCTCGTCCTCCTCCATCAGGCCTCGCTTCAGCTTCTGGGCGTACGAGGCTTCGAGGTACTCGTCCTGACGGCGGAGAAAGGCGATCACGTCGACCGTCTCGAAGATCCGCCTGAGGGCGCTCAATGACGGCCGCAGGCCCTTGCGGTGATAGAACTGCTCGCTCGACAGCACGACCAGCCGTGGCTCCGCCCGCTCGACCTCGTCGCGCAACGACTCGAAGAGGGTTTCAGCGCCCTCATGGTCCGCCTTCCACTTGACCTCTGCCAGCAGGTGGTGCGCTTCCCCCCGCAGCCCGGTCTTCGGGTAGAGGATGCCTGACTCGGCGAGACGCTCACGATTCACGTTCAGGGCGCGCTGCACCGTGGTGGTCCCGGTCTTGTGGTGACCGATGTGAAGCAGCAGGTCGACCATCGCCCCCAGTATCGCAACCCGCACCGAGCCCCCTCCCAATGCGGCGGGACGATGGACTGCCGGGGGCTCAGACCCGAGCCGGGGGGCCGCGCCCAGGCCTCACTCGCCTAGGCTCGACGGTGAGACGGAGGAGGGTTCATGGGCGGGGCCGGGGCGTGGCGCCAGGTCGGCTGGGCGCATGTCGTGCTGTGGTTCGTCGCCCTCAACCTGGCGGACCTCGGCCTCACCCTCCACCTCGTGGCGCGGGGCGCCACCGAGATGAACCCGCTGATGGCCCACCTGCTCGAAGCCGGCTGGCACCATGCCGCGGCGTTCAAGGTGGCGGTCACGATCGCCGTCGCCGTCGGGCTGTGGGCTGGTCGCCGCCACCGTCTGGTGCGGCACACCGGGGTGGCGTTCCTCGGCGTCTACGCCCTGGTGGTGGCCTACCAGCTGGTCGGGATGTCGATGGTGTGACCGGCCGGGGGCATCGCTACCCCCGTCGCCCCCGAGCCGAGAGGTCCGGTCAGCCCCCGTCGTCCCGCGGTGAGAGGAGATCCCCGCGCCCGATCCTCTCCTTCGCCGCGGTGCGACAGCAGCGCGTGACGGCCCCTCTCCGACCCCTCGGGATCATCGGCTTCGGCTGGAAGAGAACTCGAGGGGCATGCTCGAACGACCATGCGCTCCCACCACCACAACCCTGGCGGGGATCACCACACGACCGTTGGGCTCAGCCGTCCTCGCCGTTGATCGCGGCCTCGCCCCTCGAGACGCACATCGTCGCCCTGACTGCCAACGAGCGTGTCGTCACCGTTGCCACCGTCCAGCAGGTCGTCGCCGCCCTCCCGCCATGTCATCGGCCTCACCCTCCCCCAAGGTCAGGTGACGGCCGCACACGGCGCCGCTCACAGGCCGTGGACGCGCACCCTGCCGACGGGCCACGACGCCACCCACCCGGCGACCGCACGACGCACCACGTCGTCCAGGTCGGCCCGGAGCGCCGTCACCCAGGTCTGGACCTCGGCGTCGATCCCGGGCTCGGAACAGGGGTAGATGTACACACACCCGATGACGTCGTCGCCATCGAGGACGGAATAGGTGAACCCGCGCCGCGCCTCGAAGTCCTCGGCGTGGCGGACCAGGTCGGCGAGGTTCTCCTCCAACGGCATGGGGTGCGGCCAGCCCCCGTCGGGGAACCCGGGGGTGGCCCTGATGTGGTCGATGCTCGACATCCAGGCGGCGTGGTCCCGCTCGTTGTGCTCGGGGCCGAGCGGCTCGAGTCGGAACACCGGGCCCGTCAGGGTGCGGGGCACGTCGAAATCGTCAGGGACGAAGCGATCGGCCATGCCCGGGACGCTACCGCCTGCCGGTCACGGACCTCGAGGGCGCCCGGCTCGTGGCCGCCGACCACACCCTGCAGACCCGGCTGAGCGACACGCTGGAGGGGGCGATCGCGCTCGCCACCACGGCGCGGTACGGCTGGCTGGTGTCGGCCACCGGGCACCTCGGGGTGGCGACGAACGGGCCGCCGATCGTGCTCCCGGTGTCGAGACCCCGCCCGAGTGAGGGTGGGCGCGGCGCCGTGCCTACGCTCCGGCAGCGCTCACGAAAGGACCCGAGATGGGCCTGTTCGACAATATGAAGGAGAAGGCGTCCGATCTCGCAGAGGAGCACGGCGACACCGCCGACGACGCCATCGACAAGGCGGCCGACTTCGCCGACGAGAAGACCGGGGGCAAGCACACGGAGAAGATCGAGGGAGCCGCCGAGAAGGCCAAGGGTCTCGTGGACGGCCTCGCCGACGCAGACGACGAGTGATGGGCGACAGCGACCTCCTCGGCTGGATGTTCGGGGAGACGACGACTGAGCGCCCCCTGATCCTGTTCGTCTGCACGGGGAACATCTGCCGCTCCCCGTTCGCAGCCGAGGCCGCCCGGAAGCGGCTCGAAGCCGCCGGATTCGAGGTGGGAAGCGCCGGGACGATCGCCGACCGCGGACGGCCGTCGACCGATGACGCCGTCGCCGCGGCGGCCGAGCTCGGCATCGACCTGACGGCGCATCGCTCCCGGCCTGTGACGGACGACCAGCTGGCGCGCGCCGAACACGTCTACGTGATGGACGGGACACACCTCGACCACCTGCGGCGCAGTCGACCGGACGCCGAGCTCCTCGACCCGGATGGGGCCGACATCGCCGACCCGTACGGACGCGGTATCGAGGCGTACCGCACCGCCTACCGCACCATCTCCGACGCCATGGACCGGCGCCTGGCCGAATGGGGGCCGTGAGCAGTCAGCCCCCACTGCCCCCGTCGGCTCACCGGTTGCAGAGCCGCCCGGGCGAGAAACCCGACGAACCGCGACCGTACCGAAACGGAACGATCGCGCATCCACATTGCTGTCTTTGGGGCGCGAAGAGATCGCCGGCACCGAGCGGTGGAGATCGGAACCGCCAGTTCCTCGGAGGGGTCAACGGCCCTGGTCGAGAGTCTCGGGAGGGGGGCTCGCCGTCGCCGGAGCGGCCGGGACCGAGGGCCCGTCGCTGTCGTCGACGCCGGCCGTCGGTGCGCCGGGGGCAGGCTCCTCCGGCGCCGGGACGGCGTCGGGCAGCGAGCCCGGGGGCCGCCCGTCGTCCACGGGGGCACTCGGCGCAGCCTCGTCGCGGGTGATCGGCACCGCATCGGCGTCGTCGGTGTCGGACTCGGGCTCGGCGAGGGGGGCGGGCTCGGGAGCATCCTGCGCCGTCACCGCCCCGGACGTGGCCCCGTCGGGCCGTCCCTCCGGAGTGTCGGCGAGCGCCGTCGCGGCTGCCCAGACGAGAGCAGCGGCAAGGGCCATCGCGGCGAGCCGTCTCATTCCTTCTCCGACCCCTTGAACACGTCCGGGGCCACCTCTTGCGGACGGTCCTCGATCTCGGTCGGCTGGGGACGCTTGACGGACTCGGTGCGAAGGCGTTTCAACTCGTCCTTCTCCTCGAGTCGGCGGCGACGACGACGCCGCCAGGCCCATCCCGCCAACTCGTCGATCACCACCACGACGATCGCCGTGATCAGGATCAGCACGAAGATCGGCATGCTGAAATCGAACCACAGCCACTCCACCGTGATCGTCTCCGTGTTCTGACCGGCCAGGAAGGCGATGAGCACGATGAGGAGCAGCACGATCGCCAACCCCCAATGGAACCCGGTGCCGACGTAGACGGCGTCCTTGCCCGTGCGGTGGGTCGGGACCTTGTCGTCTGCCATGGGACGATTATCGCAACCGGGACGGCCTAGTGCCGGATCGCCCTACTTGAGGACGACGGCGCCGCTCTGACGGCGAGCCACGTCGGCGACCTTGACGTCCTCCACCGTGACGAAGGCCCCGGGGTTGATCTCGTCGACGATCGCCATGGCTGCCTTGACCCGCCGGCGCGGCAGGACGGTGAACGTCACCCGCACCTCGCCGTCGCGGCCCTCGGCGTTGACGACGGTGACCCCGAACCCCTCGCTGCGCAGTGCATGCGCCACCGAGGGGCTCTCGACCGGGGCCATGACCCGGATCAGGCATGTTCCCATGGCTACCCACTGCTCGACCAGCCCGCCCATGAGCGTCCCGGTGGCAAAGCCGGCGGCGAAGGCGACGACCCGCACCGGGCTGTCGAGGTTGGCGAACACGAGCGCCGCGGCCGTCACCCACAGCAGGGACTCGAAGAAGCCGAGGACGGCTGCGATGGCGAGGCGCGATCGCATGATCATCACGATGCGAACGGTGCCGATGCTCACGTCGACGACGCGCATCGCCATGATGGCGAGCGCCGAGAGTGCGATGTCCATGGGGGCGTGCCCTTCCTACCTCTTCACGTCCTTCGACGCCCGGCGCGGCCGCAAGGTTCCACGCGACGACGCCGACCGTGACCTACCCGGTGCCGACACCCGAGGCGCTCCGAGTGAGACCCGGATCAGCCGCTGACGAACGAGAGCCGCACCCGGCGGCTCGGGTTGTCCTTGTTGGCATCCACGAACACCACCGACTGCCAGGTGCCGAGCGCCATCTGGCCGTCCACGACGGGAATCGTGATCGAAGGCGCCACGAACGCCGGGATCACGTGATCGGCGCCGTGGCCCGGCGAGCCGTGGGAGTGCCGCCAGCGATCGTCCCGCGGGAACAGGGTGTCGAGGTGGTCCATGAGGTCGTCGTCGCTGCCGGCGCCCGTCTCGAAGATCGCCACCCCGGCGGTGGCGTGTGGCACGAAGACCGACAGCAGCCCGTCACCCTCCCCCGCCACGAACGCAGCGCACTCGGACGTGATGTCGACGACGGCGCGGCGGTGGCCCGTCTGAACCGACAGGGTGTCCGTCTTCACCCCGACATCGCCGCCACGTACTCGCGCACCTCGGGCATGGCGGTGAGCTTTTCCCGGAAGAAGGTGTTGACGAGCGTGATGAGCGCCGTCCGCGAGCCCTCGATCGCCACCGGGTCGAGGTCGGACCGGCTCAGGTCGTTCCGCAGGTCGAGCAGCTGCGCCACGATCTCCTGCTCCTCGACGCCCTCGAGCGCCTCCACCGCCCCGAGGATCGCCTGGTCCAGCTGGCCCTGCATCGCCGCGGGCGTGATGGTGGAGCCCTCCTCGGACGCCTCCTCAACGGTCCGCACCACGGCGTAGATCTGGTAGAGCACGTTGGCAGGCTCGTCGAAGAGCTCGCGCAGGAAGGCGGCCTCGGGATACCGGCCGCTCATCCGGAACACGTTGTACATCCGCTTGGCCGCCTTGCCGACGTTGGGATGATCGCCGCCGAGGTACTTGCGGACCTCGTGCTCCAGCTGCTCCACGTAGCCCTCGAGCGCATCCGCCGAGACGTGCTCGGCGAGCTTCGAGAACAGCGGCACCTCCTCGGCGTTCAGGTAGACCTCCTGGAAGTACGGGTCGAGGTACCCGTCGAGCGGGGTGATCGACCCGTCCGGGGCCTCCCAGGTGGCGTCGATCATGTTGGAGGCGTTCACCACCTGGCGGCGCACCGGGTCGGCCACCACCCAGTCGAGCTTCACCCAGCCCGGCTCCGAGATGTCGGCCCAGGCGATCTCGGTGGCGCCGTCGCCCTCGACGGCGATCCGGCCGGCCTCGACCTCCTCGGGCGACCACGAGATCGGCGTCCCGGCGTGCATCGTCTCCCCGTGACGCATCACGTCCTTCGGGTACTCGCCGAACTTCACCTCCATGAGACGGAAGGTGTCGCCGCCCCGGGTGGCGAGCGCCTTGCGGCGGATGACGTCGCCGAGGCGGGCGCACGCCTGATCGCGGGTGGCGGCGTGGATGTTCACCCGCTCGAAGAAGTCGCAGTCGCCCGGGTAGGTCTGGATCT
>Ga0214472_10002548_pt1 | contig 19572 bp, 14 predicted proteins | sample RVTome_6_FD_207662 | JGI IMG/M metagenome (GOLD analysis project Ga0214472, IMG submission 207662) | Soil microbial communities from uranium-contaminated site in the Upper Colorado River Basin, Wyoming, United States - RVT140D175 | ecosystem: Environmental > Terrestrial > Soil > Contaminated >...
TGCAGCACCGCGACGTCGGGACGCACCATGCGCACGGTGGTGTTGGTCTCGACCAGCGTCGTGGTCTTGAACTTCGCGGCGTGCGTACGCTCGTGCATGGCCTGGATCTGGCCGCGGCCCTTCCACCACATGCCGGCCACGTTCACGAAGTCGGCGTCCTCGGCGAAGAGGCCGGCCAGCGCGCTCATGTCGTGCGCGTTCCAGGCCCGGATGAAGCCGTCCACCAGGGCCCTGGGATCGTTCGCCTCGGCCGCGATCGCTGCTGGGAAGGCGAGGGAGCAGAGCAGGACGGGCACGAACATCCTCGCGACCGCCTCACGCATGCGACACCTCCTGGGATTCGGGTCGTTGGCATTCATGGCCGGTATGATGATATATCATACCTGGAGGCCTGCCATGGCAAAGACAAAGGTTGCCGTGACGCTCGATACCAGCCTCGTGAAGGAACTCGACCAGTTCGTCGCCCAACGGCGGTTCGCGAACCGCAGCCAGGCCATTGAAGGAGCGATCGCCGAGAAGCTCGCCCGCCTTGCCAGAACGCGTCTCGCGCGGGAATGCGCGAAGCTCGATCCGGACGAGGAGAGAGCGCTGGCGGAGGAAGGCCTGGCGGGCGGCGCCGAGACATGGCCCGAATACTGAGAGGCGAGATCCGGTGGGCGGACCTCAACCCCGTACGCGGGAGCGCGCAGGCCGGCGTGCGGCCGGTGCTCGTGATAAGCCACGACGTCTTCAACGACCGATCCGGCACCGTGATTGCCGTGGCGTTGACCAGCCGGGAGCCACGCGCCGCTTTCCCACTGACGCTCGAAACCAGCGCGCGGGGCCTGCCGAAACGGTCCTGGATCAAGATCAGCCAGATCCGGACCCTGGCCGTCGAGCGAATCGGGCGACGCCTGACGCGGGTATCCGAAGAAGAATTGGTCAAGGTCGTCGAGGGATTGAACGAGATCGTCGGCTCTTGATTCTTCCTGGCCAGGATCACTCCATCCGGTCCACCAGCCAGGACGCGATGAGCAGCAGGGTGCCGGCGCCCGCCGCGATCGCGGGAACCCGGAACCAGAACCGGACCGCCATTATCAGGTAGGCCGTCCCGACGACGACGCTGACTGGCATCAGTGTCTCGCGGGCCGACTCCCAACCGTCGAGGCTCGAAAGGTAGATCAGCCCGCCCCCGAACAGCGCCAGCCCGAGGCTATGGCTGAGGTTGAAGCCCAGCCACGCCCGCCAGAAGCTCGCCCTCGGGCTGAGACCGATGCTCGTCCGCTGCAGGAGCGGGATGACCTGGGGGTCGCGTGGCGCGAAGAAGTACGGCCTCCACAGGTCCCGCAGGGTCATGACCCCGTGGGCCACGCCCATCAGCAGGAAGATGGCGGCTCCCGCCCGGCAAAGCGTGGATGCGGGGTCGGGCACGGGCGCAGTCTCAGTGCCTCCCTCTCACCAACCGACGCCGGGCTTCACCGGCGGCAAGGCGATGCGCTTGTCCGGGTCCACGAACTTGACCATCGTCCTGCGCACGAGATCCTGGTAGCCGGCCGGGCCCCGGCCGCGGATGCCGAGCTTGTCGTCGCCCACCGGCTTGTAGACCTCCAGCTCCCCGCTGCGGCCGTGCAGGTTCACCTTGATCTCGTCGAGCGCCTTGGCCTTCTGGGTGCGGTCCGAGGAAACGGTGATGGGCCGCGCCAGCTTGAACCACAGGACCCAGTTCCCCGCCTTGATCTCGCGCACGTCGGACCACGGGACCGTGGCCGCGGGCACGATCCGCGGATCGACGCAGCCGCCCAGGGCGGCGTAGAAGGCCTCGTTGTCGGCGGGCGGGAACTCGGGCACGCCGCCGCGTCCGCGCACGACGGAGCGCGCGACCTGGTCGAAGCGGTAGATGCGGATGGCGGCGCGGTCGAAGGCCATGACGAAATACGTGCGCGCGTCGACGTCGTACAGCGTGGCGGTCCAGACCACGGATCCGCCGCCGTCCATCACGCGGCGCCAGGCCCGCTCCGCCAGCTCGGGCTGGTCCAGGACGAGGTAGACCCGCGCGAGCTGGCCGTGGGCCATCATGTTGGCGGGGTCCATCTCGACCGCGCGCTCGGCCAGGCGCGCCGACACGTCGTGCATGTCCCACGAGTCCTCGGCGAACTTGCCGAGGTCGAAGGAGTCCCACCAGCTGTGGCGCGGCTTCAGCAGGTTCATGGCCTGGCCGCGGGTGGTGAGCCGATAGCTTCGCGGCTCGATCACGGAGGGATCGCAGGTCAAGGTCGGCTCGGCCGCTCCCGCGGCGAGGGCGACGGTCCACAAGCCGGCGGCGAGGAAGGCGCGCGACATCGTCATGACCGACCTCCTGGTCGCTGCGGAGAAGCAACCGCGGTGCCATTCGAGAAGGCCTTGCGCCGCACGGGGTTGGCCGACGCCATTCCGCCCGCTGCGAAGCTCGCGGAGGACAACTCGTTCCAGAACGAGTACGAACGGTACCACCGAACCGCGGACCGCGAGCACCCTCATCCGCCGAGCGCGACGGGCAGCTCCTCCAACCCGCGGAAGAGCAGCCCCCGCCGCCAGCGCAGGGCCTCGGGCGCCACCTCGAGGCGGAGATCGGGGAACCGGCGGAAGAGCGTGGCCAAGGCGACCTCGCCCTCGAGGCGGGCGAGCGGCGCGCCCACGCAGAAGTGCGCGCCGATGCCGAAGGCCAGGTGCCGGTTCGGCTCGCGGGCGATGTCGAGGGTGTCGGGCGCGCGGAACTGCCGCTCGTCGCGGTTGGCCGAGGTCAGAGAGGCGAGCACGATCGCCCCGCGGGGGATGACCGTGCCCGCGACAAGGGCGTCCTCGCGGGCGATGCGGATGGCGGCGAAATCCGCGGGGCTCGTGTACCGGAGGAGCTCCTCGACGGCGGACTCCGCCAGCGCCGGCTCGCGCAGGAGGCGTGCGCGCTCTTCGGGGTGCTGGACGAGGGCCAGCGTCCCGGTGGCGATCAGGTTGATGGTGGTCTCGTAGCCGGCCAGCAGGAGGAGGGCGATCATGCCGATCAGCTCGTCCTCGCTGAGGGTGTCGCCTTTCTCTTCGGCCCGGATGAGGGCCGTCACCAGGTCTTCCCCGGGCTCGGCGCGCCTCAGCGCGACCAGCTTCCGCAGGTACCGCACCGAGCGGAACAGGCTCGGCTGCCCGCGCAGCAGGTCGAGCAGCGCGCCGGAGGTGGCCGCGGCCACCCTCTTGGACCAGGCCGCGAACTGCCGCCGGTCCTGCGCCGGCACGCCCAACAGGTCGGCGATGATCGTGAGGGGAACGGGCAACGCGTAGTCCGCGACGAGATCCATCCGCCCGCGCGCGCCGGCGGCGTCCAGCCGCTCGTCGCACACCTCCTGCACGCGGCCCCGCAGCTTCTCGACGACGCGTGGCGTGAAGGCCTTGTTCACCAGTGTCCGGAGCCGCGTATGGTCGGGAGGATCGCGGTTCAGCATGTTGTGGGTGAGCGCCCGCGTCGCGCGGGGCGTCCAGGGCAGCCTGGACGTGATGTCGTTCGAGAAACGGTCGTCCTTCAACACGGCCAGGACGTCGCCGTAGCGGCTCACCACCCACACCGTCGGCAGCCAGAAGGAGAGCCTCATCCGGTGCGCGGGGGCCTCGGCCCGCAGGCGCGCGTAGAACGGGTACGGGTTCGCCTTGAACGCCGGGCTTGCGAGGTCGGGCGAGCCGATGCTCACGCCGCGCCGACGGCGGCGGCCAGGGCCTCGTCCAGCGGCGTGAGCGGCCGGCCGATCAGGGCCTCGAGCGGCCGTGGGTCCGAGACCTCGTCGCAGAGCAGACAGTCCAGGTCGTCCGGCCGGTGGCCGTGGAATCCGCCCTGCGCCGCCCTGCGCTCGGCCTCCTCGATCGGGACCTCGCGGATGCGGTGGTCGGCCGCCTTGCCCGACGCGCGGGCGATGCGGCCCACCCGCTCCAGGAGCTGCTGGTACGAGACGATCTCCGGCCCCACGAGGTCGAGCACGAGGTGCCGCGGGCGGGGCGACACCGCCGGCGCGGGGCCGAAGGCGGCGGCCAGGACCGCCGATACCGCGTCGCCCACGGCCACGGGCTGCATGCGGTAGGACCCGTCTCCCGGCCGCTCCACCTCGCCCGCGGCCATCTCCCGGAGGAGGCCGCGCACCAGGCCGTCCCCCGCCCCCGTGATGTACGACGGGCGGAGGACCACGGTCTCGCGGCCGGAGCGGTACAGCTCCACCTCGGAGGCGAGCTTGGACAGGAAGTACCGGTTGGTGCAGCGCGGGACCATGCCGTAGTGCGCGACGCCGAGGCCGCTGAGGTACACGAGCCGCGGGACCTCCACCGCCGCCGCGGCCAGGACCGCCCTGCACGTGCCCGTGACGTTGACCGCCTCGTACGTGGCCCCGCCGCGCTCCGCCCCGATCTGGGCGAGGTGGACGAGGGCGGCGGCCCCCGCAGCGGCGCGGGCCAGCGGCGCCGGGTCCATCTCGGGGACGATGGCGGCCCGGCCCCCGGCGGCGGCCACGAAGCGCGCGCCGAGCTCGGACCGCACCACACCCACCACGTCGAGGCCCCGCGCCGAGGCCTCGCGCACGAGGTGCTGGCCCACGAAGCCGCTGGCGCCGGTTATGGCGAGCCTGTCGCTCACGGCGGGCGGCTCAGGGGCGGGCCGACACGGCCCCCGGCCCCTTGAGAGCGCGCCCCGGCAACGCGCCCGTGTGCTCGCCGTCCTTCAGGACCGCCACGCCGTTCACGAGCACGTGCCGCACCCCCACCGCGTACTGGTGCGGCTTCTCGAAGGTGGCGCGGTCGGCGACGGCGGCGGGATCGAAGACCACCACGTCGGCGTACATCCCGGGCTTGAGGAAGCCGCGGCCCTCCAGGCCGAGGTTCGTGGCGGGTAGCCCCGTCAGGCGGCGGACGGCCTCGGGCAGCGGCACCAGCTTCTCGTCGCGGACGTACTTCCCGAGCCAGCGCGCGAAGTTCCCGTAGGCTCGGGGATGGGTCGAGGACTCGAGGAACACCCCCTCCGGCGCCATCGCCGCCGCGTCGGAGCCGAACGACACCCACGGGAGCTTGAGCTGCTTGCGGACGTTGTCCTCCGACATCAGGAAGAAGACGACGCCGATCCGGGTGCGGTCCTCGAGGACGAGGTCGAGAACGGTGTTCCACGGGTTGGTGCGGCGGATCGCCGCCGCCTCGGCCAGGGTCTTGCCCGTGAGCGGCTTGAGCTTCTCGCTCTTGAATCCCACCAGCAGGATCCGCTCGGGCGCCCCCGCGGCGACGCAAAGGTTCTCCCAGCCCTTGGCCGGGGCGATCATCTCCTCGAGGATCCGGTTGCGGGTGGGCGGGTCCTCCAGCCTCCGGAACAGCGCCTCGTTGCCCCCCTCCCTGGCCCAGGGAGGGAGGCACGCGTCGAACCCCGTGGCCCCCGCCGTGTAGGTGTACATGTCCGCGGTGATCTTCAGTCCCTCGCGGCGTGCGGCCTCCACCTTCTCGATGACCGCGTCCATCTTGGGCCAGTTGGGCTGCCCCGCGGCCTTCAGGTGGTAGATCTCGGCGGGGATGCCGGCCTCGCGGCTGATGCGAATGAGCTCGTCCACCGACTCGAGGAGGCGGTCGGCTTCGCTCCGCATGTGGGAGATGTACGTGCCCTTGTACTTCGCCGCCACCTTGCACAGCTCGATCAGCTCCTCCGTGCTGGCGAAGCTGCCCGGCGTGTAGATCAGCGAGGAGCCGATGCCGAGGGCCCCCGCCTCCATCTCCCGGCGCACCAGCTCGCGCATGGCGTCCATCTGCGCGGGCGTGGGGGCACTGCTGCCCAGGCCCATCACGTGCTCCCGGACGGTGGCCGCGCCGATGAACGAGGCCACGTTGGGGGACACGCCCTTCTTCTCGAGGAAGGCCAGGTACTCGGCCAGCGTCGTCCAGGTGATGTCGTACTTGATGTCGCCCTGCTCCTCGGTCTCGCGCTTCTTCATGGCCTCGTTGAGAGGCCCCATCGACCAGCCCTCGCCGAAGACCTGGGTGGTCACGCCCTGGCGGACCTCTCCCTGGGCCCGCCCGTCGGCGATCAGCGACTCGGTGGACCAGGACAACACGTTGATGAAGCCGGGAGCCACGGCCAGCCCGGCGGCGTCGACGACGGCGCGGGCCGTGGCCGAAGGCAGCGCGCCCACCGCGGCGACCTTGTCGCCCACGATCCCCACGTCGGCCTGGCGCGGCGCGCCGCCCTCGCCGTCGTACACCGTCCCCCCGCGGATCACGACGTCGAAGGGCGGCGTCTCATCCGAGCGGGCGGCGGAGACCGTCAGGGCCAGGACGACGAGCGCGGCGGCGGACCGCATCGGGTCACCTCCACAGGGGGCGGGCATCGTAGCACGCGCCCGCGTGGCGCGCCCCGGGAGTATCCGCTATAGTGCCTGTCCCGCCCCGGGCCGGGCCCGAACGACGGTCTCTCGAAGGAGACATACCCATGCGCTTCCCACTCGCGATCCTGCCCCTCCTGGCGCTGCCCACCGCGGGCTGCATCGGGTTCGAGACCGTCGTCAAGGTCAAGGCCGACGGCAGCGGCACCCTCGTCCAGACCATGACCATGAGCGCCGAGACCATGGAGATGATGAAGTCGATGAAGGGCGAGGGCGCCAAGGTCGAGGTGGGCGCCAAGCCGATGGCCCTGGAGGCGAAGGACATCGAGCAGGCCAGGGCCGAGGCGGCCAAGCTGGGCGAGGGCGTGACCTTCGTCAGGGCGGAGCCCATCGACACCAAGGAAGCCAAGGGCATGCGGACCGTCTACGCCTTCACGGACGTGACCAAGCTGAAGGTCAGCCAGAGGCCCAGCTCGCCGGGCGGCCCCCCCGCCCCGGGCGGCGCCGACGCCGACGACACCATGAAGTTCGGCCTCACGAAGGCCGCGAGCGGCAACGCGGTCCTGACCGTGGCCATGCCCGACCTGAAGGCGGCCGCGGCCAAGCCGGCGCCCGGCGCGAAGACGCCGGCCACGGCTCCCGACGTCGCGCCCGAGGCCGTCGGCATGATGAAGCAAATGTTCAGGGGCCTGCGCATCGCCATCGCCATCGAGCCCGAAGGCAAGCTGGTCCAGACCAACAGCCCGTTCGTCGAAGGCTCCCGGGTCACGCTCATGGAGATGAACTTCGATTCCCTGCTGGCCGACGAGGCCAGGCTCAAGCAGTTCAACGCGGCCATGGAGGGCGGCTCCATCGCCGACGCCAAGCGCCTGATGAAGGGGCTGCAGGGGGTCAAGATCAGCCTCGACCCCGAGGTCAGGATCGAGTTCGCGGGCCGGTAGCCGGGGCGAGGACCGCCTCGGACGGCCCACGCGCTCCGGCAGCAAGAGCAACGCGAGCCAGCGGCTACTGCACGTAGCCGAGGCCGCGGAGCTGCTCGAGCTGCTCCCGGGTGAGGCCCTTCGCGGTCTCGCTGTCGGGCTTCAGCCGCACCGACCTCGCCATCTGGCGATAGGCCTCCAGCGCCTTCGCCAGGCGCTCGACGACCTCGGGGTGGTCGGCGGCCAGGTTCTCCTGGTCCAGCGGGTCCTTGTAGAAGTCGAACAGCTCGAACTCGGGCTTCTCCGGCGGCCGCTGCACGTGCTGGATCAGCTTCCAGCCGCCGTCCATGATCGCGTAGGACTCGCTGCGGTTCGGGAAACGCTCCCGTCCGATGGGCTGCTTCTCGGCGATCACCGGCCGCCTCTCCCACCCGCCCCTGGCCGCCACCACCGCCCCCCCGGACGGCGCCGCCAGCAGCGGGCGCAGGCTCTGGCCCTGCGCGGCCTTCGGCACGGCCAGCCCGCTCAGGTCGAGCAGGGTCGGCATCACGTCGATGAGCTGCACGGGCTCCTCGATGCGGGATCCCCTGGGGACGTGGCGGGGGCCCCACAGGATCAGGGGGACCCGGATCATCTCGCCGTAGACGCCGTCCCCGTGCCACATGCGGCCGTGGTCGTGGAACTCCTCGCCGTGGTCCGCGTAGAAGGCGAGGAGCGAGCGTCCCTCCAGGCCCAGGTCCCGCAGCCGCTCCACCAGCCTCCCGATCTCGTCGTCCATCCCTCGGATGGATCCGTCGTACCAGTCCTTCGAGTAGCGGATGTAGGCGGCGGGGTCCAGGCCGGCCGCGACCAGCTCCGCCGGCGTCGCCATGCCACGCTGGGCCAGGAAGGGATCGGCCACGAACTTCTTCAGGACCTCCTGCTGGCGCAGGTGCTCCTCGCGCCCCTTGGGGTCCGCCCACAGCGTGTCGTAGGGCCGGTTCGGCTCGTACGGCGCGTGGGGGTCGAAGACATGGAGGTAGACGAAGGCGGGGACGTCGCGGTGCGCCTCGAGCCAGTCCACGAGCCGGTCCGTGAACTCGCGCGCCGTCTTGGCGCCGCGGGGCCCGGCCCGTCCCACCGTGGACTCCGCCTCGTGCAGCTCCTCGAACCCCTGGTGCAGGTTGGTGTAGGCCCCGGTGAAGGGCACCGACGAGAACGACACCGTCGCGTACCCCGCCTCCCGGTAGACCTCCGCGATGGTGGTCGCCGAGGCCGGGAGGCGGTCGGGGATGCGGTGGACGCCGTGCGTGGAGGGGTAGAGCGAGGCCAGGACGGCGGGCGTGGCCGCCTTCGTCCAGCTCGTCTGGGTGATGGCGTTCTCGAACAGCGCCCCCTCCTCGGCCAGCCGCCGCAGCGTGGGCGCGGTGGGCCGCTCGTAGCCGTAAGCGTCGAGGTGGTCCTTCCGCAGCGTGTCGCCCTGGATGAGGATGACGGTCTGCGCCGGCCCTCCGGCGGCGGCCGGCGCGGCGCGCTGCCGCACGGCCGGGGCCCCCCAGAAGGCGACGGCGCCGTCGCGGGCCGAGGTGGCCGAGAGGGAGAGGGAGACCTGCGCGCCGGCGAACGGCGCCAGGTCCACCACCCGCGGCTCCCATCGGTACGGGGTCGTCACCGTGCGGGTCATCACCGCCAAGTCCTCGCCGCCGCGGCGGACCGCGACCTTGAAGGTCACCGGCCCGTCCTCCGGCGTCCCCAGCGCCACGTGCAGCACCGGCCGCGACGGGAGCGTCACCTCGAACCGCACCGTCTCGGGCGACCGCGTCACCAGCGTCTCGCGGAAGACGTCGCGCAGCCCCTGCCAGCTGACGCCCGAGGGCACGGAGGCCAGGTGCTCCCGGCGGAAGACGAGCCGGACCGACTCGATCGCGAACTCGGCCCCCGCGACGTCCGTGGGCCGGATCACGACGTGCCGGATGCGCGAGCCGGTGATGGGCGCCGGGACCGTCATCGTGTAGGTCTGCATCTCCGTGCCCGCCAGCAGGGGGGTGTTGATCGCGCCGGGCAGCGAGACGGGCAGCGCGGCCTCCACCTTGAGGTCCACGGTCGGGGACGGCCGCGTCACGAACTGGAGGCTCGTCCCGGCCGAGACGCGCATGCGGACCTCGACCGCGTGGACCTGGTCGGCGTTCTCCAGCCCGGTGGTGCGCTCCACGTGCAGGATGGGGGCACCCGTGGTCGTGCGTCCGACCAGGAGGCCGTCGCGCACGGCCAGGCCGCCGACGCCGGGTCCCGCCTCCCACCCGCGCGTCGCGGCCGGGGCGGCCGCGGCGCCCGGACGCGCCGGCGGCGGACCGTCGAACCTCCACTCGGTGCGCGGGACGGCCGGGGCGGCCGGGCCCGATCGCGCCCCCTCGACGCGCCCCTTGCCGAACTCGTCGATGAACCGGATCGCGTTGGGCGCCGGCGACGGCCGGCCGCAGGCGCAGGCCACGGCGGCCGCGAGGACGAGCGCGACCCGCGGCGGCCGGCGGCCCACCGCGGACGCGACCAGGGAATCGGCCATGGCAAAGCCTCCTCCGGCGGCAGTGACGGCGCTCGATTGGAAGGGCGGGATTATACCGAAACCGCTCCGAAGCCGCGTCCGCTTGACCGCCTTCCCGCACGGGGAGTAGCGTGTTCTCCGGTGAGCCGCAAGACGCCCCGGAGGCTGATCGTCGGGATCACGGGCGCCACCGGTGCCGTCTACGGGATCCGGCTCCTCCAGACGCTCAAGACCACCGACGTCGAGACCCACCTGGTGGTGAGCCGCTGGGGGGCGCGCACCCTGCTCCACGAGACGCCCCACACCCTGGCCGAGGTGCGCTCCCTGGCCACGCGCGCGTACGCCGAGAACGACCAGGGGGCCGCCCCCTCCAGCGGGTCCTTCCTCACCATGGGGATGGTGATCGCGCCCTGCAGCATGAGGACGCTGTCCGCCATCGCCCACGGCCAGGACGACGACCTCGTTCACCGCGCGGCCGACGTGGTCCTGAAGGAGCGGCGCCGCCTCGTGCTGGTCGTGCGCGAGGCCCCCCTCAACGAGATCCACCTGGAGAACATGCTGAAGCTGGCCCGGATGGGCGTGGTGATCGCACCGCCCGTGCCCGCCTTCTACAACCGTCCTCGGTCGATCGACGACCTCGTGGACCACACCGTGGCCCGCATCCTCGACCTGTTCGGCCTCCACGTCGGCGACGCCGAGCGGTGGACGGGCGAGATGTCCGCGGGCGAGAGGCCGCGCGACGTGCCGGTCCGCAAGCGGGCCTTGCCGCGCGCGAGCCGCCGGTCGAGGCGCCCGCCGCGGTGACGAATCAGTGCGTCAGCTTGCGGTACTTGATGCGGTGGGGCTGGTCCGCCTCGGCCCCCAGCCGCCGGTGCCGGTCGGCCTCGTAGTCCTGGTAGTTCCCCTCGAACCAGACCACCCGGCTGTCGCCCTCGAAGGCCAGCATGTGGGTGGCGATCCGGTCCAGGAACCACCGGTCGTGGCTGATGACGACCGCGCAGCCCCAAAACCCGACCAGCGCCTCCTCCAGCGCCCGCAGGGTGTCCACGTCCAGGTCGTTGGTGGGCTCGTCGATGAGCAGCAGGTTCCCTCCGCTCTTCAGGAGCTTGGCCAGATGGAGCCGGTTGCGCTCGCCGCCGGAGAGGTCGCCCACCTTTTTCTGCTGGTCGGGGCCCTTGAAGTTGAAGGAGGCCGCGTACGCGCGGGAGTTGACCTCCCTCTTACCCACCATCACGGTGTCCCTGCCGCCGTCGGACAGCTCCTCCCAGACGGTGCGTTTCCCCGCCAGGCTGTCCCGGCTCTGGTCCACGTAGGAGAGCAACACGCTCTCGCCGATCTTCAAGGTCCCGCCGTCGGGCTTCTCCTCGCCCACGATCATCCGGAAGAGCGTGGTCTTGCCCGCGCCGTTCGGCCCGATGACGCCCACGATCCCGCCGCGGGGCAGGATGAAGCTCACGTCCTCCATCAGCAGCTTGTCGCCGTAGGCCTTGCGCAGGCCCCTGGCCTCGATGACGAGGTCGCCCAGCCGCGGGCCGGGCGGGATGGTGATCTCCGCGGGCCCCTCCCGCTTCTCGGCGGCCTGCTCTTTCGCCAGCAGCTCCTCGTAATGGGTGAGGCGGGCCTTGCCCTTGGCCTGCCGCGCCCGCGGCGCCATGCGCACCCACTCCAGCTCGCGCTGCAGCGTCCGCCGGCGGGCGGACTCCTCCTTCTCCTCCTGGGCCAGGCGGTTCTGCTTCTGGTCCAGCCAGGACGAGTAGTTCCCCTCCCAGGGGATGCCCGCCCCGCGGTCCAGCTCGAGGATCCACCCCGCGACGTTGTCGAGGAAGTAGCGGTCGTGGGTCACGGCCACCACCGTGCCCTGGTACTCCTTGAGGAACCGCTCCAGCCAGGCCACGGACTCCGCGTCCAGGTGGTTCGTCGGCTCGTCGAGCAGCAGCATGTCGCTGGGCTGCAGGAGCAGGCGGCACAGGGCCACCCGCCGCCGCTCGCCGCCCGACAGCGTGGCGACCTCGGCCTCCCCCGGCGGGACGCGCAGGGCGTCCATGGCCAGCTCCAGGTGCCGGTCCAGCTCCCAGAGGTTCTGGGCGTCGATCCGGTCCTGGAGGCGGCCCAGCTCGTCTGCGTTCTCCTCGGACCAGTCCGCGGACAGGTCCTCGTACTTCTGCAGGACCGCGCGCTGCGGGCCGACCGCCTCCTCCACGATCTCGCGGACGGTCTTGCCCGGGTCGAGCTGCGGCTCCTGGGACAGGTGGCCGATGCGCGTCCCCGCCGCGGGGAAGGCCTCGCCCGCGAAGTCCTTGTCGATGCCCGCCATGATCCGGAGCAGCGTGCTCTTGCCCGCCCCGTTGGCCCCCAGCACGCCGATCTTCGCCCCCGGGTAGAAGGACAGCCAGATCCCGCGCAGGATCTCCTTCCCCTGCGGCGTGACCTTGCGCAGGTCCTTCATGGTGAAGATGAACTGGGGGGCCATCGGCTACGATTCTGTCACGGAACCCGCGCCTCCCGCCGGGCGCCGCGGGCCCCTGGCCTCATGGCACGCCGCCGTCCAGCACCACGGCCGGCTCGGCCAGGCGTCCGCTCAAGCGCTCGCGCCGGCGCAGCCGGGCCGCGTCCACCAGCATCCGGCCCGCCCAGCGGTAGACGTTGAACTCCGAGACGAGCGCGCGCATCGCGCGCATGCGCTCCGCCTGCTCCGCCTCGGGCATCCGCAGCGCGGTGGCCAGGGCCTCGCTCGCCTCCTCGAGGTCGTAGGGGTTCACGATCAGGGCCTCCGTCAGCTCCCGGGCGGCGCCCGTGAACTGGCTCAGGACGAGCACGCCCCTCTCGTCGTCCCGCGCCGAGACGAACTCCTTGGCCACGAGGTTCATGCCGTCGTGGAGGCTGCTCACGTAGCAGACGTCCGCCGCGCGGTAGTAGCGGAAGACCTCGGGCGGCTCGTGGTGCGACCGCAGGAGCGCGATGGGCCGGTACGACGGGGTGCCGAAGCGGGCGTTGATGCGCGCCGCCAGGGCGTCGACCGCGTCGTTGAGCTGCCGGTACCGGTCGATGGCCGTGCGGCTGGGGGCGGCGAGCTGCGCGAACGTGAAGCGGCCCTGCAGCGACGGCACCCGCTCCAGGAGCCGCTCCACCGTCAGCAGCCGCTCCTCCACGCCCTTCGTGTAGTCCAGGCGGTCCACGCCCACCCCGAGCAGCGCGTCCGGCGCCAGGCCGAGCTCCGCGAACACGACCGCCCGGCACTCGCGGGCCGGAGGGGCCGCATCCGCCCAGCGGTTCGGCCACTCGATCGAGATCGGATAGGGGCGGACGAGGGTCGCGCGGCCGCCCTGGACCACGGCGTTCTGCTCGCGATCGATGCGGGCCTCCAGGTAGCGGTCGACGGCGTCGATGAAGTTGTTGACGTGGAGCTGGGTGTGGAACCCCAGGGTGCTGCTGCCCAGGAGCCCCTCGAGCAGCTCGTCGCGCCAGGGGCAGATGCCGAAGGCCTCCGCGTGCGGCCAGGGGATGTGCCAGAAGGTGATGATCATGGCGCGGGGCAGCTTCTGGCGGATGAGCTGCGGGAGCAGGCTGAAGTGGTAGTCCTGCACGAGGACGATGGGGTCGTCGGAGTCCACCTCGGCGCAGACCGCGTCGGCGAAGCGGCGGTTCGCGGCCTGGTAGTGCTTCCAGTCCGCCAGGCGGAACATCGGCCGGGTATGGGCGTTGTGGCAGAGCGGCCAGAGGCCCTCGTTGGAGAAGCCGTAGTAGTACCCGAGCTCCTCCTCCCTCGTGAGCCAGACGCGCCGCAGCGTGTACGACTCGCCGGCGGGGGGCACCGTGAACCGTCCGTGCCGGTCGGCGGTCTCGCGGTCCGCGGACCCGCTGCCGTGGGCCACCCACACGCCGGAGCAGGCGCGGATCACCGGCTCGAGCGCGGTGACGAGGCCGCTGGCCGGATGCAGAACCTGGATGCTCCCGTCGGGGACGCGCTGGTGGATGTGGGGCTCGCGGTTCGCGACCACCACCACCCTCTCGCCCTGCAGGTGGCGCGCGAGCACCTGCTTGAGCCGCCGGGGGGTCCAGCTCCCGCCGGTCTCGGCCTCGCGCTCGTGGGCCAGCCGCTCGACGAGGTCCCGGACGTCGCGCATCACGGGCTTGAACTCCGGCGCGTGCGCCCCGCCGCGCAGGAGCCGGCGCACCTCGTTGCTCCAGCTGCGCCAGGACAGCCGCGAGGCCACCACCGTGATGACCGACGCGCAGAGCGACAGGACGGCGAAGGCGACCAGCAGGGACCGCCGCAGCGTGGCCTCCCGCCTCTCCATGAAGCTCATGTCGTGCAGCAGCACCACGAACCCGAGGGGCGCGCCCTCGTCGGCCACGGGCAGCGCGCTCAGGTGGACCTTGCCCCCGGGCAGGTCCGCCACCGACCGCCACGGCTGCCAGGCCTCCGCGGGAGCGCCGGCGGCCGGGCGCAGGTGGGGGCCGATGTCCGCGCAGCGGAACACGTCGGGATAGTCGGAGGTGCGGGCCGCGAACTCCAGCTCGGCGGTGCAGGCGGCGGCGGCCATGATCCGCTCGTCGTGGGCGATGTCCACGAGCAGGGCGCGCAGCTCGCGCCACTCCCGCTCCCGCCAGTGCGAGACCAGCGCGCGGCGGCCCCCGCCGATCGCCAGGTCCGCGCGCAGGATGACGTCCTTCTCGAACCAGCGCCGGGTCGTCTCGTTGGCCGCGATGAGGGCGATCCAGGTCAGCAGGCCCAGCCCCGCCACGAGCAGGAAGGCGAACCGCGCCGCTCGATGCATCCCTCGATATTCGCCCTACCGGACGGGAACCGCAACCGATTTGGCCGGCCGCGCCGGAAGCGATTAGGATGCGCAGGCGGAAGACCTCACGCCCAACCGCGAAAGGGTTGATTCCTTGCACGTCCTGCTCACGCTGTCGGCCGGCTCCGCGCACGGCACGGAGACGGTTCCCACGCTCCTCCTGGCCCTCGCCTTCGTGCTCGTGGCGGCCAAGCTGGCCGGAGAGCTGTTCGAGAGGCTCGGCCAGCCCTCCGTCCTCGGGGAGCTCCTGGTGGGCATCCTCCTGGGCAACCTGACCCTGGCGGGCGGTCCCGACCTGGCCTCCCTGGCCGGCAACGAGACCTTCGTCGTCCTGGCCGAGCTGGGGGCCATACTGCTGCTCTTCCACGTCGGGCTCGAGTCCACGCCGCGGGAGATGATGGCCGTGGGCGGGCGGGCCACGCTGGTGGCCGTGGTCGGGGTCGCCACGCCCATGGCGCTGGGCTTCGGCGTGGGCGAGCTGCTGCGCCCCGACGAGTCGTGGATGCTCCACGCCTTCCTGGGGGCGATGCTCGCCGCCACGAGCGTGGGGATCACCGCGCGCGTCCTCAAGGACGTGAACGCGCTCAAGAAGCCGTTCGCGCGGATCATCCTGGGCGCGGCCGTCATCGACGACGTGCTGGGGCTGCTCGTCCTCGCCGTGATCTCGGGGATCATCACCGCGGCCGGGACCGGGCAGGAGATGAGCCTCCAGGGGATCGGGCTCATCGTCCTGAAAGCGGTCCTGTTCCTGGTCGGGGCCCTGGTCATCGGGTCGTTCCTGTCGCCGCGGCTCTTCCACGCGGCGCTGGCCCTGCGGTCGGCGGGGGTCGTCCAGGCCCTCGCGCTGAGCTTCTGCTTCGCCCTCGCCTACCTGGGCCTGAAGGCGGGCCTGGCGCCCATCGTGGGGGCGTTCGCGGCCGGCCTCGTCCTGGAGGAGGTGCACTTCGAAGGGCACGTGGAGCGAGGCGAGCGGCCGCTGCACGACACCCTCGAGCCGCTCATCGCCCTTTTCGTGCCCGTGTTCTTCGTGCGGATGGGGATGCTCGTGGACGTCCGCTCCTTCGCCTCGCCGGCCGTCCTGGGCTTCGCCTCCCTGCTCACGCTGGCGGCCATCGCCGGGAAGCTGGCCTGCGCCCTCGCGACGCCCAGGGGGATGTCCGGCCTCACCGTCGGCCTGGGGATGATGCCTCGCGGGGAGGTCGGCCTCATCTTCGCGGGCATCGGCGCGCAGCTCGTCCTCGCGGGACAGCCGGTCATCGACGCGGCGACCTACGCCGCCGCCGTCTTCATGGTGGTGGCGACGACGGTGGCGACGCCTCCGCTCCTGCTCTGGTCCATGCGCCGGTCGCCACCCGCGTCGTGACCGTGACGCCGCGTTGACAACGGCGCGGCGACTCGCCTATAAGGTCTTCCACCAGCGCCACATCGGCTTCATCCATTTGAAGCCTTGGCCGAGGAGGCAGACATGTTCCGCCATGGGACCAGGAGCCTCGGGATCGCCGCGGCCCTCGCCCTCGTGCTCACCACGCCCGCCTTCGCCCAGGAGGGCAAGATCACGGGCAAGGTCGTGGACGCGACGGGCGGCGTGCTTCCGGGCGTGGCCGTCACCATCACGGACCAGACCGGCGCCACCAGGACGACCACGACCGGCGCCGACGGCACGTTCAGCGTCGACGCCGCGCCCGGGGTCTACACCGTCACCGCCGAGCTGGCGGGCTTCCGCAGGGGCCAGACGAGGGGCGTCACCGTCGCGGCCGGCGTCCCCGCGTCGGCCGAGATCACCCTGGCCGCGAGGCTGGCCGAGGAGATCACGGTCACCGCGATGAAGCGCGAGGAGACGGTGCAGGACACGCCCGTCTCCGTGGCCGCCCCGAGCGAGGCCGAGCTGCGCGCGCGCGGCGTCGAGGACATCGAAGGCGTGGCCCGGAACGTGGCCGGGTTCAGCGTGCAGAACCTCGGCCCCGGCCAGAGCCAGGTCGCCATGCGGGGCGTCTCCTCGGGTCAGATCGCGCGCGACCAGCCGGGGGTCAAGGAGCAGGTGGGCGCCTACCTCGACGAGTCGGTCATCTCCCTGTCCCTCTTCACCCCGGACCTCGATCTCTTCGACGTGGGCCGCGTCGAGGTCCTGCGCGGCCCCCAGGGAACGCTGTTCGGCTCCGGCTCGGAGTCGGGCACGGTCCGCTACATCACCAACCCGCCCGAGATCGGCGTGACGAAGGTGTTCGGCGAGTTCGGCGGCAACACCGTCGGCGGCGGCAGCCAGGGCGGCAACATCAAGCTGGGCTTCAACGCCCCCCTCGGCGATACGGCGGCCGCCCGCGTCGCCGCGTACTATTCCAGGCTCCCCGGCTACATCGACGCGGTGCAGCCCGGCCTCAGCGTGAACGACGACGTCAACACCGCCGACCGCTTCGGCTTCCGGGCCGCCGTCAGGTTCGCTCCGAGCGACGAGCTTTCCATCACGCCGCGTCTCGTCTACCAGAAGATGGAGGCCGACGGCTGGAACCGCATCGACGCCTTCAACATACTGGGCAATCCCTTCACCACCACTCGTCCCGCGGCGAACCTGGGCGAGCGGGAGCAGTTCACCCAGATCGGAGAGCCGTACACCGACAGGTTCGTCCTCGGCGACCTCAACATCCGGTACGACTTCGGCGCCGTCGAGCTCACGTCGATCACGTCCTACAGCGACCGGGACCTGCTGGTGGTGCGCGACGCGGGCGCGCTCACGTCCAGCATCACCGGCGGCTCCATCGGTCTCCCCGAGAGCGTCTACACCCTCGATGCCCCCCTCGACGACGCGACGACGGCCAAGGCGTGGACGCAGGAGCTGCGGCTGTCGGGCGCGACGGGCCGCTTCCAGTGGGTGGTCGGCGGCTTCTACAGCTCGGCCGAGCGTGTCTACGCCCAGAGCCTGCTGGTCGCCGGCTTCGAGGATGCCACCGGGATTCCGACCGCCGGCCAGTTCGGCGCGTCGAAGGACATCCTCTTCTTCTCCGGGCTCGACTACGACTTCAAGCAGCTCGCCTTGTTCGGCGAGGGGACGTGGTCGCTGAACGACCGCTTCGACCTGACCGGCGGGCTGCGCTACTACGACTTCGACGAGGACCGCATCCAGACGTTCGACGGCATCTTCGCGGACCCGGGGAGGAACCCGGGCTCCAGCGAGGCGAGCGGCATCGCGCCGCGGCTGATCCTGAGCTACAAGCTCAGCGACACCACGAACCTGAACGCCCAGGCCGCCAAGGGCTTCCGCCTGGGCGGCATCAACGACCCGCTGAACGTCCCGCTCTGCACCGCCGAGGACCTCGTGACCTTCGGGGGCCGGGAATCCTGGGAGGACGAGACGGCCTGGAACTACGAGGTCGGCACCAAGTCCAGGATCATGGGTGGGCGCGGGTCCTTCAACGCCTCCGCGTTCTACATCGACATCAAGAACCTGCAGGCCACGGTGACGGCCGGCTCCTGCTCGTCCCGCGTGGTCTTCAACGTCCCGGAGTCGCGCAGCGTGGGCGGGGAGGTGGAGCTGGCGCTCGCGCCGAACGACAGCTTCGACTTCGCCGTCACCGCGGGCATCACCGACGCCGAGCTCAAGTCGACCCTGACCTCCACCAGCAGCGACGGCAGCACCAGCGTCGTGGCGGGCATCCGCGAGGGGAACCGCCTGCCGAGCGTGCCGCGGTTCCAGATGTCCGCCGCCGCCACCTACCAGTGGCAGGTCCGGAGCGACGTGCTGGGATATGTGACCGGCACCTATCAGCACGTGGGCTCGCGTTTCACCCAGGTGGGCGACGAGGAGCCCGGCTTCGGCACCTTCAGCCTCCTGTCCTTCGAGCCCAACACGATCGGCGGCCCCCTGACCCAGGGGTCGTTCACCTTCAACCCGGAGTTGCCGAGCTACGACATCGTGAACCTTCGGCTGGGCGTCCTGAAGGGGAAGTGGGACCTGGCGCTGTTCGCCAACAACATCACCGACGAGCGGGCCTTGCTGGCGCTGGACCGGGAGCGCGGGCTCCTCGCCCGCGTGGGCTACCTGACCAACCAGCCGCGGACCTTCGGGTTTACGGCCCGCTTCAACTTCTGAGCAGCTGAATCCGAGGGCGCCCCGTCTGACCGGGGCGCCCTCGATCGGTCAGTACACAGCCCGCTTCTGGACCTTGGCCTTGGTGGCCAGGCGGAAGCGGTCGTCCACCGTGCCGCCCTCGAGGACGCGGGCCGAGACGTATTCCCCCAGCGCGGGGCCGTGCTTGAAGCCATGGCCCGAGCCTCCGCCCACCAGCCAGACGTTCTCGCGCTCGGGGTGGCGGTCGATCAGGAAGTCGCCGTTGGAGGTGTTCTCGTACTGGCACACCTCGCTGCCGACCAGCGGCGCGTCCTTCAGGCCCGGGAAGCGCCGGCCCACGAACTCCCGGACGCGGGCCAGGGTCTCGGGCGTGACGACGCGCTCGCCCGCATCGGGGTCGAAGGACGGACCGTGGCGGTCGGGGGCGACCTTGAAGCCGCGGCCCTTGAAGTCGGGCACTCCGTAGATCTCCTCCGCGAAGTCCACCCAGACGGGCATGGCCGGCGAGCGGAAGCGCGCGTCGCCCGGCGCGGGGCCGAAGTAGAAGACCTCCTGGCGGGTGGGAAAGACCCGCTCGCCGAGCAGGTCGGGGAAGAGCTTCGGGAGCCAGGGCCCGCAGGCGAAGACGAAGGTGCCCGCGCCGACGGATCGTCCGGACGCCGTCGCCACCGAGCCCAGCCGCCCCTGGCCCGCGGGAGGCGCCACGCTCTCCTCGAGATACTCCACCCCCGCGGCCAGGGCGGCCTGGACCACGAACTGCACCGCATGGAAGGCGGCCAGGAAGCCGCTCTCCGGCTCGTAGATGGCCCACGTGTTGGGGCCGAAGTCGATCTGGGGCCAGCGCCGCTCCAGCTCCGGCCGGTCGAGGCGCTCGTGGCGCACGCCGAGCCGCCGCAGGGTGGCGAGCGTGCTGGTGGTCAGCGGGTCC
>Ga0214472_10002549_pt1 | contig 19569 bp, 19 predicted proteins | sample RVTome_6_FD_207662 | JGI IMG/M metagenome (GOLD analysis project Ga0214472, IMG submission 207662) | Soil microbial communities from uranium-contaminated site in the Upper Colorado River Basin, Wyoming, United States - RVT140D175 | ecosystem: Environmental > Terrestrial > Soil > Contaminated >...
AAATAACACTACAGTTTTGAGATGTCCCGCCCCTTAAACTCGTTTACAGTTTCGAGCTATCTCAAAAATATTGGTTGAACTCGACACTTTATGGCGAAGTATTGCATGACTCAGGTAACCTCTTTCTTATGAAAAATTCACCTTCAATATTTATTTATTCGATACGGTTTATTGCTGCAATGTTAATTGCTCCATTGATTACCTCATTGTTAATTGTTGCCCCACTTTATCCGCACGAATGGTTTTATATTATTATGCGGGGAGCTTTAACATTTACATATGCAGTGGCTTTATTCGTCGCGTTACCAATTACTCTTGTCCTTTGTGCTAAAGACAAATGCACTCTACCGATGCTTGCCATGACTGGTTTCATACTGGGCGTTTCGACTCTGTTGATATTGCCTATGACAACTTGGAAATCATACAACGAACCTGAAGTATCACTTGCTGGTATTGTAGATAATCTCCCGTGGCTAATCTGGTATGGATTCAGTGCGGCTATTGGGGCGAGTGCTTTTGGTCTGATATCTGGCATAGTAAATTGGAAGAGTAAAAAAACTGCGACTCATAGTTGATATGTGTACCTGGTTCTCAGATGAATAGGAATCTAGCGCTATCGTGGTTATAAGATCCTTCGCAACAGCGGCTCAGTATGACAGCGGTGTTCTGTCATTCTGATGCCTGCCCTAAGTTGAGCGAAGGAACTCGACACTAGTTGTAGAAGAATCTATAACTACCGTGGCAGAAGCTTCACTTGCCCAGTATGGCAACGTCAATGCGAGTAACTATTACGCTAACACCGGCAGCAACCGCCAGCTTACGGGGGGTGAGGCGATAACGCTGACGGTGCTCGGTGGTGTCCTCGGGCGTTATTCAGGTGTATCAGTAGCCCTATTCAATGACGGCAAGGGTGCGGTCAAGGAACTTGCGCCCGCATCAGTAATACTGCAAACAGAAACCGATAGCGATGGCCCGGTATGACGGACTCAAAAGAACAGAGCAGGGCTGATACTAAATCGTGCGGCGAGTTTTTTAATGTGCTCTTTGGTCAGATTGCGTTCGCCGCGCAGAATGCGTGATAGCAGTGTTTTGTCACCGATTTCAGGGAAGTCTTTTAAACTCAGTTTGTACTGATCCATCAGCAGCCGTAGCAGTGTGACATCGGCAGACGATGTGGTTGCTTCAGTTTCAAATTTGACCAGTGATTTGTCGCTGTTCTCGTAGCTTTTGATCGCATTACTCAGCAGGCCGATAAGTCCGTTCAGTGGTTCGTGTGCAGTATCATCTGCTGCATCGAGTAACTGTTCGACCAGCGCGAGCGCGGCTTCATAATCGGCGACATCAGTGATATTCAGCAGGGGCTGTGCCGTTTCGGCGAAGCGCTGGTAACTGCTGATAACTTTTGCATTGCTGGCCATATTATTTACTCGCATAGCGTTTACAGAGTTTGTCATATTCGGCGTGGCTGACGATGTGTTTCACATAGATTCGGTTCTGTACAAACTGGATGAACGCGATCAAACGAAGATTGTTGCCACCTATGCCAATGACCCACCATTTGTCCCGGTATCTGAGATTATCCAGCGACGGGAACAGTCGTCTCATCTCGTCCGGTGAACTGAATCGGGCTTTTTTCAGCACATGATATAAATCCAGCAGGGCCTGGCGCTGGTTGGGGTATTTTTCTGCCGCCTCCGTGAACGGGCGCCGGGATATGATGTGCATGTCACCTCCTTTGACAATGTGCCAACCATAGCCAAAAGTTGACAATTTGTCAACCAAGAGGGTGTGTAACGAACGCTCTGAAAGCCGCCAGTTAGCGCCAGAAGGGCTTATCCGTTAATATCGCGCTCTTGACACCGCCGCGGACTCACCAATGCTCCAGATCTACAACAGCCTGACCCGACAAAAAGAAGTCTTTACCCCGATCGAACCCGGCAAGGCAGGTATTTATGTCTGCGGCATGACGGTGTACGACCTGTGCCATCTCGGCCATGCGCGGGTGCTGGTGGTGTTCGACACCGTGGTGCGCTATCTGCGCGCTTCGGGTTACGAGGTGAACTATATCCGCAACATCACCGATATCGATGACAAGATCATCGCGCGCGCCAATGAGAACGGGGAGTCTATCGGCGAACTCACTGCGCGGTTTATCGCGGCGATGCACGCAGATGCGGCCGAGCTGGGCGTGTTGCCGCCGAGCGCGGAACCGCGCGCGACCGATTCGATGCGCGAGATCATCGACATGATTGCTAACCTGATCGACAAGGGCGCGGCCTATGCCGCCGATAACGGCGATGTTTATTATTCGGTGAGCAGCTTTCCGCATTACGGCCGGCTCTCGGGGAAAAAACTCGAAGACCTGCGCGCCGGTGAACGCGTCGCGGTGGACGAACATAAAAAAGACCCGCTGGATTTTGTGCTGTGGAAAGCGGCGAAACCGGACGAGCCGAGCTGGGATTCGCCCTGGGGCCAGGGGCGACCCGGCTGGCACATCGAGTGTTCGGTGATGTCGACCAGCTGTCTGGGCAATCATTTTGATATTCACGGTGGCGGCCAGGACCTGCAGTTCCCGCACCACGAAAACGAAATCGCGCAATCCGAGGCCGCGACCGGCGAACATTTTGTCAATCTCTGGATGCACAATGGTTTTGTCCGCATCAATGATGAAAAAATGTCGAAGTCGCTGGGCAACTTTTTTACCGTGCGCGAAATTCTCAAACTGTATAAAGGCGAGGAGATCCGTTATTTCGTGCTCGCCAGCCAGTATCGCAGTCCGTTGAACTATTCCGACCAGTTGCTCGATTCGGCGCGCGTGGCATTAAACCGTTTGTACAATGCGCTGCGTGGTATCGAACTTGCTGATGAAGTTATTGCCAGCGAATACACTCAGCGTTTCAATAAAGCGATGGACGATGATTTCAATACTCCCGAAGCGATCGCAGTATTGTTCGATCTCGCCAACCATGTCAATCGTGAACGCGAAGCCGCGCCCGAAAATGCAGCGCAACTCGCCGCCGAACTCAAACAGCTGGCCAATGTGCTCGGTTTGTTAGAGAGCGATGTGGAAAGCTATTTGCAAAGCAGCGCCGGTGCGGACGAAGACTCTGAAAAAATCGAAGCCCTGATCGCGCAAAGACTGGCGGCGCGCACAGAAAAAAACTGGGCAGAAGCCGACCGCATCCGTGATCAGTTGCTGGCGATGGATATCGTGCTCGAAGACAAGGACGGCAAGACCATCTGGCGACGTGGTTGAAAAACTTTAAAAGCAAAAAAATTAGAAGCGGAACCACAGAGGCACAGAGAACACAGAGGAAAAACAAATATTTTTTTGTTTAAAAAACAGTATTCTTTAATCATCTTGGAGTCAATGAAAAACTAGCAGGGCCTGTCGTAAGCAGGTCTTTTTTATAAGTCTTTTACAATTAATTTCTTTCTCCGTGTTCTCTGTGGTTATTCCGGGCTTCCTGCCCTCTACCCTTCGGGCCGCGTAAAAACACGCGTTCAATTTGATCCAGTCAAATTAGTCTGTGGCGAAAGCTTTTATTTTTTACTTCATCTCTTCAAGGAAGTCTTCGTCCTGGTGTCTTTGTTCGAAGACATCGAGGTTGTCGACCACGTCGTCGAGGTCGTTAGTGAAGCGCGCGATCAGGAACAGGGCTTCGCCTTCGTGCACCAGCGGGATTTGTGTGGAACCGATGACCACGCCTTTGCAGGGCGAAATCAGAGGCACGGACACGGCACTGTTATAAGGATCGCTGATCAGACCGAGTGATTCGCCTTTTTTAACTCTTGTGCCAAGGCTGACCGGATAACGTAACACGCCGCTTTCCGGTGCGCGTAGCCATAAGCTGGCATAGGCTTCGAAAGGTTCTATTTTGGTTCGTCGCGAAGGTTTTCTGCGCGGCAGCATTTCCAGTGCTCGCATCACGCCGAGGATGCCTTCGACGCCCGCGCGGATTCCAACTTCGTCATAGCGCAGCGCTTCGCCGGCTTCATAGACTAATGTCGGTATGCCCATGTCGGCAGCGGTAGCGCGTAATGAACCTTCGCGCATGGCAGAATTTAATAATACTGGTGCGCGAAAACTGCGCGCCAGGCGTGCGGTTTCTGCATCATCGAGGTTGGCGCGGATTTGCGGCAGATTGGTGCGATGGATCGCGCCGGTGTGCAGATCGATGCCGTGCGTACAACGCGCGATCACCTGCTGGGTAAACAACTGGGCGACGCGTGCGGCGAGTGAACCTTTTTCGGAACCGGGAAAGCTGCGATTGAGATCGCGCCGGTCGGGCAGGTAACGCGACTGATGGATCACGCCATAGACATTGACTACGGGTATCACCAGCAGAGTACCGTTGAGCTTGCGCAGTGCTTTGGATTCGAGCAGGCGCTGGGTAATTTCGATGCCGTTGATTTCGTCACCGTGCACCGCCGATGAAATAAACAGGCGCGGGCCTTCGCTTTTACCATGGATGATATGCACCGGCATCGCCAGATGGGTGCGCGAGTTCAGTCGCGGCAGGGCGAGGTCGGTGGTGATGCGAGTTCCGGGCGCAATTTCCTGTCCGTTGAACTCGAATGGGCTTTGCATCACTAGCCCTTGCCGCGGGTGCGTGTGGTCTTGCTAAGGTAATTTTTTTCAATAAAGTCGATGAACAAACTGGCGATATCTTTTTCTGACGCGCGTTCGATACCTTCGAGTCCTGGTGACGAATTGACTTCCATAACCACGGCACCGTGGTTTGACCGCAAGAGATCGACACCGGCGACGTTCAGGCCCATGATGCTGGCGGCGCGCACCGCTGTTGAGCGTTCTTCCGGGGTGATGCGCACCAGGCTGGCCGAACCACCGCGGTGCAGGTTGGAGCGAAACTCGCCGTCCTTGCCCTGACGTTTCATCGCCGCGACCACCTTGTCACCCACGACCAGACAACGGATGTCAGCACCGCCCGCTTCTTTAATGAACTCCTGGGTCAAAATATTTGCATGCAGTCCCATGAAGGCTTCGATCACGCTGGAGGCCGCCTGTTTGGTTTCCGCCAGCACGACACCGATGCCCTGAGTACCTTCGAGTAACTTGATCACCAGCGGTGCACCGTTGACCATGTTGATCAAATCGTCGATGTCATCGGGGGAATGCGCAAAGCCGGTGACCGGCAGGCCGATACCTTTGCGCGCGAGCAGTTGCAGGGAGCGCAACTTGTCGCGCGAACGCGAGATCGCGACCGATTCGTTGAGCGGATAGACACCCATCATTTCGAACTGGCGCAGCACCGCAGTACCGTAGAAAGTAATCGAAGCCCCGATGCGCGGGATCACCGCATCGAAACCGGTGAGGTTTTCGCCTTTGTAATGAATGCTGGGGCGGTTCGAGGTAATGTTCATGTAACAGCGCAGGGCATCGAGCACGCGTACTTCGTGGCCGCGGGCTTCGGCCGCCTCGATCAGGCGGCGGGTCGAATACAGTTTCGCGTTTCGCGAAAGGATAGCGATTTTAATGTGAATTCTCCTCTTGCGATGCCACCACCGTCCGGGCGTGAGAGCCTGGAGAAAGAGTGTGGTTCGCGGTTCGACTGGCTCCGGCCGTAGGCGGAGTACAATTCTTGTGCAGTTGCGACAGTGAGTGCTTACCTGGTCGGTCTGCTAAAGTGCGAATTGTGGCATTGCCGCTGGCGAATGGCAAACCAGCAGTTGCTAAAACCTGGCCAGCCACCGAAACTGCGTTCATGCTGCTGTATTCTGCCTGGCTGAGGACTGAGGAACGATAATGAAAAAAAACTTAAGCCTGGTGGGCTGGCGCGAATGGGTCGGCCTGCCCGAACTGGGTGTCGCGAAGATCAAGGCGAAAACCGACACCGGTGCGCGCACTTCGACCCTGCATGCTTTTTATGTCGAACCGTTTCAGCGCGATGGTGCCGCCTGGGTGCGTTTTGGTATTCATCCTGTACAGCGTCGCGAAGACCGCGAGCAGGAATGTGAAGCCCCGGTATACGATCAACGCGAGGTCACCGATTCGGGTGGCCACAGCGAAGAACGCTATGTGATCAAAACCCTGGCGCAGCTGGGAGACATGAGCTGGCCGATCGAACTGACCCTGACCAATCGTGACAATATGCGTTTTCGCATGCTGCTCGGCCGCACCGCGCTGAATGGCCGTTTTATCGTCGATCCAGCAGCCTCATACCTGATGAGCAAACCGGGCATACGTAAAGATTAAACACAAAAACTAACAGCTAAACCACTAAAAGCGGCACCACAGAGGCACAGAGAAAGCATTTATTTGTAAAAGCCTTACGTAAATTGACTTCCTACAAACTGTTACAAACCCTGCAATGACATCAAGATGATTAAGTAGTCTCTGGTTTTTGTTTTTAAACAAAAATTATTTGCTTTTCCTCCGTGTTCTCTGTGCCTCTGTGGTGCAGCTTTTATCATTGGTTTCGCTTCTAAGGTTTTAGTTTTCCGGCGCCTGGGTTTCCATTCTGAGTTCTATGCCCAGCGGGCCGCGGGGGACGGTGAGGGAGAAGGTCGAGCCATCGCGCTTTAATACTACCAGCACGCTTTCACCCGCTTCGCCTTCCAGGGTTGCCTGTTGCAGGTCCTGCATCGAATAAATATTTTTCGCGGCATAGCTGAGCACAGTATCACCTGCCTGGATACCGGCCGCGGCAGCAGCAGAATCGGGGTAGACCGCGGTAGCGATGACGCGATTGGGTTTTTCGCTGGCGTAGAGATAGCGGTCGTAGATGTCGTCACCAAACTGTTCGCGGATGCCGTGCGTCGGATCCAGCAGCTTGCGCAGCTCCTGGGCATAGCGGGTGCTGTTGATCCAGCCTTCGCGCTCTGCCCGATCGCGCAGGCGCAGCATGGCAAGCCGGTTCTGGGCGACCAGATCGCGGATCGCTTCCGCGGTAGCGTACGGGATCTGGGCAGCGGTGAGCGCCTCCACCTCTGGCAGCGAAGAGCTGGTGGCCGGGCTCTGTCTGTGTCTGCTATCACTCGCTGCAGGCTCGGCAGATTCCTGCTGCGCGGCCTGTCGATCCTGGTCTTCGCCAGCGAGCCGACTCTGGAGCGCCTGGCTATGGGCTTTCTCAGCAGCCAGCTCGGTTTCCAGCTGGGCAATGTTTGCCCGCAGGCGCTCGAGTTCGGCCGCTCTGGCGGCCATTTCCTGGTGCTGGCGGCTGTTCACAGCTGGAAACCAGCCCCGGAGTTGCCAGCCCATTGCGAAACTGACCAGGGCGAGGAGGCCGAAAAACATGAGTCTCGATTTCATCGCCGCTAGTTTACTGTGAAAGCCACTGCCTGCGAGGGTTTGCAGCGGGCTTGTAACTGGCTGAATTGTTATCTACAATACGCGCCCTTAATCCTTGCTCTACCGTATCCGACGGGGGGCTTAAACCGAGAGGAAATATGCGACATTACGAAATCGTGTTTCTGGTCCATCCTGACCAGAGCGAGCAGGTCTCCGCCATGATCGAGCGCTATAAAGGCATGATCGAAACGGCCGGCGGCAAGATCCACCGCCTCGAAGACTGGGGCCGTCGTCAGCTGGCTTATCCCATCAATAAAATCTTCAAAGCGCATTATGTGATGATGAACGTCGAATGTGGCGCTGAAGTCCGTGATGAGCTGGAATCGGCTTTCCGTTTCAATGATGCTGTGATCCGTAATCTGATCATGAAGTGTGATGTTGCCTTCACCGAAATGTCTCCGCTGGCGAAACAAAAAGCCGAAGAAGCTGAAAATGCTTCACGTCGTGCCGCGCGCGAACAAAGCGAGGCTGCTGCCAGTGATTCGTCTGACGATAGTGTGATAGACGAAGACGATGCAGACGATTCTGCAATTGAAACCGCAACCGAATAAGGCAGGAAAATAAAGATGTCATATTTTAGACGTAAACGTTTTTGTAAATTCACTGCCGACGGTATCGATAACGTTGACTACAAGGATCTGGAACTGCTCAAGGGCTATATTTCAGAAAGCGGCAAGATCGTACCTGCACGTATTACCGGTACCAAAGCGAAATACCAGCGCCAGCTGACCAGCGCCATCAAACGCGCGCGTTTTCTGGCCCTGATGCCGTACACCGACAGCCACCTGTAATCTGCGGCCTGTCCCGTGCCAGCCGGATGCTGGCACGAAACCCTGTACTCTGCTTCAGATGATCCTGCTATCGCGTTTTATCCTGAAGGGCATCAGTCAGGCAGCACTGGTCGCTGCCAGCATGGCCGTGCTGGGCCTGGTCCCGGTGGTCGGCTGGTTTACGGTGCTGCTCAGTGCTGCCGCAGTGGCGCTGGTGACCCTGGTGCAGGGTTATCGTCACGGCCTGCTGGTGATGCTGGTGGCGGTCGTTGGCACTGGCGTGTTCACCGGCCTGCTGTTTGCGCAGCCGCTGATCGCGCTGTATTTTTTGCTCGCGGTGTGGTTACCCGTGTGGCTCGCGGCTGTGGTTTTGCGCGAAACGGTGTCCCTGTCGCTGAGCGTATTGCTGGTCGCAGGCATGAGTTTGCTGATACTGGTCATGATGTATCTGCTGTTCCCGGGTTTCGAGGAACTCTGGCGCGAGCCGCTGGATCAGCTGGTGACCCGGATCGCCGAGCAGTCGAGCCAGCTCTCGCTGGACGAGCTGCGCAGCGCTGAAGCACTGGTGATTCGTCTGATACCGGGCCTGATCGCCAGTACCCTGCTGTTCGCTACGGTACTGAGTCTGATGCTGGCGCGCTGGTGGCAGGCGGTGAATTTCAACCCGGGTGGCTTCGCTGCTGAATTTCAGGCACTGAGGCTGGGCAGATCGGCAGCGCTACTGGCGATCCTGATTTTTGCACTCAGCGGGTGGCAGCAGAGCGACATGTTGCTCGCGATGACGCTGGTGGTGTTTACGCTGTACATTTCGCAGGGCGCGGCAGTGTTGCACGCCCTGGTGGCGAAAAAGCGGATTAGCCCGGTGTGGCTGTATCTGCTGTATTTTTTGATGTTATTTATTCCCCAGATCATGGTGGCGCTGGCGCTCATAGGGCTGGTAGATACCTGGATTGATTTCAGACGGCGACTTGCCGCCTGAGTTTGAAAAACCGTAGAGGGTGTTAAGATGGAAGTCATCTTGTTAGAAAAAATTGATCGTTTGGGCGGCCTGGGTAAGGTTGTCAATGTACGCTCTGGCTATGCGCGTAATTTTTTGCTGCCCACGGGCAAGGCAAAAATCGCCACCCCGGCCAATGTTGCTGAGATCGAAGCGCGCCGCGCCGAGTTCGAAGCCCAGGCGGCGGCCAGCCTGAGCGCTGCGGAAAAACGTCGTGATCAGATCGCTGCCCTGGCGATCAGCATTACTGCCAAGTCAGGCACCGAAGGCAAGCTGTTCGGTTCGGTAGGCAATTCAGATATCGCCGATGCGGTCACCGCTGCCGGTGTCGAACTGGAAAAACGCGAAGTGCGTCTGCCTGCCGGCCCGATTCGCCTCGCTGGTGAATACGAAGTCGAACTGCATTTGCACGCTGACGTGAATGCAACGCTGAAGCTCGTGGTCATCGCTGACGAAGACTAAAACTTGTCTGAACATGTTGATCAGTCACATGTTCATAGCTATGTTTTTGATTCTGTAAGACAAAGACTAGCCACAGAGGGCACAGAGAGAATTTTTCTCACTCTGTCCTCTGCTAGTTGTTTCCCTTCGATTCGGATGCCTGTAGTATGTGTGCATTCACAAACCTAAGTACCCGCATGGGATTGTAAGCATGTCGGATCCAGTCATTTCAAAAATACCAGGCAATATTTCCAGCCTAAGGATTCCACCGCATTCGGTGGAGGCTGAGCAGGCGGTGATCGGTGGTCTGCTGCTGGACAATCGCGCCTGGGAGCGGATTGCAGACAAGATCCTGGTGGAAGATTTCTACCGCCAGGACCACCGTACCCTGTACCAGGCCATCGGCCAGCTCGAAGCCGACAACCAGCCGTTCGATGCGGTGACGCTGTCTGAATTGCTCGCCAACACCGGCCAGCTCGAACAGGTCGGCGGTCTCGCTTATATCGGCCGCCTCGCCAAAGATACCCCCAGTGCCGCCAATATCGCTGCCTATGCCGACATCGTGCGCGAGCGCTCGATTCTGCGCCAGCTGATCGCGGTCGGCACCGATATCACCAGCACCGCCTTCGTCCCTGAAGGCCGTGCCAGCCGCGAGCTGCTGGAAGAGGCGGAAAAGCGCATCTACGAAATCGCCGAGCAGGACATGCGCGGCCGCGGTGGCTTCCAGGAAATCCGCGCCTTGCTCACGCGCACCGTGGAACAGATCGATCATCTGTTCGAAACCGAGGGCGCGATCACCGGCCTGGCCACCGGCTTCGATAAATTCGATGAAATGACCACCGGCCTGCAGCCGGGCGATCTGGTCATCGTCGCCGGCCGCCCCTCGATGGGTAAGACCACCTTCGCGATGAACATCGCCGAGAACGCGGCCATCGGCGGCCAGGTCCCGGTCGCGGTGTTCAGCATGGAAATGCCCAGCGAGCAGCTCGCGATGCGCATGATTTCTTCGCTCGGGCGCATCGACCAGCACCATATCCGCACCGGCCAGCTCACCGATGATGACTGGCCGCGCATTACCTCGGCGGTGCACATGCTGTCGGAAGCCAAAATCTTTATCGACGACAGCCCGGCGATGTCACCCAGCGAAGTGCGGGCGCGCGCGCGGCGCCTGAAACGCCAGCACGGCCTCGGCCTGGTGGTGGTGGATTATCTCCAGCTGATGCAGGTCGCCGGTGGCAGCGAAAACCGCGCCACCGAAATTTCTGAAATCTCGCGCGGCCTGAAGGCGCTGGCGAAAGAACTCAAGGTGCCGGTGATCGCGCTGTCGCAGCTCAATCGCAGTCTGGAATCGCGCACCGACAAGCGCCCGATCATGTCAGATCTGCGTGAATCAGGCGCGATCGAGCAGGATGCCGATCTCATCGTGTTCATCTATCGCGACGAAGTCTATAACGAAGACAGCCCGGACAAGGGCACCGCAGAAATCATCATCGGCAAACAGCGTAACGGCCCGATCGGCAAGTCACGCCTCACCTTCCTGGGCAAATACACCAAGTTCGAAAATTTCGTGCCTGAGATGTACACCAGCGATTACGGCCGCGGCGACGATTAGTGCGCGCAAATCGGGCGGGCACAGGGCTGCGCCTCGCGCAGATCAGCATCGATACTGCGGCACTCCAGCACAATCTGCAATGCGTAAAACAGTTTGCTCCGAGGAGCAAAATCCTGGCCGTGATCAAGGCCAATGCTTATGGTCATGGCGTCATCACGGCGGCGCGTGCGCTCGCTGCTGCTGACGGTTTTGCCCTGGCGATGACGGGTGAGGCCCTGCAACTGCGCGCCGCTGGCTTCGAACAGGCGCTGCTGGTGCTGCAGGGTTTTCAAACTCTCGATGAGCTGGCGCAGCTCGCCGAACAGAATATTGCGACCGTGGTGCACCACGAAACCCAGCTCGAGCTACTCGAAAAATATCCTGGCCCAGAGCTCGATGTCTGGCTGAAACTGGATACCGGCATGCACCGTCTGGGTTTTGCCTGTGATCAGGTGGCGGCTCTGGTGGCGCGTTTGCAGGTCTGTAGCGGGGTCGGGCGGATCCGCCTGCTGAGTCATTTTGCGAATGCTGATGTAATAGACAATCAATTAAACATCAGACAGTTAGAATCATTTATTAAAGCGAATGCTGGCTCAGGATTTGAGTCCAGTCTGGCCAACTCGGCTGCGATAGTCTCGCTGCCGCAGAGCCATTTCGACTGGGTCAGGCCGGGGATCATGCTCTACGGCAGTTCACCGCTGAGTTCGCATAGCGCGGCTGAACTGGGGCTGAAAGCGGTGATGCGATTTAGCGCGCCGGTGATCGCGGTGAAACAGCTGAGTGCGGGTGACACCGTCGGTTACGGCAGCACCTGGATCTGCGAGCGTGACACCCGGGTCGCCTATATCGCGGCCGGTTATGCTGACGGTTATCCTCGGCATGCCTGCGCTGGCACGCCGGTGCAGCTCAATGGCCAGCGCTGTCAGCTGATCGGCAGGGTTTCCATGGACAGTATCTGTATCGAGCTGGGCGATCTCGAAGTCGCGGTCGGAGATCTCGCCGAGCTCTGGGGAGAGCATATTTCGGTAGACGAGGTCGCCAGCGGTGCCGGCACGATTAGTTACGAACTACTGTGCCAGGCAGGTAATGCGCTGGATCTGCTCTAGCGCTGGATATTCGCGGCGAATCCGTAGTCTCAACTGGGATTTTTGTGCATCTGGTCTATGCTAGTACACTAATAATAACCAATCATGTAATTAGAATCTGTCACTGTGCTGCTCAGACGCAACAGCGCAGCATTATAGGGAGTTCAAAATGATCCAGAAATATTCACGCAAAATTTTGCTCGCGACACTATGCGCAGCCAGTGTCGCCCTGTCTTCCTGCGGCGGTGGCGGCAGCATGATGTTCCGTGGCGATGCAGCACGTACCGGCCAGATGCCCACTGATGGCCCGACTGCGTTGAATACCCTGGCCTGGAAATATGTATTGCCTGATAAAGCCTATTCTTCGCCGGTGGCGGGTGACAAAGAAGTTTATCTCGGCTGTAATGATGGTTATCTATACGCGGTCGATGCAGCCAGCGGACTGGAAAAATGGAAGTTCAGAACTGGCAATAACGTAGAATCGACGCCGGCACTGGCCGATGGCGTTCTTTATGTCGGTAGCTGGGACAACCATGTGTATGCCATCGATGTACAAACCCGCGCCGAGCGCTGGAAGTTTCGCACCACAGGACCGGTTTCATCTTCTCCAGTAGTCGCCGATGGCGTAGTTTACGCAGGCAGCGAAGACGGTAATATGTATGCGCTGGATTCACAGACCGGTTATGAGAAATGGCGATTTAATGCCGGTGGCGCGATCTATTCATCGCCGGCACTGTTCGGCGAAAATATTTTCTTTGGTACTCTGACAGGCGATCTGTTTGCGGTGAATATTAAATCGGGCCAGGAATACTGGCGTTACCATACTCGACACAAGATCCATTCATCACCTGCGGTAGATGAACGTCAGGTGTATTTCGGCAGCGATGATAAACATGTGTATGCCATCAATATCAAAACCGGCCAGATGACCTGGGACAAGAAAACCGCAGGCGAAGTACTGTCTTCGCCCGCAATTGACGGCGATAACCTTTATATCGGTAGTAAGGATGGCTATGTCTATGCTTATGATCTTGGTACGGGTAGTCGTCGCTGGGAATTCAGAACTGAAGGCCCGGTGTTTGCTTCGCCGGTGCTGGCGTCGAATACGGTGTATATCGGCAGTTCAGACCATTATCTTTATGCGCTGGATAAACAGAGCGGTAACTTGCGCTGGAAATATAAAACCGAAGACAAGATTTATTCTTCGCCCAGCGTGAAAGACGGAAAAATATTTTTTAACAGCGTTGACGGTTCTTTATACGCTGTACAATAAATTTATCCAGCCTGGATCATCGGTTCCAGACGCTTCTACGACAGAGCCCGGCGAAGTTGCAATACTGACAGCTGTGTTCATCACCCCAGGCAGTGAGCGGATGCGCTGCATCGAGCAGGGCAAATATTTCTTCCAGTCGTTTCTCGCTGTCAGCGTGCAGCTGCCTGAGTTCTTCGCCCGCCAGCTGTGCCCGGGTTTTGACTTCAGCCTGGCCTTCGTCGAGTGAGAGATATAATACGCGATCGGCTTTATCATCGAGCATGGCATACGTCACCAGCTGAACATCTTCACCGTTATCGACATCGTCCTGGCTGGCTGATGCCCCGGTTTTATAATCGATGATGGTGTTGTTGTTGCCATCAAGCGGCTGGTCGATACGATCGAGCCGCCCGTGTACGCTGAGGCGTGTATTCAAAACAGCATCACAATGTTGCTCAGTGGCGATCACGCTATAGTGTTGTTGCTGTTCGATTTGCCAGTCGATATAGGCCGGGATATGCGCCAGCCAGCGATGCTGCCAGCTGCGGTGCAATAGATTGTCCTGCTGGTCGCGCGCGAACACGCGTTCTGAAATAGCGATCAGATGGGCAATGGCAGCAGCACGGTTTCCCGGTGTCACAGGCTCGGCGAAAGGCGCTGGCAGGTTTTTCACCGCTTGATGAAAGGCCTGCAGGATCTGGTGCACACGTTCGCCATAATCGGATTTCTGCAGTTCTTCGGAAATTTCATCGGCCGGTTTCAGGGCGAGAATATCAGCAGAGAAATACTGGTAAGGACAGTTGATCAAACGCTGGTGCGCGCTGGCAGAAATGTTTTTCGGGATCAATTGCGCAACCGCAGCGGGTGCGGGTCGTTCAGGTACGCCTGGCAGATCCGTTGCTGTGCTCACTGCCACTTCGGGGACCTGTGCCAGCAATGCTTCGAGTTCGGTATTGGCGATGCTGCGCTTGCAACATAGCTGGTAGTGTACGCGCAACGCGTCTATCCATGGCGAAAGCGGAACCGGTTCACCGTGGTCCTGGGATTTGCAGGTGATCAGAACCTCGTCGGCGGCGATTAACAGGCGTTTGAACTGTTGCAGGCGTTGCTCGCGTTGCTGCTCCCATAGCGGCAGTCCCAGCGACTGGCGCACGGCCTGATTGAAAAACGGTGAGGTCGCTGCACGCCCGGGTAAATATTGTTCGTCGGCAGCGGCGATGATCAGAGCATCAAAACGTTTCAGTGTGGCCTGCTCCAGCGTCATCAGTTGCACGACTGAAGAACTGCTTTGTGGGCTGAATAACTGTTCTTCCAGCGCCATGCCCAGCCAGTTCCTGAAATCCAGCCAGCTTAAATCAGGGTTGCAGCTGGCGATGCTGCCTTGCATTGTGTCGAGCAGTTGCAATACGCTGATGCCGGCAGCGTCATTTTTAAACGACTGAGTGATGCCGAGTGTATTGAGGCTCTGGCTTAATGCTTCCAGATATACGTTTAACGGCTGTCGTGTACTGGCCTGATACAGTTTTTGCAGGGGCGCTGCGATCTCTGCAATCCTGTCGAGCAATTGTTTTATTTCGTTATAACTCTGGTTCGGCCAGTGTGGCAATCGCTCGAGCCGATAAGCGAGCTGTTTCCTGTAACGTTCGAGGCCATGAGCGATGTTTTCGTGCAGGATAATATCGTGTTCAAGCCGATAGACATTGCCGAGATGATGTTCGCGGTCATCGCTGACAAGAAAATGCGATTTGATGACATCGAGAAACGCGCGGTAATCAAAATCGGTTTCGATACATTCCAGCCAGCGTTCCAGTACCGCGGCGGCACTGGTGGTGGCGAGCGACCAGCCTGCGATGTCCTGTAGCGGTACTGCTGAGCGTTCTAATAATGCACGCAAACGGCGTGAGAGTTTACGGTCTTCACAGACCACGCCGATGCTGCGACAGCCCGCGAGTAAATATTTTCTGATCTGCAGATCGACAGCACGGGTTTCGGTTTCTGCATCGGCAGCGAGAAACAGGCTGAATGGCAGAGCAGGCGGCGCTGTTATATTTTTTGTTCTTGCCAGCAAAGGTGTTGTACTGAAATCAAATGCTGAATCGATGAAACGCCAGACTGCATTGTGGTTTTCGATACTGTCATCGAAATCGATAATCCTGCAGCGGCCCTGTTGTTGCAGCTGCGCAATATAGACCAGCTCGGTTCTGGAATAGTGCGCTGTGCTGACGACATAATAAAAATGTTGGTCAGCGCTGTGCTGCATCGCGCTGTTCAGGTTCTGGGCACGGGCCAGGCTGGCATCGGTCTGCTGACTGGCTTCGAGCTGCTGGTGCCAGGCGTGCCATAAGGTATGGACCAGCGCGGCTTCCTGTTGCAGGTGTGGATGTGGGGTTTGCAGGCCGTAACTCAGCTGGAGGGCGTTTTCCCAGTCGCTGATATCGGCTGCCAGCTGGATCTGCTCCAGATTGAGTTCATCGAATAATGTCAGCAGGGCGATCGTCACCTGCCATTTGTTTTCTTCGCGAAACAGACGGCTGTGCTGTTCGAGCGCTTCGATGAACAATAAACGTCGGCTGTGTTCGCTGAGCAGATGACCGGATGGGCGGTGTTGCTGTGCCAGCCAGGCGGGCAGGGTGCCGCACCAGGGCGGGATCAAGGCCGAGATATTCTGGATTTCGAGTTGCTGCAATAAAGCGCTACGCAGGTCCGAACTGGCGCCCTCACTGGGCAGGAGCACCACGATCTGGCTCAGGTTTGGCAGCGCCTCGGCCTGGTCCTGCAGGATGCGCTCGGCGCTGCGTACAATCAGCGGGTCGCTGGGGGCAATCCTGAGATCAACTGACAGAGGCATGAGAGACGCGCGGGCGTGAAGCTAACGCTCCAGATGTTGCAGTTTGTCTTCGACACCGTCCCAGTCATCGGCGTCAGCGGGCGGATCCTTGCTGACATTGATCACCGGCCATTCGCGGCTGAGCTCGGCATTGAGCGCGATGAACTGTTCCTGGCCGGCGGGGACATCATCTTCGGCATAGATCGCATCGACCGGGCATTCCGGCACGCACAGGGTACAGTCGATGCATTCATCGGGGTCGATGACCAGATAATTGGGGCCTTCGTGGAAGCAGTCCACCGGACAGACATCGACACAATCGGTGTATTTGCACTTGATACAGTTTTCGGTAACAACGTATGTCATGGAATCTCTGCATATTTATTGGTGTTTTGAATGCGGATGATATTAACACAGCCACAGGCGCTGCCTGATAGTCTAAAATCAGGCATTATCTTTAAATTTGTAAACTCAGGATTTTCCATGAATACAATCAGGACTGCCGTTTTTCCGGTCGCCGGACTGGGTACCCGCTTTTTGCCCGCGACAAAGTCTGTCGCCAAGGAAATGCTCACTATTGTCGACAAGCCGCTGATCCAGTATGCCGCGGAAGAGGCGGTGGCTGCCGGTATGACCCGGCTGGTGTTCATTCTCGGCCGCACCAAGAATTCCATTATCGACCACTTCGACAAGGCCTATGAGCTGGAAACCGAGCTGGCGCTGCGCAAAAAGACCGCGCTGCTGAAAATCGTCCAGGAGATCGTGCCTGACAATGTGCAATGCGTCTTCATCCGCCAGTCGGAAGCGCTGGGCCTGGGCCACGCCGTGCTCTGCGCCGAACCGGTGGTACACGGTGAACCCTTCGCCGTAATCCTGCCCGATGACCTGATTTACAGCGCCAACAAGAGCTGCATGCAGCAAATGGCCGAAGTCTTCGAGCGTAAACAGGCGTCAATTATCGGGACCCAGACCGTGGCGCGCGCCGACAGTTATAAATATGGCATGGTCGGTGGCCCCATCGTGGAAGAGCGACTGACACGGGTGGATGAAATCATCGAAAAGCCCACGCCGGCGGAAGCGCCTTCCGACCAGGCCGTGGTGGGTCGCTATATTCTTACCCCGGGCATCATCGAGAAGCTGAAAACCACCCAGCGCGGCGCGGGTGGTGAAATCCAGCTCACCGACGCGATCGCCGCGCTGCGCGCGGAAGAAGAAATTTTTGCCTACAGTTTTGAGGGCAGACGCTACGACTGTGGCAGCAAGCTGGGTTATCTCGAGGCCACGGTCGAATTCGGTCTCATGCATCCCGAACTGGCGGATGATTTCCGCGATTATCTGGATGCACTATACGAGTCAAAATCATGAACCAGAACGATCAGAACTCCGGTAGCAATAACGAAGCTGAGGACAAACCCGTCAAGGTTACTGTGCTGACCATCATCGGCAGCCTGTTTGCCGGCTGGTTTGGAGTACAGAACAATAAAAATCGCGAGCGCGATTTCACCCACGGCAAGTTCTCGACCTTTATCTATGCAGGCATCATTTTCGTGATTCTGTTCGTGCTCGGTGTGATTGGCATCGTCCAGCTGGTGATGAAGTTCGCTGCCCACTGAGCCTTTCGGGTCAAACTCAGCTAAAAAAAGGGGGCTTGCGCCCCCTTGTCACTTCGGCTGGATACTCAGCCACCAGGACGATCAATGCGGTGGCCGAGACCGCACAGACAGATACTCCGGTCGACGTGGATATTGCTGGCTGGGTCTGTGAGTATTGCGTATTTATGTGTGTACGAATATGCATCAGCGCTGGACATATCGCCGCTGGCTTCTATGCTATAGATCTATGCATCAGGACGAATAGCAGATTGTATTTGTGATAAATGATTTCGCTCCTGGGGATATGCGAAAAAATTCTGTATTTTTCACTCTGCGGAATCATCAAAGATGCTCAATTTTGAAGAACGTCGCGTCGCCAGACGCAGCGAACAGTCACTCGCGGTAAGGCTTAAAATCGTTTTTACCTCAGATAATCCACGTCAGCTCGGCAGGATCCTGGATGGCTCGACCGTGGATGTTTCCGCATCCGGCTTACGTCTGTCCATGCCGCAGGCACTGTCGGTCGATAGCACGATCGATATTAATGTTACTCTGGACCGGGATTTCAGGGAGTATTTCCTGTCTGCGAAGGTGCGCTGGTGCAAACAGATGGACGATTTAAGTTATCAGGTGGGTGCAGAATTGCAGGATCTTCTGGACACGCCCACAGACTATCGGGCATGGAAGATGATGTTTACCTGAGCGACAGTGCAGCAACCGGCAAGGCGATAGCTGGCTGTTGCAGAAGGCCGACAATTCACCAGCATCCGCCGGTGACCCAGGCAGCTAAGGCCAGGTAATAATCAGGGCACTGGCACCTGCAACACGCCAGCAACTCAAATCGATCGATTCAGGTCTGGTTGCCTGTGACGACAGCAGCCAGGCCTTTATGAAAATGGCTCCCCGAGTTGGGCTCGAACCAACGACAAACGGATTAACAGTCCGTTGCTCTACCAACTGAGCTATCGGGGAATAGTTCTTGCAGCGGGCAATCGGCCCCCTGATGGAAGGGCGGTATGCTACCGATTTGGCCTCGCAGGGTCAATGACTTTAGCTGATAAACAGCACGATCGCCATTTTATCGCGCTGTGGCTCCTAGCCCTGGGAAATGGTGGTAGCGATCCGGTCGAGGGCTTTTTCCAGATTGTCCATCGATGTCGCGTAGGACAGACGTAAATGATCAGCGCCGCCGAAGGCCGAACCCGGTACCAGCGCGACTTCGGCGCTTTCCAGCAACAGCTGCGCGAGCTCGATATCGTTGTTAATACCAGCCATGCGTGCAATCACACCCTGAAACGAGGGAAAGCTGTAGAAGGTGCCGTCACTGGCCAGACATTCTACACCCGGCATAGCATTCAGGCGTTCGCACACATAATCGTGACGCTGCTTGAACACCGCGCACATTTCAACCAGGAAATCCTGATTGCCTTCGAGTGCCGCCTGGGCGGCGTACTGGGCGATAGAGCAGGGGTTGGAGGTGCTCTGCGACTGGACTTTTTTCATCCCCTTGATGAGCTCAGCAGGGCCGCCACCATAGCCGATGCGCCAGCCGGTCATGGCATAGGCCTTGGAAACGCCGTTCAGCACCAGGGTGCGGGGGGTGAGCTCCGGGCAGACATTCAGAATATTGAAAAAACCGCCTTCGCTCCAGACGATGTGCTCGTAGATATCGTCAGTGACCACGACGATCTCCGGGTAGCGC
>Ga0214472_10002550_pt1 | contig 19567 bp, 16 predicted proteins | sample RVTome_6_FD_207662 | JGI IMG/M metagenome (GOLD analysis project Ga0214472, IMG submission 207662) | Soil microbial communities from uranium-contaminated site in the Upper Colorado River Basin, Wyoming, United States - RVT140D175 | ecosystem: Environmental > Terrestrial > Soil > Contaminated >...
CAAATACGGGTGGCAATTCATGCGCGCAGACCACCATCTTATCCGTTCCGGTCGGTCCACCGGGAGCGCCCTTATCCATTGCGACCGTAGGCGACACGTCACTTGCCGATGGATTGGATTGTGACGGAGCTTCCATCAAGAACTGGTGGGAAGCGTTCGAGATCGATCGCTGCGCCCGGGTCACCATTGATTTCTGCGGCTCGCCGCGCGAATGGGGGTCGCTCGTTTCCGGGATGGTCACTACGACGTGTAAAGACTCCGGCCTGACTTGCGGTCCTTTCATTCAGGCGGACACGGAAACGTTTGATCTATGCACCGAACGCAACCCAACGATCATTTTCGACTCACTCGCGCCTGGAACCTACTATTACCCCGTCATCGTCTCAAATGATCCGGCAGCACTCGGCGCGTATCAACTTCGTATCACGGCCGAAGAATGCGATGGCGCGTGTAGAGGTTGCCTCGGCGCGTGTTGTACGCTGAGAAATCGAACCTGCGTGGATGGCACGCCGCCGGAATCTTGCGTCGAGGAGGGTCAGCACTGGACCGTCCGAAAGCCATGCGCGGAAGCGGTTTGTGCGCTCGATGCGGCGAACGTCACCTTTCTAAGCCAAGTGGCACTGCATGAGTTTCCCGGCGGATCATTCGGCGTCAACGACGTGTGGGGGTATACCGCGCCGTCGGGGCGGGAATACGCCATCATTGGTCTGACGCGTGGCACCGGATTTGTCGATATCACCTATCCGCAAGATCCGGTAGTCATCGCTGATATCCCCGATAGTCCGTCCACGTGGAGTGACATGGCCACCTACCAGCATTACGCGTTTAACGTCAATGAACGCGCCGACGGAATGCAGATCTTCGATCTCTCGGAGATAGATGACGGAACTGTGACACTCATCGGCGCCATGACGCAAAACGGATTCACCGATGCGCACAACGTGTTTGTCAATTCCGACAGCGGCTATGCCTATCTCTGCGGATCGAACGCCCCCACCAACGGGCTGGTGATCGTCGACGTTCGCGACCCGACCGCGCCGAACACCGTAGGCATCTGGGACGAGTTCTACGTCCACGATGTCTACGTCACCAGCTACGAAGATTGCCCTTACGCGGGTCGATCGGGTGCGTGCGAAATCGCCTTCGCGTTTGCCGGAAGTTTCGGCCTGAAGATCATCGACGTAACCAACAAACCGGCAACCCAAACGATCGCGTCGCTCGACTACGAGAACAAAGGCTATTGCCACCAAGGCTGGCTCAGTGAGGACCGACGCACCCTGTTCTTCGGCGATGAGAGCGATGAAACCCGATTCGCCCTGCCGACCACGACACACGTCGTCAATGTGGAAGATGTGGCCAATCCGGTTTACCTCGGCACATTCACCAACGGGCTTCCGTCGATCGATCATAACCTGATGGTTCGCGGCGATCTGATCGTCGCGGCCAACTACACGTCCGGCTTGCGCGTCTTCGATGCGACCGACCTCGGCGCCATCCACGAAGTGGGCCACTTGGATACCTTTCCCGACAGTGATGCCATCGGTTTCGAAGGTGCTTGGGGTGTATTCAGCGATTTCCCGAGCGGACTCGTCGTCGTCTCCAGCCGTCAAGAAAGCGAATCTGACGCCGATGTGCATTCGGGTCTTTTCATCGCGTATCCCTGCCTGAATGATGGAAGATCGCCCGGCGATTTCGACCGCAACGGCCGAGTTGACCTGAAGGACTTTGCTCGTTTGCAGCGCTGCTACGAATCATCCCCCGCCGAGGCATCGTGCCTCGCGGCGGACACCGACTGTGATCTCGACATCGACCGAGACGACTTCACCGCTTTCTCAACGAGTCTGCTCGGGCAGCAATAGTAGCATGACACTGCAAACTCGATGGGTCGGTGTGAACCAAGCCGCGACGAAGAGGGAGCGGTTTCTCCTGGATGCGATAAACGCTCAAGCATCCACTCGCTCACGGTCTCGGCTCGGAAAAACCGGCTGGTTGTAGCTCGGATGCTCCGGTCGCCTAATGACTGTCGCCCAAGTGCCATCCACCGACTTCGGCGCGATCCCAATTCCAATCGATTTTCTCGATCGGATTATCCTTGCGAGCCAAGACGAACATGATCGGTTCGCCGGTCTTGTCGTGAAAATCCCAACCGGCTGGTTGATCATAATGTCGATCCAAAAATGATTTCCACGCCTCAAACGGAGGCTCGTCGAAAAGGACGACGATAAGTCGTGGTGGGCTTTCCTCCAATTCTGCGATCAAGTTCCGACGACGTTCCTCAGCGCCGGCGAAACCGGATTGCAAACCGGTTATCATGGTGAAGCGTGATGCGCACCTGCGCCGGGCATAGTAATAAATCTCCGCATCATTGCCGAAAACGAACACTTCGTCGTCCGGATCGGTGACCCGGGCCACATTCCACCCTTGAGCGCGCCCCCAGAAATCCCTCGAGTTGTATCGTTTGACCGTCAGGCCAAACAACGGTTCACTCAAATAATCCCGATACTCCGTGATCAGCACCGCGCCGGGTACCATAGCGAGCAAAACGAAACGCGCAACCCACGGGGCGGCCATACCCATCGACGTCGAAACGATTCCCGTTTTCGTTTTCCGAGCCATTAGCCAATTGTGAATCCGACCGCACCGAGTTGTCGCGCAAGCTAAGGCCTGCGATGGAGCATTTGGCTCGGGATTGGTGGGCGGTGCCCACCCTACGACTTGGGGCTCGGGATTGGTGGGCGGTGCCCACCATGCGACAAGAACCGAGGTGATCCGCCCCATGACACTCGACACCGCGACAACCAATGCGGGAATCAATAGATAGTAGTAGTGTGGCCAGAATCGTGCAGGCAGGCAGACGGTGATGTACCCGCTCGCTACCAGGATCAGAGTCAGTCCGCTACCTGACGGGCGCGACTCGGAACAACGACTCTTGAAACCCGTTATTACGCCGTCAACCACAAGCCAGAGCGTTGCGGCGCCGCCGGCTAGCCACAACGGCAAGGCGCTATCGAAAATAAAGGGGTGTCGATCCGGGACGAAGAATTGGCCAAATCGGGCGAGCATTCCGCCGCCGCCTTCGCTGTAACTGAGGTTGAACAGGAAAACCGCATCGTAAAATGCGTGCCAACGATCCGTCAGGACGAAGTATCCCCCCGTTACCAACCAGAGCACAGCCGGTCCCGCCCCCAACAGCAACAGCGCAACGACGATGGCGGGAATCCTGCTCCTAGTGCGGGTACGTTTGGCGACGCACGTCACGATCCAAATCGCAAGCAACACCCAATGCACGGCCACGATCGTCTTGATGACCGAGGCGAGGCCCAAACCCAATCCTGATCCAACTAACCACCAAAGAGATCCACCTCGCCAGCGCAAAACCGAATACCATGCCGCAAGAATCAGCGTATTCATGAAGATCTCGCGGTTGCAGCCCTCACCGGCCGTGCCGGGATCGGAGGACACAATCGCGAAGAGCAACGCGCCGGAGATGGCCGCCGTTTGACCGGAGATGCGACGAAGCATGAGAAAGATCAATCCCAGCGACGCCAGCGAGAAAACCAGGGTCAAAGAGCGAAATACACCCGGCGCGTCGCCGAACAGCGCAATCACACCGGCAAACAACACGAACACACCCGGCGGCTGATGATCCCACAGGTCGGTGTATAAAGACTGACCTTCGAGCAAGCGCGCCCCGACATAGGCGTAGTTGCATTCATCGTTCTCGAGCGGAAGGTCAAAGGCGTGCAAACGGAACACAATCAGCAACGCCGCCGCCAGTAACAAACATGACCATTCTAGCCGATTCGGTCTTGTCGGTCCTGTCGTGTCCAGCAGGGTGTCGGCGGAACGTATCATGGTCATCTATCGTATCTTTACAGCCGTTGGAAGAAAGGTGCGGCTGCCGGCCAGAGTCGAATTGAACAGCGTTTGCTTAGAAACTCACAGCGGAAGCATTCTCCTACCGATTCGGCTACAATCGAACCATGCAATCGTTTTCACTCCAATCGGGGTCCAACGGGAATTCGATCTACGTCGAAGCCAACGGTGCTCGGCTCTTGTTCGACGCCGGGATCAGTGGACGCACGGCACAGGGGCGCATGCGCGTCCACCGTCGCGACATCAACGACGTCTCCGCCCTCCTTATCTCGCACGATCACATCGACCACATTCGATGTGCCGGTGTTTATCAACGTAAGTTCGGTATACCCATTTATATGACACGCAAGACGCACGACGCCGCCGAACGATGGTGCAAGCTGGGAGCGTTAAGAGACGTTCGATATTTTCAAGCCGGCGACGTGCTTGAATTCAACGGCGCGAGGGTACATACCATCCCCACCGCCCACGACGCAGTAGACGGCGTCAGCTTTGTTGTCGAATGCGAGCAGAAGCGGCTGGGTATCCTGACAGACTTAGGCCATCCGTTTGAGGGATTGCAAGACGTTCTCGAATCGGTCGACGCCGCTTACTTGGAATCCAACTACGATCCGGGAATGCTTCGGACGGGTGGTTATCCGCTCGCGTTGCAGGCGAGAATCAGCGGCGATGGTGGCCACCTCTCCAACGGCGAAGCTGCCGAACTACTGCGTGGCTGCGGAAGCAACCGACCCGGTTGGATCGCACTGGCCCACTTGAGCGAGCACAACAATTGTCCCGAACTGGCGATGAAAGCCCAGCACGATGCCGTCGGACAAGAATACCCTGTTCACATCGCGCATCGCGACAAGGTCTCCTCGGTGCTGACGGTGTAGGTGCAGCCTCGGCGATTCGGAATCAAGCCAAAGTGGAACTCCTTGAGCGTCCCTCAGAGGGAGTATGGTGGATCGAAACCAGCGACTCCCTATTTTTCTGCACTATTCTTGAGATTTTCATACGCCGCGCTATCCGCTTGGGTGTCTACTATGACGGCGGACGCAGTCGAAATTCGGGCTGACGCTTGCGTACAGGCAAGATTCTGGAAAGAATGGATATTGTTTAGCGTCGAAGTCTCTTGATGCCGGAGTCATCAGGTATAAACATGCGAGAATCGATACAGGCGAATCATTCTTCCGAAAAGCACTCAGCCTTTACGCTGATCGAGCTCCTGGTGGTGATTGCGATCATTGCGTTGTTAGTCGCCATCCTACTGCCGTCGCTGGACGCCGCTCGCCGCCAAGCCAAGCAAAACGCCTGTCTATCCCAAATCAAGAATATCGCGTCGAGCAGTCGTGTTTATGAGGCCGACGACCCCAGCGGGTGGGGCATTCCGGTCCATCCCAAACAGTATGATCAGTGCCCGGGACTTCCACCAGGTGCGACCTGCCCGAACCCCGTATTCGTCGGCGCGTACGAATGGGGCGGCAAGAGCGGCATCGGCCGGCCTGAGTTTATTCCTTCGATGGCCAACCTGGGAAGCAAATATGGGACACTTGCGGGGTTCGGACCGAGCACACGCCCCATGAATGACATTTTGTATGCCGGCGGATTTACGGACGCCAGTGCCGGTGGAGAGTTCGATCCTATCCGGGCGCAGCTTGATACGGAATTGGAATTGGAATTGTTCCGGTGCCCTGGGGATGACGGTCCGCCGCGCGGCGCGCATTGCCCAGATTGGGTCAAGCACGACAACCGCTCCTCTTACGATCACTTTGGAAACAGTTACGCCGCGAACTTGTTTATGGTTTGGGCGCCGGGTGGCAGTCTCGGTCCGCAATTCGAAAATGGCGAGATGGGCAGCAACTCTCCGTACATGAGACCCACATCGCGCATCCCGTCACCTTCACGCACATTGTATTACGAGGAGAATATCGGGCGCTGGGCGTGGGCGTGCAAGACGGAGCGCTGCTCGGGTTCTGTGGCCGGAGAGGAAAGTGTGGGGATCACGCTGCCCGGCATTGACCCCGGTCCCACAAAAACGGTACGTGGATGGCACGGTAAGGATTGGACGTTCAACCGCGCGTTTGTCGATTCCCATGCCGAGCTACAAAAAATCCTGGTCGAGGGCACGGAAGAGGACGGGTACTCACTGCACTATCGGCACGAAGTGGTCTATCCCGAAGACCCTCCGCTGCAGCGGGCGAGTTCCTGCGTGATTATTCGCGGCGACGGATGGCAAAAAGACACACTTCCAGCCGAATTCGTCAAGACGAATCTCCTGTTTAGCCTGACCGGACGAGCTTCCTACGAAGATTGTGTTGTTGGCGATCCGGGCTAATGGGCGTCACACCGAGGCGATAGTACGCTTCAACTGACTACGAGTGTTGCGTCAATCTTTGATCGGGTTGGTGTGCCGCTGCTCCGCGAGCCGTGTTTCCCGGACTCCACATTCCGCGTTAATCACAGGGCAGCAGCACACACTCAAGTTCCCGACTACCCTTAAAACTACCTGCGATGATACTCTAGACCCGGAACGGATCATCTTCGTCGTCATCATCTTGGACCTTCCAGCGCTCGCTTTCCTCGGTTTCGTCGATCTCACGCTCCATATGCTTGAACATTTTCTCTTGGAGCGGGGCGAGACGCCGATACATATCGAGCGTAGCTTGGTGTGATTTAGCGATGATGTTGAGCTTAGCGAGCTGCCATTTTACGACGCATTCAGGCTCTTTGATCGTCGAGAAAGGATCGCACAGTAGCTCGGGCGATCCGTCCGCCCCCTTCCTGAACATTTCACAGTTTTCGCATTGAAGCATGGTTGTGATATCTCCTGCCCTTAACCATCGCGACAGCGATATCATATGTCGAAATCGCTTTGCTCGCCACATACCCAGTCTCGTATTGAAAGCCGGGAAGCGAATCGTTTATTTTTTTTCAATTTATTGCTTGCGGTGCGGGTCGATATCAAGGACAATCTCCGGCCAGTGCTGGAACGATCCGGCCTGCGTCTAACTTTATCCTCTAACCGACCCGTCCCCCCATGGGTCGGTTTCCCCAAGGCCCGGTCCACCCCACCGGGCCTCTTTCATGCGCGCGCATTGTTGCATGCTTCCGTTTGCATGGAACCGGTACGGTACCGGTTGAAGTGACGTATGATGGGCACGAGACTAATTCGAGACAATCACCGATTTTTCGAGCGATTCGGGCGTTGACCTGTAAGGTCAACCACGGTTATTCTGCGAATTAACGGTCGCGGAAGCAAACTCGGCGCAACGCAACAGGCATCTTGTTTGTGTTGCAATCACCATAGGCCCGCACACGCGGGGTCGTCCCGCTAGCGATGGCCGACGCAACGCCTCGAGTGCTCCGTGAGCGATTTTCTGATGGGTTGCGCTTCCGCGGCGGGGAGGGCGAGCCTCCCGGTGAGCCGTAGCTCCCTTAGGCAAGACGGTTGGATAAGGCTCAGCAGGAGCTTCGCCCGCCCGACAGACAACCCAACCATTTAGGGTAGACGGAGCACCGGGCGGCTCCCTCACGGTAGAGGCTCGGTTAGTCTATCAATTCACGATTGACGAAACATTACGTTCGTGCCAGATAGTGCAGCAGGTACGCCGCGGTCTTGGTGCCGTTGTGGAAGTCGGACACGTCGAGATACTCGTTGGGACCGTGGGCGTTGCAATCGGGCATGCAAAAGCCGAGCATCAACGAATCGGCGCCCAACACGTCCCGAAATAACGGTAGAATCGGAAGTGTGCCGCCCTCACGGATGAAATAGGGTCGCTTGCCGAACCCGGCTTCGGCGGCGCTGGCGGCGGCGGTCATACCGTCTGACTCCGTCGGTGCCACATAGGGAGCACAAGAACCGTGATCAACGATTTCCAGACGAACGCCGGCCGGACAGGCCGCCCGAACCGCGTCGTCGAATAACTTGGAAATAAGTTTGTAATCTTGATCGGGCACCAGCCGCATGGAAACCTTGGCGAAAACTCTCGCGGGGATCACCGTGGACGCCCCTTCGCCAACGAATCCACCGAATAGGCCGTTGACATCCAACGTTGGCCTGGCCCAGCGACGCTCCAAAGTGCGAAAACCTATTTCACCGTCCAGCGCCGGAGCGCCCATGCCAGCCAGGTACGCTTCTTCATCGAAGGGCAACTCATTGAGCTTATCCTGCTCGTCCTGCGTAAGCGGTTTAACGTTGTCGTAAAATCCTGGGATGGTCACACGATTGTCACTGTCGCGCAGCGAGGCAATGATCACCGCCAGGGCGTTGCCCGGATTCGCCAGCGTCCCGCCGTACGAGCCGCTGTGGAGATTCTGCTTGGGACCGGTGACTACGATTTCTTTATAGACCAATCCCTTGGTACCGAATGTGATGGCCGGCGTGTTGGCGTCGAACTTGGGGGTATCGGAAAGGGCGACAAAGTCGCATGCCAGTTTGTCCTTGTTGTCGCGAAGGACTTTCTCCAGATTCGGCGAGCTGACTTCCTCCTCACCCTCAATTAGAAACTTGACGCGGATGGGCGGTTTCCCGGCCGCCTTCATCCAGCTCTCCGCGGCCAGCATGTGCGCGAAGACCTGCCCTTTGTCGTCCGCGGAACCTCGGGCGAAGAGTTTGCCGTCGCGAATGGTCGGTTCAAACGCGGGGGAATCCCATAGCGACTCTTCGCCGGTGGGTTGGACGTCGAAATGCCCGTAGATCAACACCGTGGGGCCATCGCCGTCCACCGGACCGGTATCCGCCAGCACACTGGGATGCCACGGCGTCTCGACAATCTCGCTCTGAATGCCGCAATTCTTGAATACGCCATGGACCCATTCCGCCGACTTTCTGACATCGGCTTTTCGCTCCGGATCCGTCGAGATGCTCGGAATCCTCAGCAGGTCGTTCAGGCGCACCAGGTTGGCGTCTTTGTTGGCATCGATATGTGCGATTACTTTGTCGATCACTGGTGTACCCTCGCTTTGAAAGAGGTTGAAACATCACTTTTCGGCACGGAGCCGACGGAAGAAGCTCCGACGCCCCGGCGAACCGGGACGGTGGTCCGGGCTGGCGAATAGGCTCTTCCCCGACTGGCATCCTATCAGGGAATAGTCATTTCGGCCAGTCGCCGGAACATAGCCTCGACGCCGAGACCGTGCCTGTTTTGGCGGCTTCGTCCCGACAGTTTATTGTAGCCTGAAAGGCTTACATACAGGAGCCGGGAGCAAGCGAAGCGTCGCCCACGGTAAGCATTCCTATTTCATTCTACCCCGCAAGGAAAGGCTTCTTTGCACCCGCAGCCGAAATTATGCGACCCTTTCAGGGTCGGACGGCGGTGGGTGGCACCAACCGGGGCTGGCGCTTCGCTTGCCCCCGTCTACTGTAGTGCAGGCCTTCAGCCTGCTAGATCACTCCGCCGATTCTGTCACGCCCCCCGGACGCCGGGGCCGTGACTGTTTTGGCCGATTGGGGAGGTTTTTGGCGGAATGGAGACGCCGAGTCAGACCTACCCACCACAATTGGCGCCGCTGGCGCGAGGCTGCGGGCCCTATCTGGCAGCATGTCACCGGGCTTGCGCCCGGTGCTCTGACCACTGCACCCGCCGAGCCAGTTACGCATTCCGGATCGCAGATTTGACGATTCCGGCCTCGAACTCAAGAATGAATGCATGTCATAAAGCGGTCTTGGGATTCGACGACGCTAATTCGCACCTTGCTCCACGAGTTGTACGACTTTGGCGACGATTGATTCCGCGAGGTTCATACTTTCCGAACGTTCGCGCAGGCTGAAGCCTGCGGCTCAGGGTGTCGAAAGGGATGTGATTCACATGCTGCGCTACTTGGGTATTGACTACGGCACCAAGCGTATCGGACTGGCGATCGGCGACGATACGCTGCGGATCGCATCGCCAGTCGAGACAATCGCGGCCCGTGGTCAAGTGAAAGAGCATGTTCGGCAAGTATTGGAGCGCGCGGCGGAGTACGAGGTTGATGCATTCGTCGTCGGACTTCCAGTCAACATGGACGGCGCCGAGGGCGAACAGTCGAAGATCACGCGCACGTTCGGTGAATCGTTACGGAAGATGAGTGACAAACCCGTGCACTACTTCGACGAACGCTTGTCCTCGTCAACCGCACAAGAATTGCTCGGTCCGGCCGAGCTGACCCGCAAGAAACGCAAAGCCCGAATCGATGCTGTGGCCGCGCAAGTCATCCTGCAGGGATATCTCGATAGCACGGTAGACCGGCCATAGCAAGCGCTCAAAGAGTGCGAATCACACCTTATGGACGACGCCGCATTCTGGAACACACCGATACGGCTCGCAGCCCGTTGAAAAGTGTGGCATTGGCTTCCAGCCAGTGTGTTCACCGGCAAGATGCTGGCGTCACACAAGTAAGCACCCAGTCTTCATCATGCTGTTAGGGCTTGGAGAGCACATCGCGTAGAAAGTCGTCGAGGCGGTTAGTGTATTCGGGTGCATACTCGAACCCGCCGCCGTTGTGATCGCCGGGGGTGGTAATGAATTGCTTGGGCTCGGCCGCGGCGTCGAATAGCCGGCGGCCGTTGGAAATCGGGATCAACATATCGCCCGATCCATGGAGGAACAGCTTGGGGCAGGTGATGTAAGGCACTTTGAGCTTGGAAGAATACGTGTAGGTCAGCAGGAGACGAACGGGCAGGAGCGGGTAGTGCAAACGACCGATGTCTAGCAGACTAGTGAATGAAGACTCGACGATTAACCCCGCCGGACCGGAGCCGGTAGGGACGTCGGCTGTGCTGAATTCTCCCGTGGTACTCTCATTCCCGGTACTGCGCCGCTTGGCGAGTTCGATGGCGACTGCACCGCCGAGCGACCGCCCGAAGATGACGATGCGCTCAGGGGACTCGCCGCGCGTGCCCGTCAAATAGCGCCAGGCCGTCTCCGCATCCTCGTAGGTTCCGTCCTCGCTGGGCTTACCCTCGCTGCGGCCATATCCACGATAATCAAAGATGAGCACATTGATGCCCATTCGATGTAGTAGTTGGATGCCGTGAAGCCGATCGGAGATGTTCCCGGCGTTGCCATGGCAGTAGATAAGAGTACCGCGCGCTTCTCGATGGGGAATGTACCAGGCCGCGATGGAAACGCCGTCGCGCGTCGTCAGAGTCAGGTCTTCGAATTCCAGACCGAAGTCGGTCGGTGTAGCCGGGTAGTCAGGCGTTGGGAAGTAGATCAGGCGAGTTTGAAACATGGCGACAAACAGGGACACGCTCAAATAAGTTAAAACAACAATAACGACTAGACGCTTGAGACTCGGGATCGCGCGGAACCATGGCCTTACCGGCTTGGCGCCTTCATTGGCCTGCTCGACACCGCCTTGTTCTTCTCCTGCCATATCGAAACCACCAGCACCGCTCCGGCGCGGGAGCGAGTGTAATCAATACAAGTCCACGAGGCGAATATCGGCCCGGACGGGCTGGATTTCGATGTCATCCACCCGGGGAGTTGATGCGTCTTACTGATTGAGTAGAAGATCACTATCGGCCAACGTAAAGGGAGTTATCTATCATGTTATTTAATCGGATGTTGGGATTCGTATCGGTCGCGTGCTTTTGCGGGCTTATCAGTTGGGGATGCGTGGAGCGCAGCGAGTGGATCACGATCGCTCAAGACGGCTCGGCCACGCTTCGAATCCGCTATGAAGCACCGGAGCAGGAATTGCAGGGCGGAGACGCGATGCCGTCGGAGGCAAGCGGATGGGCCATCGAGCGATCGACCAAGAAGGAGAACGACAAGACGAAAGTCATCCTGGAAGGCGAGAAGTATTCCCGACCGGGCGAGGCAATGACCAGCACGTTTGCGGCTTTGTCCGATCCGGATTCGGACCTCTATCTGAGTTTCCCGACGACGCTGCGGATCGAGCACCGCTCGGACGGTGACTACTATTATTTCCGGCGAACGTATACCCCGCGCCGATGGGCTTATGTACAGCATTGGCAAGACGTTTTCTTCGACGACGACGATGTCAAGAAACTCTCGGACAAAGCACCGGAAGATCTCACGCTCGCTGAGCGTTCGAGAATCGTTGAAGCGTTCACGGGATTCGAAGCGTTCAAACAACTCGAACTCGCGATGGCCGCCATTGAGCAAAGTCTTCCAACACTGGCCGTCGAGCATGGATTGATGGCCCGGCAGGAGTTGATTAACCACTATGAAAACAAACTGGAGGTGTCGGAGAAGGATGGGGTTCGATCCGGTCCGATCGTTGAGGCCATCGTTGCTTGTGAAAGACTCGATCCAAAGGGTAAAGAAGCCTGCATTGAACAGGAATCTCAACGTATCTTGGACGCCGGATTGACCGCGTTCGCGGACTCGCTGCGTCGTGGCGCCGCGTTGAACGAGGATCAGCTTCGCCGCTTCGACGCGGCCTATGATCGGGCCGAAAGGGAGTACGCGGTTACCGACGCGCTGGCCGGTCACGCCTTTGAGATCGACGTGCGCATGCCGGGCACCATTATTGCGCATAACGCGATCGACGGCGAACTAAAGATCGAAGAGGATTCGTCGCGTATTCAGTTCCATTTCGACGGCAAGGCGTTTCGCGATCGCAAACATGAACTGATCGTCGTATCGAAGGTCGAGGCTGGAAATCGTGGATTGCAGGGAGACAGAAGCCATGACGGCAGTCGGTAGCGCTGCTTCTAGGGCGTTTGAACTGTACATCAACGACGTATACGGTTGGGCGTTCCGATTTTTGGGGCACCACCATGACGCACTCGATGTAGTCCAGGACGTTTTCTTGCGGTGGAACGCACAGTGCTCACGGGCGCTGCCCCGGCAACCGCGCGGGTGGCTCAGGCGAGTCACGATCAATAGGGTGGTCGATGTGCGACGCAAGCTGAAACCGGACGTAAACGTTGAAGGCGGCATGGAGATCGTAACCGAGGACAGTGCTCCGGGATCACGATTGGATCAGGAGACGTTACGCGAAGACGTGGCCGCGGCGCTGGATCAGCTTACGGAAATGCAGCGCGGCGTATTGGTGGCTAAGGTGTATGACGAAATGACTTTTTCCCAAATCGCCGACGAACTGGGCATCGGCGTGCCCACGGCCAAGACGCACTATCTGCGTGCGATTCGAGCAACGCGGGATCGATTACAGCCCCGTTGGTCCGCGGAGGTTGAAATATGAAATGCGAAGAATTCGAGATGTTGATGGCGGATGCCTTGGGCGATGAAATTACTGGTACGGACGCATTGGCGTTCGAACAGCACATCGCCCAGTGTAATAAGTGCAGAGCGGAGTACGAATCGCTGACACGATCGTTACAAACGCTGCACAGCTTGCCCGGTCCCGATCACGTCAGCGTGGAACGACTGGGGGATCGACTGGTTATCTCTCCTGTGTGCGGCGCGCCCAGGGCACGGCTTCACCGATTCGGTCTTGCGACGTTGCGGTATGCGGCCACGATCCTGATCGCGTTCGTGGCCGGGTATTCCTGGCATACGGAACCCGCCGCACCTCAGGTCAATCCTGAAGCACCAAGTGAGGCCATTGAGCAGCGCTTTGTTGACATTCACGCACAAAAGCCGGAGCGATCGCACTTCGCCAAGTGCTTGCTGGCTGTGTCGAATCGTCGGCACTAATGACGATCCCGAGGTGCATCTAGTTTCGCCCTACAACTCATTAGACATCAGTCTATCGCAGCCCTATCAACCCCAGAGTTGACGCGCTACCACTGCAAAGTGGGCAGCGGTCATGAACGCGATCGATGCCGCCGATGTGGTCGCAAAGAACGATACCAACGGATCCAAGGTGACGGGCGACTTGTCGACGCGGCAAGTTGCGGCCGTGGCCCGCGTGGCGGTGACGACGCGGAGTTGATTGGCCTTCGCCAGAAGTTCGCTGTGTGTCACCCGCCCGTACCAGGGATAACAAGTGAAACGGTGCATGTCTCCGCGCTTGATGATTTTGCATGCGAGGCGCTCGAACGATGTAAGTAGCTTCGGACTGCAGACTTCATTCGCCTGACCGCCGGCGACAGCGCGTTTCAGACGTTCGTAGAACCGAACGGACTTGAGGTGCAATTCGTGCCGATCCATTATCCTTTTTCCCCCTGCCGGCAGCTCTGTGTCAAGCGTATCCCCCGTCGCAGTCTTCCACCAAGAGCGAGCGCTAAGCTCGGGAGGCGTTGGCAGTCTGGTGCTACAACAGGTTTGAGACGCCGAGTGGTCTCGTGGGCGGTTGCAAGTTTCCCCATCCCGCAGCAACCGGCGATGCGCTTGTTTCGAGCTAATCCGGGTGGAGTGTACAATCTGTGCCGAGCGCGTGCGTCTTTTTTCTTGGCCATTCCGAAAATAAGTGCGGCGAAACTAAGGCTTGACATGCTCATTGACCCTCCCAAAAGATCGACCATGTGATACAATCGTTAAAGACGGCAAAGGTATGCTGTCGATTCGCACTACGGCTCGTGCCCGATGGAAAGGGCACAGGGCTCCGCACTAGGGCGAACACTCGTGCTTGTTACCGCCTTACCATGCACGCGTATGTTCGTAGGCTAGTGGTACGTGCGGCTCCATCCGACTTGGAAACTAATGGCATGCGATGCTCGCAACTACTCCTGATAGCATTTGTAAATACGGTCGTTCTGACGGGTTGTGTTCCGATTGCGGATCCTCCCAACGTAGGTATCGCGGTGGTTGACGTGGAGGGCGCGGAGCCGCCGGAGGTGGGACCGCCGGTAGCGTATAAACTTCGCGCGAAGGAGGCGATTGGTTCATTTGATCCACTGCTTGGGCATGCGGCGCAGGTAATCGTGACGGTTACAACGCATACACCCGAGTCAATTCGGATTCATTTGTTGGACACGGAAACAGGCCGCCGTACTCCCTTCCAGCGGCTTTCAAGCAACGCCGAACCGAGTGCCCGGCGGTACGCGACCGATAACCTCGAATACGAGAGCAAAGTTCGTTCCCTTTTGCTCACCGGACACGGCATTTATTGGGCCGGCGCTAACGGGTCCGGCGAACCAACGAACGTGCATCGGTTACACATCTTTATTCCGACTGCACGAATCACGCCCTTCATGCAGCTTGAACTTTCCTCGCCACCCGGCGACACCAATCCGACAGGCGCAGCGGCGATCGAACTGGTTCAGGATTTTCTCTACATGGCCGTTATCGGTGATTCGGTTCTATGGGGTAATGGGCTGGAAGAGAAAGACAAAATGACCACCCACGTTGTCACTACGCTGGAGCGCGAAACCGGTCGCCGGGTGATTGTTCAACGCTTCGCCCAGAACGGCGCCACTCTGATTCCTACGCCGGAAGATGAAATATGCACGACGGATTGCAACGGGGAAGCCCCCACCACGCACACTTCGATTGCTACGCAGGCCGCGCTGATCGAACGCGGTGAACTGATCGAATTGGTGCTCATGAACGGATGTATCAACGACGTGAGCCCGGCACGGATCCTCAACCCCATTATGGATGAGAACGTTCTGGCGCACCTGACCGACTTCGTCTGTGGGGAAATGATGGTGGAACTACTCAACAAGGTTCGCTCGGTGACACCCCGTGCCACCGTCATCGTCGCCGGGTATTATCCGGTGGTCAGTGTGCAGAGCGATTTATTCGGACTGCAGGAGTGGCTCGATAGACGCAACATATTCGAGATCGGCGCAACGAGGTATCTCTTGGATGGCCTGCTCATGCGCGGCATGACCGAACTACTGGCCCAACGCTCGTTGCTCTTCAATGAAACCGCCCGTTCGGCACTCACGTGGGCCGTTGAAACCGTAAACCGCTGGACTCCGGGGTCACATTGGGCCTCGTTTGTTGATCCCGGCTTTGGTCCTGATAATGCGGTCTTTGCTCCGGATTCGTGGTTATGGAGCATGAGTGAGCCGGTTGGCCATTCCGACGAACGTTTTCCCACCCTTGACGTGGCCTTGGAAGATCCGCTCAGTGATCGTCGCACGCTGGCCTGCTTCAACGCGAATGTAGTCGTCGATCCTCTGGCGTGCTTCTTCGCTTCGGTCGGACACCCCAACCCGCGAGGGGCTCGTGCCTACGCTGATGCGATCATCGCGGAACTGCGTGAAGTGGGCATGTTACCCAGCAAACCGCCGGAACAAGACCAAACCTCACCCATCAACGACTGAAAACTGAAGACTGATCACCGAAAACCAACTACGCACCGCCATTGGGCCTGGAGGGATTTGAACCCCCGACCGAGCGATTATGAGTCGCCAGCTCTGACCACTGAGCTACAGGCCCCGCTGCTATTCCAACCGGGCACCGATCGTCCGTCAATGATACGCGATTTGCTACGGATTGGGTGCTGGACCGCTACGGTGGAATGGGTAGAGCAAGTCGGAACCGCTGCGGCGAACGTACTGCCCCCCCACGTCAGAATGTCACCGGGCTTGCCCCCGGTGCTCAGAAAACTGCACCTCGGATACCGTCACGCACCCTACGGTTTCTGAGGCGCTGCGGAATTAGCATCGCGCGGCGCTTGATTCCGGCGTCTGCGAAGTTGACCACAAGCGGCGTCGATATCGCGCCCCCGACTCCGCCGGACGTTGACGTTGATCCCCCGCGAACGAAGCGTCGATGCGAAGTTCTGAACTGAGAGCGCCGTGGGCCGTTCGTAGGAAAGACCCTCAACCGGATTGTACGCGAGAATGTTGATGTTATTGCGCATTTTTCGCACGATATCGGAGAGCTTATGAGCATGAGTCGTTGAATCGTTCACCCCGCCCAGCAAAACGTATTCCAGAGTCACCTCGCGACCGGTCTGCTTGAAATAATACTCAGCGGCTTCAATCAATGCCTTTATTGTGACACGTTTCGACCAGGGGATCAATACGCGGCGCAGTTCATCGGTTGGCGCGTGCAACGACAAGGCCAGGGTCACTTGCAGCCCTTCGTCCGCCAACCGGCGCATTTGTGTCGGAAGCCCCACCGTGGAAATGGTGATTTTTCGGGCGCCGATGCCAACGCCCCAATCGGCGTTGATCGTTCGGACGGCGTGCACCGTGGCATCGTAGTTGGCCAGTGGTTCGCCCAACCCCATGAAAACCACGTTAGAAAGTCGATCTTGATCTTGACAAAGCTGCCGCGCCCGGAGCGTTTGCTCCACGATTTGCCCGGCCGTCAATTGGCGTTTCAACCCACCGATTCCGCTGGCGCAAAAGACACACCCCACGGGACATCCCACCTGAGTCGATACGCAAACCGTTCGCCGGCGCTCTTTGGGAATCAGCACGCACTCACTGGTCGCACCGTCGCGCCAGGATAGTAGCATTTTGACCGTCCCATCCTCGGAAACCTGCTTGGCGACGATGTTGGATTCATACAAGGGAAGCTCTTCCGCCAGTCGGCTACGCAACGCCTTGGGCAGATTGGACATGGCCTCGTAATCCGTCGCCCCGTGCTGGTAGACCCATTCCAACACCTGCACGGCGCGAAATGGCGGCTGATTCCAAGCCTGAAACAGCGCTTTCAAGGACTCGGGACCGTAATGGAAGACCCCCTTGGCCGGCCCCACGAGGCTCTTATCACTGGATGCTGGTTTTGTCATCAACACATTGTAACCGCAACGAGGTGGAGCAGGCGAGCGGCAAAGTCGATATCCTAAACAAATCCTTCAGGTTCTCGCGGACGCCGCCATGGCTGACGTATTGACAGGTTATCTCTTCCCATGAAGCTCAGAATCCCACCGCCACCCGACCGCACACCCGACCAACTTCGCCATCATTTCGAGGTGGAGAAGTCGATCGCGACCCGCCTCAAGCTGGCTGACCGCATGGAGCGCGCCGGCATATACCGCTCCATGTATGACGAGCTATTCTCCGTCGTGCCGGACCACCCTCGGCTCACACGACGAAAGGATGAGCGACGGACCCAAGAGGCCAACGCGGCCAAATTGAAGTTGTTTCGTCGGTTCGTAAAACGGGGCGATACGGTCGTGGAGTTCGGACCTGGAGATTGCTGCTTTGCTTACGAGCTATGCAAGCACGCAAGGCATGTATGGGGCGTGGACATTTCCGACCAAAGAGGGTCGAAGGCGGCCCCGGATCATTTCGAGCTGGTGGTGTATGACGGCTATGCGCTGGATATCGAACCAGGATCGGCCCAGGTGGTCATCAGCGATCAACTGATCGAACATTTTCACCCCGAAGACACGGAGCACCATTTTCGTATCGTGCGGAATCTCCTTCGTAACGGGGGGCGTTATGTATTTCGTACCCCGCACCGGTACAATGGCCCGCATGACGTGTCCAAGTATTTCACGCAAGAGCCGCAGGGGTTCCATCTCAAGGAATGGACCTATGGTGAGTTGAGAGAGTTATTGAGAAGCATCGGCTATGAGTCTTGCTGGGGGTATGTGTGCTTGAAGTCCTGGACGATACCGGTTCCGATATCTGCTCTTCGCTGGATCGAACGAACCTTGAGATTCTTGCCGAACACCGCACAGCGTGTCGTAAGACAATTCGTCCTCCGCGACATATTTCTATCAGCCAAGAAAGGCCGTTGATGTTGTTCATTTTTGGTAGGGGAATCGGCATCGCGCTCTTCGTGGCGACGGCATCTGCCGATGCGACCGCACAAGAGTTGGAGAAACCCTCGCCGACGCAGCACGTCGCTTCTCCCGTTAAGCAACCCCACATAATACCGGGATGGGCGCAGGATGCGCGGTGGTATCACGTCGTTGTTCCGAGTTTTTGCAACGGCGATCCAAAAAACGATCTGAAAGAGCCTCACGGAGATCTCGCCGGTCTTGCGAAGCGTTTGCCGTACTTCGCCGAACTCCGAATCAATACCCTTTATCTTTCGTCGCTCTTTTCCGGCGATCGAATCTCAAGCAAGGATCCGATCGATCTTCGCCACATCGATGCATCGCTAGGTACGATCGACCAACCTCAACCGACGAACAAGGAATCGCGCGACCCATCAACCTGGGAAACGACGCCGACCGACCGAACGTTTCTGGAATTCATCAAGGCCGCCCACGCGAAAGAGCTGCGGGTCGTCGTGGGCACTTCGTTCGCCCGAAGCTCTGTAACGTCTACCCAAGACGCCGAGGCCTGGAAGTACCTGTTCCACATATCGAAACGTTGGATGGATCCTAACGCCGACGGAGATCCGTCGGATGGCATCGACGGTTGGGTGCTCCAAGACTTGGACGCGCTCCCGCATCAATTCTGGAAACTCTGGCGTGACTACGTTAAGACGACCAATCCCAGCGCCATACTGGTCGCCGATCACGCACAAAAGGCTTCACCTTGGCTCCGCGGCGATGAATTCGACGTCGCCATCAATTACGATTTAGCGCTGACCCTTCGGCGGTTTTTCGATCCGCGCGGTCATACCTCGCTGCAAGAATTGGCCGCGGATATTCGCAGCCTAAGCACGCGACGCCCGTTCGATCAACAACTGGCCTCACCCGTAGTCCTCAGCGGACCGGCGTTGGGACGAATGCGCTCCGCGCTATCTTTCAGTATGCCGGACGGCGCTCGATCGCAACCTACCGGCATTCCTGTCGGCGACTCAAAGATCGGAACCACCCGTTGGCGGTTGGCGACCGTATTGCAGCACTTCGTTCCCGGTGCGCCGATGGTCTACTACGGCGACGAAGTGGGCATGGTAAGCACGAAGGGTGAGGGGGCTTTATCCCCGATGTGGTGGGCGGATGGTCAAGGTGTGAAACTTCCCGCAGCATACCGGGCGGACTTCGCCGC
>Ga0214472_10002552_pt1 | contig 19553 bp, 14 predicted proteins | sample RVTome_6_FD_207662 | JGI IMG/M metagenome (GOLD analysis project Ga0214472, IMG submission 207662) | Soil microbial communities from uranium-contaminated site in the Upper Colorado River Basin, Wyoming, United States - RVT140D175 | ecosystem: Environmental > Terrestrial > Soil > Contaminated >...
GAATTTTTTATCTTTTGATGTGACAAGAGTACTTAAAAGTGTTCCGTCGGATAGAATAGTGTCTATGCTATATACTTAGAATTAATAGAATATGGAGAGATTGACGTGCAGAAAAACTCAAGAATCCAGTAGCCTGACTATCCAAAACCAACTTGATAACTTTTATCTTTTTTAAAAATTGAAATGGATTAAATTGAAATCGGACATTTAAAAACATTAACTAAGTCAAGATAATTCTGTATTTAGTAGATATGTCAATATAGTCTTTCGGCTTGACATTGCCAAAAAAATATGGTTTGGTGACCCGTCGGGTGATTTATTTCGTAGCTTTGTTCTGAGGCCATTTTCAGTGGACTTTTCAAGGGTTCATGTTTCGGTTTCCCGAATCAAAGTTTGGACTATCCGGCTATACCTCCTGTTGCTTGCAGTTGCGGGACGGCTTTTGGAAGTGGGCTTTGCCCGCTTTTTTTTATGTCCACTCATTGGTGGTTACAGTTTGTTTGACTGAAAAAGGATTTGTTTCTTTAGGCGAATCCTGTGAAGCTGAGGTAAAAGTAATGAGTGAATTAATTATCGACAAAATACGGGATTACCTGCAAAGCCTGTTGCCAAGCATGGAACTTGAACTTTTTGATGTTCAGTTTCGCCGGGAAGGTCATGGCTGGGTTTTGCGTGTTTTTATTGAATCGGAATCAGGAGTGACACTGGAACATTGTAGTAATGTCAGTCGTGAACTGGGACGTTATCTTGATGTGGAAGATTTAATCGATAATGCATATCATTTAGAAGTGTCCTCGCCAGGGTTGGAAAGACCTCTCAGGTCACTCGATGACTTTAGTCGTTACCGTGGCAAGAAGGCCCGGGTCAAAGTTCATGAAGCTATTGATGGTGAAAAAATATTTGAAGGTATAATTGAAGAAGTTACTGGTGATGCCGACGGACTTATTTACCTGAAGCTGAATGATGGTCGTTCCATACAGTTTACTTTTGAGAAGATAAACAAGGCCAGGCTGGCAATTTGATAAATGGCCACCTTGTTTGAACAATGCAATGTTCTCCGCATGTCGGAGCTGAAAGTCATAATGACGGAGTAAGATAATGCTATCAGATTTGAAACGTATAATCGACCAGATCAGCAGAGATCGAGGTTTTGATAAAACATTACTGATAGAGGCCATCGAAGAAGCGGTCCAGTCTGCTGCCAGGAAAAAATACGGTAGTCGTCGTGATATGGAAGTTCGGTACAATGAGGAATTTGGCGAAGTAGAGGTTTTCCAGTTCAGAATTGTTGTCGAAGACGCTGAGGACGATCAGACCGAAATATCATTTGATGAAGCCAGGCGGCTTGACCCCGAAGTGCAGATTGGTGATGAGCTCGGTGAAAAGATGGATGATATCTCCGATCTGGGCAGGATAGCAGCTCAGTCAGCTAAACAGGTCATTATTCACAGAATGAAGGACGCTGAACGGGAAGTTATCTACAGCATGTTCAAAGATCGTGTCGGAGAAGTGGTCAGCGGGATTGTACAGCGGTTTGAACGTGGGAACATGATAGTAAATCTTGGACGTACCGATGCTATTTTGCCGAAAGACCAGCAGATTCCAAAACGTTCTTTTAAACAGGGGGACAGGATCAGAGCCTATCTGAAAGAAGTCCGACAGACCAGCCGTGATTCGCAGCTTATTTTATCAAGAACCTGCGATGAATTTCTCGGCAAACTATTCCAGTTGGAAGTTCCGGAAATGGCTGAAGGAATTGTTCGGGTAATGGGTGTCAGCAGAGAGCCCGGGTTTCGTGCTAAAATAGCAGTTAGTTCTTCTGAGGGAGATGTCGATCCCGTAGGCGCCTGTGTTGGTATGAAAGGTTCAAGAGTACAAAATGTTGTGCAGGAATTGCAGGGTGAACGTATAGACATAGTTACCTGGAGCCCTGATCCTGCCAAATATGTATACAACGCTTTGGCTCCTGCGCATGTAAGTATGGTTATGGCCGATGAGGATGCCAAATCGCTTCTTGTTGTTGTGCCCAACGATCAGCTTTCCCTTGCTATTGGCCGACAGGGACAGAACGTCCGATTGGCCTCAAAGCTTATTGGATGGCGGATCGACGTGAAAAGTGAGCAGCGATATAACAATCTGTCGGATGAAGGATATCAGTCTCTTTTGAAACTACAGGGGGTTGATGAATCGCTGGCGGACCAATTATTTGGGAAAAACATTTTTTCAACTGCGATACTTGCTCAAAAAAGCGTTAACGATTTGCTGGTAATACGATCGATTAGTGAAGAATTTGCAGAAAGATTAATCGAGGAAGCAAAGAAAATCCCCTTTGTAGCAAAAGAAATTCCAAAGGTGGATGTCGCTGAAGTGAATGAACTCAAAACTGAGTCACCCATGGTAAATGGAGCGGCTGAAGAGGATAACACCCCAGCAGAAACTATACGCAAAGAAGAAGGGGCAAGTGCGACGAATAATGTCGAGAATCCTGAAGAATGACAGTGCCATTGCGAACCTGTTGCTCGTGTGGTACGAAGAAACCGAAGCACTCACTTCAGCGTTTTGTTTGGAATAATGAAATGATAGAACTCGATCCCAAACAACTAAAACCGGGTAGGGGGGTCTATTGTTGCAAGGATGATAAACAATGTTTTCGGCTATTACTTGATAAGAAAAAAAAATGGAAAAGATTGTTTCGTCTTTGAACATAGAGAATTAAAATGATTCATTAAGGATTGGGTGGATGCAATCACCTTTGACAAAATGAACTGACTGTTGCGATGCAATACGGGAGTAAAGAATGAGCAGAATCAGGGTGTATGAGTTGGCCAAGGAGGCTGGCATGAGCAGTAAAGCGTTGACGGATAAACTGATTGAACTTGGCTTTGATATCAAAGGCCATAGTTCGTCTGTTGACGACGAAGCGGCTGAAACGATTCGGAATACTATTTTGAAATCGGCAAATACCGAGCTTGTTGAAAAGCGTATTGATAGTGATAAGGATGGTCCTACTGTTATTCGTCGCAGATCTACAGTCATAAGACGCAGAGCAAAGACAATCGAGGATACTCCGGAAGATCAACCGGAAGGCAATCTGATTGCGGGTAAGACTGAAGATGAGACTCCCTCAATTGATATCGTTGCAGAAAAACCATCTCAAGAGGTTTCTCAACCGAAACCTACCATGACTGCAGAGGAAGAACACACTTCTCCCCCTGAGACTACAGTTGAAGACAGGACAAAAGAGCCTGAGGCTGTGATTGAACAGGAAATTGAATCTGAAAATATTCCTGTCAATAAAACCGAGATAATAGAGGAAGAGTTGACTGGATCTATACCGAAAACCTCCCAGGATGAGCAAATTACTGGTCAGGTTCCAGAAGAAGTGGAATCAAGGGGAGAAGCGAAAAAGCAAAGCGTCATTCGCCCTGGTAAGAAAGTAAAGCAACCTCAACAGAAAAAACCGATGGCCAGAGTAGTACGCACAATCGAATTGCCCAATATGGAAGATCAAGCGCCTTCCCGTCCTGTAAAGAAAAAGCCGATAAAACCCGTTCATCAAAGACCAACTACTCCGCCACCTCCTCGGACGCCGGAGCCGCCTGCAGCTGAAGATACCGGACGAATCAAGAAAAAAGGCAAAAAAAATATTCCAATAAAAGACGATAAGGTTGTCGATCCTCGTCGTGGAGTGAAGAAGGGCCAGAAAAATGTGAAATTCACTCATTTTGCTCAAGACTATCAGGGCAAAGAGGGCGGGCGTCGGGGCAAAAGAAGCAGGAAAGCGTCAAGAGTCATTTCTCCGCCGGCTGAAATGAAAGCAAGTAAAAAACGATTTAAAGTATATGACGCCATTACCGTGGGTGATTTGGCGCAGCGGATGAAAATTAAAGCCAGTGATGTGATCGCCAAACTGATGGGACTTGGCGTGATGGCTACAATTAATCAAGCCGTAGATACAGAAACAGCAATACTTATAGCAGCAGATTTCGACTATGAGGTTGAACAGGGGATAACTGAAGAAATAGGCATGCAGCTGCTCAACGAGTCAGAGGAAGGCGGAGTGCAAAAAACAAGGTCGCCTGTTGTTACGGTAATGGGTCACGTTGATCATGGAAAAACATCAATACTTGACGCAATCCGAAAAACCGATGTTGCTGAAGGAGAGGCTGGTGGTATCACTCAGCATATTGGTGCCTACCATGTACGATCAACATCCGGGGATGTAACTTTTGTCGATACTCCCGGGCATGCCGCGTTCACTGAAATGCGATCCCGCGGCGCACAGGTTACCGATATCGTAGTCCTTGTAGTTGCTGCCGATGATGGCGTTATGGAACAGACCAGAGAAGCTATTCACCATGCGCAGGCTGCTGAAGTACCGATTCTTGTCGCAGTCAATAAGATAGATAAAGAAAATGCCGATATAGACAGAGTGAAGCGAGAGCTTTCCGATCTGAATCTTATGCCTGAAGAGTGGGGCGGCGAGACGATGTATTGTGAGACGTCGGCCAAAAATAATATTGGTATAGATAATCTTCTCGAATCTATTCAGTTACTTGCGGAAGTGCTTGAGTTGCAGGCTGACAGCACTAGAAAGGCAAGAGGCCGGGTTATAGAGGCTCAGCTTCACAAAGGAAGAGGGCCGGTAGCGACTGTGCTTATTCAGGACGGTACCCTGCGCCTTGGGGAATATTTTGTTGTCGGACAGTTTAGCGGTAAGGTACGGTCTATGCTCGATGATAAAGGTCGGAAAATCCAGGAAGCGGGACCCGCAATTCCTGTGGAAGTCCAAGGGCTTTCGGGTGTGCCGAGTGCGGGTGATGAATTTATTGTCGTAACTGATGAGAAGATGGCAAGAAGTGTCTCGCAGGTACGATCTCTCAAAGCCAGAGAAAGTGAACTTGGTTCCAGTAGTAAGATTTCCCTCGACAAATTGTTTGAACAGATGAGCGAAGGGGACGTACAGGAACTTCGTGTAGTCTTGAGAGCAGATGTGCAGGGGACTTTGGAAGCTTTTGCCAAGGCCGCAGGGGATCTCTCCACAAAAGAGATCAAAGTCAGGATCTTACACGAAGGTACCGGAACAATTACCGAATCCGATATTCTTCTTGCCTCGGCATCCGATGCGATTATCATTGGTTTTAATGTCAGAGCAAGCACTAAAGTCAAAGAACTGGCGGTTAAGGAAAATGTCGATGTGCGTTCTTATGATGTTATTTATCATGCTCTGGACGACATTCGTAAGGCGATGGTCGGTATGCTTGAGCCTACCTTTGAGGAAGAGGTTATTGGGCTTGCCGAAGTACGGGAAACCTTCAGCGTTCCCAAAATCGGAACAATCGCCGGATGCTCCGTACTGGATGGCAAGATCTTACGAACTGCCAAGGTTCGGGTTTTACGGGAAGGCGTTGTAATATACACAGGAAAGATAGATTCTCTCAGGAGATTCAAGGACGATGTGAAAGAAGTATTGTCCGGCTATGAATGTGGTATCGGCGTCGAGAAATTTAACGATATCAGGATTGGTGATACTCTCGAGGCTTTTGTCATGAAAGAAATCGAGGCAACTCTCTAATAAATAGGTTACACAGTGGCAAGCTGGGATCCAAAACAAACACTGGACTCCATCGGGATTGGTGGAAAAAAGGAACAGAAACGTTCATCACGGGTGGCTGAGGCTATCAGAAATGAACTGTCTACAATCCTGATCAGCAAGGTGAGAGATCCCAGACTTCAGGGAGTAAATATCTCACGGGTAGAAGTTCCCGATGACTTGAGTCTTGCCCGTATCTTTTTTACAGTTCTTGGTGGACCAAAAGAAGTTAAGGAAGCAGGGATAGGCTTAGAGCGGGCAAAAGGTTTTATGCGAAGTCATATTGCCAAAACGCTCAATTTGCGATTTACACCAGCACTTCAGTTTAAATATGATAAAGTAGTAGAAAAAGTAGCCGAGCTTGAAGAAATATTCCAGGAAATTGCCAATGAAAGAAAGTCTCGAGATGCTGATTCCTGAACAAATAATTCAGGCTATTAAAACAATCGACAATATTGTTATTTTTACCCACACGCATCCGGATGGAGATGCTTTGGGATCGATGTTTGGCTTAGCTGGTATTCTTGAAGCTGTTGGTAAGAATGTTTTCTGTTTGTTAGAAGAACCTGTTTCTCATCTTTATGATTTTCTACCGGATAACACCAAAGCCCATATCAATATTGAGGAATATCGTTCATTTATAGCCACAGCCGGAGAGAATATAATGAGTATCGCTCTCGATTGTGGAGATGAAGATCGGCTGGGTGAATCGAAGAACGAGTTTTTGAAGATTTCTCCGTTTGTGGTTATTGATCACCATGAGTCTCATAAAGAGTTCGGAACGTGCAGATGGGTCGAAACCAGTCGATCCTCAACCGGTGAGATGGTATATGAGCTGGCTTTGGCACTTGGAGCACCTATAAATTACAACATTGCTTATAATTTATATGTTGCTATCTGTACTGATACCGGCTCTTTCAGATATGAAGGTACACGATCCAGAACAATGCAGATAACTTCTGAGCTCCTTGAAAAAGGTGTGCGTCCCGAAGAGGTTTGTAGCCATCTGTATGATAACTCCAGTCGGGAAAGATTGAAGCTCATGGAATTGGTTCTTTCAACCTTGTGCCTTTTCGAAGCCGGCCGTATTGCTTTTATGCATGTATCGGTCAAGATGATCGAAGAAAGCGGAGCCACGCTACGGGATGTCGAAGGATTTATAGATCTTCCAAGATCACTTCGATCGGTCAAGGTTGCTGTTTTAATAAAAGAGGCGAGCGAAGGTTCGATTTCTGTAAGTCTGCGTGCAAAGGGACAATGTGACGTAGCGGAAGTTGCCAAATACTTTGATGGTGGCGGACATCGGAATGCTGCTGGATTTCGATGCATCGACAAATCAATCGATCAGGTGCGCCAGGAAGTAAAAGATGCTCTTTCCAGAGCTTTGAATGAGCAAAACTGAGTGCGTACTTCTCAGAATCGACGGCTCGATTACAGGTAATCATGGTTGCGATAACTATACCTAAAATTGAAGCCGGTGTTTTTCTTGTCGATAAGCCGGTCGATATCAGCTCTTTTGGTGTCGTGAGCCGGTTGCGCCGAATTCTCACGATGAAAAAAGTTGGTCATGCCGGTACTCTTGACCCCTTTGCCACAGGTCTGTTGATCATCTGTGCAGGCAGACCGGCGACTAAGCTTATTTCGCATTTTATGGATGGAACAAAAGAATATCTGGCTACACTTAGACTTGGCATCGAAACAGAGACGCAAGATACAGAGGGTGAGATAACCGAACGCAAACCCGTAGGTGAAATATCCAACCTTGAAGTAGAGGTGTGTCTGCAAAAATTTCGAGGCAAACAAATGCAGGTTCCGCCTGCATATTCCGCCCTGAAACACAAGGGTAAGCCTCTTTATTATTATGCTCGTAAAGGCATATCTGTTGTCAAGGATGCGCGGCAAGTTGATATAATAACACTTGAGCGTACAGATGGTTGCCTACCACTTTCTGGAGATGAGGCTTATCTCAGCATCAGGGTTGTCTGTAGTAAAGGGACTTATATTCGGACTCTGGCTGCCGATATTGGTAGGAGTCTTGGTTGTGGAGCACATCTGGTACAATTGCGTAGGACAAGAAGCGGCTTTTTCGATGTTGAAGATAGCTTATCCTGGGATGATTTAAACGACGACGAGGCATTAAATCGTTGTATCGGTAAACTGATAACAGTTGAACATGTATGTAAACTATTGCAATAATCAATTGAGTTGGCTAGTGTGTGCAAAAATGTTTGTAGCATTTGTTTCTGCCGATTTATAGTTTCATTTAAATGATTATTGTTGATTTAGTGAAATTATTTTTTCCATAAAATACAAGAGATCATTTTATTTCCCAAACTGGAAAATAAACGGTTTTCTTAAAAAGGTATCTAGCTGGTTTGCAGGGTTCGCCACCAAATTCGCAAACCGATTGTTGTTATTAGTAAATAGTCTTATCTTAAGGCTATAGAGTATTGTGAAGCAATGAATTTAAACTATCAGATATTTTACTATACAGTTTCAGGAGGATTGTCGTGGCACAGTCAGCAGTTAATAAAAATGAAATAATCGAGAAATTCAAGATCCATCCAACAGACACTGGCTCATCCGAGGTGCAGATTGCTCTTCTAACTGATCGTATTCAGTACCTTACCGAGCATTTCAAAGTACATAAAAAGGATCATCATTCAAGACAGGGGCTGCTCAAACTTGTTGGTCAGCGACGAAGTTTGCTTGATTATCTGAAGAAAAAAGACGTCGACAAATACAGAACGATGCTGCAGGAACTTGGTCTGCGGAAGTAGGTTTTTGTTGCCGACAGGTCCCTTGTTGACCTGGGCATAGTGCCATCTATACCTCAAACAGCGCCTTAGTTCTGGAATTGTTTGAGGTTTTGTTATTAAGAAGTCCGAGAAAATAGAGCATACGGGGCTGGTGGATAATCCAGTCGGAAAGTTGGCGCTGCGCCTTTCCCTGATGCTAATCATCTGGAGAAAACATGTTTAATAAAGTAGAAACTGAAATTGGTGGAAAAACTATTTCCATCGAAACCGGGAAAATTGCCAAGCAGGCATCAGGATCCGTAGTCATTCGTTCAGGCGACACTATTGTACTCGTCACTGTAGTAGGTGCAGGCAAAAGTAAGCCGGATGCCGACTTTTTGCCCTTGACGATAGAATATCAGGAGAAGCTTGCCTCGGTCGGCAGGATTCCCGGAAACTATTTTCGCCGTGAAATCGGCAGATCAAGTGATAATGAAATACTTACCTGTCGAATAATCGATCGTCCGCTTCGCCCGTTATTTCCGAAAGGGTATTCTGCGGAAACCCAGGTAATTGCAACCGTCCTTTCAGCAGATCAAAATATCCAGCCGGATGTTCTCGCTCTGACGGGAGCATCATGCGCCTTAACTATATCTAATGTACCTTTTTCCGGGCCTGTTGCGGGAGGGCGCGTCGGTTTCATCGATGGACAATATGTAATCAATCCTACAGTAGCAGAATTGACCAAGTCGTCCATGGATATAGTTGTCGCCTGCACAAGAAAAGCTGTGGTCATGGTCGAAGGCAAGGTTGACGAACTTAGTGAAGATGAAGTTCTTTCCGGTATTTTTTATGCATTCGAGCAATTGCAACCACTTATCGACATGCAGGAAGAGTTGCAAAAATCTGCAGGAAAACCCAAAATAGCAGTTGAAGCTCCAAAAATTGATGAAGCACTTCTTGCAAAAATCCGAGAAGTTGCTGCAGCAGGAATGGAGAAGGTTTTCAATACTTCCGACAAATTGGAACGAGGCAGTGCTTACGATGTTCTAAAAGAAGAAGTACTTGCCTCGATTGATCCGGAAGGTGAAAGGAGCGAGGAAGTCAAAGAATTACTCTCCACCTATAAAAAATCCTTCATGCGCGATAAAACAGTCCAGAGTGAAATAAGGATTGGTGGACGGAAATTTGATGAAATTCGTGAGATAAACTGTGAGACAGAATACTTGCCGCGCACACATGGCTCTGCGCTGTTCACTCGCGGTGAAACTCAGGCATTGGTGACCACCACACTTGGTAGTGAACGCGATAAACAGCGTGTAGAAACCTTGGGCGGGGAACAGCTTAATCGTTTCATGCTGCATTACAATTTCCCTCCATATTGTGTAGGTGAAGCACGTTTCCTGCGAGGACCTTCACGTCGCGATATCGGTCATGGAACACTGGCCACCCGAGGGCTCGAAGCTGTTCTTCCTTCTGAAGCAGACTTTCCATATTCGATCAGGGTTGTTTCTGAAGTTCTTGAATCCAATGGTTCATCTTCCATGGCAACGGTATGTGGTGGAAGCATGGCCATGATGGATGCCGGTGTACCTTTAAAAAGACCGGTTTCAGGCATTGCTATGGGACTTATAAAAGAAGGTGACAAAGTAGTTATTCTTTCTGATATCCTGGGCGATGAGGATCACCTCGGCGACATGGATTTCAAAGTAGTTGGTACTTGTGACGGTATCACCTCCTTGCAAATGGATATTAAAATTGACGGTGTTGACCGGGCAATCATGGGAAAAGCGCTCGAACAGGCAAAAACAGGGCGTGTTCACATTTTAGCAGAGATGGAAAAAGGCATAACTAAAGCTCGTGCTCAAGTTGTAGACCATGCGCCTAAATACATGGTTCACAAAATCAGCCCGGATAAGATTCGTGATATTATTGGACCTGGTGGAAAGATAATAAAGGAATTGTCAGCTGAATTCGATGCTAAGATCGAGGTCGATGATTCCGGACTTATTAAAATATTCGCTCTGAGTGGTGATCTCGCCGATGCTCTTCTTGCAAAAGTGAAGGCAATTACAGCCGAAGCCGAAGTTGGTGCTATTTACAAGGGAACAGTAAAAACCATAAAGGATTTTGGAGCTTTTGTCGAAATTCTCCCTGGTACCGATGGATTGGTTCATATTTCCGAACTGGATATTAAACGGGTTTCTAAAGTCACAGATGTGGTAAAGGAAGGCGACATTATAGAAGTCAAAGTTCTTGATGTTGATAATCGCGGTAGAATCCGTTTAAGCCGTAAGGCTTTACTTGAGGAATAGTACCACCTACCTGTGTGAGCAAATGTTTTCTAAGCCGACTTTTCTACGTAGAAGTCGGCTTTTTTTGTAATATCCATAAGATATAATGGGCAGATGCAGGTGGTCGGATGAAACAAATTGAAGTGAAAATATGCTGGCTTATTCCAGAAAATGAACGTGACTTGAATCTTCCTAGCTACGAAACCGTTGGCGCAGCGGGCATGGATGTGGAGGCAGGTGTAAGTACTAATCTGATATTACACCCCGGCGAAAGGGTTCTTATCCCAACAGGCTTTAGTGTCGAACTCCCTCAAGGATACGAATTGCAGGTGCGTCCGCGCAGCGGTCTGGCTGTCAAATATGGAGTGACCATTCTCAATAGCCCTGGAACAATTGATGCCGATTATCGTGGCGAGGTTAAGATCGCATTGATTAATTTGGGGCATGCCCCCTATACCATACATAGAGGAGACCGAGTCGCTCAACTTGTTCTGGCACCGGTACTGCAAGCATTTTTTATTGCAGTTTCCTCACTTGATAAAACCGAACGTGATTCCGGCGGATTCGGTCATACAGGGGTCTGAAATACATGCGCTTCTCAGTATTGGGTAGTGGAAGTCGAGGCAACTCCGTTTACATAGAAAGTGGTAAAACAGGTATCTTGCTTGATGCCGGATTTTCCGGTAAAGAAATTGACACTCGTTTGAAATTGATTGGACGTGATTTGTCAAATGTTTGTGCGCTATGTATTACCCATGAACACAACGATCATGTTCGGGGAATCGGTGTACTTTCAAGAAGGTGTAGTATTCCAACTTATAGTAATTGCGGGACATTTTCAGCAGGGGAAAAACAAATCGGCAAGCCGTTTTCTCGAGAGGAATTTGAGACGGGAGATCTTCTGCAGATAGGTGACTTACAAGTTAGGTCTTTTCAGATTTCCCATGATGCAGCAGATCCTGTGGGATATGTGGTGAGTGACGGAAAAGTGAGTATCGGCTATTGTACGGATACTGGTAAGGTTTCCCATTTGATGTGCAGAAGGCTTGCCGAATGCAATGGCCTCATTCTGGAGTTCAACCACAACCTGCAGATGCTGAAGAATGGACCATACCCTTTGCCTCTTCAGCAGAGGGTTCGTTCCAGTCGAGGACATCTATGCAATGAAGATGCGGCCGTATTCCTGGCAGGTCTCATTGGAAATCATCTACGAACTGTCGTTCTCGCACATTTGAGCGAAACGAATAACACTCCCGAACTTGCCAAAGAAGCTGTAATGCACACTGTGCAAGAATGGGGAGAAACTTCTCTTGTTATTGCCTCCCAGGAAAAAGCTACCGCGCTCCTTCATTTAAAATAATTTCGGAATGGGTAAAAAATCTCTATTATTTCGGCTCAAAATATCAGAATATTTGGTGTAATAATAGAGACCTTGCTGAAGTTAAGCTTTAGGCAAAAGGATTCTTTTATCCTTGGGTTTTTTGGGATTAGGTTTGAAGAGGATAATTGTCTTTCCTATTAATTGCACCAGAGCACTCGCCGTCTGTTCCGCAATCGTTGTGGAGGTACTATTTTTTTCCAGACCACAATTATTGCCGATCTTAACCTTGATCAGTTCATGGTTCATGAGTTCAGTCTTAATGGTTTCAAGAACACCTTCGGTTAGTTCTTCCTTTCCTATCTGAACAAGCGGATTTCGCGTATGGGCAAGGCCTTTAAGAAACTGTTTTTGCCTTGCGGTTAATGTTGGTGCCGGTTGAGTTTTCTTTTCAGACATTCCTGTAATCCTTTCTTATAACTTAATGATTTTATTTATTGCTAAGCAATTAGATTCTTGAAAATTTCATACCCGCCAATCCAGGTGCCTACTGCGGAGCCCAGACCGGTGAGGATAAAAACCAGAAAGACTCTCAGGAGTCGATTTTTCCACCAACCGGTGAAGGAGCCAATATCATCTCCAGCTGTTTCAAATTCCTTGACAATAGGGGGGCAGGTCAATACCTGAATAAAGGCAGTAACATATCCAGCCCCGATTACTGGAGTAAGGCTGGTAATTGGCGCTGAGGCAAAAGCACTTAATGTGGTTAATGGATGGGCAAGAGCCAATAGCGCTCCAATAGAAGCAGGAATTCCATTAGCTAAAATCCAGAAGAGAATATTATCTCCCGCTACCGAAGCTCCTTTTTGGAGGCCAATAACTCCTAGAGAGCCTATTATCAGTAGAGGGATAGTCCAACCGATAATTTTGTATCTCCTTGAGATCGGGGGGATAAGAGTAACCTCGGCAATTTTATCTTTATTGTCTGCGTCAAATAGTGTGAGCATGCCGGCCACATGGCCAGCCCCGACTACCGCAACAATTTTTTTACCGGGAGACGATTTGATTTTCTCGACAAGATAAAGATCCCGCTCATCAATCAGCACTCTTTTTAGGTCAGGTAATGCTTCTCCCATCTCCTCCATCATCTCGGTAAGTACATCCTTTTGCTTGAGTTCCTTCAGCTTATCCTCTGTTATCTCATTCTTGTCAAAGAGACTTGCCAGCAATGAAGCGAGCAGATATCCTTTCTTAAAAAAAGAAGTGGATTTCCAAGCCCTGCGAAGAGTGATACGCACATCACGATCACAAAGGGAGAGCGGGATCTGCAACTCTTTTGCAGTTTGGGCAGCCATTAAAAGCTCTGCTCCCGGAATCACCCCAAGCTTACCGCCAAGGCGTTTCTGATATGAAGCCATGAGGACACTGACGAGCAGGGTTGAGAGCTGTTTGTCTTTAATAATAGTTTTTAAATCAAGGGACTCCCACTGTTTTTTCTGGGTTAATGCCTGGTATCGTTTGTCATCAAGTTCAAGGCAGACACAATCGGGATGTTCCTGTTCGATAACTTTTTTGACTAATAGAACAGACTCCTGAGAAATGTGTGCTGTGCCCACAAGGATAATAATTTTATCCCCACATTCAACAATATGGACATCAGTTCCATAGTCGGAATGCGCGGGGAAAGGAGCATTGATATTTAGCATGATAGGTTTTTGCTTAGAATGAAGGCTGCAGGTCATAAAACTCGGAATTGTGACAAAAGCTCTGTTGCTTTTGTATTGCAGCAACCAAACTAGGCATTATTGATACTTTTGTCATGTAAATTCGGAAAGGAAAGATATTATATACCGGCTTCGCGTCCTGAATTATACTTTTTTGAGCTTTAACTGGGAACCAGGATGAATCAGATTAGATTTGAGGTTATTTAATTTTTTAATATCAGCTGTGGATGTGCTGTATTTTTTTGAGATTGTCCATAGTGTATCGCCGTTTTGAACGTTGTACCATTCATATGTGGTATCGGATATTGATATCTTTGATTTCTTTTTGTCTGCTGTCACGGACGCGACTTCGGCAAAATTTTCTTCCGTCTTTCTTGCGTCGCCATAATCTATATACAGAGCCAGCTGCTGTCCTGCCCGTATAGAGTGAACATTTTTTAACCCATTCCAGCCCACAATCATTTCCGGAGGTACATTATATTTTTTGGATATTTTTGATATAGAATCTCCTGATTGTATTCGGTGCAGAATAAGGTTGTTCTTGTAAGCAGCCACTGCTTGGGACGACCCTTCGGGAATAAGCTGATAAGCTATCGTATTATAGGGAATTTTCAGGCTCCGGCCATAAGCCAGTTTACCGTTATGAAGATCATTAACTTTGAGAAGCGTTGTTTTGTTTATATTATATCTTTTGGCGATGCTCGACAGAGTATCTCCTTTTTTAATTTTATGGTTTTTGTAACCGGTAGTGACAATACTATGCAGCCGAGAGAGGTTTTTCATCGCGATCTCTGCGGTTGCTTGAGGGATTTTCACCTCATATTGATCTCTATTGAGCGGTGTTTTCCCGAGCTTCAACTCCTGGTTTAGCTTTTTTATCTCTTTGGTGGTACTGTCACTGATCAGGGCAATAGCTTCAAGGCTCATGCCTGGGCCAACAGTGAGAGTGTCGTAACGAAGAGGTTCGTAATAAGAAATATCGGTAAAGCCATATTTTTCAGGTTCTTTAGCAATCAGTAGTGCGGCAATAAGTTTTGGGACATAACTTTTGGTTTCCAGGTGCAAGTAATCTTTACCGGCCAGATCCCAGAAGTTGTCGACTTTATGCTTTCTCAATCCTCCGCGGATAGTTCCCGGTCCGCCATTATAGGCAGCAACAGCGAGATACCAGTCATCGAACTCCCTATAGAGATCTGCAAGATAGGAAACAGCAGCTATGGTAGATTTGAATGGATCATGGCGCTCATCTACATAATTGTCGATTTGCAAATAGTATTGTCTGCCGGTAGCCGGCATAAATTGCCAGAGGCCGATAGCCTTTGCACTGGAGCAGGCTAATTCGTTATACCCGCTTTCAATCATTGCCAGATAAACGAGGTCTTTGGGCAAACCAGCTCTTTCCAGTTCCTTCTCCATCATTGGCCGATATATTGCAGATCGGGCGAGCCAGCGGCGAAATTGCGCTCTCTGCTTGTTTTGAAAGAGATTCAAGTACACCTCGACCTTATTATTCGATACGACTGGAAAGTCAAAAATTACGTTATCAGACAAGACTGCATTGCCCGATGAAGCGTTTTCGTCCCAGGTTCCAGTTTCGCTCAGGGCCGCCAGTTCTTCAATGAGGCATGCATTTGACTCTAAATTTTCAGTTTCTTCCTCATTTACAGTATGAGCATTTCCCATTGATTCTTTGGTGAAATACCCGGGAATGATGCTGAAATTATTGTCATTTGCGCAACTTGAAAGAAGCATTGCAAAAAAAGACAAAGTCATACCTTTAACAAGCATTTTAGATATAGAGGTCATTTGTTGTAGTGCCGATCTTGTGGTAAAAGAAGGATAAGAAAAGACAAATAATTTCAGAATTAGCCTGTTGAGATATGTTCGCTAACCATGTACATTCTTACGTGTCTGTTTATTTAATACAATTAACTTATTAATTAAAAACGAAATGCTAAGTAATTGCAAGGCTTATACCCAATCCATCGTCTGGGTTGCTTTATGTGCCTTGTTTTGTGTCATTTGGTTCATACAATTTCAGGAATTATGCTTAAAAAAATATTTCTTTTTGTAACTATAACGAGTTTCATTTTTGTAGCTTCCGTGTCCGGATACCTTTATTGGTTTGTTGTTGTAGAGCCAGGCGATGAAATCAAAACCGAGAATATCCATAAAATTCTCGGGAAAGAAAGCCATGTTTTTTATAGTGACGGCAAAACAAAACTCGGTGTTTTTTTTGACACAGCACATCGTCAGTATGTCTCGTACCTCGACATTCCACAGAATTTCGTCAATGCTATGGTTGCTTCCGAAGATAACAGGTTTTTTGATCATTTCGGTTTCGATTTTGTAGGAATCGGCCGGGCAATGCTCAAAAACATCCAAGCGGGCCGAGTAGTACAGGGCGGCAGCACATTGACACAGCAGACTGCTAAAAATCTTTTTAAGAGAACAGATAGATCTATCGAAGCAAAATTTAAGGAGCTTCTTTTTGCTCTGAGACTGGAATATTATTATTCAAAAGAGAAAATTTTCGAGTTTTATTCAAACCAATTCTATGTGAGCGGCAATGGACATGGGCTCGGAGTCGCAGCCAGATATTACTTTGATAAAACACCAAATGAATTGTCACTGGTTGAATGTGCTTTTATTGCAGGAAGCGTGAAAAGGCCAAATTTTTATAATCCCTTTATCAAGAAAACGGAACAGGCATCGGAACTTGCCCGGTCCCGTGCAAAAACACGATTAAATTATGTCATCAATAATATGTATGGCTTAGGGATGATAGATACTTCTACTTATAACGAATCTCTTAAAGCAGAGATTGAATTTAAAAAGGGAAAGGTTGGTTATGACCTCGACTATGCAATGGAATTAGTCAGGGAAGCAGTTTCATCAACGGAAGTCCTTGAAGCTCTTGAAGCCCATGAGGTTTCCAATATAGCTACATCCGGAGTACGGGTTATCACCACACTCGACAAGGAGCTTCAGGAGAATACACTGTCCATTTTGCGTGGAGAACTCTCCAGACTGGATGTTCGCATGAGGGGGTATGAGCGGGAAGACGTGCAGGCTGAACTGGCAAACCTTGATTATACCGGTGATTCAATATTGCAAAAAGGTGCCTTTCTCTTTGGAAATATTGAAAATATCGAAGGAAATGGAAAAAATATTCGCATTATTATTTCTTTAGATAAACAATTGGGGCAGGGCGTAATAGATTCCGAAGGACTCTCCGGGCTGGTGACGGCAAGGTTAAAATGGCAAAAAAATCGGTGGAGTGAAACTGAAAAGGGAGATCAGGCTAATCTTGTGAAACAATTGCTGCCTGGGGATAAAGTTTGGGTAAGTGTTCGAGACATCCCGGAAAATGAAACCGTGAAGCTCGATTTACAAAAATACCCGGAGGTACAGGGGGCAGCCCTGGTTCTAAAAGATGGCGCTATAAAAGGTATGGCAGGTGGGACAGAGAACAGGTTCTTTAATAGAGCGGTTCAAGCGCGCAGACAAATGGGATCTGCTTTCAAACCACTGGTTTACGCAGCAGCATTGCAACTTGGCTGGAATAGTGCCGATAATCTGAACAATCGCCGGAATGTTTTTGTCTATCAACGCAGGCCATATTTTCCAAGACCCGACCACACCAGCCCGCATGACTGGATCTCCATGAACTGGGCTGGAGTTCATTCCGAAAATGTTGGTTCAGTGTGGTTGTTATCGCATCTTTGCGACAAGCTTTCTCTTGAGCAATTGATTGATGTCGCCGATAAAGTAGGCCTGGGACCACATACAATCGATGGGGAAATAGAGCCCTATAGGAGCTACCGAGCAAGAATTCGTGATAGATACGGCATTCATATTGATCGTGAAGTTCTGCTGGCCACAGCTTATCGTCTGGCTATCGATAATCTGGAAACGGATTTTATTTTTGATGGAATGATGAAAGAATACGAACTGTTGCGGGAATTACCCTATGGCCTTGGTTTTGATGATTTTAGCCGTGAAATCGACACGCAAATGGCGCAACAAAGAGCCAAACTTTCCGCATCTGAACTGAGTGAACTGAGATTACGAAAGTCTTTGCTCTCTAATCATTATCTCCTGCTTGAACCACTTCGGCAAGAGCTGACAACTTACAAATCTCTTGCTGAGTCGGTTACGGGATTTTCTGTTTCCGATGTCATTAACTCTGTAGACACTGCCTCATTATATATAGACCGGCAGACCAATCAGTTTTATTTTATGCGACGCCAGGATATAGCCGGGAGCCTGGTACATATGGATCAGGCTGAACTCCAAAATCATCTTGCCTGGATGGATGATAAAGAGAAAAAGCGATTTTGGGACAATATCAAGTTGAATGCTACGTTGACTGTTGCTGCCTTCGACAAGGTGGCCGAGCAGGTGGAGTATGAATATAAGAAGCTTAGTGATGAGCTGCCTTACAGTATTGAGGTCCTTTCACAGGTCGATGATTTCCGCATTACCATAGGTCTTTATTATCTTGTCCAGCTGGCTGAAAATCTCGGAATTAAAAGCAAACTGGATCCAGTGCTTTCTTTTCCACTTGGGTCAAATGTTGTAACATTACTTGAAGCCACTAGAATGTACGAAGGTTTGGTATCAGGAAATGTCACCATGTTTGGCGACAGTGAAAGTGAGGAAAGTAATGATTCAATGGCAATTCTGGATCGTATTGAATCAGCCGAGGGGGAAATCCTTTTTCAGCCGAAGCCGCATAAAAAACAGGTAGTTGACGCAAAAGTCAGCATGGCGATTGGTAATATTCTCGAAAATGTAGTAAAATTCGGTACTGGTCGAGCAGCCAATAAAGAGGTCAGGTTTCAGAACGATGACAAGAAATCCGGAGCAAAGATAGCAGATTTAAATCTATCCGTTCCCTTGCTTGGAAAAACCGGTACATCAAATAATTACACAAATGCTTCATTTTTCGGATATCTACCGGGAGTGGCTGAGAGTGGTGCCGGAATGACCATTGGGAATGGATATGCTGTCGGAGTATATGTCGGATTTGACAATAATAGTCCGATGCGACGCAATTCAAGTCGTATCAGTGGATCTGCCGGTGCATTACCCTCATGGAATCGGATTGCCAATGTCTTATTGCACGAGCAGGATTACGTTGAACGGCTTGACCCGGTGGACCTTTCGTTTTATGGTCTCTCAATCAGGAGGGATGATCTTGGGCAAATGAATGTTGGTGTCGATCCTGAACAGGGCGGCAAGGTAATAGATCCAGTGGTTCAGGTAAGTGACATGGAACGAAATCAACCTTCTCTCCTTACCTTTGGCAGAAAAACAGAAGCTGGACGGTTTATTCAGGATAGATATTTTCTGCCTTTTTGGCAATCTGCACCAAATACCGGACAGTGACACCAGGGTCGAGCCTTGTACTATATGAAACATTAGTGCCTTACTCCTAATCCCGGCTTATTACCATTTACCAGGGTTTGGAGTGTAGAAGTGAATGTTGCGGGTTGTTGCTTGCAAAAAACAAACAAATATGAACGTCAAACCGAGTGAGAAAAAACTTATGAAGAAAATTGTCTGGGGTGCATTTATCGCTTTTTGTGCTGTCAACTTGAATGGCTGTGCTTTTCCCGAAAAGCGGATCGTTAGTCATCCCCCTTCAACAACATCGCCAATCCAGTCTTCACCGGTCTATATCCAGGATACCAAAAAGTTAGAGCAGTCAAGAGATTTTGATATCGAGGATGCACAAGAAAAGTCGGTTGAACAGAAAGTTGAGCCTGAATCACCCTCAATTCAATATATTAATGATAGAATTTTTGAGTATGGACGCAAACTCGATCGTTGGAAAAAGCTGGATAGTCAGGCGGTCAATATGGATTTGAAAGACGAAGA